>Ga0307412_10000621_pt1 | contig 20824 bp, 22 predicted proteins | sample DK1Cmetagenome_3_FD_203823 | JGI IMG/M metagenome (GOLD analysis project Ga0307412, IMG submission 203823) | Maize rhizosphere microbial communities from greenhouse at UC Davis, California, United States - DK15-C-1 | ecosystem: Host-associated > Plants > Roots > Rhizosphere > Soil | place: USA...
ATTCTTTCATCCAGATCACCTTTTGAATATTTGGAAATGGAAGCAATAAAATCTTTTATTTCCTCATTTTTTACACCGTCTTTTGTGATGGTCTGGAGAATAGCCGTATCAGAAAAAGTGGTTTTCAATAACTCCGGATCAGCATTTTTCATAGCAAGAAATAAATTACGGATTGGTTTTTCAATTTCCTGATTTTGTTGTTGCCCGAAACAAAAAAAGCTTCCGAATAACAAAGCTGCGGTAAATATTTTATTCATTTTAATTATAATTGATTCTTATTCATTAAAAATATGAAAAAAGATTACACAATACCATTTGAAAAATTATAAAAATAAATTAAATTTATCCACTTATTTATAAATATGTGGACAACCTATTTGATTCTGACTATACTGTTATTAATTTTAACCATACTTCCTAAAATTCAAAATTCCCATTGGATATTTCGCGTTCCAGAATTCGGAAAGATTCAGATAGCTTTCTTTATATTTTTCACATTTATTTTTGGTTTTTTATTGACATCTTCTGACCTTCTTTGGGTTTGTCAAAGCCTTTTATTCCTTATGTTGGTTCATCATGGTGTTACTCTTGTGAAATATACGCCACTTTATCCAGTGAAAAAATATCCCCAGCAACAGCAATCTTCTGAAAAAATAGATTTTATTTCAGCCAATGTTTATCAGTTTAATAAAGAATATAATCGATTTATTAAATTAATAGAAAAGCATCAACCTAACATTTTCCTAACCATGGAAAGTAATACGGATTGGGAAAAAGCTTTACAACCCTTAGAAAAAGAATATAAATATCAGCACAAAGTCACGCTGGAAAATACGTATGGAATGCATTTGTATTCAAAAATTGAAATAAAAAGTTCTCAAACCCATTATTTTGTTGCCGATGACATTCCTACTATTGAAGCACACCTGGAAACGGAAGACGGCTTCAAATTTGTATTTTTCGGAGTCCATCCGCCACCTCCGAGCCCTACTGAAGAGGAAACTTCAAAAGAAAGAGACGGTGATTTGCTGAGTACGGCCAAACGCGTAAAAAAAATCCATGAACCTGTAATTGTGGTGGGAGATTTTAACAACGTTGCTTGGTCAAAATCCTCTATTTTATTTAGAAAAACAAGCCATCTGATCGATCCAAGAATCGGGAGGTCTTTTGTTTCCACTTTTCATGCAAAATATCATTTATTGAGATTTCCTATTGATCTGATGTTTCACAGCGAAAATATTTTCATCAAAGATTTAAAAACACTTGAAAATTTTGGCTCCGATCATCTTCCGGTATATTGTTCATTTTTTATAGATCATCAAAATGAGAATCAGGAAAACCAAATAGACCATGCTACAAATGGCGAAAAAGATGAGGCCGAGGAGATGATTCAGGAAGGTCAGCAGGAAGACAGCAGCCGGGAAGCAGTAGCCACTGAAGGCTGATGTAAATGTCATGAATTTATTATTACAATTTAATAGTTTAAACAAAAAAAACGAACTAAAAGTCCGTTTAATTATCATTATTTTATTTAGTTTAAAACCTCATTACATCCTTTACCACTCCATTTTTTTGAGTGTGCTGCAACAATGCTGTTTCGATAAAAGATTTAATTTTTTCTTCGTTACCATCATTCGGGAATAAAAGATGAACATTTGCTCCTGCATCCAATGTAAAAAATAAAGGTAAATTGGTTTCGTTTCTAAAATCCCAGATTTTATTGATGACTTCCAGCGTTCCGGTTTTCATAAGAATAAATGCAGGATCGCTCATCATCATCATGGCATGAAGTGTAAGAGCTTCGTGTTCAACAAGTTTGATAAAACCTTGCATATCACCGTTTTTAAGAATTTCCTTCATCGGTTCAAAGTTTTCCCTTGCTTCCTGAAACCTTCTTTCAGCATAAGGATTTGTGTTCATCAAACCATGTCCAACAGTGGAAGAAACACTTTTCTGACCCTCATGGATTAGCAAAACCCAATCGTTAAAATTCTTGAAAATTTCATGAATTTCATCATCTGGATATTTCACGGCAAACAGGTCCGAACTTCCTTTCACTTGCGACTGACCCCAAACAACCAATCCACCGTACAGGCTTCTGCATGCGCTTCCACTTCCCAATCTTGCTAAAAAAGAAGCTTTTCTTAATGATTCTTCTTCTGAAATTTCTCCCGAAAAAACCTCATCCAGTTTCATCAAGCATTTTGCAATTGCTCCAAAACCCGATGCAGAACTTGCAATTCCTGAACTGTGAGGAAACGTATTTTCTGTTCTGATGATATATTTTCCTTTTAAAATCCAGGGAAGATATTGTTCAATATTTTTGAAGTATTTTTCTATTTTTTCGGCAAATTTTGTTTCTTCATTTCCCGCTAAAAAAGTTTGTACAGAGAAAGTTTCATCAGCTAAAAACTCCATTACAGTATTGGTTTTACAATGATTGAGAGTATAGCTGATACTTGGATTTGCCGGAATCTGATTGTCATATTTTCCCCAATATTTAATCAAGGCAATATTTGACGGGCAGCTTTCGGAAACCGTTTGATTATTGATCGTAAATTCTTTTTTTCCTAGAAATTCCTGTGTTGTCATAATTTAATTTAGTTTTTTTAACCACAAATCATACAAACTTCATTGTAGTTTAAAAAATTTATTTAATACATTTTCTCGATAAGATCAGCATATTTTTTAAGAACCACATTTCTCTTTACCTTTAGAGTCGGTGTGATTTCACCGGTACTGATCTCAAATTCTGCAGGCATTAAAGTAAACTTTTTCACCTTTTCAAAATCTGATAACTGGCTTTGCAACTCTTTAATTTTTTCTTTATAGAAGTCCATTACCTTATCATTTTTCACTGTTTCTTCCCAAGTTGTCAACTGAATATTATTCTTTTTAACAAAATCGTGCAAGAATTCAAAGTTCGGGACTATCAGAGCTGAAACAAACTGCTTTCCTTCCGCAATTAAAACAATTTGCTGAATGAAATTATTATTCGTCAAAAGGTTCTCAATCTGTTGTGGTGCAATATATTTCCCGTTGGAAGTTTTCATCAGATCCTTCAATCTGTCTGTGATAATAAGGTTTCCCTGTTCGTCAATTTTTCCTGCGTCACCGGTTTTGAACCAGCCATCTTCCGTGAAAACTTTCTGTGTTTCTTCAGATTTGTTGTAATAGCCATTCATAATTCCGTTTCCTTTTGCCTGGATCTCATCATTTTCACCGATACGGATTTCTACACCCGGTAAAGGCTTTCCGCTTGTTCCGTGTTCAAAATGTGTTAAAGGAAAAAGTGTCAAAGTCGCGGTAGTTTCCGTCAGTCCATACCCAACGGTAATATGAATTCCCACCGATTCAAAGAATTTGGTCACTTCAGGAGACAATGACGCTCCGCCACAAGGCAAAAACCATAATCTGCCACCCATTTTATTTTTTATCTTACTAAAAACCAATGATTCAGCAATTGTTTCTTTGATTTTTAAACCAAAAGGAACAGGTTTTTCATTTCTTTTTAATTCCGCAGTCTGCCATCCGGTTTTTAAAGCCCAATCGAAGATTTTTTTCTTTAATGATGAACCTTCCTCCGCTTTTTCCAACACTCCGGCATAAACTTTCTGGAAAAATCTCGGAACGGCACACATCATTGTTGGCTTTACTTCTTCCAACGCTTTGGCAATATTTTTAGGATCTTCCAGGAAATAAACCCTTGCTCCACCGTATAAACACAGCAAACTCCAGCTTCTTTCGAAAACATGGCTCAGCGGTAAAAAAGCTAACGAAAGCTCTTCTTCGAAGTTTTTAAACTTAAAAAATTCAAAATGAGCATCAAATGCATTGACAAAATTTCCGTGGGTCAGCATTACTCCTTTCGGAGTTCCTGTTGTACCGGAAGTATAGATCAACGTAGCAGTATCATCGTTTTCTTTTTGGCAGAATTCAAGTTTAGAAGATGATTTTGCAATAAAATCTTCAAGATAAAAACTGTTGAATTCTTTCTTAATCCAAACCGCTTTTTTAGAAACAATAATAGTTTCAAGATGATTATCTTCTTTTTGTAAAAGGTCTAAACAAATATCATATTGCGTCTGTTCCCCTACCAAAATTATTTTTGCTCCGGAATCTTTGATAATATATTCTGCCTGTTCAGCATTGTTTGTTGAATAAATAGGAACACTTATCGCTCCGATGGACATTGCAGCCAAGTCGAAGATAACCCATTCGGAAGAATTATCAGAGTAAATAGCAACTTTATCATTTTCCTGAATTCCAGAATTTTTAAGTGAATTAGCCGTTTTAAATATAATTTCACTGAATTTTTTCCAGTTCAGCTCTTTCCATCCGGCATCTTTCTTTTTAAAGCCAATTGCAGATTTTATAGGATGTTTTTCTACATTCTTTCGGATAATTGCCTCTGCAACATTCATTTCTTAGCCTTTTTATCGTTAATATAATTTTTAAGATGGAAATCAATGGTTTCTTCCAAAGGAATAAACTGATAGCCTAATCTTTCTTTAATTTTTTGATTGGAAACAATTTTCATTCTTGAAATTGCTTCAACATTTGATCTTGTGACCATTCTGAGTTGAGGAATCAGCCAACCGAAAAGCGTATTGGCAAGAACTCCCAAATTCAACTGAAACCTGGAAAGAACTTTCGCTTCCTTTAAGCCTAATTCTTTTCTCACTTTTTTTCCTAATTCAGCATATCTTTTATTTTCAGAAATGATAATGAACCTTTCCCCGAAAATATTTTTTTCCATTAATTCCACAGAAATTTTAGCAACATCCCTTACATCGGCATAGCTCGTCCCACCGGAAAAAGAAAAACTGTGCTTTTCTAAAGTGGGAAAAATATCTCCGCTGCTGTTTCCCCAGCTTCCGCTTCCAATGATCATTCCCGGATTTACAATTACGGTGTTTAATCCCTCTGCTGAGGCTCTCCACACTTCCATTTCGGCAAGATGTTTGGAGATTGCATAGGCAGAATGCTCTTCCTTAGGATTAAAATCTGAAGATTCATCTAATTCTCCTTTTTCATTAAAAAGATCCAGGACTGCAATTGAACTTACAAAAAGAAATTTTTTCACATGAGACCCGTTACATGCAAATAGAAGATTTTCTGTTCCCTTTACATTGGTATGATACATTTCTTTATCATCTTTTGGGTTAAAACCAACTTTTGCAGCCGTGTGATAAACCTCCTCTACCCCCTTCAAAGCCTCCTCAAGAGTGTTGATATCATCAAAGTCCACATCTACCCATTCAATTTTATTGAAAAAATCGTCCGGGTTTTCCGTATAAAATGTATAAGAATGCCTTACCTCGTCTAAATTGCTGGACGGCCTTTTTGCAGCACGAACGTTTTTACCCCTTTTAAGGAGCTCCAAAACGATCACCCTGCCCAAAATTCCGGTAGCACCTGTTACAAAAACCATCAGTTATTTTTCTTGATTGCTGACTAAATTATGATAATATTCTCCGTTATGCAAATTTGCGATTTTTAAAGGAGAATTCAATTTTATTGAGGTATAAATATGCTTTTAAAACAATTAAAAATTATAAAAGTTTTGGCTAAAGCCTGTTTGGTTATTATAAAAGAAAGCGGGCTAAAGCCCGCTCCTATTGATGTAGATATTTCGTTTGAAATTTATTTATTGTTGAAATTTTTCTTTACAAACTCTTGTTTTTAAGCCAATACCATATTATTTCTTCTTGGGGCTTTATCACATAAAAGATCTGCAATGCTTTTTGAGATAAGATTTCCTTCCGTAAGATTATCCAGCCAGAAAAATTCTCCCGCTGCATTGATTTCGATAAAATAATATTCATCTTCTGGAGAAACTATAATATCAATTGCCCCATAATCAACGTGATAAACATCCAAAAGCTCTAAAATTTTTGTTTCAATGTCTGTCGGAAGCTCTGTTGGAATCCATTTATCTATAAGATTTACGCCGTCTTTTCTCCAATCGATTTTTGAAGCTTCGGATTGTTGAGAATCTATCTCGAAGGCGTATACATCTCGACCTACGACAGTTACACGCAGCTCTTTTTTCTTCTCAATTTTCTTTTGAAACTGCATTGGGCAATACAAAAGAGTCTCTAATTCTTCCAATTTATCTTCATTGATAACATTTGTGAAAACCACACTTTCAACACCATCTTCATAAATTGCAAAGCCTGTCTGCATTTTAGCGACCACATTTTGATGCTTCAGAATGAATTGCCTTGCTTCTTCAGGATTATTAGTGATGCATGTTTCAGGGATTTTAAGCCCGATTTTATCTGCTATTTTCAATTGCTCTTCCTTACTGTCTAACCTTCTGTAGACACTCGGTTTTCCTAATGAATACACATCAACAGACTCTAAAAAGCCAAAAAGTGTATTACGGATTTCGCCCATTGCCGCTCCGTAAAATTTTTCGTCTATTTCGTTTTTTAAACCTTGTCCAATATTGTAAGCTCTTCTGTACCAAACTGATGCAATATCATCTAAACGATATTTTTTTTCAGGAGTTTCAAGAATTGTAACCCATTTTCCGTCCTGAAAAGAGGTTGACAACTTGTTTTTGAGAGGATACAAATCAACATCAAAACGAATAACTTCGCACTCATTTTTATCAATATATTCAGTTACTTTTTCAATTGAAAAATTATCTCCTGTATGTGTAATTATTAAAATTTTATTCATTGGTTTTCATTCTTTTTATAAGATTATCGGCAATTCTTTCTGCGATTGGGAAATTTAATTCTTTCTGGAGCATTCCCCATTCTCCCTGCGGATTTACTTCAAGAAAATAATAATTTCCATCTCTACCTTTGATCATATCAATAGCCCCGATGTAAAGACCCATTTCTTTCATCATAGAAGTTAAGTTTTCCTTAATGTTTTCCGGCAAATCGTAAGCTGACCAAAAATAATTTCCCTGCGCAATTCTCCAGTCTGTATTTTCGTGATTATTGATTTTTCCTGTAAAAAATTCACCGTCCAGATAAACTATTCTTAATTCGTATTCTTTTTCAATATAAGGCTGGAAAATCATTGGGGAATATTCTATATCCGAAATACCTTCCAAAGAATTTTCATCAATACTATTTGTTGAAAGAAAATTTTCCCCTCCCATTGATTTTGAGATTACACCATGAAGTTTTGCGATCATTTTTCCGTTGCAGTTCTCATTAAAAAAAACGGTAATTTTATCTGCATCATTTGAAAAAATTGTTTTTGGAATAATTAAATTATTCTTTTTTGCAATTTTCAATTGAAGCATTTTATTGCCGTCTATTTTCTTTTCATTTTCCAGAGGATTGATCCATGGAACGTCTTCTAAAAGGGTAAAAAGATTGTATCGGAGACTCGCGTATTCGTTTAGAAATATCTTTTCATAATCTTCATCCAGTTCTTCCGGAACACTTATTCCCCAAGCTTTTCTATGCCAGACCGCTTTGATTTCGTCAGAATTAATTGTATTTCCGAATTCATCCGTTAATTCGAAAAAATTTTCATTAATACTGATTTTTTGGAGATGATTTAAACGATCAGAATTTAGCCTGAAATGCGGAATATTTTTCTCTTTTAGGTATTCAAAAAAGATATCAATATTGTAAAAATCCCGGGAATGTGTAATACAAAGAATCATTAGCCGTTTTTTATTAAAAAAGGAAACTTAGAGTGTAAGTTTCCTTTATATAGTTTATTAATATTGTAATTAAATAATTACTACAATATTAAACTGATTGAACATCATCATCACCGTCAGAAGGATATTTCTGAGTCTGAGCCATATCGAAAGTTGGCTTAGTTACAGTATCTACAGTCGGTTTTGTGATAATTTCAGCACCACCTTTTACTTTTTGAGGTTCATTAACCTGCTTTTCCAAAAATGCTGCAAAAAACGGCTTCTTTTTTGAATTTTTATTTTTCATAACTATTTGAATTTGAATAAGTTTTTAATTATTATTACTAGTCTTTCACCGGATCTATTCCCGGCCCGACACCACCACCTATTTCGTCATTATCAGACGGATATTTCAATGTCACCGGAGTATCATACGCAGGCACTGTTACATTGTCTAACGTACGTGAAGTAACTACCGTGTCGTTGGTAGGCAATGTGGAAACATCACCCGTCGGGCTTGATATTATTCCACCACCCTGAATTTCTTCAGGATTTTTGATTTGCTTTTCTAAGAATGAAGCAAAGAAAGGCTTCTTTTTTGAGTCTTTTTTCATGTTGTTGTAATTTGAGTTGGTTGTTAGTTTTGTTTTTTAGACAGCGTCTCCGCCTTCGTCGCCGTCTGATGGATATTTCATGGTAACGTTATCACTTCCCGGCTTCGTGATATTATCCTGAAGCGCAGAAGTTATACTATCTTTCAATGCTCCAGTTGTATTATCCTGCAAAGCAGAAGTAATAGATCCTGAACCTCCTTTAATTTTCTCCGGATCTTCCACTTGTTTTTCAAGGAATGAAGCGAAGAAAGGCTTTTTTGATTTTTTTTCTTCCATAGCACTAATTTTTAATGATTTAGAAAATCTAAAGTATTAAAAAAAATTCACCTAGAGAAGAATAAAATTTTATTTATGAAAATTTTAACAATAAGCAATAATTAAATGAATTATTTTAATTTAAATTCAAAAATTGTTTAACAACATTAGCAAAATCAACAGGATTCTCTGCCTGAACCCAATGTCCCGCATTTTCCACAGTAATCACTTTGGCTTTTGGGAACTGCTGTTTGATGGCGAATTCATCCTGAGTAAGGATATAATTTGACTTTTCTCCGGCTATAAATAAGGTCTCTCCCTGGAAAATACCAAACTTTATAGCATTGGAAACGAATTCGTTATATTTTTCAGATAAAGTTTTAAGATTAAATCTCCAGTTCAACTTTTTATTTTCATCCCAATACAGGTTTTTGGTTAAAAACTGGATCGTGGATTTCTCAGGAATATACTGACTTAGAATTGCTTCAATCTCATTTCTTGAACCAACCTTATTAAAATCAACCGTTTCCAGAGCTTTGATAATTCCCTGATGATGTGGTGGATAAGATTTTGGAGAGATATCAACAACGATCAGTTTTTCAACTTTTTCCGGGAAGCTTATTGCAAACTGCATCACTGCTTTTCCTCCCAAAGAATGTCCTAAAACATGTGCTTTTTCAATTCCGTAATGGCTCATGTAATTGGCAATATCATTAGCCAGATCATCATGAGACATGCCTTCTGAGTGAAAGCTTCTTCCGTGATTTCTCAGGTCAATTAAATGAACCGGAAGGAGCTCCCCAAGGTCTTTACCAAAGCTTCCCCAATTGTCAAGCATTCCAAATAAACCGTGAAATACCAAAAGTGGTGTCGACGAAAGATTTTCGCCAAATATTTTTGAATGTAGAATTTCCATATTTTTTTAAGATGTTAGAAGTTAGATATTAGAAGTTAGTTCTGCATAGTTTACTAATTTCTAATATCTAACTTCTAGTTTCTAATTTTTAATTATCCCATTTTGCCAATCTTTTCAAATAGGCCTGAACCGTATTTTCCAATCCCATGTACAACGCTTCTGAAACCAAAGCATGACCGATGGAAACTTCCAATAAATTCGGGATATTATCAGCAAAATATTTTAAATTTTCTAAGCTTAAATCATGTCCGGCATTAAGTCCTAACCCGAAGTCTGCAACGACAACGGCAGTATCATAGTAAGGTTTTAATGCTTGTTCTTTATTTAATGTATAATTTCTTGCGTAAGCTTCGGTGTACAGTTCAATTCTGTCGGCTCCCGATTTTGCTGCGTATTCTACCAATTCCGGGGTAGGATCAAGAAAAATTGAAGTACGAATTCCTGCATTTTTAAATTCGGCAATGATTTCCGTAAGAAAATCCAAGTGTTTTTTTGTGTCCCAACCTGCATTAGAAGTAATTGCATTATCTGCATCGGGAACCAAAGTCACCTGTTCTGGTTTTACTTCCAAAACCATATCGATAAACGGACGGTGAGGATTTCCTTCAATATTAAATTCAGTAGTTACCAGCGGTTTCAGATCATAAACATCTTTTCGTGTGATATGTCTTTCATCCGGTCTGGGATGAATTGTAATTCCCTGTCCTCCAAATTCTTGAATTTTAATTGCAGCTTCCGTCACGCTTGGTGTTTCACCCCCTCTTGCGTTTCTTAATGTTGCAATTTTATTAATGTTTACACTTAGTTTTGTCATTTTATTCAGATATTAGAAGCTAGATTAGATGTTAGATTACATTTTGTGTAAAATTTTATCCCTAATTCCAATTTCTATTAATTTATTTTAATTTAAAAGTCAGCATTAAAAACTAATATCTAGCTTCTTCTATTATCACACTTTTACCTGCATTACCTCCAGATCAAATTCTTTTGAAGCGACCAGCAGGTGATCAAAAATATCGGCTTGAATTTCTTCAAAACGTACCCATTCTGTGTCATTAGTAAAGGAATAAATTTCCAAAGGCAGACCTTGTGGCGTAATATTCAACTGACGGACGATTACAGGGCCTTCTTTATCAAGCTCCGGAATCCTTTCAATATATTTTTGGGCATAATACCTGAAAACACCAATATTGGTGAGTTGCCTTCCATTAATGATTTCTTCTTTATGCGCCATATTTTCTTTTTCTTTTTTCAGCTCGAGTGAACTTTCTTTCAGATAATCCGAAATAAGGTTAATATTTTTCAGACGTTCAATATCTTCTTCTTCAAGAAATTTAAAAGAATTGATATTAAAATATATTGATTTTTTTATCCTTCTTGCATTGGTTTCAGAGATTACCTGAAGGTTTTTGATCTCTGTAGTCAGCAAGTCATAAGTAGGAATGGTAGAAAATGTCTTGTCGAAATTATTAATTCTTGTTGTCAGAAGATTGATTTCAGCAATATTTCCTTCCATATTATATTTGGGAATGCTTACCCAATCGCCGACTTTCAAGTTTTTTGAAGTTGCCACATGAAGTCCCGTTACAAAACCTAAAATCGTATCCCGGAAAACTAAAACCAAAACTGCTGTAATTGCTCCTAAACTTCCGACAATCGTTGTTCCCTTAATCCCAAAAATCACACAAATTCCAACGACAGTAAATATAAAAATTCCTAAAATTCTTACAGTTTCCGAAATCGCATTAAGAGCCATGATTTTATAGAAATCCTGCCTTATGATAAAATAATTCCTAAAAGCGGCCAATCCCCTGTAAAGCATTCCTGCGAAGGTCATTACCATACCAAGGTTTATTAATCTCCGGATAAAGATAGTAGTATCTTTTAAAGCTCCCCAAAATATATATTCATGAATACCTCCGATAATTAAAAGAGCAAATAGGTGTGCTAATGAATTTGTAACTTTAGATTGATAAATCGACCTGATAACAGGATATTTTTCTTGATTATGGAAAACTCTAAAAATATTATTAATAATAAGTTTAAAAATAAAATCAAAAACTAAAAAAACAGCAAAAAGTAAAATTAGTTTTACAATTATATGTAAAATCCATGCGAAACCATCCGGTGAAATCCTGATAATATATAGATAAAGCGGTTCACTCAGTTCCTGTATAATACTTCTTGTTTCTTGTAACTGATCATTCATTACAGCAAATTTATGAAATTTAAGGATGATTTTTATTAAAAACTTCTTCTGCAATTTTCATCCCAAATTCTTCGTTTTTTAGGATTCATACATTCTTTTAATAATTTTTAAAATATTGAATCCTTTGAAACCCGCATCAGTAAATAAATTATTCACTAAAAACAATTTAAATCAATAAATTATATTAAAAAAATTCACCATTTTATGATTTTATATTTATTTATTTTTTAAATTTGATAAAAACTAAACAAATCAAAACCAATTACATATGAAACAAAACTACTTTTTTATTCTATTGTGTGCTTTCGCACTTTTAATCAACTGTAAAGGAGACGAATCCACATTTTCTGAAGACCCCACACCTACGGTTATTCAAACCGGAAAGGTTGAGGGGAAAGTTACTGCCAATAATGGTACAAAACCAATCGGTGGCGCTATTGTTTTTACCATTGATAACAATCATAAAGTTTATCATACTTATTCTGATGCCAATGGAAACTTTAGCCTTACAGCTCCGGAAGGCAGCACAACCCTTCATATTCAGACGGGTGACGGCCGAAATTTCAGAACTGAAATTCCGATTACTGTTAAAAAGAATGAAACAATTACAGTTCCTATTACAGAATCAAAACTTACACAGGTTGCAAAAATGGCTTACGTAAAAGGAAATTATGATGAAATTGAAGATATCGTTACCGCTCTGGGCTATACCGCGACAGAAATTACTTATCAGGACCTTAAAAACCTCAACAAAATTTCTCAGTACGATATTATCTTCCTGAATTGCGGATCCAGAGGAATTACAGAGACAGGAACTTCCACTCCGAGCAATGACGTGTTAGTTTACAACAATCTTTCAACGTTTGTTACCAATGGCGGAAGCTTGTACAGCTCAGATTGGGCTTCTGCATATCTTGTGGGAGGTGATACCAATACCACAATGTGTAATGCTCAAGGCGGTTTTATCAATGACAATGTACTTTGTTTAAAAAATATCGGAAGCGCAACAACTTATGCAAACTGTACAGTTTCTAATGCTGCTTTAGCTACAGCTGTAGGATTCAGTACATTGGATATCACTTATGACATTGGGCAATGGGAAAAAATCCAGACTTATGATTCCAGCTTCTGGGAAGTTCTTGTTGAAAAAAATAATGAACCTTTAATGATCAGAACAGGTAATTATAACGATCCAAATGCACAAACAGTTCCGGTAGGAACAGCGGCCAACAATAATCAGATGACGATCTGCCACCACACAGCAAATGGCAATAATATCACCATTACTATCAATTCAAATGCATGGCCGGCTCATCAGGCGCACGGTGACACGCAAGGCCCTTGTTCGGGAGGAAATTCAGGAAGTGGTAAAATTTACTACACGACTTTCCACAACCACGCAACAGGAAATATCGGGAAAACAGAACCGATCTTGGAATATGTAATCTTAAACCTATAATAACTTTATCTTAAACATGGGAGTGGCTTTTTTATTAAAGCCACTTTTTTTATATCTTGCAAGTATATTTTTTAAATATGAATATTGATACAGCCTTAATTAACATTCTTTGTCTCGTATTATTATTTCTGGGAATTTTGGGAACATTTTTACCTATTTTGCCGGGATTATTATTGAGCATTTGTGGATTATTAATTTACAAATTCGGGACAGGTGCAGATTTGCCGATGATTTATATCTGGGCTTTCGGGATTCTGACCTTAGCTTCTGTAGTGTTGAGCTATGTCATTCCCGCTAAAACCAATCAAAAATATGGGGGCTCACGTTGGGGAAGCATCGGTTCGGTAATCGGGATGATTATCGGAATGTTTTTACCGATTCCTCTAGGCTTTTTAATCGGAATGTTTGCCGGAGTTTTTGTGGGCGAGCTTCTTCACGACAGCAAAGACATGAACAAGGCCTTAAAATCTACCAAAGGAGCTTTTATCGGGTTTATTTACGGAACGGGTTTTAGTTTTGTGGTAGGTGTGGCAATGTTTTTGGTAGTAGTATTGGATATGCTTAGTATTATTTAAAAAAGAAATTATGTTTTATAAAACAATCATATTTGGGTTAGGATTATTAGCTTTAATCAATTGCAATGCCCAAAAAGAACCAGATTCTAAACTAAAAGTCCATGTGGAAGATAACGGTGAAACAAGAATAACGACCAAAGATGGTGAAATCATCTATTTCAACGAAGGTGAAAATAAATTCCTGAAAGAATACCAGATGAATGTGACTTTCAAGGGAATTTCTGAAGACAGCCGTTGTCCGAAAGGCGTTAACTGCATTTGGGCAGGCGTGGCCGTGGCACAGGTTGAAGTAATGGGTGTCGCAACCCGACCAATGACTTTAAATCTTGCAAGTATGGACAACAAAGGAAGAAATTATAACAAATCCGCAGATTTCAACGGATACACAATTTCCTTAGCCGATGTTAATCCTTACCCCGGGGATGGAGAAAGTGCAAAAGCATTGAATGGAAAGTACAAAATCGGAATTATCATCAAAAAAATGGGAGAAAATTCTACCACGAAATAGGTTTCTTCCCTTTTGAAACAAGATATTCATTAATTTTTGAAAATGGTTTGCTTCCGAAAAATCCTCTATGAACCGAAAATGGTGACGGATGCGCAGACTTTAAAATAAAATGTTTGGCAGGATCAATGAGTTCGGCTTTTTTTTGTGCAAAAGCGCCCCACAAAACGAAAACTACATTCTCTTTTTTATCCGAAATTTCTTTAATAATAAAATCCGTAAACTTCTCCCAACCCAGATCTTTGTGAGAATTCGGGGAATGGGCACGAACAGTTAAGGTTGCATTTAACAGCAAAACACCTTGTTTCCCCCAGTCGTCCAGTTCTTTTGAAGTTCTTTCTACGCCGATATCGTTTTTAAGCTCGATAAAAATATTTTTAAGCGATGGCGGTGCGGTAACTTGTTCGGAAACAGAAAAGCACAAACCATTAGCCTGATAATCATTATGATATGGATCCTGTCCAATAATCACCACTTCAACATCTTCAAAAGGCGTAATCTCCAATGCCCTGAAAATCTGGCTTTTTGGCGGAAAAACTTTTGTCGTTGAATATTCCTCCTTTACTTTTTCCCAAAGGTTTTTAAAGTATTCTGTTTTTTTTATGGGGGCTAAAATTTCTGTCCAGGTCATGATTGAAATTAATTGATAGGTTTTAGTTCTAGATACTGATCTTTTCCAAATGTAATATAAAATAATGCCAAAAAAGGATTTCTACCGTTTAGATTAAACCGTTTTGTTTCATCATTAACTTTAAAATTAATTAAGTTCGAATTACACCAATCGATCTTTGCTTTTAAAATGTGATCCCCGGGTTCTATTTCATACTCTTTTGATTCACCATCTTTTATTTCTCCGATTTTATTACCATTAAGATAAATTTCAATTGATCTAAATTTATTTGAATATTCTGATGAACGATTAATAATTATTCTCGCCATTTTCTATTAATATTAATTTCTTAAACTAAAAACCAAATTATCCGGAAAACCTTCATCCTCTCTCCCATCTTCCAAAATAAAGTCATGTTTTAAAAGAATACGTTTTGAGTTCTCATTGAACTTATTGGTCATCGCTAGAATTTCCTGCAAATTTAATTCATTAAAACTAAAATTTAAAACCGCAGTCAACACTTCCGACATAATTCCTTTTTTGTGAAATTCGGGTAACAATTCATAACCAACTTCAGCTGTTTTTCTGTCTTCCGAAAAGTTCCAAAGGCAAATGGTTCCGATAAGATTCGGTTGATCTTTTAAAGAAATTCCCCAATAAAAAGTTTCGTTATTTTTCGTTCTTTCTTTAATTGTTAAAATAAATTGAAGCGCATCATAATTATTTTTCGGAGAATTTCTCTGCACAAATTGATTGATCACCTCATTGCTTCGGATCTTAAAAATATCCTCGACGTAGCTTTCGTTGATTTCTTTCAATGTTAGTCTTTCGGTTTCCAGTTTCATATTCAAATTTAGTAATTAACTAATAAAATTTCAACCACAAAAGACACAAAATATTTTTTAAACACTTTAGAACACAAAAGAAAAATACAACTTTTTAAACTTTATTATTCTGATTTAAATTTTACCACACAGTTTGTCATCCCGTAGGGATCTGGGCTCGAATCTTTTCATGCTATTTCTAATACTATGCTTAGATCCCTACGGGATGACAAACTGTGTAGTAAAACTAATGTGTTCTCTTTGTTGCAAAATATATCTTCAAATAACTTATGTGTTAAATCTTTTGAAACTTTTGCGGTTAAATAATTAAGCAAGCTCATTCTCAAGTTAAAATGCACATTTTTCACTAAATTTGCAGTGTGTATATAAATAAAGAAGATTTAAACGAATTAGAGTTTCCGCAATTGCTCGCGGAAATTGCTCCTTTTGCGTATTCTCCGAAAACGAGAGATAAAATTCTTCAACTTCGTCCGATGGAAATTGACGAGGCCGAACTTTCTTTGAAAAAAACCTCCGAATATTTGTCGAGTTTTGAAAGTTCAAATGCGATTCCGTTTGATGAATATGAGGATATTGAAAGTGAATTAAAATTAATGCTGATTGAAAATTACCGCCTTGAAAACAGCGCTTTCATCAAAATCAAAACCATCACGGAACAGATAGGAAAACTTCAGAAGTTTTTCCCAACCATGCCCGAAACCTTCCCGAATTTAATGGAAGATGCTTCCGTTTTGGAGTTCAGGAAAGAAATTATTGATAAAGTTGATAAAGTTTTTAACCGTTTTGGTGAAGTAAAAAGTGAAGCTTCCCCAATTTTAAAAACATTGAGAGCGGAAATTCAGATTGCTAAAAAAGCGATTCAGGAAAATTTCAACCGTGTATTATTCAATTACGGGCAAAGCGATTTTTTGGATGATATCCGCGAAAGTATTATTGAAGATCAAAGAGTGTTAGCAGTAAAATCTGCCTATAAAAAAAGAGTTCCTGGAAGAGTTTTAGGACTTTCAAAAACAGGTTCCATTACTTATATTCAGCCGGATTCTGTGGTAAAACATTACTTTAAGCTTCGTGAAAATCAAGAAGAAGAAAAAAAGGAAATCGATAAAATCCTGAGAAAACTGACGGCAGAATTAGCAGAATTCCAACCTCAGCTTTGGAGATATCAGGCGTATATTTTTGACCTTGATTTAACGAGAGCGAAAGCCAAATTCTCAGAACTTATCAACGGAGTTTTACCGAAAATCAACCGTCATAAAACCTTAAGATTAAGAGAAGCTTTCCATCCTTTATTATTTTTAAGAAATAAAGCGGAAAACAAGACGATTCATCCCCAAACACTGGCTTTAACGGAGCACAACAGAATTATCTGTATTTCCGGACCAAACGCAGGAGGAAAATCCATCACATTGAAAACCGTTGGATTGCTTCAACTGATGATCCAGAGTGGAATTCTGGTTCCGACCCATCCGAAATCCGAAATGTTTTTCTTTGATAAAATAATGACCGATATTGGTGATAATCAATCTATTGAAAACCATCTTTCAACATATTCATCGAGGTTAAAGAAAATGTCCGGAATTATTCGTGAAGCAGATGCGAATACGCTTTTGCTGATTGACGAATTTGGAACAGGTTCTGATCCTGAATTGGGTGGTGCTTTGGCAGAAAGTTTCCTTGAATTTTTCTATGACAAAAAGAGTTTTGCGATTATTACAACCCATTACACCAACATTAAATTGGTTGTAGAACAGCTTCCGAACGCTGAAAATGCAGCGATGTTGTTTAATGAGGAAACGCTGGAACCGATGTATAAACTGGAAGTCGGACAAGCGGGAAGCTCATTTACTTTTGAAGTGGCTGAGAAGAATAAAATTCCAAGATTTATCATTCATTCTGCGAAGAAAAAAGTGGAACATGATATTGTAAATCTTGATAAAACAATTGTAAAGCTTCAGCAGGAAAAATTTGAGGTTGAAAAACTAAAATCCGATCTTGCCGAAAGAAAAGAATCCGTTGAAGACAAGCGCGATAATCTCCAAAAACTGAACGATCAGCTTCAGCAGAAATTATTCAATTTCCAGAAGTTATATGAGGAGGAACACCGTAGACTACAGTTCGGGAATAAGATTGAGGCTTTCATTGAAAGTTATACGAAAGGGAAATCCAGGAAGGATGTAGTGACAGATTTTGTAAAGCTTTTGGAACAGGAAAAGTTCAGAAAAATTGGAGCTGATAAAGATGAAAGCAAACGACTTCAGGTTGTAAAAAGGAAAATCACTCAACAGTTGAAAAAGGAAGATGTCATTGAAAAAATTGCAGAAACCAACGAAAAACTGGAAGAAAAACGCAAAACCGATCGCGCAGTCTGGATGAAAGTGGGACAACGGGTTCGTATCACCGGAAGTACGAGTGTTGGGACGATTGAAAAGATTTCGAGGAACAAGGTGATTGTGAATTATGGGACTTTCAAGACGACGATTGATGCGGATGAACTGGAGAGAATTTGATCTGAATAGCTTGAGCAAAAACAGCATTGTATTATTTCAAAAAAAATAAAACCTAACAGGTTTCAAAAACCTGTTAGGTTTGAGTAATGAACAAATTAGTTATTGATATTAAAATAAAAAGAGTGTCGTTGGGGCACTCTTTTATTTTATTTAAATTTGAATTATGATCAAACATTTCAAAATATTGTGGATTTTCTATTTTAAAATATTAATTCCTACTATTTTATTTTCTTTGTTAATTGCTTTTCAGACGGGTTTTAATACCAGTAATATCGGATTGTGTTTTTTATTATTATTACCTCTTTTCCATTATTTTATTTATGAATTGAGATTAAAAAACGAATATTATTTTTACGCAAATTTTGGATTTTCAAAGCTTTTTCTCTGGATCATGACACTCTCATTAAGTTTGATTATAAATATCCTTACAAAGTTTTTATGAGTAAATTACACATTGACAGCATTACAAAATCCTATGGTTCAAAGAAAATTTTGCAGGATATTTATTTAAGCTGTGAGACGGGAAAAGTTGTTGGTTTACTGGGAAGAAACGGAACGGGAAAATCTACTCTTTTAAAAATTATTTTCGGAACAGAAAAGGGCGATACACAATTTATTAAAGTTGATGATACAATTCTTCAAAATCAGATGGACCGAAGGGGGAAAATCGCTTATTTACCCCAGAATTTTTTTCTTCCAAAAGAAATTAAGGTTAAAAATTTGATTCCGCTTTTCTGCAATAAGAAAAATGCTGATCAACTTTTTGAGTTATATTTAATTAAACCATTTCTTCATAAAACTTCCAGAAATCTTTCCGGTGGTGAAAAGAAAATCGTTGAAAATTTATTAATCATTTTTTCAGATGTTAAATTTATTTTACTGGATGAGCCTTTCAATGCCCTTTCTCCAAAAATGACTACTGAAATACAGAAAATTATTAAACAACAAGTAAAATATAAAGGAATTATTATTTCCGACCACCGTTACCAGGAAGTTGTGGATATTTCGGATGATATTTATCTGCTTTCGGATACTTATTTAAAACAAATCAAAGATTTTAAAGAATTGCAACAGTATAATTATCTGCCGAAAAGCATTTAATTTATATATTTGAACTGTCAAAAAAATTTCATGATGATTTCCATAAACAAAGCATTTTATTTATCAGTTTTCATTCTTTTTTCTATGGCTTTTGCGAAGGGGCAGAATAAGGTTCCTTTCGGTGTTGTAAAGGCGGAAGAGGGCTATGCAATGGTTCGAGTTCATAAAGAAGATTACCGAAAAATCGTTGATAAAATCCGTATGAAAACGGGCGATGTTTTTGTTTATGTAAAGCCTGCTCCGGGAGAAACGGAATGGATCTGGATTAAATATCCTGAAAAAGACAATACGGAAAAACCTTTCGTGAGATACGACAGCATTACAAAAGAAGGAATGGTGAATAAAAACCGTGTTGTTTTTGTGGATCAACTGCCACATTTTACTCCTTCCAAATCTAAAAACGGAAAGTCATTGATTTTCACGGACGATACCAATCCGAAAATCCCTGGAAATCAAAGAACCAAAGTGATTATCGATGTTTATCCTTCTTATGCAAAAATTAAAAAACAGGAAAAAGATGCTGATGGAAACTTCACTAAAATTGACAAAGTAAAACCGTGGGGCGTCGGCAAAGAACTTCCCGAAGACTTAACCGAAATTAAATCCGTAAGAGTACAGCAACCCGGAAGAGGCTCTGTTTTTGTAAGGGATGCGATTAAAAATATATTTCAGCCAACGATGAATTTCGATAATGTTGGGGTTACAGCCATCGACAACGATCATATTTTCCTTTATATGATCAATGGTTCCGGAGAAAGCAGATATACTACGATCTGGACCATCAAACAAGGGAAAGTAGAAAGTCAAATGATTTTTAAAAATCCGGAATAATTCACCAAATAATCACTATTTTTACACCCGAAAAGTTATTGCTTTTGGCTTATAACCTCTTGCCTATAGCTTTTGGAAACTGGTTTTGCTTAGCCGCACATTAAAAGGGAATCGTGTGAAAATCACGGACTGTCGCGCAACTGTAAGTAACCGAAGTCTTTATTAAAAATCCACTGTGCAGCGCATGGGAAGGGAGTAAAGATGTTACAAGTCAGGAGACCTGCCTTTTTCTTTATACAAAAAACTTTCGCGATTTGAAGTTTATTGATCTAATGGATGCTCAGAGATTCTGTCTCTGTTATTTTCTGTTGTTTTAATAAGTTTCATTTCGTTTTAATTAATAATGAAATATGACTACAGAAGAAAGAATTGAAGCATCGGAAACCAGAATCTTTAAAGCCGTTTTCCCCAATACAACCAATCATTACGACACCCTTTTCGGAGGTACAGCTATGCAGCTGATGGATGAAGTGGCCTTTATTGCTGCCACAAGATTTGCCAGAAAACGCGTGGTAACCGTAAACAGCGATAAAATTGATTTTAAAAAGCCTATTCCTGCCGGTACGATTGTTGAGTTAATCGGAAGGGTTGTTCATGTGGGAACGACGAGTATGAAAGTGAATGTGGAAATCTACACCGAACAGATGTATTCTTACGAAAGGGAAAGGGCGATTGTTGGAGATTTTACTTTTGTGGCGATCGATGAGTTTAAGAAACCGATCTCGATATTATAATTGGGGGTTTCGGCGGCCTTTGGCCGCCGAAACCTTTTTATTTCA
>Ga0307412_10000622_pt1 | contig 20817 bp, 17 predicted proteins | sample DK1Cmetagenome_3_FD_203823 | JGI IMG/M metagenome (GOLD analysis project Ga0307412, IMG submission 203823) | Maize rhizosphere microbial communities from greenhouse at UC Davis, California, United States - DK15-C-1 | ecosystem: Host-associated > Plants > Roots > Rhizosphere > Soil | place: USA...
AAATCGGAGCCTATTTCTCAAAACCCGATTGGCATTCTGATGATTATTGGTGGCCCTATTTTCCGCCAAAAGACAGGAATGTAAATTACGATCCGAAAAAATACCCTGAAAGATGGGAGAACTTCAAGAAATTCACCTTTAATCAATTAAATGAAATCACTTCAAACTATGGTAAAATCGACATTCTTTGGTTAGACGGAGGTTGGGTCCGCCCTTTTAACACGATTGATCCAAAAGTAGAATGGCAACGAACCATCAAAGTTGAACAAGATATTGATATGGATAAAATCGGAACAATGGCTCGTAAAAACCAACCCGGAATTATCATCGTAGACCGCACCGTTCCTGGAAAATGGGAAAATTATGTAACGCCTGAACAAGCCGTTCCGGAGCATGCACTCCCGATTCCGTGGGAAAGTTGCATCACAATGGGTGATTCGTTTTCCTATGTTCCGAATGATAATTATAAATCTTCCCAAAAAATCATTGAAACGTTAATTAAAATCATTTCAAGAGGTGGAAATTACCTGATGAACATCGCTCCCGGACCAAACGGGGATTACGACGCGGTTGTTTACGAAAGATTAAAAGAAATTTCAAACTGGATGGACAATAATCAATCGGCTGTTTTCGCAACGAGAGCCGTGGAGCCTTATCACGAAGGAAATTTTTATTATACTCAAAGTAAAAACGGGAAAACGATTAATATTTTTCACATTGATGAAAAAGTAAATTATCAGTCTCCATCTGCTTTAAAATTCTCCATTCCTGAAAATTTTAAACCAAAATCGTTAAAAGTATTGGGGATTTCAAGTAAAATTCAATGGAAAAAATCTGGAAATTCAATTGAAATTAATTTGCCAAAAGAGAGAAATCAACTAAAATATTCAACTGTAATTCAAATTACGCAATAATGAAATTAAGTTTTACATTAATTGGAATTTCATTGTTGAGTTCAGTCATTATTTCTGCTCAAAAACCTTTATACAAAGATCCAAAACAGCCTGTTGAAGCCAGAGTTCAGGATTTACTGAAAAGAATGACGCCCGAAGAAAAATTCTGGCAATGCTTTATGATTCCCGGAGATTTGGATAACATTCCGAAAGGTCAGTATTCACACGGAATTTTCGGACTGCAGGTGAGTGCAGGGAATCAAGGTGACGGAGCAGCGGGGCAATTATTAAAATATAATGCAAATGAAGATGCGGAAAAATTAGCTAGAAAAATCAATGCGATTCAAAAATATTTTGTGGAAGAATCACGGTTGGGAATTCCAATTATCCCTTTTGATGAGGCTTTACACGGATTGATGCGTGAAGGCGCAACCGCTTTTCCACAGGCAATCGGTTTGTCGGCGACTTTCAATCCTGAGTTGATGAAAGAAGTTTCGACGGCGATAGCAAAAGAATCAAAATTGAGAGGAATTCGTCAGATTTTGACGCCGGTTGTGAATCTGGCGAGCGATGTTCGATGGGGCAGGACGGAGGAAACTTACGGTGAAGATCCGTTTTTGACTTCTGTGATGGGCGTTAATTTCGTCAGTTCTTTTGAAAATCAAGGAATTATAACGACCCCAAAACATTTTTTAGCGAATGTGGGAGAAGGCGGAAGAGACTCATATCCAATTCATTGGAGTAAAAGATATTTGGAAGAAACGCATTTGATTCCTTTTCAAAAAGCCTTTACACAAGGCAAGAGCAGGTCGGTTATGACTTCATATAATTTGCTGGATGGAAGACCTTCAACGGCAAGTCATTGGTTATTGACCGAAAAGCTAAAAAAAGATTGGAATTTCAAAGGTTTTGTGATCAGTGATGCAAGTGCAGTTGGTGGCGCGAACGTTTTACATTTTACAGCAAAAGATTATGATGATGCTTCTGCGCAGGCGATCAATGCAGGTCTTGACGTGATTTTCCAGACAGAATATAAGCACTACAAATTATTCATTCCGCCGTTTTTGGATGGAAGAATTTCACAGGAAAGAATTGATGATGCGCTATCAAGAGTGTTGCGAGCAAAATTTGAACTGGGTTTGTTTGAAAATCCTTACGTTTCCGATAAAGAAATTGAAGAATTAAAGAAATTAAATCATAAGCCATTAGCTGAAAAAACAGCCATTGAATCCTTTGTTTTGCTTCAAAATAACAATCAGACACTTCCGATTCCTGAAAATGTTAAAAAGATTTTAGTGGTGGGAACGGATGCTGTTGATGCGAGATTAGGTGGCTATTCCGGGCCGGGAAATAAGAAGGTGAGTATTCTGGATGGAATTAAAAATTTCCTTAAAAATAAGAATATTGAAGTAAATTATTCAAAAGGAATTGATTGGAATCTGAAGAGTTTTACAACAATTCCAACCGAATTTTTATCTTCTGAAAATAAAAAGGGTTTAAAAGGAAATTATTTTTCTAATTCTGATTTAAAAGGAAATCCAAGTTTTGAAAAACAAGACGAACAATTAAATTTCAAATGGACATTATATTCTCCAAATCCTGAAAAGCTGCAACCCGACAATTACAGCGTTCGTTGGACAGGAAAATTAGAAGCTCCAAATTCAGGAAAATATCAACTCGGATTGCGTGGAAATGATGGTTTCAGATTGTATTTAAATGGAAAATTATTGATTGATAATTGGGAAAAGCTAAGTTATTCAACCAAAGCTGTTGACATAGATTTTGTGAAAGGTCAAAAGTCTGATATTGTTGTTGAATTTCATGAAAACAGGGGTGAGGCCAACATCGAACTGATCTGGAATTATGGTTTAAATGATTATCAAAAAGATTTTAATGATGCTTTAAAACAAGCTAAAAATGCAGATTACATCATCGTTACAGCCGGAATTCATGAAGGGGAATTTCAGGATCGTTCTTCGCTAAGTCTGCCTGGAAATCAGGAACAGTTTATTCATGAAATTTCAAAATTAAATAAGCCGACAACAGTTATTTTAGTCGGTGGCTCTGCCATAAAAACTACGAACTGGAAAGATAAAGTCGGAGCCATTTTAGATGTTTGGTATCCCGGAGAGGAAGGTGGAAATGCGGTTGCAAAAGTGCTTTTCGGAGCAGAAAACCCATCAGGGAAATTGCCGATTACGTTCCCAATTGAGGAAGGTCAGTTGCCTTTGACGTACAATCATCATCCGACAGGACGCGGAAATGATTATCATGATTTGAGTGGCGAGCCGTTGTATCCGTTTGGTTTTGGATTGAGTTATACAACTTTTGAAATCTCTGATTTAGAATTAAATAAATCTAAATATTCTGAAAACGAAACAATTATTGTAAAAGTTACGGTTAAAAATACAGGCTCAAAAGCAGGGAGCGAGGTCGTTCAATTATATGTAAAAGATTTGCTGGCTTCGGTTTCAAGGCCAATTATTGAATTGAAGGGTTTTCAAAAAGTATATTTAAAACCCAATGAATCAAAGCAAGTTACGATTGAAATTCCCGTGAAAGAACTGCAGTTTTTGGATGAGAAAATGAACTGGATTGTGGAAAAGGGTACGTATAGAATTATGGTCGGAAATTCCTCTAAGAATCTGCCTTTAAAACAGAATATTGAGGTTGAATAATTTTAATTTATTGTATTAAAATAATTAAAAAGCTTGTTTAGCCTTGCGTTTAAAGCAAATCCAATCTTGGTATGATATATGTAATATTTAGTCTGAACTTGAATGAATTGATTGAAAGATTAATCATTCAAAAAATAAATGTTATGAAAAAGCTATTTATATCAACGATTTTATTAGTAGGATTATCAACCAGTGCATTTGCCCAGAAACATCCACCTCGTCCACCGGCTCCGCCACATCCGTCGAAGAGCGAATTGTATAACAGCAAAGCCCGCGAACTGGACAAAAAGTACAATACTGAAAAGAAAATGATCATGAATCACCCTCTTGCAACCAAAAGAATGAAAAATGATCAGCTGAAAGCTTTAAATGCAAGATATCAAAACGAAAAAAAATTACTTAGAGCTACCAAATAGAATGAAAGAATATTGTTAAAATCTAAGTTCTCAAATCTGTTTAGTTTTGCGAAATATTTAAAATAAAATAATATCTATTAAAAGAGAATGCATTTTGTGTTCTCTTTTTTGTTTAAAACGGAACGAAATCCACATAATCATGGATTGTCAGATGAATTGGCAGAAACGTGTTTCATCCAATATTTTTCCTTAAATTCGCATAAAAATTTTAAACTAATGAACTACGATATTATTGTCATCGGAAGTGGTCCTGGTGGATATGTTACAGCGATTAGAGCGGCACAATTGGGTTTCAAAACTGCAATTATCGAGAAAGAAAATTTAGGAGGAATCTGCCTGAACTGGGGATGTATTCCGACTAAAGCTTTGTTGAAGTCTGCTCAGGTTTTTCATTATATTAATCACGCTGAAGATTATGGTTTGAATAAAGTGGAAGCAAGTTTTGAATTCCCGAACGTAATCCAGAGAAGCCGTGGCGTTGCCAACAAAATGAGCAAAGGAATTGAATTCCTGATGAAAAAGAACAAAATCGATGTGATTTTAGGGACTGCGAAAGTTCAGAAAGGTAAAAAAGTTTCCGTTACAGATAAAGAAGGAAAAGTAACTGAATATACAGGAACTCACATCATTATCGCAACAGGAGCCCGTTCAAGAGAATTGCCGAATTTACCTCAGGACGGTAAAAAAGTAATTGGATACAGACAGGCATTGTCTCTTCCTGAGCAACCAAAATCTATGATTGTTGTAGGTTCCGGAGCGATCGGAGTTGAGTTTGCCGATTTCTATAACACAATGGGAACGAAAGTAACTGTTGTTGAATTTATGCCAAATATCGTTCCTGTAGAAGATGAGGAAATTTCTAAACACTTAGAAAAATCTTTGAAAAAGACAGGAATTGAGATCATGACAAATGCTTCTGTAGAAAGCGTTGACACAAGCGGAGAAGGCGTAAAAGCTACAGTAAAAACTGCGAAAGGAAACATCACTCTTGAAGCTGATATTTTATTATCTGCTGTTGGAATTGCTGCAAATATCGAGAACATTGGTCTGGAAGAAGTTGGAATTCAGGTAGATAAGGGTAGAGTATTGGTGAACGAATGGTACGAAACTTCAGTTCCTGGTTACTACGCAATCGGAGACATTATCCCGACTCAGGCTTTGGCGCACGTTGCTTCTGCTGAAGGGATTACTTGTGTTGAGAAAATCAAAGGAATGCATGTTGAGAAAATCGATTATGGCAATATTCCGGGATGTACTTACTGTCACCCAGAGGTTGCTTCTGTTGGTCTTACTGAAAAGCAGGCTAAGGAAAAAGGTTACGAAATCAAAGTGGGTAAATTCCCTCTTTCTGCAAGTGGAAAAGCGACTGCGAACGGAAATACGGATGGTTTCATCAAAGTTATTTTCGATGCTAAATATGGTGAATGGTTAGGTTGCCACATGATTGGTGAAGGAGTTACGGATATGGTTGCTGAAGCTGTTGTTGCCAGAAAATTGGAAACTACAGGTCATGAAATCATCAAGTCAATCCACCCGCATCCAACGGTTTCAGAAGCTATCATGGAAGCTGCAGCTGCTGCTTATGGAGAAGTTATTCATATTTAATAAATAGTAATAAAATACAGGGATGTTTAAAAAATTAGCTGCGGAAGCATTAGGATTAGGAGATATTGGGAAAATTATTCCGTCTCAGGATTATGATAAAGTAGATTCTGATGATTATATTTTGTCGGAAGATAATGAGAAAATTTTCTTCCTGATTAAATCTAAAAGAGATGAATATTGCTTTACCAACAGAGCATTAATCCACATCGATGGTGCAAGTGCCCTTGATAAAAAAAGAGTCTTGAGAAGATACGAATATTATCAGTTTCCTTTCTCCAATATTGCTTTGCAGACTGCCGGAACGATTGATCTTGATGTTGAAATTTCTTTCAGTATCGGGAATGTTCCTTTGATGATCAGCGTTACAAAAAGTCAGGTGGATCAGTTGAAAGATTTATATAAAGCTCTTTTGGCGATTCAGCAGGAAGTTCACCACAATCATTCATTGTTGAATTTCGCGAATGACAGCTTACAAAAAGCGGTAACAACGGTAGCGGCAGGAAAGCAGGAAAATGTCTCGAAAAGTCAGGAATTGCAGAACATCAATGAATATATTTTCAACTGGAACAAAAACAGTTTTGATAAATATAATCAAAAAGATTTTTCAGCAATTTTTGAAAAGTATATTAATAATTAGAATTAAATTCTTAAATATAAACCACAGATTTTTTATCTGTGGTTTTTTGTTTAAAAGCAGGTACAAATCATATTTATAAAAATTAATTTCATTTTATTCCCTCGTTTTATTAACTTTATTCTATGAATCTTGAAAAAGTAGGGCTTGTTTTATCAGGAGGTGGAACCAAGGGAATCGCTCATGCAGGAGCTTTAAAATTCTTAAAAGAAAAAGATATCGCTGTTGATATTTTATCGTGCTGCAGCGCAGGATCTATTGTAGGATGCCTTTATGCTGTAGGAAAATCTCCGGAAGAAATTTTAGATTTTTTTCAATCGGTGTATTTTTTCAACTGGAAACATTTTGCATTCAATCAGCCGGGATTGGTTTCTTCGGTGATTTTCAGAAATTATCTTAATCCTATTTTCGGAGATATGAAATTAGGCGATCTGGATAAAGAAGTGAAAATTGTTGCCACGGAATTGGTAGGCGGAACCGAGAAAATATTCGATAAAAATTTTAAAGTTGTTGATGCCATCATCGCTTCATGCTCAATACCCGGAATTACGACACCTTATATTATTGATGATCAAATGTACTGTGATGGCGGTGTTTTGAATAATTTCCCAGCTGATATTATCAGGGAAGACTGTGATAAGCTGATTGGAGTTTTTGTTTCCCCGCCACATGATATTAAAATTGACGATCTTAAATCGATAAAAGCAATCGTTTCCCGTTCTTACGACTTGCTTTCTTACAGGGTTGAAAAAATTAAGTTTGAATACTGCGATTGGTTTATTTCTTCACAGGAATTGTCTACATACGGAACTTTTGAAAGAAGAAAAGATCGTTTGGAGCAAATTTTTAATATTGGCTATAATGCAGCCAAAGACAGTTTCGATGAAAGTAAATTTTACTTAAAACAACTAGGAACATAAAAAAACTCCCAGTTTTCTGAGAGTTTTTATGTTATTTTTTAACAACCTGTCCGTCCTGATTTACGATCGTTTTTCCGGTCTGGTCACTTACCATCAATGTATAAGGTGGCATATTGCCTTCTGTAAGATAATTTCTCCAAACCTGATAGTTATACCCTTTATTATTGAATTCATAATAATAATTTCCACCGGTACCGTCCGGAATCAATTCCCCGTCACTGATAATCATGCTTGGCTTTGACGTAATTTTTGCATTTGCCGGCCAGGATTGGTAAAGGTATTTTCCGTTGGGTTGCTGATCAATCCTTATTTTAAACTTTTTAGTTTTAATAATAACTGTTTTCGGTACTTTCTGATAAAGTTCAGTATCAATATTTCGGTTAGAAATTGGATTTTTATCAATGTCATTGGCATAAACTAAAGAAGTTTGTACAATACAGAGTGCCCCGAATAGAATTTTTTTAATCATTTTTATAATGTTTGTTGTTGATGCTTTCATGGCATCAAATTTAAAGCCATTATTGATTAATTTCTGTAACTTCAGTTTGTGTATAACTTGTAAATGCTTCTTCCAGGCTTCCGAATTTCCCTTTAAACTCGTCAATAGGGCAATCCTGAAGGATATTTCCTTTATGAATAAGAATCACACGTGAGCAAAGCGCCTCGACTTCCTGCATGATGTGTGTAGAAAGTAAAACCGTTTTTTGTTGGCCAATTTCTTTTATTACATTCCTTATTTCTATGATTTGGTTAGGATCAAGACCATTTGTAGGTTCATCCAAAATCAGTAAATCCGGCTGATGAATAATCGCTTGGGCAAGACCAACTCTTTGTTTATATCCTTTGGAAAGCTGCCCGATCTTTTTAGCTTTTTCCGGAGTAATTCCTACAAGTTCAATCACTTCATCTACTCTTGATTCCGGAATTTTATGAATGTTTGCAACGAATTGTAAGTATTCTTTTACGTACATTTCCAGGTATAACGGATTATTTTCAGGAAGAAAACCTATTTTTTTCTTGCTTTCAATTTCGTGTTCCGTGATATTTTTACCATTAAAAATAATTTCCCCTTCGTCAATTTTCAAAGCACCGACAATAGATTTCATTAAAGTTGATTTTCCTGCTCCATTGGGACCTAGAAGACCGATGATTTCATTTTTATCAATAGAAATATTAATGTTATTCAGTGCTGTTTGTTCACCAAATTTTTTGATTAAATTGTTTATTTGAAGAGACATAATTGTAATGATCTTTTTGCAAAAATAAAAATAAAAAAACTCATTCGCCCGAATGAGTTTAGTTAATATTTCAAAAATAATTTATTTTCTTGATTTTTTGTCCTTGTTTGAAGAAGGAGAGGCAGTAGAAGCTGTACTGGATGACTTTGCGCCGTTGATGTTATTCATTGTTGCAGGTTTGTCATACAGAGCAGATTTTCCGTTTGATTTTCCAAAAATCTTATCAACTTGTTTTTTATTTAAAAACTGTGATTTCCCAACATATTTTTTGTTTTTATTGATATATTGGATAAACTGTACTGTCGGCTGGCCGAAGTTTTTTTCGTAATGCAATTCGATAATATCGTTAGGAAGTTCCAAAACAATATTACTGTCGGGAGTATCGATAAAACCGTTTGTAATAAGCTGATATAAGCCTGTAACATCTCCGTTTAAATTCTGAAAAGAAAAGGATCTGAACGTGTTAAGGTTCGCTGTATTAAGATCCTGATAATTGACAGTGAATTTATCTTCTTTTTTATATAAACCTACGGAATTATCTTTACCAATTTCCACTAAACTTTCGTTTTTCAACACTTTGATCTGTGAGAAAACCGACATACCGAACATGCAAGTAAATAGTAGAATTATTTTTCTCATTTGATTGAATTTTAATGTTTTATAAATTGGCAGAACTAAAATTTAATTATTAAAATTTTATTAAATAACCTTTATTTCTTAAGCAAAAGTAACACTTTTTTTTATATTTTTTCCTCCATGAAGTTTTATTAACATATTCAGCACTACTGAAAATGGCCGGAATTAAAATAAGCATTTTAGGTGAGCCTTTTTATCTTGTTGTTTTTAAGGCGGTTAATACTGATGTATTTAGTATAAAAATTTAATAATTATTAAACAATAAACGGAAACTTTGTAATACAATTTCCGTTTTTGTGACCAAGACGAGCGTATCTTCAAACGCTTTATAGAAGATTTGGTTCGTTTAAGCCAAATTAAGCAGGAATTACAAAACTCATTTTTATGTTTCTCCATTGTGGCGAAATAGATTTCTTTGCCTTGTTTTCTGCATAATCAATTGATACCACTATTTTTATATCATATTATGATGAATTAAATGTAAATATCTGAATGAGATTGATAATTTATATAAGCATTAAGCTTAAATTAGCAAAACCAATCACACTCATTCTATGAAAAAAAATATTTTTCTACTCTTTCTTCTATTATCATACTTTTTAAACGGACAGACAATCACTACTCGGGAAATTGATAATAATATAAATGTCGCAAAAGATCAATCACAAAGTAATCCGATGAAATCTCTGGAGCTTGCTGAAAAAATGTATAACGAATCAAAGAAAATTGATTATCGTTTGGGAATTTTAGAAAGCGGAAATATCCTGATGACTAAATATTTTGATAATGGAAACTTTAAGAAAGTTATAGAATTAAGTACAATAATAGAAAAGCTTTCAACAGAAGAAAAAAATAATGAAATTCTTGCAAATACCTACAGGCTGAGAGCTTCTTCATATACTGAACTCGGATTCAATGATGAAAGTTTCAAAGAATTTAAAAAGGCACTACATATTGCTGACGAAATAAAATCAAAAAATTATAATTACTACCAAAAGTCTTTGGTTTACATAGGTTTGGCTAATCACGCTGCCCACACTAATGCACCAATAGATTCTATTATTTATTATCAAAGAAAAAGCCTTGAGACGATCACAAAAGTAGATAACAGCAGCGATTATTCTGTGAAGAAAGACCATACGCTTGCTCTTGCCTATATCAATTTAGGAATGACGAGTAATATGTCCCAAAAGACTAAGGAAGCAGAAGAATATTTTTCCAAGGCACTTGCTATTTGTAAAAAAGGCAATCGAAACAAGAACCTGGAAGTCACTGTACTTAATGAATTTGCTTGGCTCTATCACGATCAAAAGAAATATAATGAATCGAAAAGCTATGCCGAGCAGGCTGAAATATTAGAAAAGCAAGTCAAGGCTCCCTACATAAGAAGGGATATCTATGAGGTTTTATTTAAATCCTATGTAGAACTGGGGGACAAAGAAACCTCTAAAAAGTACATGCACCTGTATACCAAACTTAACGATAGTTTGGTAAATGCTGAAAAAAAAACCATTAATACTCCAGTACAGCATATCGTCGAAAAGCAGGCTGAAGTTCATGAAAGTGGTCTAAAAACAATATTGACAATCATATTTGCCCTGATTGTATGTGCACTAATTATACTATATTTTTTATGGAAAAAAAACCAGCAAAAATTTCATCTGAAGTATGAAAAGATCATTGAAAATTTAAAAAACACCCGGAATACAGCAGATGACAGCTCAAGTAAAAACTCTGCTATTAATGATAAATCGATCAATATTATAGATACCACTGTTCAAAATATTTTAAAAAAATTAGAACTTTTTGAAAATGGTCAACAGTTTCTGAAGCAAGACTTAAGCCTGACTTCTCTCGCTCATGATTTAAACACCAACACCAGATCTCTTTCTGAAATCATTAAAAAATTCAAAAATAAAAATTACAATGGCTACATCAATAATCTAAGGATAAACTACATGGTCAACTTACTTGCTTCCGATCCCGATTATAGAGAATATAAGATTAGTTATTTAGCTGAAATTTCAGGATTTTCCTCACGAGAGGTGTTCACAATTACTTTTAAGAAAGAAACGGGCGTTAATCCTTCATATTTCATCAATAATCTGAAAAAAGATTATGATGAAATAAAAGTCTCAAAATAAATTATTATAAGAAAAAAATCAATTAGGTTCTTCCGTGAGTAGACGACCATTTAAATTGATAAAACTACTGTGAGCAATGATATCGCTTAGTTTTGAATCATATGCTTCCATGTAAAGAATATTATCTTTAAATGTTCTTCTTCCGCTATAAACACTAATATCTATTAAAACATCTTTACTGCCTAGTAAATCATACAATTCCTTTGGAAAACTAATATTTGTGACCTGAAATTCATTCGATTGGTTGATGTCTTTTTTTTCAATATCAAGTGAGGTCAGCTTAATACCTGTTGGACCCAATAGTTTTTTAAACTTTTTAGGCAAGGAATTTTCGTCAGCAAGATCTCCATATACATAAAATGAAGCTATTACAGATTCTTTACTATCCTTTAATTTCTTTACTGCTTTATCGGAAAGATTAACCTCTAATCTAAAATCAGGTACGATAATCTGCTCGCCCCGTATCTCTAATTGTGCTTTTTCAAGAGGCAATTTTGCAACTGGTTTTGCTTTTTCAGGTTGCGAAATTGAATTTTGGTCTTGATCCTTTGTCACTTCTTTTGTTTTTTCTTTGCAACTCGACGTTAACAAAAAAGTAAAAAGGGTCAAAATTGAAAGTTTAAACTTCATCTATTTTTAGATTTAAAAGATATTAGGGTATATATTTTATAAAATCAGCATGCAGTACATCTTCTGTGACATTTGTGGACTCCGTAGTTGTATTTCTCATCCATTGGCGATGCTCAACTGTATTGGATGAAGAAGTTGAACCAATAACCCTCTGCTCCATATTGTAAAGAATAACAGCATCAGCGCCTTTTTCCTTTGCCGTTTGAACCACTTTATCCTGAATCTCCTGATAACTTGATCCCAATATCCCCGAAATTCCGTCAACTTTTCCTATCACTTCATAGTTCTTTTTAACATCGTTGGTATCCAGAAAGACATCAATATTTTGAGTTGGACTGTAGTTTTTACCGATGTAGTTCACGGTTGGAGAACAGCTCATCATTGAAACAAGCACACCAACAAGAAGTATATTCTTAAATTTTTTATGATGAGTATTTATTTTATTTCCTTCCATATTAAATTTTGTTTAATTTTTCAGATTTCCAGTGTCAATAATGATATGGGAAAAACTTTATGAATAAATCATCATTACAGACTCTTCAAACTGTATCTTTTTTTTGGATTTTAACTATTTCATTTCCGTTTGCCCAGGTTCAGGAACGTTATTGTCATCATCGTCATCATCCCCTTTTTTCATGTCTGTCTGACCAGGCTCAGGTACATCGTCATCGTTTTGCGATTTCATTTTGTTCTGACCGGGTTCGGGAATATCGTTATCCTGATTATTGTTTGTTTCATTGCCTCCTTGCTTTTGAAAAACAGTTTGTCCTGGTTCTGGAGGTGCATCATAAGTTGTTACCGTTCCACAGGAATTTAAAAACAAAATAAGCATGATGGCAAAACTTGTTTTAATTAAATTTTTCATAATAATTATAATTGGGTTTGTACTCTACGAATGTACCAATGTTTGAAGATTGGGCTGCTAAGAATAGTGAGTACTTATGTGATAATTTCTTATTTTATCACATCTAAATCGTTTCCTGCAAAGCTTTATGTCGTGATAGTTTGCAGTTACATGTTCAATCCTTTACTTGAAAAATCTATGAACTCCGAAATTTGATAGAATATGAACCATGCAGAAAAACTTAATCATTGTAGAACTTACTGAATATAAAATACAGCTCAAATAGAATAAAGAACAGAACCATAGCTCCATACAAGGAGGACCTTTTGCTCTTCAAAAAAGCAAAAATACCAAGTAGCGAGATATGACTGATCATTCGTATGGCGTACACCGGCATCAGCTTTTCCAAATATTCGTGACCTTTAATTAAGGTATCGAAGATGTCAATAAAAAAGACCAAAATCAGCAATAGAAACAGCCATTTTTTTCTGGAGTAGAAGTAATTTTTATAATTATCCTCATAATCTTTTACATCCGCAGGGTACAGGAGCTGACATGATGTGAAATAAATAATAATATACATAATGATAAATATGTACTCCGTGAAGGTCCACATTCTGACTTCCCGTAAATTATACTCCCACCACCAAAAATGGATCATTAAGAGGAATAAATAGAAGACCCACAAAAGATGCACCCAATAAGGTTTAGTTCTTCCCGGATGTTGAACAAATTTTACAGATCCATTCAATAAACAACCTATCGAAAGACCTAAAATTATACTAATTACTGTTTTAATATGATTGAAAAAATCCATATTTTGTTTTTAAGTTTCACATGATTTTGAAATTAGTCCGAATAACAATTATAAAATTTATTCAGCTCACAATAATCTATTGGTCATTCAAAAATTTGGAAGCTTACTCTTTTGAAGTCGTAGGATTGATTCTTGGCAGTCCATAACGCTCATGATTCTTATTAAATGTTTTCAGATATTTTTTATCGCTTTTTAAACCAAATGTTGACATGATACCACTGAGTTGCATTTTGATCCAATAGTTAAAAACAAATTTATTCGGATCACGTTCTACAAACATCATTGCTGATTTATGATGACTATTAGGGATGAGTAAGTTGGCGGCGAATGTTTTCATTTTTGAAGAGAAATGCCAACCGTTTTTACCTTCAGGATTAAGAAATTTTACTGTTAAGTGATCATAACTAAATTTCATGCTTCCCGTTGCAGCATATTGATTTCCCGACCACCCGCTGTATAAGTTATCAGCATATCCGGAGCTTATATCTAGCGAACCCATTGGTCTTGAAACATTGCTGAAATTTTTCAGATCAATTGCTGAGAAATGTACATTAGCAACAAACCCCGCCAGCGAATCAACGTACGATTCTTTATAAGAAAATCGGTTGATATCTGCTTTGAATAAATTACCGCTCAAATTCAGTTCAAGGCTATCTTTTCGGCCTGCCTGATTGCTTAGATTCATGATGTTTCCATTTAAAGAGGAAAATGGAATCTCACTCCAAGCTTTCGATTTTACTTCGAACTCTTTGTAAACAACACTGTTGTTTTTCAGCGAAATCGTATCAATAGAAAATGGTTGTTTTATTGAACTTATTAATTGAGTAGGCATCAGCTTATGCTTTGCAGGCTTCCGGGGTAAAGTTTTGTCTCTTGAGACGATCAAATGAACGCCGTCTAGACTGATCTTACTCAATGAAAATGCCGAGTCCGAAGAAAGGTTGCCAGCTTTTGCAACTGAAAGGGATGCAGAATCTCCTTTGAGTTCAAGATAATTATCCTGATATTTTGAGTTCTTAAAAAATATTTCTCTGCTGAGAACCGGATGCAAACTAAAATTCGTCAAATGGAATGTGTTTTTCAATGAATTCCATCCGTAATTTTGAATGTCTGCCATTATAGCAGCATCTCTGTATACAATCTGCCCACCTTTGAAATTAGCCTTTTTTATAATTCGTTTTAGGTCGAATTTATTCTTTCCATTCAAAATAAATTCATCATCAATATAACTTCCGGAATTATTATTGGCTTGTAGACGCATACTGTCCTTTTGAAATTTGAATGATGCATCAGACCAGTTAAGAGATAGAGTAGAAGACAGTGTCGTCAAATCATTTTTGCGAAATAAATTCCCTCCCTTTAATTGAAGTGATAATTGCGGAATAGTCAAATTAAATTTTTCGCTGTCTACATTTGAATCCAATACACTGATACGTAGATCATCAGATTTGATCATCTGTGAGCTCTCATTAAAACTTCTAATATTTTGCGCTGCTAGATTTACGGTACCATTATATTTTAATGAATCTTTCTCTTTTTCTTTGATGTAACTGACCTTTAAATTGTTGACTGATAATGATTTGATTTGAAAAGGTATTTTTGGAGCATGGAAAGATTTGGAATTGTTTTTTTCTTTAGAGTGAATTTCAATCTGACCATTGTCAACGGATACTGATTCAAAAGCCAAAATATCTGGTTGAGTAGAGTTGAATTTTCCGCTGAAAAAAAGTGTTGGCAAAAATAGCTTCTGAAATCCTTTATCCGAATTAGAAATGAATCGTACATCCTGAATGCTTCCAAGATTATTTTTAATATAGATATTCGCAATATTTCCTTTTGTATTTTCTCCCAGCAGTCTGAAGTTCGAAATATTTAGACTTATATCTCGCCAAGTAAAATAGTGTGTGTGAGATCTCACATTCGTTAGTACAATATTATTGCCTGAAAATCCAATTTGATTTGTTGCAGTTTTTCTGTTAAATAAAAATTTATCAATCCTCAGGTTATCAACTCGTATATCAGGTAGATCCCTCTTATGTCGGGAAGCTACTGTTTTAGGGGGATTGTTAACATCAGAGATAAGACGGTTAATGTATAAAGAGTCGACTTTTATAACTTTAGATTTCTGAAAAAGATCCCAGTCGAATGCTTTCCAATAGACATTTTTAGCTTCTACGGAATTTTTATTTTGTTGAAACTTTAAGTTTTCTGCCCAGTTTTGGCGATTAAGTCCGGCAAATTTATAGTTTCTTAAATTCAATAGAAATTTGTTTGATTTCAAGTGAATATCGCCAATTTCAAGCTTGTGAATTGAATGTTTAATGTCTACCAAAGAATCACTGCTCAGTGTTCTGTTGAGTATAATTTTAGCATTTAATTTTTTTGCATGAAGAACAATATTGCTTTTAGATGAACCTTTGTAATTGATTGTACCTCCTGCTATTACCAATTGATCTACATTGATCATCTGTTTCATCTGATGCAGTGTCATAAAAAGACCCATATTCTTTTTATCTTTTGGAGACGTTTTTGATTGGTGATTTTTAGTTATAATTCTTTTTCTATCATCAATAATAATGAGTGGCTTTAAAAGCTCAGCTTGATCAGCGACCAGTTTTTTCTTTAATAAAGCTTCAAGATTTACATTTCTCAAAATTAAGGAAGGAGCGGAAAACACCATTGGTTTCTGTATTTTCTGCTGAGTGGTCGGGCGATAGTTGACGTGGCGAAAAATGATATCATTGTTCTTGAATGAAAATTCTTCAATGGTAAGCTTATGCAGGCTGTCTTTAGAAAAAAATGCAATTTTCTCCATATTAAGATGTACACTGTCTAACGTTATCTTTGGATCTTTGCTTGGTCTGAGTGATAGATTATAGACCGTTAAATTAGCCGTTTTCCCTGCTGAGTTTTTCAATGTTCCGTCAGGCTTTTTTTGGACTACAGATGCATTTTCAATTTCAAAAAATTTAATATTAATGAGTTTAAATATTTCATTTTTGACTTTTTTATTTTTTGCACTGCTTTTCTTTAATTTATTCTGATGATCATAAAGAGTCATAACCGGGTTGGTACACCTTACGGTGTCAAGCAGCAGTTCTTCCTTTTGATAAGTGGCAGGAAGGTGTTTGGAATTAAAACTGAAGCGGTCTGCTTTAAATTCCATTCGCCCGTTTTTATGACCATCTTGTTGATCGATCAGCAATGAATCGACATTGAAATATTGATTTTTACTATTAAAATGTAAAGAACTGAATGCAACGGTAAGATTTCGATCCGGAAAGGCAATAGATTGTTTACCGACAGAGAGATTAATGTGGTCAGAGCCCAGCAAATGACTGTCGTCGTTATTTACTTTTACAAAATTTCGAATGGATAGGTTAATGTGTTTTAGGGTAACAGATTTTTTATTTCCTTGTTTAAAACTGATAGACGCGTTCTTTATAGAAAGATTGCTTAAGTTAAAAGATTGCTGTGTCTTCTCTAGAAAAGATAAAATGTCAGAAGGCCGAAAGCCGGTTTTGTTTTTTAATCTTTTTTTTGGATTTGAATACACTTCAACATCGGGATTAATAATCTCCAGATTGTCAACCAAAATCTTATTCTTAAACAGCAATGCATTCCATGAAGTAAGTGAAAATTTTAGTTTTGACAATTTTACATTGTAGTAAGAATTGGCCTTGCTGGTGTCTTTGCAAATCAGCATTGATTTCTCAAGTATAAGAGATTTCGACCAAAGGGAAACTTTAGCTCTCCCGGCATCGAACATATATTTACCATCCGTCTGGTTGTGTACGATAAACTTTACGCTCTCTTTAAACCGATGAATGATTATAAAATACAGCAATCCCGAGATCAAAAAAAGAATGCCTAAAAAAGCAATAATATAATATTGTATTTTTTCCCCCAGCCTTTTAGATTTCATAGTAGCCAATGTTTATAGTAAATTCTAATCGGAGTTAGTTTGAGAGTCGACAGCCTTCATTTTCTCCTTGTTCTCTAACCATGAATGAAAAACGGTATACATGATCGAAGTAATGATTGCTCCCTTGAACATTCCTATAAATCCCCAAGCTGCCAAGCCTCCAATGACCCCGATAAAAAGAACGATAAACGGAAGTTTTCCTCCGCTTTTTGCAATGAGGACAGGTCTTACCAAAGATTCAGCGACCCACATGAAGACAGCATATAAGAGTAAAAATATAGTTGTTCCTGTTTGTCCCTGAGTAGCAACCCAAATGATCACAGGTAGCCAGACCAACATCGGTCCTATTTGTATTAGTACCAAAACAAATACGATGGCCGTTAATAAAAATTTAAAGTGAATTCCGGCAATAGCAAAACCAATCCATGAAAAAACTGCTGCTAGAAAAGCTGTTCCTATAACACCCACAGAAACTCCCTTAATGGCATTATTTATTGAATTCAGTAGTAAGAGTCCATCTTTTCTACCGAGAAGATGCGCTAAAGCGGACTTTATGGGAATAAGCTTATCTTTTCCTCCCACTAAGAAAATTGCAGAAATAACAATTCCAAAAATAACTTGTAAACCTGTTCCTGCCAAGCCTAATCCTCCTGTCAGTAAATAGTGTAAACCATTTTTTATCTGATGTTCATGTCCCAAAACAATTTCTTTGGGATTTTGCTGAAGCTGAAGCCAAAAGTCGGAAATACCTTGACCTGCGTAGGGTAATTCAGTTATATTTTTAGGAAGTGGGGGAACACCCTTTGTCTTTACTTCAACAACAAAATGCTCAACATCCTTGATATGCTTTCCTAATGCTGTGATCATAAAAATGAAAGGTACAGCCATCAAAACAATAAATAATACTGAATAAAGGACACCTGCCAGTTTTCTTCTGCCTTTTAGCAACACCGTAAGATATTCAAAAGCTTTAAAAAATGAGACATAAAAAATCAAGGCAAAGGTGAAAACACCAAAAAATATTTTGAGTACATGATATAATGCAACCAGCATTATTAATAATACAATCAATAATAAATTGTTTTCCAGCGGACTACGCAAAAAAGAAGATGTTTTTTCGCTCATACCTGTGACGTTATTCGTTATAATCCCTAAGAGAACTTTGGTAAAGACCACTCATAGTGCATTATTCCTCCCGCAAAACCTGTTACTATACCTAAGATTGTAAAAACTACTAAACCAACAGCATCTAAGATAAGAAATGTTTTAAGTTTATAGATACGTTTTGAAGCGAATGTTGTGATAATGACAGCTACTGCAGTTAATATTAAATAAATAGGATGTTCAACCCAAGTCATCGGATGCCCCAACATCAGATTTTACGGATTGCACACCTCCTAAAGCAGTATTATCTATACAGAATTGCTTCATTGGGTAGGGAGCTGGACGATGTAGTTTGTTTGAAAACCGTATTAACCCCGGCACTGCTCAATGTTCCATCGGCTATCGATGTTCCTTTTTGGTCTCTGAATCTGATATAAGCGATACCATCTTTTACGTAACCGTTAACAGATAGCATACCCGTATCCAACTGATCGTCTTTTGTACTATAGTTTGCTACACCCTCAATTTTGCTTCCAGACTGGGTAATTTCAAACGATATGATCCCTTTTGCAGTAGTATCTCCTTCATTGGAATATTTTCCTGTATAACTTCTGCTGTTCGTCACTTTCTTTTCTGAAGTTAATTTTTCATTTGTAAGATACAAGTATGCAGCAGTTGGCAAGACCGGAGACACAGTGGTCTGTGTAAAATATACAGTGGCAGCGTCTTTTAAGATAATGGAACCGTCGGCCACCACATTACCTCTCTGATCTCTGAAACGAATAAAACCTTTTTGATCTTTTACATAACCGTTTACAGAGAGTGTACCAGAAGTGTTATCGTCTTTGTTGGACATATAGTAACCAACGCCTTCAAGTTTAGATCCTTTTTGGGACAACTCAAGTATCATTAATCCTGGAGCAGTAACATCTCCTTCACTGGAAAATTTTCCCGTAAATCCATTGCCAGATTGTGCCTTAAAATTTGATACAAATGCGCCACAAAAAAGACAGGCGATAATGATTAAAATTTGACGTATTATCATCTATAGTTTATTTTAAATGTTAGTAATTATTTTCTAGTATGAATCTTAATTGACTTTCATTTCCGATTGTCCCGGCACTGGTATATCATCATCGTCATCATTTCCGGTTCAATAGTAGTTGACCAGGCTCTGGAATATTATTATTCCTATTTAAGTAACTTTCATAGAAATAAGTTCTAGCTACAAATCTAATACGGTTTACTACGATACGCAGCATCATTAACTCGAAATATTGTGATATATGCGTAATTTATCACAATAAAATATGATATAACCGATGTGGTTGTATTACAATAGTAATCAGTTATATCATTCTATCTGTGGGGATTCTGCTTAATAAAATTTGAAAATGGTTGTAAAACTATATCTTGCAGAAATCGCAAAATGGTATCAATGAGTTTTTTACATGGGATATTGCTTACTTATAAGTAGTTTTTTCGGAAATCATCACAACAATTTATTGTGTAATTAATGCTGAGTTAATAAAATTGCAATAATTATACAGTTCATCAATAATTATGAGATTACATGCTTCAAAAACATTTGATGAAGAGTAACATAAAAGTTGAGCATCTGCCATAACTTTTATTAGAGATTGGTTGAATCAATACTTTTGATAAGCCTTACAAAAGAGATGAAGTGGAACCGACATATTAAAACTTCTTATTTTTTTATGCAAATGATCCTGACTTTGGAATCGATAATATAAACTAATTAAAATACTATGAAAAAAAAACTATTGTGTTTATCACTAAGCATCTTGCCGTTTTCACTTCAGTATGCTCAAGACTCACTCAAAGTTCCAACAATTTCACCAGCTTTTGAACAACAAAATTCTCAATCGAGAAAACCTTTTTTCCAAAGAGAATGGGTTAAAATGTCTACCGCACCAGCATTATTTTTCACTGCTTCAGCGGCAACTTGGGGAGAGAGAAAAAATATACGTGAAATAAGGAACAGATACATTCCCACTTTTAAGGTAGGATATGACAATTATCTCCAATACGCTCCGGCCGCAACGGTTTACGGACTTAAGTTAGCCGGAGTAAAGGGACGAAATAATATTGGAAGAGCTACATTATCTTATGCCGCAAGTATCGGAATCATGGCCGTTATTGTTAATTCCTTAAAATATACTGCAAAAGTAGAGCGTCCGGACGGTTCAAGTAAAAACTCTTTTCCTTCCGGACATACTTCGATGGCATTTACCAATGCCAGTTTTCTACACAAAGAATATGGAGTTGTTAATCCTGGATATAGCATTGGGGGATATGGTGCAGCCACCATT
>Ga0307412_10000623_pt1 | contig 20788 bp, 49 predicted proteins | sample DK1Cmetagenome_3_FD_203823 | JGI IMG/M metagenome (GOLD analysis project Ga0307412, IMG submission 203823) | Maize rhizosphere microbial communities from greenhouse at UC Davis, California, United States - DK15-C-1 | ecosystem: Host-associated > Plants > Roots > Rhizosphere > Soil | place: USA...
TCACACTCGACAATCCTCCGGTCTGCCGAAAGCCTCCTTCTCGAATGGCGCGTGGCTTGCCTATCCAGCTTCCTTGGAATCCGGAAGCATGGCTGTTCCTCGCGCGGATGGAACGTCACCCTGTACTTTGGACCAATTACTCGACCATCAAGTTTAGCTACGCATTCCGCCATCGTCGCCTTCATGCCGAGCGAGACAGCCAACTCAAGAACCTGTGCGGCCAGCCCGTGACGAACTTGAGTGAACTCACACTGACCCGATTTTGAGATGGAGCCATCCGTGTCCATCAGTCCTTGCAGCAGCGACAGCCGTTGCGCGGCCGACGCTCTCATATACTCCGCGGGGACATGCTTATTTCCAAGCAAACCTGCCTCGCGCAGCTTCACCTGGAGGCCTTCCACTCGATACCGCTTCCCGCCTTTGCGCTCAGCGACTGTCCATCCGGCCGCAGTAAGCGCCTCGACCGTCGCCTGAGAATCCTCGTCACCGATGGTGATGCGCGCGCAATCGCTATCGCCGTCGCCTAGCCAAACTCCTAAGCAATAAGGCTCGATAGGAAGGTCCGCGTCGGGCAGGTCGATCGGGCCGCACAACTTGATACTGTGATTCGCCGACTGATGCTTTCCGTTCGCGTACCGCAGCGTTTCTGCAATATCTTTGGTGGTCCGGATTCCATTGCGCCATCCACCCCATTTCGATTTCGGGACGCCCTTAGTCGCTCGGCTCTCACCGGAGGCCGTCGCCACGCGCTTCTCAGTCCGCCAGAGGTGCTCCGAACTAGCCACGACCTGACTGCCATCATCAAACGTCAGCCGATAGCACTCACGATCATCGCTGACCGGGTGCGCACGAACGACCCGACAAGGCCTCCCGTCTGCTCCGATAACCTCATCGCCATCTCGCAGCACGCCCATAGTCGTCCATCCGGTCGGCGTAGGAATCGGCGTATCCAGCGCCAACGCCTTCCCGTTACCCTTTCCCTGCTCGATATAGGCCCGGCGGAACCGGCGCGTGCCATCTGCCCGAATCCAGCCAAAGATGCTGCCTACGATGAACGCCTGAGCCGGCTGAAGCCTGAAGGGCATCCCCTCAAACTGGCCCTCAGACAGCTTCAGGACCGTCTCGAAGAACCCGAACACCCGATCGGCAGCATCTATATCAAACGACAGCCCCCGATCCGCTCCTCGTTCCAGATCGTCAAAGTGGCGCCTGCAGGCATTGCGGACATGCGGACCGGCTACGATTTCTCCAGACAGCACGCCACTGGCGTACTCGTTAATGCGGTCGAGCGAAGAAAGCGTCGGCTGGGTCTTCGTCGCCGTCGTCGCCATGCATTACCTTTGTCTCATCGGTCGGTGTCGCCCCAAGCTTCGACAGGATCGAACTCAGCGCCTGAGTGGCCGAAACCCCGAACTCCTCATCCGTATCCAACCTGGCCGCGTGGTAGCAGGCAAGCCGCAGTAACGTCCGGTGCGCGCTGTGTAACCAAGGCATGTCCTCCGCCAGTTCCCGCCAGCACGTTTTCTGCGCCTCGGTCATGCTTGCGTAGGGTTCGCCGATAGGTCGCGTCCGCTTCGGAGCCTTCCGCCCCTCGAACCGACCCGCGTTTTTGATCGCCGCGCCAGACGCTTCCGCCTTCGCAGCAGGCAGCCTGGGCCGTGCCATCTGTAAGTCCTTGATTACTCGTCTATCGAATTGTGGATGCGTGAAAAGAGGACCGGGCGGCGGCTAACTTAGAAGTGTTAATAAAATGTTAATACCCCCCCACCTGAACGAAATGTTAAATATTGGTTAACAACTTGATTTTAACTACAACTTAACTTCGTTCATAAATCTGTGGATAACCCAGGGTCAATAATCATTCTCAACCTAGCGGCCAGCCGTCAGTGCCACATCCCTTAGGCTTGAGCCCATTGTCCTCACGCTGCTTCACGCTGCTGTGGCAGTGGTGACACAGGCTCTGTAGGGCGCCCCTCCAGAACTTGATGCGATCACCCCTGTGTGGTTCGACGTGATCTACAACGTCAGCGGGAGTGATCCTCCCAAGACGCTGGCAATACCGGCACAGTGGCTCTTGAGCCAACTGCCTCTCTCGCTTCTTCCGCCAAGCCCTATGCGCGTACCAGTTAGCGTATTGGCTCTTACTCACAGATCGAAACCTTCTGCCTCAGCGTCACAGGATTCGATTGCCGGCGAGGTCGTATCCCAGCCCTTCCTCATCGTCGGAGTCGTCAGCCTTCTGGGCCAACAGGTCCACCATCGCCTCGTTGCTCGCCGCCAGGTTGTTGATCGCCGCCGTCTGCGCCTGGATCGACTCGATCAGCCTCTCGGCCTTGGTCATCAGCGCTTCCAACGAGTTGAGCGAGTCGTTCACTGGCCACCTTTACCATCTTGGCCAGCTTCTCCCGGCGTCTTGCACATGCCGAGCAGGCCATTAGTCCCGCATCTCAATTGGGAAGAGAACAGTAGGGCTTTCAACCTCCTGCTTTCTTTCATATTCGGTGTCGGACTTGTCGGGGTAATTTTTAGTGTCTTTAGCAAAGATCGCGTCCCAGTTCTTTGAGTACGTATCGCTTTCGACGCTCTTTGGCCGCGGCCGGCTTCCCTTCCCGCTCATCGATCTAAACCCTCGTGTTCACGAATACTGGATACGAGCTGATCAATGGCGGAAAGTAGTGCCAGACGAACTGCCAGACATTTCTCTCGCGCGACCCGCTTGGCTAGATGTGCAATCTCCTCGGCAGGCGAAATAGTGTCCGCCGAAAGTTGACCCGTCAGTGGCAATCGAGGGGAAAACATCACCATGTGGCGATCTCCAAGATATTCACTGGTTCACCCACCCCACCAATCCCGCATGTCGAAGCGCGCAAGCGCTGTATAGGTCAGCCATGTCCGCGGCCCATGCATTCCAGTCGTCTTGACTGTCCGTCATCGGCTCAGGGATCGCAGCGCACAACGTCATCGCCTCACTGGGCGGCGTTGGCCGAACGGATTGCCTGCCGCAGCCCATCAGCAACAGGCTTAGGCACAACGCAGTTGCTAGGGTTCGCACGGATGACCTCTTTGATTGCCGGCGCTGACTTGTTCTTCAGCGCCTCTTTGAGCTGCTTGTTCAGATCGGCTGCGGCGGCTTGGCTCGCAGCCTGATCGGCATTGCGCGCCCTAAGGCAGTCCAGCTCGGCGCCATTGCGGCCATTGGCCCAGCCCCAGTAGTAGACCGCCCCGAGCAGCGCAATCGCCGCTAGAGGCTTCCAATAGCGCGCCAGCCACATCAGCTGTAGATCCGAATCGACCCTGGTATCTCCCACCACGGTTTAGGGCTGGAGTACCTGCGCATGGGGTAGGTACAGTCATTCGGAATTGACTGCTCCCGCTGGGTGCGAGTACACATCTCGATCATCGCGAAATAGTGGCGCATCGCGTCTTCCAGCGTCTTTCCGGCAGAGACACCTACCCAGCCCTTAACTCGCCATGTGCCATCACTGACCTTCCTAGCCCGCGGCTTCGCTGGAAGCGCAGGCTTGACATACTCATCCAGTCTCAAATGATTCTCTCCAACTGCTGAGGCGTGAACTCCAACGGAAACACCACCATCAGCCCGAACGAATTCCGCTCGTACAGGCCAGTGATCGAGGTGACCAGTTGGCCGTTCTTGAACACGCCAGCACCCGAGTCGCCTTTCCAGCCCGTTACGTCGATCAGGGTGGCGCCCTTAGCCTCGCCCGAGACGACACCGCGGCGGTACTGGATGGGCAGCCCACCAGGATTGCCCCAGTACTCGACCGCATCACCCTCCTTGAGGGTTCCGCCGATCGTGGCCACCTCGCTGAACTCGATGCTCACCCACAGCAGCGTGTGGTCCTTGCCGTCGTCCTCGCGGTCTGTGACCTGGACGACCTGCCCATTCACCACCGATAGATCGCCGCCTTCCATGCAGTGGGTTGCGGTCAGGATGACCCGTCGCCCTACCGCCGTCCCGCTACAAATCCCGCCATCCGTGTACTCCAACCGCAGCGTTGCGCCCCTAGGGCTAGACTCTTGCGGGACTGACGCACAACCACCGCAGCCGGCCAGAAAGACCAGCAGCGCGGCGAGGATCTTCATCTCATTCCCCAGGACGCTTCCGCGTCAGGAAGCCAACCAACGAACAGCACAGGGCGAAGCCCAGTACCAGGTAACCGAAATTTAGGGTGGTCATGCCGGCCCACTCCCATCAATGTCGAACGGGGGCGGCTCGATGTCCTTGGCGCGCATCAGGCCTTCAAGGCGGTACACATGGCGAATCAGGCGACCTTCACGCCCCTCCATCGCGGTCAGGCGCTCTGAGAGCCTCTGGACCTCCTGGCGAAGCAGCAGCACCACGTCGCGCTCAGCCTCATCCGATGCGGCCTTAACCTCTCGGCTGCCGCGGCTCACGAAGTAGGTGATAGCGTTGCTGACCACCAAGCCGACGCCCGTGCCGATCGTTTGCCAATCAACCGCCATTTGCCCGCCCCTCAAAAAGGGCACGTTCCTCGGCCCGGCGCCTCACAAGACCAGGCAGCACCTTGCCACCACCTCTATTCCAACGCTCAAACTGAGCTGCCGCGCCCTTGTAGTCGCCGGCATTTAGCTTCTTGAGCAACGTCGAACCGTTGAATGCTGCCCTGCCGATGTTGTCGATCAGCAGGGTCAATGCAGCCTTCTGAGCAGGCGTCAGTTCCACGTGGACCATGCTGTCTACGAATCGGCCCAGGACTTCGAAGCGATCGCGTAGATCACGCTCAGCCTGTTCCTGGGTCCAGACCGTTCCCGGGCCAATCCGGCCGCCCGTCGCGCCATAGCCAACTGTCCACACGCCCGCAGGGCACAGATACGCGACTAGGCGCAGCGCTTCGTACCGCTTGCTACGCGGTAGCGCGATGTCAATCCAAGCCATGTATTCCCCTGTGCGAGGCGTAGCGCCTCAAAGAAAACCCCCTGCGTTCACCAGGCCCTGGATGAGGTGGGCAGGGATTCGGCAGGGGTTGATAAGTTGGCGGCCGGCGCTGATCCCCGGCTTACCGGCCTTCCGAGGAGCGCCCTCTGTACCTTGCGGCACTCGGCAACTATCCGGCCTGCTTTTTCGTGCCCGTCAGCCCGGGCATTCGCCAATTTGGTCAGTCATCCGGAATTTCCGGAGAACTCGATTTGATATCAGTTACTCGAATTCCTCGAGTAACTGGGTTGATCGGTGGTGCCGAGGCGGCCTGTTGAGCCACCAAAACAGGCCGTAACCCGTTGAGTCACCAGGCTTTCATGGCGGCCTGTTGGTGGTGCCGAGGTATGTCGACAGTCCTGCCAAATTGGTCGATGCGGGCCGGGCTTGATACCAGCTGCCGATTTTCACGGTCGCGAGCCACGGTTTAGGCCGTTACGGGAAATCCCGTTTCGGTTGGCGCCCCAGAAGGGTTCATGGCAATCATCCGGGCGTGTCCATCCACGCCGCCGCATCGTTGGAACAGTTACTCCTCGACCGCGATGAGGCCGCCGATTACGTCGATAAATCCGTCAAAAACGTCTTTCATGGCCATCTCCAGTTAGTTCAACCTAGCGCCCTCCGGCGCCTCGTACTTCCGCACTACTGCCGCGGTGATCGGGTGAACCACATCTTCGTCCAGACAGTGCACTAGCACTGTCCCGTGCTCAACTGTGATTACTAGGGCCGCTACGCCCATTGCGTCATACAGGTTCAAAAGGTCTTGAACCGCACTCCGCAGCTCAGCCCCAGCGTTACTTGCGCTTGCGCGGGGCACTTATTGGTTCCGCATGGAACTTAACGCCAGGAAGATCGAAGCTCACAACCTCCATGGTCTGGATCGGCCAACTACAACCGGCATCCTGACCGATTACGCTCGCAACTGCCTTGAATGCTGTTGCACCAGATCGCATAGCCTGGGTGGCAGCATCTGCACCGCAACCGATTGCCGCGAAGTTGGACAGCAGCGGATACGCAGGGAACCTGCCATCAACCGCCCACAACGAACCATCTGGCCTGGCGATCAACAAGGAAACTTCGTCAATGCTGTCCGGCGGGGCGCCACTCTCGCCGCCAGCCAAATATTTGGCTGCTGCGTACACCTGGGCATATGTACCGGAACCGGCCACAACGCCACCATCCGGAAGACGCCAGATCTTCTCGATTAACGACGTGAGCGTGCCCGCGGTGAGCTGCGAGTCTGCTGCCATAACGCCGTCTTTAAACGCCACTACGGTCATCTCACCCTCTGAGAAAAGAACCCGGCGTCCACCATCGGGGAGCATCCGGGCGAGGGAAACTTGCCCCTCTCATTGACCACGATACAGGCACTTTTAGAAGTCATCGCTCGATTCGCCGAAATCAGACTCTTCCACCGCTTCCCGAAGCCGTAGTTGAGTCTTTCGGTCTGGCATAACACCAAGCCCACTCACCCCAGCCCGGGCCATTGCTTCGCCATACGAGTAAGGGAAGTTTGCCGCCCAGAGGCGAACCCCGTCCAATCGCACGATGTGAGGGCCTTCCCGGGCGGGGATCTTCCCGGAATCCAGAGACCTATTGATGCGCCGGGATAGCGCGGGACTAATTGGATACCCGTGAATCCAAGATCGATCTCGGCACCAATCCAGCCATTTCTGAATAATGCTCATGCGTCTCTCGCCACCTTATGGGCCCACCTAAGGGCATCTTCGTATTGCCACTGAGCAAGCAACATCGCGCCTGCAACGAATCCTCGGACACGGTCGTATGCATCCCAGTCGCACCCAAACTCAGATGCGCGCGACGAAACGGTCGGTGCCCTATCCGGACCCAGAATGGCCATGCCACAACCGTCTAGTGACGCCTGCTTCCCCCAGACATCTTGATAGCTCGGGACGTACTCCCGAGCGTTCTTACGCAGGCGGGGCTTCATCCTGGCAATTGTCTCGCCAACGCCAATAGCCCACTCCTGAATCTCGGGGACGAAACGATCGGTGCCGGCCACCATCGTCAACCAGACCTTGTAGCCGATGTGCCCGTCCGGCAGGCAGCTTTGCGCCAGAGACAGACGCCAAATCGCGCCATCCGGCAAGGCGCGGCGGGTGAACCCGGCGTAGTACTGCCGCAGGTCTTGGGACTTGATGTCCCAATCGCCGCCGATCTGGATTGAGGACTCGTTACCCATCAAGCCGCTTCCACATACTGCGCCCGCCCAGGCTCGCAGTTGGACGACCGGAACCAGGTTCCGCAGTCACGGCACTGTAGTTTTGCGTATCGGCGGGTGGTCGTAACCGCATGGCCACGACGTTGGTAGTGGTGCCCACCACACTTGGGGCATTCCTCGCCATCCCCGAAGGACGCGTGATTCGGATGGTTGACCACCCAAGGCAACAGGCGGTCGTAGACAGCAGACAGTAGCCGCACGTCCTGCTTGTTGTACCGCTCCATGACCTTCCAAGCGGCTTCATCGCCGTTCATCACGTCAAGCCAGAGCTTGTGTCCCTTGTGATGGGTCTTGCTGCCCAGGCCGAGAGCTTGCGCCACATAGTCGAGCTTGTTGGAGGCCAACCGGAACTTACGGCGTGCCGTCTTGAGTAAGTCGATTTGCTTGTAAGGAGCTGGCGGATTGAGTCCATGGAGCAGGAACTCTTTGTTTAGCGTGGGGATATCGAACTTCTCCCCATTCCAGTGACAAACTGCATCGGCTTCGTCCAGCAGCTTATGCGCCGACTTCACCATCGCCTTGGCGCTGGACTTGTGGACCGAGTCGAACATGATCTCTCGCGATCCGTGCCACTGTGCCGCGTAGCAGAGCGTGTATCCAGCCTCTAGCAGCTGATTCAATCCGATGTTCTGGTTCCAGAGACCCCAGACCGACGCAAGGTGCGGTGCGGTCTCGATGTCGATCATTAGGATTTTGATAGCACACCCCCACGCTCGATGTATAAGGCTGCTTTTCGAAGCAATTCTGGGCTTTCCTGCATCTTTCCCAAGGAGGTATTGCAGGCTTGGCAGAGAAGTCCGCGAATCCGCCCTGTTGTATGTTCGTGATCAACGTGCAGATTCAGGCCCCACGTAGTACCTGGGTGATCAGATCCACAGATTGCGCAAATACGCCCCTGCGCCTCAAGCAATTTCTCGAAATCATCAATCGATATTCCATACTTCTTCTTGAGGGTCGCACTACGAACGGATCTCTTGAACTTCTCTGGATGATCGCGCCGAAAGGCTCTCGATTTTTCTCGACGCGCCTCAAGATTCTCAGGCACCGAGAATCTTGCTCTTGAATAAAGGCGCTGACAGTCCCTGCACCTGCTACACGCTCCGTCTGGTTTACTCCTGTCGCGACAGAACGCGTCACGTGGTTTAATGACACTACATCCCGAGCATTTCTTTGTTTCACTGCTCATGGTTGCTTTTCCAGCACAGCACCGTTCTTTGCCCCACGCGGCAGCGGACAACCCTCATCCCGCTCCATTTCCTCCTGAAGATTGGCGAGTGCGCGCCATGCCAGATAGGCCGAGTGGCGCATACCCTTGCTGTCCTTCAGGCCGGTGTCGACCAAATGGCGAGCGATCTTGTTTCGATGATCCTTGGACTTCGATCGATCCCAATGCATCGGCGCGTCGCCGTTGTGCTGGCGATTGCCAACCGCGGACACCTTGGCCACCTCAGCCAAAGCGTTGGGGAAGTAGTCGATCAGACCGTCAGCCATGGGAATGGCGTTGCGGGCTTCTGCGTCATCAGGGAGAGCAGCGCTCATGCTGATTCGTTCCCCCATGACACGCGATCAAAGACCCTGCGCAGGATGTAACTGCGCACGAGGCTGATGACTGTAAAGACGACGCCAATACCGAACGCCTTGGCCGGCGTGATAGACGTGAAGCCGAACAGCGGCAGCACGAGCAAATTTGCTGAGAAATTCACCAGCCAGCCAATCGCGGTGTTGGCCAGAGCCTCAGCGGCTGAGCCTTTGCGGGTTTGACTCACCTGCATCACCTAAGTGGAGTATCTGGGGTGACAGGTTCCTACGATTTTGTCGCATCCGTGGGAATTTGTGCGACAACTTTTGCTCGCTTGGCGCGACGGTACGCTGTAGCTCGATGGCAGTGTTGGCGAATCGCGACAACCTCCGCTCCGTAAGGAAGCAGCTCAGCGGCCTGCATCTCCTGAACCGTACGCTGGTGCCTAGCCCGATAGCGCCCAATAAGCACCCCAAGCTCGACATCAAAGTCGCGGGGGGCGCCAAACTCAACGCGCATCGCTTCTACTAACGCCTCCATGGCTTGGTTGCTCTTGGACATGTCAGACTCCTCTCTCACGAAGCATCAGAAAGAAACCCTCCTGGTGAAGCTCCATCGTGTATTGCAGGTCCCACGACCAGGAGGTGTTGGCGGTCACTGCTTCGGGAAGCGGAACCACGAACTTCCAGCCGCGCCGGAACAACTTGTAGGCCAGACACGGAACTGCACCGCGGACCTTTGCCGCATCGCACGCCTGCCGCCACCACTGCGGGATCGCCAGCGTCGCCTGGTTCTTGCACTCGATCAGGTACGGGCCGACTAGCTGCTCAATGTCGCCGTGCTGCGGCTGGGCCATTTGCTTGTAATTGCGATTGAACTCTTTACCCAGGTAGTCGGTGAGGAGATGCACCATCTCCAGTTCCGCACGCTTACCCTTGTTTCGAGAATAGGCGCCGGTCACGACCGCTCTCCCCGGGCCTTGGCGAGGGCCTCACTCTTCCGCCGGATCATGTCTTTAACGCGAACGATCAGGATGTCTGGATGGCAGCCCCTGTCGATGTCGCCCTTGAGAAGGTCCAAGTCCACGAGATCACTCTCATGCTGGCCGTACAACTCCGGCGCCGCTGCGATTAGGTGGCGGTCAGCATCTTTTTCGATTCCACCCGGAACGCACTCGCCTCCGAACCACATGACGAACTCTCCCGATGCATTTCGCACCGTGTCGTAGTCATCAAAGATCCAAGGGCCTGGCGTGAACTTGGGCGCGGTCATCGCTGCGGCTCCCGGTCCACCGCCACTGCGAGCATGTGCGTCGAGCCCATGATCTGATGGCTTTTCAGATAGCGATTTCCCGCGACGATCAGAACGTAATCGTTGGACACGACACGCTCTTGCAATACCTCGCCAGATTCTGGATCGGTGACAGTGACCTTTACGGATTTCGGGTTCTGGCTCATACGCCCCTCTCCCGGTCCAGCTCTGGACGATGAATGAAGCAGGTCAAGCGATAGCCGTCGTCCGTTGGCGTTCCGCACGAGCCGCACTTGTTGCAACCGGGCTCATCGCACGCCGCAACAAGGACGCCAGCGGTCTTGCACTTGGGACAGCCCCAGATTTCATCACTGGTGTCGAACGGATTTGTCGCCTTTAAGGCATCGGCGGAACTTCCCACCCACCCGCAACGCCAGTCGCCGCACATCCACTTGTTATGGCTCATCCTTCCCCTCCCTTCCGGTCCAGCTCGGCGATCAGGGCGTCAGTGACGGTCAAGGCGTCCGCTACGATCTCGCCGGCTGGCAGGTACGCGGCCCCGCTCCGGATGACAATCAACCCCTGCATCGCAGCCGTTGCGATGCGCTCGCGGCGCTCGTCCAGTGCGCTCCCTCGAATGTAGCTAAGAATCAAACTCTCCTTGACCCTTGCCAGCGCTTCCTCACGCGCGCGCGATGCGGGCGGGTTGTGGTCGTTAGTCATGCCGAAATCCTCCAAAACAGGTTGTTAGCCGGTTCGTTGGCCGGCCACATGCGAAGTTCCACGTCCAGCGCTTTTTCACTCGGCTTGCGGGTGTCTGCCGGCAGTACCCACGAGGTAGGCTTGTCTTTCGGCACCGCCTTAGCCTTCCGATCCGTGTTGTTCTGCTTGCTGCGGCACGCCTTGCACTTAGGCAGGCGACCGCCAACGCTTCCCTTGTTCGGGCTGAACTGGATCATCGGCTTGATCTCCAAGCACGTATTGCACCGACGCGTTTCATGCTCGTTGCTCATTTCACAGCCACCTTGATTAGTTCTTCCGCGATCTCTTGACGAAACCTATTCGGGTGCTTAGCAGACTTGCGGAGATTGCAGGGAGCGCATAGCAACTGAATATTCTCTGGTGTATGCGGGCCGCCAAGAGCCAATGGCATGATGTGATCTGCGTGATATCCACTCGTAATGTCGGCCCCGCACGCAGCGCATGCGCCGTTTTGAACCCGCATCTTCATGGCGATCGTTCCCCTCGGAAGTCGACCAAACTTTCTTCTTTTTCTTGACTGAGTCCATTCCCTTAACTTCTCTGGGTTTCTCCTTCTGTACTCGCGAACCTGCTCAGCTAGCGCACCACTGGCTATTCGACGCTTAACGCTAGCCTTGGATCCCCCCTTCCACCGGGGGTGCTCAGGGCCAACCGCACGGACAGTCCTGCCTATCTGTTCACCATCACGCCTTGAGGCCGCCCTGGCGGCGATTGCCGCTGGTGTGGTTAGCGCCGCGTAGCCGACCCTTACCGCGCACTTGTTACTGCAATACTTCCCACCACCATTGGCCAACTGGCTTCGGCGGGGTATAAAGCCAGCCTCGCAAACAAGACATCTTTTAGCGCGAGACTGTCGATCAACTTTCCGCCAATGAGCGGCACACGAAGCGCTGCACGACCTATGCCTTTGCGCATGGCAAGCCGGAAGATCGAACCAGAGTCCGCACCGACATTGCTTCAGTTCACGTCCGACATCGGTTTCAGTCGGCTTGTTTTGATAGATTCGTTTTTGACGATTCATCTCGAAACCCTTATCAGGCCGCGCTCCCACAACGCTTCATACGAACGAATGAACGCTCTATCCCAGGCCTCTATGCGTTCCTCACGCGATAGTTCGCTGCCTTGATCGATAGCCACATGGCAAGACCTACAGGCCGCGACAAACCACATATCTCCGGCCTTGATCGACCCACCCTTCCCATGCCGGGACTGGTTGCTATGCGCCGGCTCGCCCATATCACCGCCCTCGCACCCGGGGAGCTGCAACATGCACGGCAGGTGATAGGCGAGGTTCAGTAGCTCGCGGCTGCGGAAGTTGCTCATTTGCGTTTGCCACCCACCACTCGGCGAGCACGCTCATCAGCCATGTCGCAATAGGTCTTTCCATCAATCTCAAACGCGCCGGGCTCTAGCCCTGGCTTTCTTCCCAACTCTTTGCCGCCCTCAGAAACCCAAAGCACTTTTGCACCTGGGCAAGATGCTCTAATCATGTCGATCATTTCCGTCGCCAGTGGCATCGTCGCCCTGTTCTCCTCGCGAGAATTCATATCGCGACCCCATCAGATAGCGACCGGCTCGGCATGGGCGGCGCATACACAAGCGGCCTTGCAGATGGCGAGGGAATGTACTGATGGGAATCGCGGTCGAACCACAGGGCTAGCTTCGGCTCGTCTTCTCCGTTGCGCTGCTTGTGGCACGACAGCACCGCGTCAGGTTGGCCAGCCAGTTCGTCGTCAGGCTGTCCACCTATGCTTTCCAGCTTGCGAACCCTTTCTTCCTTCGGCTTGTTCCGCCAGATGGACAGAACCGTGTCCACCATGTCCGTTATGGCGCCACTGCCCTTGATCCCCATCTTGCCGCCGTCATGGTTCTCGTCGGCCTGCTTCTTCATGTGAGCGACTAGGATCACTGCGACGTTGTAGGACTTGGCGAAGTCAGTCAGCCGATCAACGAAACCCTTCTGGCCGTTGTAGTCGTCTTCGTCGAATCCGCACTTGGCAAGGTTATCGATGACGAACAGATCAACCCCATAACGCTTAGCCGCGTAACCGAAGGTTTCGAGGATGTGGTCGGCTTTAGCGGTGCCAGTGGTGTCGAACACCCAGAGCGCCTCACCAAGCCAGTGCATCGTGTGCTCTACGAACGCTTGTGACGGATCGCCGCGACCCACGGCCTGCCGAACCATGCGTTTTAGCCACTTGGCTGGGCGAAACTCCATCGAGGCAACGCAGGTACGCCAACCGCAGCGCCGTGCGTTCACGGTGATATGTCCTGCTACCTCGGACTTGCCGTGACCATTCACGCCAGCCAAAACAGCTACCTCGCCCATCCGTAGCACTAACTTGCCAACTAGCTTGTCCCATGGCATGAGGATGCCGTGATCGATCGTGGCGGATGAGAACTCCTTGACTACTTCCGCGGTGTACTCGCCAGCGTTACGCAGCGCTTCCGGATCAACCGTTTTTGCAGCCTTGACCAGTGCAGCCAACTCAGCAGCGCTCATGCCAGCCAGCAGGCAAGCGTTGATGTCTTTGTGCGGAAGCTCGATCACAAAGCAACGCTCGCGACCCAGGCGCTTCACGATCTCCGCAGTCGCCTCACGGCCTGGGCCGTCCGTGTCAAGCGCCAGGTAGATCCGGTCGAACGGCGCGAGACGGTCGAACTCTGTGGCTATCCACTTCGCCTGCTTGTCCCCTGTCCCGCCGCCGAACGGCACCGACAGGGCCGGCTGCGCGAGGGTGTGCGCGGCCACCGCGTCAAGCTCACCCTCCACGATCAGAACCGAGCGCGCAGCCGCGGGAATCGCCTGCCACCCGAACAGCACCGGTTCGCAGTTCGCATCCACGCGGAACGTCTTGTCCGGAACGCGGCGGTACTTTGCAGCTACAAGCTCACCTGCAACCAGCGACGGGAAAACCACGTCCGCGCCCTTACTTGCCAGCCTGTATGCCTTGATCGACTCCGGCGCTAAGCCGCGCTCATCGGTCAACCAAAGCTCGTGTGACGGGTTAAGGCCCTTGATGCCATCACGACTCGGCTTGCTGTACGTCGGTCGCGGGTTATCCACGCGCGCCTCCCGGACACCCAGGTATTCGCGAACCTGCTGACACGCCTCGCCCATGCCAACGCCGCGAACCGACGCCCAAAGGTCCAGGAGGTCGCCGCCTTCGCCCGTAGCGAAGTCACAGAACACGCCAGCCTTCTGGCCCGTCAGGTGGACGCCAAGGGACTTGCCGGCCTCGCCATCAAGCGAGCCAGCGCGCCACTCCTGGCCCTCACGCTTCCCGTTCGGCAGGAGCATCCGGGCGACGCCCTCGGCCTCGCGGGCGAGCATCGATGCAAGCTCGGCAGCCTTCACAGAGCGCCCGCCCACGGCTCGTTGCCGACAGCGCGAAGGTTCGAAGCGGCGATCGCATCCTCCCAGCCGCGCTTATTCACGTAGGTCGAACCATGCGGGATGAAGGCGCCGCCGTCGCGCAGCCATTGGCGATCATTCGCCTTCCGGGCCTTCACGTCATCGATGATCTGGTCAGCGATCACGTCCAAGTTCCATGCCCTCCACTTCTTCACTGCGTCAGCCCTGCCCTTCTTCACCGGATATGCCGCCCAAAACTCGTCGAACCGCGCGGCTTGCCGCGCAAGAGGTTTTTCTCTCTCTGTCTCTGTCTCTGTCTCTGGTGTAGCAACCTGCAAGCACTCCGCTAGCGATCCGCTAGCAGGGAGCAGCAGGCCCCTTTCAAATAAAGGACTTAGACCAGCCCTGACATCCTTCTCTGACCAGCGCAGTCGGAACGCCAACCACTCCGGTTCGGCGTTGAAAGTGCCGTCCTCGGAATCTGCTGCTAGCAACCAAATCAAGGGCGCTAGCGCCTTGCTAGCAAGCGGCAAGCTGCTGTAGCTGAAGTCATCCAAGAGCGCGCGATGGAGCTTGATCCAGGGCGGAGACCGGTCTTTGTAGTGCTGGAAGGTTTTCCAGTTCTTGACCTGCACCTTGAGCATTACGCCCCCCTCAAATCGAACATTCGGAACGACACCGCTACTACCCGGGCCGCGACCCAGCCGCGGCAGTAGGCCCAAACCAGAAGCCGTTTAAGCGTCGTTCGCATTGCGCCTCTACCCCCTCGCCCGCTCGCCGATCTCGCGCACCCACCGATCGATTGCTTGCGGGAATAGCGTGTCTGCACTCCAACGCGCCACGTCTTCCTCCATAGCGAACCAACATTCGTCATCGCGCTTAATCGCCTCCCTGCGGGCCTCTAGGGCCTTCTGTAGATCCGGGGTCATGACCGACTCCAAGGCAATTTGAAGTTCAGGATGTTTTGCAGGTAACGCCACCACGCCGTTGGGAACCAGGCAGGCAGGTTTTCGGGATAGGTGTTACCAATCGACTCAATCGGAATACCCGCTTCCTGCCATTCGGCGAGATACCGCGGGTCTTCCAAGACCTCGAACCAGAACGAGCGGCCCGACTGGGTTACGTAGTTGAGGTGCAGAAGCTTCTTACTCATGGCAACTGCTTCGTCTGATTGGGCCGCACGCAAATCGGGCCTTCATTCGATATCGATTGGGTGCCGCCAGCCGACTCGCATTGGGCGCGTAGTTCCGAGTTGCGCTTAAAGGTCGGATAGATGGCGAGCATGAGCAGGAACGAAGCCAGGACGAATACAACCCAGACATTCCGCATTAGCGGGTCTTCAAGCATTTCAAGTTTCACGCCGGCAACTCCAGCTGAGGTTGAGGGTTCCGCCGCTGCTCATCGCGGGCGGCTTGCTTTGCTACAAGGCGACGCTGCTCAATCCGCTCCGCCTCGGTCATGGGAGGACTACAGAGCGCGGCACGTAGCTCGGCTATGCGGTCTTGGTGGGTCATGGCACAGCTGCTGCGAACGCCGCCTTTAGGACGACCGCAGCCCAGGCAATGAAATTGGCGATGGATAGGGCGAGAAAGAAGTTCGCCCTGTTTAATGCGCCATCGCGGCGATAGCTTCCGCTTATGACAAACGCCGCGACAGCACAGAGCAATGAAAGAAGATCGGAAATCACGCAGCCTCCCGAAGCATTGCCGCCAGCCGCGCGACCTCGCAGGCACCCTCAAGCGCTCGCTGAAGGTCGTGGTACTGACGAAGGAGATTGGAGCCGGTCGCGGCACAGAGCGGCCCAACCAGCTTGTGAGGAATCGGGCGCTTGCCGTTCTGCATGCGCGAGACGTACGAGACGGATTTCTTCACCGCCTCTGCAACGGTCTCCAACTTGTGGTGACCTGCCTCGATCATGATCTTGAGCGCCTGAGACTCCGATTCGATGTTGCGAACAACACGCACTGGCGCGTCCTTGGGCGCGTTGTTAGCGACGCCCCATGCCAGCCTCAAATCCGTTTGGTTTCCAGTGGTTGCCATTTCTTGCCTTTCTTTGCCAAAGCCCTTCGGGCGAAATAAAGGCCGACCCCAATGGAGCCAGCCCGTGCGAGTTCAGCTGTTGCGAGGAATTCCGAGCGAGTCGAGCAGCGCCGCAACTGCAGCCTGGTCGTCCTCCCTGTGCTCAAGTTCGATCCAGATCCGACACGGCGTGTCGCTGGCCTTGATCCCTGTCACCGTCCACGTCACTCCCTGCTCCAGAGAGCGGACTTCAAAGGGGGCGTGGGCGTTGGGAGCGGTCATTTCAGACGCCGCCCGTAGATTGGTCGGGGGCGAAATCGCCCAGGAACCGCTTGGCAGCCGCGTGATATGCGTCGCCAGCCTGTTCCGCTGTAGCGAACATGCCGAGGTAATGGCTCTTGCCATTTACAGTGATGCGAGCAACCCATCGGTTGCCCTGGCGCACTGCCCCGCGACTAGCCTGCGGGCGCCTGTAGCTGACACGCCGCGCTGCATTCTGCTGTTTGGTGCAAACCCGCAGGTTCTCCCGAACGTTGTTCAAACCATCACGGTCAATGTGGTCCACGACCATCGACGAATCTGCAACGCCGGAAATCAGTCGGTGCATCCAGATTTGCGCGCGCTTACCCGCCGATTTCTTGACGGCGCGGGCGTACCAATTGCCGGCAGGATTTCGCGCTGCGTGCCAGCTGTACTGACTTACCAACTCAAAATCGCCAACCGAAACGCGAGCAAACATACCTTTGGAAATAGGTACTTCGATGTAGGCTTCTTGGCGCGACCCACCCTTACCTACATCGGAGACCGTCATGACCAGACCGACCGCAGTGCCGAAAGAGATCGACATGCTCGCCAGTTGGGCGGTGGACGTAATTCCACCGATGGGCGTGGCGACGTTCACGTATCGCCTCCAACGCCTGGACTCAGGACCAAGTCCTGGTCCTGTTCGCGAAACGACACCCATCGCGTTTTCGCTAAAGGATTTGAAAGAGCTTCGAGCATTGCTCGACGAGCTGATTCCGGTAGTGGAGAAGCTCCCCACTCAGACTCATACCGGTGGAACGAGCCACTAGCGCGGAAGGCAGCCAGGATCTCGGCGCTTTTCAAGGCGTCCATATCAGCCCGCCTCACCCTCTGCGGACTTGCCGAGAACTTCGGGGCGAAGGTACCGAGCGGCGCCCATTCCAGCGTGGAAAATGAGTACGATGTCATCGCCGGAAAGGCCTTTCATCATGGCGAAAGACCGAATACGGCCCAGGGCGTACTCGCGGTCTTGCTCGGGGGTCAAGTCGTCATTCATCGGAGGCTCCAATGCAGCCGAAAAGAGAGGAAATCCCCGTCACAGACGAGGACGGTCGGAACACGGTTGTTGTCAGAATCACGCCTTACAAACGGCATGACACATTCAGCGGAACTACTTGGGACGAAGATGTGCCGTCCCTGTTCGACGCAAATGGCGAACGCGTCAATGAACTGCCTGATGGCAGCTACCAATCGGTGCGAACCGGAAAGCTTTTCTGGCCGGCATGAGGGGTTAAGCACCGTTGACTCCCTCCGATGTGGTTTCGCCGAAGATGTCGGGGCGGAGGTCGTTGCGCTGCACTTGGCCGGCGCTTTCTTCGTCCAGCCGACGCGCGAGCGCACCATCGAATCGCTGACCGATGCTGAGGGCTTTGCGGAGGTATCCAATGGAGGTGCCAGCCCGCTTGGCGTAGGCCGCCTGCTCAGCTGGGCTCAGGTTCGAGAGGTGCGTGCGCAGAGTGTCCATGCGCTGAATATTACCATATGGTAATTCGAAGTCAATACCGTTTGGTAAATTACCCCTCGGTAACCGATGCTCGTGCTATGAGCACGTCCGACAGCCCCCTGGTAGCCACCCGCAGAGCCAGGCTCCAGGCCTGGATTGACAAGCATCACGGCGGGAAGCAGTCAGATTTTGTGCAGAAGCACAATTTGAACCAGGGCGAGATTTCCCTGCTGCTCAAGACCAAGTCGTTCGGAGAGAAGCGCGCAGCTGCGCTCGAACAGGCCACAGGCATGCCTCCTGGCTATCTATCATCCAGCTCAGCTGATGAGTCTCACGATTCGTCGCAACTGGAGCGACCCGACCCTGTAACCCTCCGTCGTGCGATGCGCGTACTGTCGTTCGTGTCACGCATTCAGGGTGTCCAGTTCGAGATTTCGGACGAGAACACGGACATGTTGCTGATGGCATACGACGTCGTATCGCTAAGCCCTTCGGATTTCGATCTGGAGGATGCGTCTACACGCATGAGCGAATGGCTTCGGGCCAGAGGGCAAGATGAACAAGTGGACGGACGGAAAGCTGTGGGCACTCGCAGAAAGGCTGTCAGCAGAGATTGAGGCTATCCGGACGGCCCGGAAGCCCCCTCCAGTTCAAGCGGAGTTGCCGCTTGGTCCTGGAGGTAACGTTATTGCTCTGAGAGCGCGACGAACATCATGCGCGCCAAGCAAACCCGCCGCGCTCCATGGGCCTGGCATAAACAATGGAATGGAGGGGGCCAATGTTTCGTAAACACCTTTTTGCAGCCGTAGTAGTGCTGGCGGCCAGTGGCTGCGTATCGTCCAGCGTCCTGATCGGAACGGCCAGACCCCCGATCGATCCTGGCCTCGTGAAGCTCTATGTCGACCCGCCGCCGCGCTTTGAGAAGGTCGCGATCCTAGAGTCAAACAGTGATGTGTCCTGGGCGATCACAGCTCAGCAGAAGACGAACAAGGCGGTCCAGAGGCTCAAGATCGAAGCGGCCAAGTACGGCGCGAACGGTGTGCTGATTCAGGGCGTCGGCGACCAGTACGCCGGCAGTATCGGGGTTGGCAATGCTTGGTCCAGCGGCAATAGCGCATGGGGCATTGGCTCAAGTGCGGCGAACTACCGCAAGGCCGGCGCTGGCATGGCCATCTATGTGTACGACGATGCCACCGCGGCAACTGCTCCGGCCGCCCAGGCGCCAGTCGGAGTGCCGGCCTCGCCACCGCTTGTAGCACCAGCACCGACAGCACCCCAGGCTGCCGGCGCGCCAGCGCCGGCCACAGGGGGCGCCTACGATGCGGCACTGCGGTACGCGGCTGAGCGTGGCTGCAGCGCAGGCGGAGTATCCGTGGTCAGCGGCAACGTGTACCGAGCGAGCTGCCCATCTACAGGACGGTCCCTAATCATCCAGTGCCAAGGGCAAACATGCAAAGAGGTCAACTGAACTGCCTCGCAGCTGTGACAAAGTCGCCTAGGCACTGGGAATAAAGGCCATCTAATCCAGGGGAATAGCAATGAATCCATGGAAGATTATCGGCTGGATCGTTTTAGTTCTGATGGTCCTGTTCTTGGCTTTCTGCAGCTTGGTTCTCTATCGCGCGGGCGACGCCATGAACAAGGCTGATAGGTCTATGCCCATCCCAGCACAAGCAAATACATCTGCGTCTTCAGCAACCACACTGCCCCTCAGTGTGCAGGTCGTATCCTTTGAATGCATCGCACGACCTGGGCGCGACAAAGCCGAGATGACCGTCCGAAACACTGGGGCCACGACAATTTCTTTCACGAAGTTGTTCGTAGAGTTCAAGAACAGCGATGGCTCGATTGCATCGGCATCGAACAGCTATTTCAGCCCTCACGACATCCCGCCAGGGTCTGTTGCAAGCACTACTGTGTATTCGAATGGCGGGGGCGCGAGAACGTGTGAACCAAGCGCAATACAAGATAGAGACGGTCGACCCGTCTCGTTCTCCAAGTAGTCCAACAAAAAGCCCCGCAATGCGGGGCTTTTGCTGTTTGGTCGGTATCGATAGGTGTCGACATAGGCCCGCCTCCTTCTCGCCGCTGCTACCAGCACCCCTGTCCTGGCCAAAAGCCGCCCATCAGAGCCACCGACCAGGCCTAAGCACCAGTGGCAGGTGGCTCGGAATCAGGTGGCTGCCACCTACTCGCGGCACGAACCTTCTACAGGTGCCCGCCCCGCACCTACCGTCCATCGGGCTACGCAAGAAAATTACCGTTTGGTATTGACAATAAATTACCGTTTGGTAATATCCCCTCCAAGCCCCCTAACCCGGGCCATTGGAGGGAACGATGAGCACGATCCTGATCCACTCCCCGCGGCAGCTGTTCGCACGCTTCCGCCGGAAGGTTCGCCACTGCGAACACCACGCGTTTGAGAGTCGCCGTAAGGATCAGCGCATGGCCGCTGACCAGCGGGCGCGGGACTACGAAACCGCGATCAAGTCCGACCTCGACGTTACCGGCCTGCAAGCCGGTTGGGGGCTCTGACCATGGCCGCCAAGAAGAAGACAGCCACCCAGGAAGTCATCACTTCCTACAAGGGCTTCGATAAGGATCTCCGCTGCCGCGACTATCAGTTTGAGATCGGCAAGGAGCACGTCCACGAAGGCGATGTAGCGGCCTGCAAGGGTGGATTTCACGCCTGTGAGTACCCTCTCGACGTGTTCCGCTACTACCCGCCTGCCTCAAGTCGCTTCGCGGTGGTGGAACAGAGTGGCGACCTGAGCCGGCACGATGAAGACTCAAAGGTTGCTAGCCGCACCATCAAGTTGAAGGCTGAAATTGGGCTTCCTGGCATCATCAAGGCCGCGATCGAATACACGTTCAAGCGTGCGCTGCCGGTCGATCCGAAGTCCCCGGCGAGTGCTACGGGCGACCGGGGCGCGGCG
>Ga0307412_10000625_pt1 | contig 20667 bp, 16 predicted proteins | sample DK1Cmetagenome_3_FD_203823 | JGI IMG/M metagenome (GOLD analysis project Ga0307412, IMG submission 203823) | Maize rhizosphere microbial communities from greenhouse at UC Davis, California, United States - DK15-C-1 | ecosystem: Host-associated > Plants > Roots > Rhizosphere > Soil | place: USA...
GTCGCCTTGTCGACGATGCCCAGCAAACGTTGGTTGGGAATCACGAGCAACGTATCGACGTGACGCCGGAGATCGCGAATGCCTTCATCGGCGTGAATCATTCGTCGATGGCCCTCATACGAAAACGGTTTGGTGACGACGCCCACAGTCAGAATGCCCAGTTCACGTGCGATGCTCGCGACGATGGGTGCGGCCCCCGTTCCCGTTCCTCCTCCCATTCCCGCTGTCACGAACACCATGTCGGCGCCTTCCAGGCATTCTCGAATTTGATCTTTGCTCTCAAGCGCCGATTCTTTTCCAATTTCCGGCTTCGCTCCGGCTCCGAGTCCTCTTGTCCGCTCAGGTCCAAGTTGAACCTTATACGCGGCACGGGATCGATCCAGCGCCTGTAGGTCCGTATTCGCGGCAATGAAATCGACGCGGGCCAAGCCCGACGTGATCATCGTATTGACCGCATTGCAGCCCGCGCCCCCCACTCCGATGACTTTAATGCGGACGGGCGACAGACAATCTTCTTGGAATGAGAACATCAGGACACCTCCATTGGCGCGAGGAGGTCCGCGCGCCGGTTAAGTTAGAAGAACTCGAACATCCAGGACTTCATTCGATCTACCATCTTGCCAATTGGCCGCCCGCTCCTGAGTCCCACCGTCGCGCTTTCTTCGGTATGGCGTCGCGCGTGCAACAGTAATCCCACCCCGGTTGCATGCATGGGATTGCTGACGATGTCCCGCAGTCCACCAATGCCGGTTGGCACTCCCCGACGGGCCGGAAGGTTCAGCACATGCTCAGCGGCATCCGGCATGCCTTCCAGTAAGGAAGTGCCGCCCGTCACGACGACTCCGGCGCCCAACATCCCTTCATAGCCCGCACGGGTGATCTCTCGCCTGACCAACTCGAACATCTCTTCGACTCGTGGCTCGAGGATCTCGGCAATATCGCGTCGCGAGAACGTTCGTGCTGGGCGGTCTCCGACTGAAGGCACTTCTACCGTTTCATGGCCCTGCACCAATTCCGTCCTCGTCACACCATGCTGCACTTTGATCTTCTCGGCTTCTGTCTGGGAGGTGAGCAACCCGATGGCCAAATCCTTGGTCAGGTTTTGTCCCCCGATCGGGAGCACGGCCGAATGTCGGATGCTTCCATCCAGATATATGGCGAGGTCGGTCGTGCCGCCTCCCAGATCCACCATCGCCACGCCGAGATCTCGCTCTTCCTGGCTGAGCACCGCTTCGCTGGAGGCGAGAGGCTGCAGAATGATGTCGACGACATCGAGCCCCGCACGATTCACGCTCTTGATGATGTTCTGTGCCGACGTGACGGCACCGGTGATCACGTGGACATTCACCTCCAAACGATTGCCGGAAAGTCCCAAGGGCTCGCGAACGCCCTCCTGGCCGTCCACCATGAATTCCCGGGGCAATACGTGAAGAATCCGGCGTTCGTGAGGAATGACGGCCAACGTTCTCGCGCTTTCGATTGCCCGATGGATGTCGTCGCGCGTCACCTCAGCTTTCTTGAGGGCGACGACGCCTTTGCAGTTTTCAGCAGAAATGTGGCTGCCGGCGATCCCCGTGTAGACGGAATTGATCTGCACCGCCGCCATCAATTCCGCTTCTTCGACCGCTTTCTTGATGGACTCCACGGTGCTCTCGATATCGACGACCACGCCCTTCCGAAGTCCGCGCGACGGACTCGAACCCACGCCAATGATGCTCAAAGTCCCTTCCTCGGTCACTTCGGACACGATCGCGCAGATCTTCGTCGTCCCAATATCCAATCCCACGAGAATTTGGTCCCGCTTCGCCACAGCCTCACCCCCTTTCCCTGACGATCACCCGGTTGTCATAGCGCAAATCGACGTCGTGACCCTCATGCTTCCGTCCATCGAGAGCCGGCATCCTGAACGCCGCTTTGACTTTCATGAAGCGCTCCCATTGATCCTTGAGCGCATCGCTACCGAAGTGAAATCGAACTCCTCTGGCTGAGGCGACAAGATTTACGGGGTGAGCCAGGTCGAGCTCGATCCGTCCATCCAGGGATTCAGCCATCCATCTTGCCAGTTCGACCGCGGACTGAAGTCGCTGCTTGATGGTGAGATCACCTTGCGCCACGAGCGTACCGTCTACGCCCGTCAAGAGCGGCAAGGTCGCCTCGTCGCGGGTGCCGAGGCGGGCGAGGATGACTCCTTCCTTATCGATGAGGACCTGTTCGGATCCTAGACGGACAATGGCTGCGGGCGTCCGCTCGACGACCGTCACGCGCAGCTCATGCAATGGCAACCGCTCGATGGTCGCTTCCTTGATCCAGGGATGGGTCCGGACACGCTCGGCGAGGTAAGACAGGCTGACCTGATATTGAGCGAGCCCTTTCTTCAAGGCCAACCGGTCGATCACCTCCTGCTTGGTGACTTGATGCGTCCCTTCCACGGATACCTGTTTGATCTCGAGCCCTCGGTGAAGCATCGGTCCGAGCTGTTGCGAGAGCATGACGATCGTCCAGCACACGGCAACTGCTCCCCCCAGCCATCCGGAGAGGCGGAGGGCTCTTCGGCAGCGTGTCAGCCGCTCGATCCGTCTGGCCCGCTGCCGGTGATCCATCGATTGGGCCGCTCGTGGGCCTTTCCATTCATTACTGCGATGGCCGGCCGCTTTTGCGGGGGGCTTGTGCCTAAGAAGTCTCATGCCGCGTGCTCTTTATTCTTCATTCTGGCGAGCGCGGATTCGAGAATCCGCTCCGTCAATTCTTCGTAGCCAATGCCGGCCTGAACCGCGGCCATTGGCAAGAGGCTGGTTTCCGTCATGCCTGGTACTGTATTGAGTTCCAGCACATACGGGCGTCCGCGGGGCGTAATCCGAAAATCCACGCGGGCAGCCCCTGCACAGCCCAAGACTTCGAATGCCCGCAACGCCAAGACCCCGATTTCCTTTGTGACGGCAGCCGGAAGAGGTGCCGGGCAGAGGTATTGGGTCTTCCCTTTTTCATACTTTGCTGAGAAATCGTAAAAACCGCCTGGGGCGACGATCTCCACGGCCGGAAGAACCACCGGCGTTTCGTTCTCTCGCCCCAGCAGCGAGACGGTCACTTCATGGCCTGGGATGTAGGCTTCCACCATCGCTTCTCGATCGTAACGGTGGGCGAGTGACAGGGCTGGATTCCACTGCGCAGGCTTCTTCACAATGGTCACGCCGATCGTGGACCCCTCGGATGCCGGCTTCACGACCACGGGCCATCGAAGTTTGGTCGATCGCAGAACCTGCGCATGGGAAATCCGCTCTCCCCGCTTGATGACCAGGCCTGCCGGAACCGGAATGGCATGTGCTGCAAGGACCGTTTTTGTCGTCACCTTGTGCATGCCCACGGCGCTGGCTTGCACACCGGAGCCCGTGTAGGGAATGCCCACCGTTTCCAAAAACCCCTGAATGGATCCGTCCTCTCCGCCTGGACCATGGAGCGCCAGGAACGCAACGGCAATCTTTTGCTCCTGCAGGTCGCGACTCAACGTCGGACCGACGTCGACGGTCACTGCGTCATATCCCAAGCGGCAGAGTGCGCCGTGGACCGCTGCCCCCGTCCGCAAAGACACCTCGCGCTCGGATGATTGCCCCCCCATCAGCACGCCGATCCGAGCTTGGGTGAGACGTCGTCGTTCCGTCTTCATCTGTTGACCAACAGCATTATTCAGTCAGGTCTCGCCTACGATCTTCAATTCAAGGTCAAGCCGCACACCGGCTTTCCGCTTGATTGTCTGCCGGACTTTGCCGATTAATTGAATGACGTCAGCCGCACTCGCATGTCCGCGGTTGACGATGAAGTTTCCATGCTTCGTCGATACCTCCGCATCACCGACCCGAGCGCCCTTCAACCCTGCCGCTTCGAGCAGCCGACCCGCCGAATCATCAGGCGGATTCTTGAACACGCAGCCGGCGCTGGGCATCGTGAGCGGCTGCGTATCCTTTCTATAATGAAGATAATCTTTGACCACTCGTTCGATTTCCGCGCGAAGACCCTGGCGCAACTGGAGCCATACTCCAACCACGATGCCCTTCGGCAGCCCGGCCCTCCGGTACTGAAATGGAATGGACGAAGCCGGCAGATCGCGGAGCTCACCTTTCATGGTGACGAGCCTGACCGCCTTCACGGCGTCTTTCATTTCGCCCAGCCTTGTTCCTGCGTTCATCACCAAACAACCTCCGACGGTTCCGGGAATGCCGGCCGCCCATTCCAGGCCGGACAATGACCGCCGGATGGCATGACCGATCAAGGTTGGCATCCCCACGCCACCTTCCGCATAGAGGACCGCTCCCGGCTCCTCATGTATCCCGCGAAGCTTTGACAAACTCACCACGATGCCGCGAATCCCTCCGTCTCGGATGAGAAGATTCGTCCCGCCGAGCACGAATATGGGAATGCGTGCTGCGCTCGCTTGGCTGACGAGCCGGCGAACATCTTCGGCGTCAGCCGGCTCCACAAGCACATCGGCAGGCCCGCCGATCTTGAAGGAGGTATAGGCCTCCAACGACGCGTCGAAGCGGATGCGACCGCGAAGATCTGCGACGACGGCTTCCAAAGCCTTGCGGTCGAATCGGGATCTCGTCCTGGGTCTCTTCGTTCGTTGTCCATCGGCGTTCATCGCATCATGAAGCAGCGGCCAGCTTCTCCAGTAATGCAGGCCCTGTCTTCCAGATGTCTCCGGCCCCAAGCGTGATCACCAGATCACCGGGTTTCAACTGAGGAAGCACTTGATCGGTCAATTGGTCCTTCCGCTCGACAAAGGTGACCGGCGGATGGCCGACGGCACGAATTGCCTCCGCTAATCTGGCGCCCGATACTCCGGGAATCGGTGACTCGCTGGCCGCATAAATCTCGGTCAAAAAGAGGCGATCGGCATCTTGAAATGCCTTGGAAAAATCCTCCAATAAGTCTCTGGTCCGCGTATAGCGATGCGGCTGAAAGAGCACGACCAGCCGACGCTCGGGCCACCCTTGTTTTGCGGCTGCCAGCGTCGCTTTGATTTCAGTCGGATGGTGCCCATAGTCGTCCACGACCATGACCCCGTTGGATTCTCCGCGTATATGAAATCGCCGTTCCACACCGGTAAAGGCGGCCAGTGCTTTGCGGATCAAATCTACCGGCACGTCGAGTTCGACACCGATGGCGATCGCCGCCAACGCGTTCGATACGTTGTGAATACCCGGCACCGCCAGGCGAAACGGTCCCAGGTTCCTGGTCCTGAAAAACGCCCGGAATTCTGAACCGCCTTGTTTAGCCACGATGTCGGTCGCACGAAAATCGGGGGTCGCGCCATCCGACTCCGACAAGCCGTACGTGTAATACCGCTTGACTATATTGGGGAACAGGCCCCGTAGCCGATGATCATCGGCACACAACACCGCCAGCCCGTAGAACGGGACCTTATTGATGAATTCAAGGAAGCTTTCATAAATACGTTCCATGCTCCCGTAGTGATCCAGATGCTCACGATCCAGGTTGGTTACGGCGATGATGGTTGGAGACAGTCGCAAAAACGATCCGTCGCTCTCATCCGCCTCCGCCACAAGCAGCTCTCCCCGACCCAGCCGGGCGTGGCTACCCAAGGCATTCACTTTACCCCCGATCACCATCGTGGGGTCCAAGCCTCCCTGCGCCAGGACATTCGCCACCATGGACGTCGTGGTGGTCTTTCCGTGAGCGCCGGCGATGGCCACGCCGAATTTCAGCCGCATGAGTTCGGCGAGCATTTCGGCTCGCGGGATGACCGGAATCTGTTTAGCCTTAGCCGCCGTCACCTCCGGGTTTTGCGACGAAACGGCGGACGAAATCACCACAACCTGAGCCTCCCCGATCTGGGATTCGTGATGGCCGATAAAAATCCGGCCTCCCAGTTCCTCCAACCGCCTGGTGGTATCGGAGGCCTGTTGATCGGAGCCGGTCACCTTGTAGCCGAGGGTCAGCAGCACCTCGGCGATCCCACTCATGCCCGACCCGCCGATCCCCACCAAATGAATGTGCTGTGTTTTACGAAACATTGATGTCCGCCTCAGACCAGCAGCTGCCTGCGAGGGGGTGAAGCCGTTGCGTTGCCCTGTCCCATCAGATCCCTGCTGCTCCAAGAGAATGGTTGACATGACGCTGGTCTCCTATGAGTGCATAGCATTCACGGACGATGGCTTCAGCGGCGTCCAATCGCCTCAAGCCAACACTCGCATCTTCCATCGCCTTCATCCGCTGAGGGTCGTCGAGGATTTGGGCCACCGACCGGGCCAAAGTCGCGCCGGTGAGGTCCGCCTGGGGCAGGACCACCGCTGCGCCTGCAGCTTCCATGACCTTGGCATTTTTCATTTGATGATCATAAATTGCGGTCGGCAACGGAATGAGAATGGCCGGCCTGCCGCAAGTTGTCAGCTCCGCCACTGTCATGGCGCCGGCACGCGCTACAACGACATCCGCGGCGTTGATGGCCGCTGGCATGTCATACACAAACGGCACGACAGTGGCCGTGACTCCGGCCCGCCGATAGGCTTGACTCACCCGATCATGGTCCGCCTCGCCCGTCTGATGCGTGACGGTCATGTGGGGCCGTTGTTTGAGAAGATCCGGAAACCCCTCGATCGCCGCGCTGTTGAGGGCTTTGGCGCCTTGACTGCCGCCAAAGACCAATACGTGATGACCGCCTCGCTGGCGCTCTCTTCCAGCCGGACGACATTGAGTGAGAAACTCTTTACGGACCGGTGTCCCTACGACACGTCCTTTGCGTCGATCGAAAAAGCGCGCCGCCGATTCAAACGCGAGAAACACCCGTTGAACGAATGGGCCGACCGCTTTATTGGCCAGGCCAGGATACGCATTAGGCTCCAAAATCACCCGAGGGATGCGCTTCAATGCGGCTGCCAATACCATCATAGGACTGGTATACCCTCCGACCCCGATGACGAGACGCGCCTGTCGCTGGTTCAAGATCCGACCGCATTGCCAGAGACTGAGCGGCATGGCGCACAACCCCTTCAACACGTCAGTGAGTCCTTTGCCCATCACCGGCTTCGCATTGATTAAGACCAGTTCGAATCCCTCGTGAGCCAGCACTTTGGACTCGAGACCGCGTGACGTTCCCACGAACAAGACTTTTGTCATCGGATCGCGGTGCAGAAATTCCCGCGCCAGCGCCACAGCCGGATACAGATGTCCTCCCGTTCCTCCGGCGGCAATGACGATGGTCATTCTCAGTCCCCACTACGTCCGCCTTTAGATGCCCCGCCATGCCGATCCCTCGAAATGCTCAGAAGGATCCCGACGCCGACGAAACTCACGACGAGCGATGACCCGCCGTAGCTGACAAAAGGCAGCGTCAGCCCCTTGGTTGGCAGCAACCCGGTCACAACGGCGGCGTTGACCAATGCTTGGATCCCGATTAACAGGGTGATGCCCATTCCGAGATACTTGCCGAAGGGCATCCGCGCCCGCGCGGCAATGTGGAACCCTCGCCACACAAAGATCCCGAAAAGGACAATGACCGCCGCTGTACCGGCTAGGCCGAGTTCTTCCCCGACGAGGGCCAACACGAAATCGGTGTGCGCTTCCGGTAGAAAAAACAATTTCTGCTTCCCTTCGCCTAGGCCGACGCCAAAAGGGCCGCCGCTGCCAAATGCGAGAAAAGATTGGGTGATCTGAAATCCGGCGTCGGAAGCGTCTTTCCACGGGGCGAGAAACGTCATCAGCCGCTGCCGTCGGTAGCTGGAGCTCAGGACAAGGATGAAGATCACAGGAATGGCACAGAGACCAAGACTGACCAGATGACCTATCCGCGCACCGCCGAGGAACAGCAGAGACACCGTAACCAGTCCCATGACGACGACGGTACCCAGATCCGGCTCCAGCAACACGAGCCCGCTGAGGACCGCAATCACAATCAACGCTGGCAGGAGACCGCTCCGGAAGAGCGTCAACTTGTCCGCCTTCTTGGCCAGGTAGGTCGCCAGGTAGATCACTGAGACAAGCTTCACCATTTCCGCCGGTTGGATCGAAATGGGACCCCATCGAAGCCAGCGCCTGGCGCCCTTGGCCGCGACGCCCAGCGAAGGGACCAAGACCATGACGAGCAGGATCGCCATACTGATCAGGATCGGCATCGAAAGTTTTTTCCACAGCGGGTAATCGATGCGGGAGGTCAAATGCATGAGCAAGAAGCCGAAGCCCAGCCAAGCGATCTGCCGTTTCAAAAAGAACTCGGGATCCTGGAATCGATTGCCGGCCACAATCGCGCTGGCACTGAACACCATGACCAGCCCCATGAGGGCGAGTGTCAGCGTCACAACAAGCAGTACATGATCCATCGCTACTCGTGACTGGCCCGATCGTTGTCCTGTCGTCGGCCAAGGCAACGATAACGTTCCTGCAGTTCGAGATCCCATTGATCAGAGTCGGGCCTCCTGATTTCGTCCGCTACTCCGGTAGCGACTGCACCGCCGATTTAAACTGGCGACCGCGGTCCTGGTAGTCCTGGAACATGTCGAAACTCGCGCAGGCCGGCGACATCAATACGACATCACCGGCCGCCGCCTCGCGAGCTGCCCACTCTACTGCGTCCCGCAAGGACTCCGCTTCGCTTATGGTCGTCGCGCCAGCCCAAGCCGCCTTCAACAGAGGTGCGGCTTCCCCAATCAACACGACATGCTTGACCCGGCGCCGAATGGCTTCGGTAAGACGGGAAAAATCGCCGCCCTTGTCACGACCGCCCGCGATCAGCCAGATCGGTCGCTCGATTGCCTCGAGCGCCTTGAGAGTGGCATCCACGTTCGTTCCCTTCGAATCGTTCACAAAGCGCACCCCACGCCGTTCCCTCACGAGTTCCAAGGCATGCTCCAGCCCTGGGAACGCCGTCACAACACGGCTGATGATGTCGAGAGGGCATCCCCATAAGGCGGCATAGGTGGCCGCAGCCATGACATTCTCCACGTTGTGATGTCCGATGATCTTAAGTTCGCTCTTACGACAGATGTGCTGTCGGCTTCCAGCGACGGTCGTAACGATGTCGTCGCCGTCTAGATAGGTTCCGCCATCGAAGCCGGCGCCGATTGACTGTGTCCTGGAAAATCCGAAGCGCCTGGCCTGCACCGTACTCTTCAGGTTGGCTACTCTGGGGTCATCGAGATTGAACAGCGCGAAATCGTCGCTCGTTTGATTTTCGAAAATCCGCCGTTTGGCTGCGAGGTATTCGTCAATTGAGTCATACCGGTCCTGATGATCGACCGTGACGTTCAAGATCGCCGCCGCCCAGGGATGGAACCGATCGATCGTCTCCAATTGGAAACTGGACACTTCAACCGCGAGGTACTCATAAGGATCCGGCTTGCCTTGCTTCTTTGCCTGGAGAGTGGTCCAAGCGGCTTCACTGAGCGCAGTACCCAGGTTTCCTCCGACGAATGCGCGCTTGCCTTGCTCGGCCAGCATCTTTCCGATCAGCGTCACGGTCGTGCTTTTTCCATTCGTCCCCGTCACGGCAAGAATCGGCGCCGAGAGAAATCGGGAGGCCAGCTCAAGCTCGCTGATGACTTGAACGCCCCGTCGTCGGACGCGCTCGAGTGCTTCCATGCGGTAGGGCACGCCGGGACTAATGACGACGAGATCGGCGCGGTCGAGCGAACGTTCGTACTGGGAGCCGACCGACACCTGGACGGAATCGCGATCCACTGTCCGAAGGACCATGGCCAATTCCACCTCGTCCTTTCGATCAGCTACCGTCACACGAGCTCCGGCTTCCCTGAGTAGGTGACAGGCGGCGACTCCGCTTCGTGCGAGACCGAGCACCGTCACCTGCGCTCCTGACAAGTCCACTTCTTCGACCTCGAGCATGTCCCTCACCGCAGTTTCAAGGTGCTCAGACTTAAGAGCGCCAGAAGGATCGCGATGATCCAGAGCCGCACGACGACCTTTGGCTCCTCCCATCCCTTCATTTCAAAATGATGATGGATTGGCGCCATCAAAAATATTCGTTTGCCACGCGACTTGAAGGACGCCACTTGAAAAATGACGGACACCGCTTCGATCACGAACACGCCTCCAACCATGAGGAGTAATAATTCGTGTTTGCTAATGACCGCCACGGTCCCAAGTGCCGCGCCCAGGGGCAATGAACCGACGTCGCCCATAAAGACCGATGCCGGATAGGTATTGAACCAGAGGAATCCGAGGCTCGATCCCAAAATTGCGGCTGTAAAGACGGCGATCTCACCTGCGCCGTCAATATGAGGGATGAGCAGATAATCCGACATGATGCGGTGCCCGGCGACATAGGCGACGATGGTGTAGGCCAAGGCTGCGATCATGATCGGACCGATCGCGAGACCGTCCAGCCCGTCAGTCAAGTTGACGGCGTTCGAACTGCCGACGATGACCAGTACGACGAAGATGATGTAGAACCAACCGAGGTCCGGCATGAAATTCTTAAAGAACGGGACGTTCAGCCTCGTGGAATAGCTGGGGAGGAAATACAGTGCGACGGCAATCAACAGTGCCACGGCAATCTGGGCGCTGAATTTCTGTGTTGGCGAAAGGCCTTTGGACCGTGCCTTGATAAACTTCAAGTAATCGTCCACAAACCCGATCGCCCCGAACCCTAACGTCGCGATCATCACGAGCCAGACATAGGGTTTCGTGATATCTGCCCACAGCATCGTCGACAGCAGGACGGCAAAGATGATGAGGAGGCCGCCCATGGTCGGTGTGCCGCTCTTGGTCACGTGATGCTTGGGCCCGTCGTCGCGAATCTGTTGCCCGAGCTTGATCTCTTGCAGCTTGCGGATGAGCCACGGGGTGAGCACGAAGGCAATGAGAAATGCCGTCACTGCAGCATAAATGATCCGAAAACTCAGGTACCGAAACACATTCAGGAAGCCATATTCGGTATGAAGCGGATATAGGAGGTTGTACAGCATGCGTGCCTTGATTCGTTCCGCCCGCTTCTTTATGAGGCCTGTTTGGTGACGGCTTTCATGCCAGTCAAACCCTGCACGATTTGTTCCATCCTCATGCCCCGTGACGCCTTCACAAGCACGACATCTCCCTGGCGAATCGTCTTCTTCAAAAGGTCGGCCGCGGAGGAAGCGTCGGACAGCTGATCGATGGCATGACTGGACATTCCTGCCTCACGCGCTCCGACCGCTATCTCGCGTCCCAGGTCTCCGCAGACGATTAATCTGGTGAGCTTGAGCGCGGCGGCGAACTGTCCAACCTCGCGATGCAGAGGCAGGGCCTGCCGCCCGAGTTCCAGCATATCTCCCAGCACAGCCACACGTGCGTGCGCGGGTGCCCAATCCGCGAGGACCTTCAACGCGGCCTTCATCGAGGCAGGATTTGCGTTGTAACAATCATTGATGATGTGGACACCCTGGTGGGTCATCACTTGCGAACGCATGGCAGCAGGACGGAATCGCGCGAGACCCTGCGCTATAAGTGCGCCAGGCAGGTTCAACGAGAAACCCACGGCTGCAGCGGCCAACGCATTGGTCACGTTGTGGGTACCGGGCACTTTAATCGTCACGGAGATTGGCCGGCTTTTGCCAGGAAGAATCAGCCCAAAGGTCGTACCGGTACGGACATCTGTCGACAGATCGCTCGCCCGGACATTTGCCCTCTCGGACAGACCGAATGATATGACGCGGCATTGGGCCCTCGCGGCCAGATAGTCAAAATACGCATCATCAGCGTTCAATACTGCCGTCCCGTCGGCTGGCAGCATGTCGAGGAGCTCGGCCTTCGCTTGCGCCGACCCCTCCATGCCGCCGAAGAATTCCAAGTGGTCGGGGCCGATATTCGTGATGAGTCCGATGGTCGGACGTACGATTTCACAAAGGCGGGTTGTTTGCCCTCGGTGATCGACTCCCATTTCGATTGCAGCGGCCTGATGGCGGGCGGTCAGCCGTAACAGCGTGTGAGGAACACCGATCCGGTTGTTAAAGTTGCCTTCGGTTTTCAGCGTACGCCACCGCTGATCAAGGACGCTGGCAACCATGTCTTTTGTGGTCGTCTTGCCGTTACTGCCCGTGACCGCCACCACAGGTATTCCAAACCGGCATCGATGATGGGTCGCCAGTTGTTGATACGCAAACAGCGGGTCGCGAACGCCGAAAAGGAACGGGTCATGGCGGGAAATGCCGCTCGATTTTTGCGTCTTGGCCTCCCAGCGATACGTATCGTGAACGATGGCGCCGGTCGCTCCCTTTGCGAGTACGGCCTGCACAAAATCATGTCCGTCGAACCGCTCCCCCTTCAGTGCGACGAAGAGATCGCCTCGCCGTATTGATCTGGAATCGGTAGAAATGTTCCGAATACGTCGCCTCATGGAGAGCGACGGATCTCCCGCCAACACCTTGACGCTGATGACTTCGCGTAGTTCTTCTACCGTCAAAAGCCCCATCGGTTCCTCTCGCCGTTCAGTGCTTCCTCCCACATGAAGCTTCACGCGCAATTCTTCCTCAACTGCTGGATGGCTTCACGCGCGACTTCCCGATCGTCGAAATGCATCTTTTTCGTGCCTACGAGCTGGTAATCTTCATGGCCTTTGCCCGCGATCAGCAGGATGTCTCCAGGCCGAGCCAGACGCACGGCCGTTCCAATGGCTTCACGACGGTCGGCAACCATGTGGTACTGCACCGACGGTCTGCCTTGCAGCGCTTCGCGAACTCCGGCCTCCACTTCCCGAAGGATCGTCAGCGGATCTTCTGTTCTGGGGTTATCCGATGTCAGAATCACAACATCGCTGAATTCCACGGCGGCCCGGCCCATTTTCGGACGTTTCCCGCGGTCGCGATCACCACCACATCCAAATAGGGTGATAATCCGCTGTGTTTTTAGCGTCGCCGCGGCCGTCAAGAGCCGTACCAGCGCGTCCTCGGTGTGGGCATAATCCACCACGACGGTAAAGTCTTGTCCGGCAGACACCCGCTCGAACCGGCCAGGAACGTTGCTTACTCGGGCTACGGCCTCACGGACTTGATCGCAGGTGGCTCCTCCATGAAGCGCCACGCCGATCGCGCCGAGTAAGTTGTAGACGTTGTGTTCGCCCACTAAGCGACTTTCAACCGTGAAGGTGCCCGCGGGAGTGGCAGCTGTAAACGTGGAGCCGTTCATCGACAGGCGAACATTCTCGGCCACGAGATCGGCCGAGACATTGAGCGCATAGCCCCATACGGGAACCCGGCAGGCGGCTCGGACATAGACCCCTCGAGGATCGTCCATATTGACAATGGCTCGCTGCCTGGTTTTTTTCCCTTGGCCAAGCCCCGTAAACAGCCGCAGCTTGGCTTGGAAGTATTCTTCCATTGTGCGGTGGTAATCGAGGTGATCCTGCGTCAAGTTCGTGAAGACGGCGACGTCGTACTCACATCCTGCAGTTCGGTCCATGGCCAGCGCGTGTGAGGACACCTCCATGACGACGCTATCCAACTGCGCTTCATTCATGTTGGCCAGCAACCGCTGTAATTCCACCGCACCAGGAGTCGTGTGGGAGGCCGGGATCGTTTCCGCTCCGACCTGATAGGCGACGGTCCCGATTAACCCGACCCGACGACCCATGTGCTCCAATAGCGCCTTGCACAAATAGGTCGTTGTCGTTTTTCCATTCGTTCCGGTTACACCGATCATCGCTAGCTGCGCCGAGGGATCACCGTAAAAGCGGCTCCCGATCAAACCCAATGCTTTGCGTGAATCCGTCACCTGCACAAACGGAACCGATGCCCTTTCTACGGAATCCTGTCCGACAATCGCCGCGGCGCCGGCTTTAATCGCTTGGCCGACATACTTGTGACCATCCACCCTCTCACCTTTGACCGCGACGAAGAGGCTCCCCGAGGATACGGACCTCGAATCGTCCGTCACGGAGGTAATCAAGCCGTCCAGGTCCCCCAGACGTTCAACAATGGCCACTTGGCCGTTCAACGCCGCCAACAATTGCGTGACCATCAGCGCTCGAGGCTGCATCGTCACCTTCACTGCGGAGCGACCATGGCAATCTTTACCTGGTCGTCTCGCGATACACCGAGATAGGTAAGCACCTGTTCTCCGACACGGCGAAATACCGGAGCCGCCACGACACCACCCCATGCTTCGCCTTGAGGCTCATCGATCACGACGATCATCGCCAGCCTTGGAGAATCCGCCGGCACGAAACCGACAAAAGACCCGACGGAGAGTGCGCTGGAATAGGCTCCAGTACGTGGATCCACTTTTTGTGCTGTCCCGGTTTTGCCGGCCACACGAAATCCGGGAATGGCGGCTTTCGTGCCCGTCCCGCTCGTGACTACGCCTTCCAAGATCGTCGTCAAAGTCCGAGCGGTGACGGGGGAGACCACGCGGCGCTTGACGTGAGGAAAAGTCTCCTTCACGAGCTGTCCTTTCTGATCTCTCATCCCTGACACCACATAGGGCTTCATGAGTACGCCGTCATTGGCGATGGCGGCGACGGCGGACACCATTTGTAAAGGCGTCACGCCGACTTCCTGGCCCATGGAAATCGACGCGAGGGAGCGCCGGCCCCACTCACGCGGAGACTTCAGCAATCCAGCCACTTCACCCGGAAGATCGACATCCGTGCGCTGTCCAAACCCGAACGCTTGGAGGTAGCGATACAGCCGTGATTCACCGAGCAGCATGCCCGTTTTTGCCGCTCCGATATTGCTGGACTTTTGAATCATCTCGGCGAAGGTCATCCAGCCGAGCTTCTCGTGGTCATGAATAGTCGTACTGGCGACGGTCATCCTGCCGTTTTCGCCGAACAACATCGAGCCGGGCATCATGACTCGCTCCTCGAGAGCGGCAGCCGCTACCACCACCTTCATCGTCGAGCCAGGCTCATAGGTGTCTGTCAAAGCCCGATTCCGCCAGCGATCGGCGGTCAGCGCCGCTACCGCATTTGGATCAAATCTTGGACTGACGGCCATAGCGAGGATCGCTCCGCTTTGGGGCTCCAGGACGATGATGGTTCCCGATTTCGCACGAGAGTGGTCAACAGCCTGCTCCAACTCTTTTTCGGCGATGTATTGAATGACCTCGTCAATAGTCAGCGTGAGCGCATGCCCTGCGGCAGGCACTTGTTCTCGGAGCCCTTTGGGAAACACGGTTCGCCCGAGCGCATCGCGCTGGAGAATCGTCATCCGTTTTTCCCCGTGCAATTGCGTTTCGTACCGACGTTCCAAACCTTCAAGGCCGATGCCATCCATCCCGACGAAACCGAGAACATGGGCAAGTAGTGGACCCTTTGGATAAAACCGCCGCCCTTCCATCACCATCCCAATGCCGTCGATTGACAGCTGCTCCAGTCGATGCCCCTGCTCGGGCTCGATCTTTCTCGCCAGCCACACAAAATGTTTCTCCTGGCGAAGTTTCTTTTCGATTTCTTCGCGGCGAATGTGCAGAACCGGGGACAGGAATCGAGCGGCGTTGGCCGGATTGTCGAGCGATGTCGGGACGCCAAAGATGGACGGCACTTCTACGTTCATCGCCAGCACTTTTCCGTGTCGGTCGATCACCGTTCCTCTCGCGCCTTCTAATGTGACGCTTTTTTGATGTTGCCGATCCGCCCTCGCTGTCAGCTCAGCCGCCTGCAAGACTTGCAGCGTGACAAGCCGGAATAAGATGATGCCGAATCCCGCCAGCATCAGGACTAACAAGGAATACCGGCGGCCCCGGGATGGACCCATCTTATCGTTCTCCTTTTCCCGTCGAGATCGTGCGAGCGATGCGCACCTGCTCAAGGGACGGAGGCGGAGCCTGCTGCGGATGGACGATCAACACCTGTCCTTGCTGCGGCGGCACCATTCCCAGTTTATCTGTGGCAACTTTCGCAATGCGTTCCGGTGCCGTCAGGGCAGAAAACTTCACTTGCAGCTGATCTCGCTCACGTTCCAGCAACACCTTCTGCGCTTTCAAGCGCTCGATGTGATATCCCAACCGCACGATATCCACGCGCTCCCAGACAAAGAAAAACACGAGGCAGAGACCGGCGGTTATGACGACGGATTTCATGCGTGCCCCTCATGTGCGATCCGTTGCAGAACTCGAAGCTTGGCACTGCGGGATCGAGGATTTCGGCGCATCTCATCTTCGGTCGGCACTTGTGGCCGCTTCGTCAGGACTTGGAATTCGCCGGAGTTCCGAATGGAAAAGGCCTTGAAGGACTGTTTCACAATGCGGTCTTCGAGAGAATGAAACGAGATGACGCAGAGCCGTCCCCCAGGGGCCAAGACATCCGCTGCATCACGGAGAGACGCTTCGAGGTGATCCAACTCTTTATTGACGGCGATGCGAAGCGCCTGGAAAGTACGCGTCGCACAATGAATGCGTCCGCGGCGATAATGTCCTGGCACTGCGGATTCAATTACAGATACCAATTCCCGAGTCGTCGAAATCGTCCGTTGCTGCCGAGCGCGAACGAGTGCTCGAGCAATCCGCCGCGAATATCGCTCCTCACCCCAGCGGTAAATCATGTCCGCCAACCCGATCTCATCGAGTCCATTTACGATATCAGCCGCCGTCGGACCACTGCGATCCATGCGCATATCCAACGGTCCCTCTGATTGGAAACTAAAACCACGGGCCGGATCGTCGAGCTGTGGAGACGACGCACCGAGATCGAACAGAACTCCCTCTACCTGTGAAATGCTGTGCCCGACGAGCAGCCGCTTCAATTCCATGAAATGTCCCTTGATGATGACTGCTCGGTCGCCGAACGGCTGCAGTCGCCGCCGCGCCGCATCAACAGCCTCCGGATCGCGATCAATGCCGAAGACTTTGCCGTCCGGATCACTGGCATCAAGGATGTCAAGGGCGTGCCCACAATAACCCACGGTGCAGTCCAGGTAGATCCTCTGACTACGGGGCTTGAGCCAGAAGAGGACTTCTGCGGGCATAACCGGGATGTGCTCTCGGTTGCCGCCAACCTGACTTCCACCAATTTCACCCACATTCTCCCACGCCATCGCGGAGTATACTCTTCACTTTTACATTGTCAACAATATTTTCATGGACTTATGGATATCGTTTCCAACACTGATCAGCGGACGATGGATACCGCTTGACCCCCTCGAGCAGGGGCAGATATCCACAGCGAAAACGTGGAGATTTTATGGATTGTCCGTTTTTACGACCACTAGGCGTTGTGCTGGACTTGGAACGTTCGAGCGCGCAGGGGCTCCGGGCAAGCGACAGATTAGGGATAGAGCTTATACAGCATGCGAGGGAAGGGGATAGTTTCGCGAACGTGTTCCAGGCCGCAGATCCAGGCAACCGCGCGTTCGATACCCATCCCGAAGCCCGCATGCGGCACGGAGCCGAGCTCGCGTAGATCAAGGTACCATTTGAACGCTTCTTCCGGAAGCCGATGCTCTTGTAAACGCGTCCGCAGCAATTCCAACGTGTGGATCCGTTGGCCGCCGCCAATAATCTCACCGTATCCTTCAGGCGCCAACACGTCCATACAGAGAGCAAGATCGGGCCGATGATCATCAGGCTGCATGTAAAAGGCTTTGAGTGCGGCCGGATAGCGATGGATGATCACCGGTCGATCAAATTCCTGCGACAGTATGGTTTCTTCGTCGCCGCCGAAATCATCACCCATCTGCGTGGGATTATTCTTCTTGCGTAGAATACCGACTGCTTCTTCATACGTGAGACGTGGAAACGGCGGCACCACACGCTCAAGCTTACTAATATCTCGCTCTAACGTCGTCAGTTCTGTTCTTCTGGTTTCCAATACTTGCTGCACGATTGCGGCAAGGAATTCTTCGGCCAAGTCCATCATGTCTGCCAACTGTGCGAAAGCGACTTCAGGTTCCACCATCCAAAATTCCATCAAATGTCGCCGCGTCTTTGATTTCTCTGCGCGGAACGTCGGCCCGAAACAATACACCTTACCGAAAGCAGCGGCCGTGGCTTCACTATAGAGCTGTCCGCTCTGTGTCAAATAGGCCGTTTCGTCAAAGTACTGCGTCTGAAAGAGCGTGGTCGTGCCTTCACAGGCATTCGGCGTGAAAATTGGTGCATCCACCAAAACGAAACCGCGTTCGTCAAAAAAATTTCGGCACGCGCGGATAATCTCGTGACGGATACGGAGAATGGCATGTGGTCGATGTGAACGCAGCCAGAGGTGCCGGTGTTCCATTAGAAATCCGACGCCATGCTCTTTCGGTTGGATTGGGAACGGCCCGGCAATTTGGAGCGCTTCTAGGCTACGCACGTCAAGTTCATACCCTCCCGGTGCGCGATGGTCTTGCCGGAGCTGCCCGGTCACTATCAGTGAGGATTCTTGTGTCAAACTCGCCGACAGTGCGAATTGATCATCACCGACGGCTTTCTTGCTGACGACCGCCTGCATGTCTCCGGTTCCATCCCGAAGAGTCAAGAAATGAAGCTTGCCGCTGTCACGACGGCTGCGCAACCAGCCTCGAAGAGTGACTTCCTGTCCTACATGCTGTGCCGCGGCATCTATCGTCATCACAGGCATTGCCTGTCCTCCTCAGAAAATTTGATTTGACCCGGGCAGACTAGCTGATTTGTCCGGGCTCGTTCAAGAAGAGCAACATTCCTCGTTTCATTGACAAGATGTAGCCGTGAGATAAGAATGGAAACATGTATCCAGGTTGGCATCTCGGCAGTCACTTTGCGATGGCTATCGTGGCAGTAAGCGCCACTTACGGCGCACTTTCGGTCTCCAGCGCCTTAGCCGCCTCGACCATTTACTATTGCGCAGATCGACGGGCGGATCAGCTTATCTCGGCGACACCCGGACCAGGCTGCGTCCCGCTGGCAGACACCAAGCCGGAACTACGAGATGAATCTGTCCAAGGGAAGGTGAAACGGGACTTTCACGTCGAGAATCTTGAGCAGGACGTTTCGGCGTTCCTAAAGCGATATCGGCACTTCCTGGAATGCTGCAAGAACGACCTCAGCGAATTGAGCCACGTCGAGGAGCTCGGGGACGAAGTGAACGAATTGCTGATCTCGGTTCAGGGCAATCTCTCCAACAATGCGCTCGCATCAAGAGCGATCATGCTGCGGGAGCTGATCCCGCGAGTCGCCAAGGCCAGAACCGACCTAAAAACACTGCGCGCAACGCTGGAAAAGATCAGTGAACTCTCCGCCACACGGGACCAGCTTGACTTTGAAGAAGCGGGACGTCAGTCGCAACGAATCCGAGAACTCGAGGAGTCGATTGAACGGGAGATCCACGCCCCGAAGTTGCCCGGAAGCGCCAAGACCGGAGCCAATATTGGGGTTGCCCCCGCCGCGGGCCCTGCGATCGGCCGCAGCTCAAAAACCGGCACGGACATCGGAGGTATCGGATCGAGCGGGCAGGATATCGGAGCTTCCCCCCGAAGCAGTCGAGAAATCGGACAGAGCGGCCCGTCGGGATTTGAGATCGGCGCGACAGGCCGCGCCGGTCCGGCGATTGGACAGTCCTCGCTTAACCAAGATACGTCGTCCGACGTTGGCTCGACGTTGCAGCGGTCGACCGTCGGCTCGACCATCTCCGATTCAACCGTCGGATCCAGCATCAATTCATCCACCATCGGCTCCGACGTCCGCGACGCCTCAGGCAGTTCGTCTCCGGAGAATTCAGCGAGCAGGCCTCGCGAGAACACGCGTTAGGGGGTGAGAGGCGGCATGGGTATCCAACTCTCTCCCGCGTCCCGACTCCGGTAAAGGCCGCTGCCATTCGTTCCCGCATAGAGGACGTCGGGGTCGGTCGGGCTTTGGACAAGTGAGCGGACATTGGTTGTAGTAAGGCCGTTATTGAGCGTCTTCCAGGTCATCCCTCCATCATCACTACGATGCACGCCATCTCGACCGGCAAGATACACGACTCCTTTCTTCGTGCGATCCAGAATCATCGACATGATCATCTGATCCGATAGCAATTCGCCAATTCGGGACCAAGACCGCGCTCCATCCGTCGTCTTGAAGACACCTGAAAGCGTTGCCGCGTACACGGTGTCTGGCTCAAACCGATCAACCTCGATGGATGTAACATTCAGTGCCCGTGATGTCTTGACCATTTCTGGAGGCACGAGGCCGTTATTCACCTTTTCCCAATCGGTTCCTTCATTTACAGTTTTGTACACGCCACCGCTCGTCCCGGCATATAAGATTGATGGACGCGTAGGGTCCATCCCGAGCGTCACAACCATCAGGACCTCTTTCATGCCCTCCATTCTCTTGGTCCAACTGCCGCCGCCGCTCTTCGTCTCAAATATCCCCATGGTGGTTGCGACGAAAATATGATTGTTATCAAAGGGGTCAAAGACGAATTGGTTGACGACCGATGAGATGGTCGCATCGTCCAAACCTGAGCGCATGGAGGTCCAGCGCTGTCCTCCGTCGTGACTTTTGTAGACGGCGTCTCCCTTTGTCCCGGCATAGACCGTCGCCGGATAAGATGGATCCACCGCCATGGATATCACGCGGGAATGGCTCATCCCTTTTGAAATATTCGCCCATGTCTGACCGCCATCGCGCGACTTATAAATATAGTCGTTGGTCGTCACGTAGATAATGTCGGGATTCTTCGGGTGAAGCTGGATAACAACGATTGGCTCGTTCCGGTTGCAGGCAACAAGCAAGATGGGAAGAAACAGCCAGGCCACAGTCGATCGCTTCATGAACCGATTGCGGCGTGTG
>Ga0307412_10000626_pt1 | contig 20642 bp, 20 predicted proteins | sample DK1Cmetagenome_3_FD_203823 | JGI IMG/M metagenome (GOLD analysis project Ga0307412, IMG submission 203823) | Maize rhizosphere microbial communities from greenhouse at UC Davis, California, United States - DK15-C-1 | ecosystem: Host-associated > Plants > Roots > Rhizosphere > Soil | place: USA...
GTTAGCCATGGTTGTCTCCTCTTGTGCCGGATCTGTCTGGAACCTGCTGGCGCTTGATGGCGTGATGCCGCGCTCTATTTGGGTCTGGCCGCGAAACGGGGGCGTGGTGGCGGGATGGGCTCCTTGGGTGGTCGGGATTGGGGTGGCGGGGTCAACGCTGGGTCAGCAGGTCGAATTCCATCCGCACCTTGCGGAAGGGGAACTCCAGCCGCGCGAAATAGACCACGCGGCCGTCGATGCAGGCATAGCGCCGCAGTTCGGCCACCGGCGACGAGACGGGGATCCGCAGCGATTCCGCGGATTCCTGGCCGGCTTCGATGACGTTCAGCACCTGCCGCGCTTCCGTGATGCGGGCGCCGTAGAACTGGTCCAGCACGGGCGCGACGGTGCTTTTCTGGATGCGGGCGCGGTGCTTGCGGAACAGGCCGCTTTCCAGGAACACCTCGCTGTAGCAAAAGGGGCCCGCGTCGGTGGTGTGCACGCGCCGCAGGTACTGGAAGCTGCCACCGCGGTCCGCGCCGCAAGGCATGCCCAGCGTGTCCGGCAGGGGGGAATCGGCGCTGGATTCCACCAGCGACACGGTGCCCAGCTGATTGCTCAGTTCCACCGTTTCGGCCCAGGTCTTGGGGATCAGCAGGGTCGGGGTTTCAGGAAGTTCGGCATTGACGAACGTGCCCGACCCGCGCGACCGCCGGATCAGCCCGTCTTGCTCCAGCAGGCCGAACGCCTGCCGGATGGTCGCCCGCGAGATGCCATAGGTTTCCATCAGCGATTCCAGCGGCGGGATCTGCTGGCCCGGCCGCCACGTGCGGTTCTGGATATGGCTGCGGAACAGCGCCGCCGCTTGCAGATAAAGCGGCTGGGGGCTGTGCGAGAAAAGCTTGCGGGCGGACATGGTCAGGGGGCAGGCGGCGGTGAAGAATCCGAGAGCATAGCCTCCGCCATGTCGCGCAGGCGGTGCTTCTGTATCTTCACCGAGTTGGCGCTTTCCACCGACGGGAACGCGTCCAGGACGGTGAAGCCCACAGGCGCCTTGAAGCCGGCCATGGCGGCTTTGCAGGCGGCCGTCCAGCCCTCGGGGTCGGCCGTGGCGCCTTCCTGCAGCAGCACGAATGCGTAGGGCACGGTCTTGCCGTGGCGCATGGCGCCCACCACCTGGCAGGCGCGCACGCCGGGCAGGGTCTCGACCACCTGTTCAATTTCAACCGGGTTCACCAGGAAGCCGGACAGCCGCAGGGAATCGCCCATGCGCGTCTGGAACACGAACTGGCGTGGCGTCAGCGTATAGCCCAGGTCGCCGGTCTTGAAATAGCCGTCGTCCGTGACGGCGTTGCGGGTGGCCTCGGGGTTGTCCAGATAGCCTTGCATCAGGCTGGGCGACAGGATCTCGATTTCGCCGGACTCGCCGTGGGGCAGCACCTGCCCCGATTCGGGATCGCGGGCGCGCACGCGGGCTTCGGGGTAGACCAGCGTGCCGCCGGGCTGGTGCCGCGCGGACACGTCGCCGTCGACCGGGTCGCGCGGCTGGCCTGCCACCAGCGCGATCAGCTCGCTGGACCCGTACAGGCCTGTCAACGGCACGCCGGCTTCGCGGGCCAGATCCAGCATGTTGTCCAGCGCGGGCGTGAAGCTGGCGAAGCCGAACAGGCGCGCCGAGGCGAAGGCGCCCGGCGGCGCGGCCTGCATCATGCCCACCAGCGCCTCGTTGTTGGCGTAGGTGTGCGTGACGGCGTAGCGGGCGACGGCCTCGGCCGACTGCGCCGCGTTGAATACCGGCGCGCAGACGACCGGCACCCCTTGGGCCAGGCCGCCCACCAGTGTCGCAAAGCCGAATGCGCCGCAAAACGGCGCGCTGGCCAGCACGCAGCTGCCGTCGTCGTAGCCGAATGCCTGCGCCACTGCCGCGCCATGGCGCAGCAGGGTCTGCTGGTCATGCAGGACGAACTTTGGTTTGGAGGTGGTGCCCGACGTGGTGAAGCACAGCACGCCCGCGTTGCCATGCGCGGCAGGCGGCGGGGCGGCCGTGGCCAGCACGTCCGCATAGCGGTGCGCCGGTTTGCCCGCGATGGTGGCGGGGGTGGGTTCATCCGCCTCGGTCAGCGCCACCACGCCTTGCAGGCGCGTCAAGTGGCCGGGGTCGACGCCGTCAAGAATGCCTTGGAAATCGATGCCCTTGAACCCGGGCCAGAACACCAGCCAGTCTGCTTGTCCGCGGCCCAGGATGTCGGCCACTTCCAATGCCCGGAAACGCGTGTTGACGGCCAGCACCAGGGCGCCCAGGTGCGCGCAGGCCAGAAACGATTCCACCCAGGCGGCGCCGTTGGGCAACCAGACCGCCACGCGGTGGCCGGGCTGCACGCCGATGCGGGCCAGCCCGGCGGCCAGTGCCCAGCTGCGCGCGCGCAGTTGCGCGGCGCTGATCCGCTGGTCCTGGTCGATCAGCAGGGTCGCGTCGGGGCGGCGCGCGGCCAGCCCGTCCAGATGGCCGGAGAATGTCGAAATCGGCATGTTCATGGCTTACACCGTGGCGATCGGCGTCACGGGGGAGCCCACGGCGCCGGGCATGCGCAAAGGCGGGGCGGTCAGCAGGAAGCGGTTGCGTCCCTGCGCATGCAGCCAATCGGCCAGGTCCTTCAAATACCAGAGTTCCGCCAGCGGCACGCCCAGCTTGAACAGGCAATGGTGATGCAACGGAAGGATCGAATGGCCGGGGCCGGACGTGCGCGCCGGGTAGGATTCCACCGCATAGTTGTCCGCGCACAGGGCGGCCACGCCGCTGGCCGTGATCCAGGCCAGCAAGGCAGCGTCTGCGCCATCCAGCACGGCACCGGTCTGTTCAAGCGCGTGCGGGTCCGGCTGGCCGTTCATGGCGACGAGGCTTTCGGCGAAACCCGTGCGCAGCACCAGCATGTCGCCGGGCTCGACGACCACGTTCTGGTCGCGCATCGCGGCCTGCAATTGCTCATGGCCCACCAGCGTGCGGCCGGTGCCGAACGCCCGCGCCAGGTCTACCAGCACGCCACGGCCCTGCATGCCCTTTTCAGCATAGCGGCTGACGCTGAGCTTGCGGGCGTACGAGCCGCCCGGCGGGCAGCAGGCGTCACTGGAAGGGTCGGGGTCTGCGCCGCCGAATACGTCCACGCCGGCGGCGTAGCCGTTGTAGTAGACGCGGCGGGGTTCACCGTCGCCCTGGATGTCGAACAGGGCGCCCACGTGGCACAGGCCGTCCCATTGCGTGGAGTACTGCATGGACAGGGTCACCTGGTCGTCCGACAGCACGTCGACGGCGTCGGGCTGCACCTGGGACATCGCAAAGTTCAGATAGGGCGTGCCTTCGCGGAACGTCGGCTTGAGCGTGGGCGCGTGCCGGCGCGGATTCAGCACATTGCCCCCCGGCAGGTCCAACGGCAGCGACAGGCAGAAAACCTTGCCCGCGCGCACTTCGCGCACCGCCTGCAGCACCTTTTCTTCCGTCAGCAGGTTCAGCCGGCCAAGTTCGTCATCCGGCCCGAAGTCGCCCCAGGTGGATCCTTCAGGGCGTTGCGTCCAGCGTTTCATTTGCTTGTCTCCTATCCGTTTTCTGTGTTTTTATAACTATAGTACGTATTTACGTACTTTGAGTATCCTCGAAAGCCTTAAGAAGAAATCCGCAATCAGCGGGTTCGATAGGAGACAAATCCATGACGCAATCCGAGCATCCGCGCGCCGCGCGGCGCTGGCTGGCCACTGCCGCCCTGGCCGCCGCGGCGCTGCCCGCGGCCCATGCCGCCGGCTATCCCGACCATCCCGTCACCGTCGTCGTGCCGTATCCGCCGGGCGGCGGCGCGGACATGTTCGGCCGCGCCATCGCCAATGCCTTGCAGCCCGGCCTGAAGCAGACCGTGCTGGTGGAAAACAAGCCGGGCGCGGGTGGCAACATCGGCATGGCCTACGTGGCCCGGGCCAAGGCGGACGGCTATACGCTGGGCCTGGGCACGATCGGCACGCAGACCATCAACCCGTTTCTCTACAGCAACATGCCGTTCGACCCCGAACGCGATCTGGTGCCGATCGCGCTGGTGTCCACGACGCCCAACGTGATCGCCGTCAGCGCCAAGTCGCCGTACAAGACGGTGGCCGACGTCATCAAGGCGGCCAAGCAATCGCCGGACAAGAAACTGACCTACGCGTCGCCGGGCATCGGCTCATCGGTCCATCTGACGGGCGCGTATTTCGAGTCCATGGCAGGGGTGACGATGCTGCATGTGCCGTTCAAGGGCACGTCGGCATCCTTGCCGGCCGTGGCCGGCGGCCAGGTGGACCTGCTGTTCGATAACCTGCCGGGCGCGCTGGCGCAGATCAAGGACGGCGGTCTGGTGCGTGGCGTGGCGGTCACCTCCGGCCAGCGCGACCCTTCCGTGCCGAATCTGCCCACCGTCGCCGAATCCGGCCTGCCGGGTTTCGACGTCACGGCCTGGTTCGCCCTGTACGCCCCGCGCGATACGCCGGCGCCGGTAGTCAAGCAATTGATCGACGCGGCCCGCAGCGGCTTGCAAAGTCCCGCCGTGGCGACCCAGTTCGCCACCATGGGCGCCAAACCCGGTACGCTTTTCGGCAGCGACCTGGCCGCCTTCGAACGCGACGAACGCAAGAAATGGGGCGGCCTCATCAAGGAAAAAGGAATCACCGCGCAATGAACACCCCCATCGCACTGGTCACCGGCGGCAGCCGGGGCATCGGCCGCGCCATCGTGGCGCGGCTGCTTCAGGACGGCTATCAGGTCGTCAATTTCAGCCGCCGGCCGCCCGACGAGGCGTTGCCCGGCGAAACGTTCCGTTCGGTCGACCTGGGCGACGCAGCCGCGACCCGCCAGGCGGCCCGCGAGCTGGCGGCCGAGCGGCCCGTGCTGCATCTGGTCAACAACGCCGGGATGATCCAGGTTGCCAACATCGATGAGGTGTCGGAAGAAGACCTGCTGCGCACCATGGCCTTGAACCTCACGGCGCCGGTGCTGCTGTTGCAGGCGTTGTTGCCCGGCATGCGTCAGGCAGGTTATGGCCGAGTGGTCAACATCGGCAGCCGTGCCGCGCTGGGCAAAGGCGGCCGGACGGCCTACGGGGCGTCCAAGGCCGGGCTGGCCGGCATGACGCGCACCTGGGCGCTGGAGCTGGCGGCCGACGGGATTACCGTGAACACCGTGTCGCCGGGGCCGATCGCGACCGAACTGTTCAATCAGTCGAATCCGCCGGGCCAGCCCAGGACGCTGGCGCTGGAAGCGTCCATCCCCGTGGGCCGCGTCGGGCGGCCGGAAGAGGTGGCGCACAGCGTCGCCATGTTCCTGGACCCGCGTGCGGGCTTCATCACGGGGCAGTTGCTGTACGTGTGCGGCGGCATATCCGTGGGACTGGCCGGCTAAAGGCCACCATCCAGCCGCAATGTCCGCATTCCGCGATCAAACTCATGCCCTGCGTGCGGGACGCCTGGGGATGGCCGCATTCCGGGCAGGGGGTGTCGGTGATCGGCATGTCAGGCCCGCGTATCCGGCCGGTCGTGGAACCGGCCTACATGGCGTTCGACCGCCTTGCGCGGCATTTTTCCGGCGCTTTGCAGCGCGCCGGCCCTTTCTTCGCGCAGGCGCCGCAGCACTTCGGTGGGGGCCACGCCGAAATGCGCCGCGAATTTACGCTGGAACGTGCGCCGCGACATATGGCAGGCATCCGCCATGTCGTCCACCGACCAGCGTGCCGACAGGCGGGCTTCGATCTTTTCAACCAGATCGCGGAACGGCGCAGCCACGCGATCCTGCAGGCGCAATGTCTGGCTGTATTGGCGCTGGTCGCCGTCGCGGCGCATGAAGACGACCAGCCGGCGCGCCACTTGCTGTGCCAGCGCCGCGCCATGGTCGCGTTCGATCAGTGCCAAGGCCAGGTCGATGCCCGCGGTGACGCCCGCGGAGGTCCAGTACTTGCCGCTTTCGATGAAAATGCGGTCGTCCTGCACGCGCAGGGTGGGGTACCGCTGGCGCAGCCGGTCCGCCGAGCGCCAATGCGTGGTGACGGCCAGGCCGTGGAGCAGGTCTGCCGCGGCCAGGATGAACGCACCGGTGCAGACGCTGCACGTGCGCGCCGCGCCAGCGTCGCGGCGGCGCAACCAGGCGCGCGTTTCCCCGTGGGCGCTGGCGCGGTCGACACCCGGGCCGCCCGGCACCAGCAGCATGTCGATCGGGGCGTCGCCATCATCCTCGAAGGTGCCGTCCACCTGCATGCGCAGCCCTTGCTCCCAGGTGCTGACGACGGGGGTGGCAGCGATGGTGTTCAACTGGTAGAGGGGCTTTCCCGCCTCTTCGTTGGCGGAACTGAATGCCTGCCAGGGGCCGGCCAGGTCCAGCGGCTGAAAGCCGTCGAACAGCATGAACAGCACGCGCCGTGGCGCATTTTCCGGCATTTGTGGCGCAACGGAGCGGGCGCGTCCGCCTATGCTGGGCACTGGCGTTCTTGAGGGAGCATCGTCATGCATGTGAATTTTCTCTTGTTCGAAGGGCTGACCCAGTTGGATATGACCGGTCCCTATGAGGTCCTGGCGAATGCGCCGGGCTTCACCGTGGATTTTGTCGCAAAAACGCGCGATCCGGTGCGTTGCGACCGCGGATTGCAATTCGTGCCCACCCAGACGCTGGCTTCCGCGCCGCCCTGCGATCTGCTTGTCGTGCCGGGCGGGCCGGGGACGGATGATGCCATTGTCGACCCCGAGTGGGTGGCGTTCACGCGGCGGCAGGGGTTGGGTGCGCAATATCTGTTCGGCATTTGCACGGGGTCGCTGCTGTTGGGCGCGGCGGGCCTCTTGCGCGGCAAGCGGGCGTCCAGCCATTGGCGGGCGCGCGAACTGCTCTCGCACTTCGGCGCCACGCCCAGCGAAGAACGCCTGTGCGTGGACGGCAACCTCTATACCGCGGGCGGCGTGACGTCGGGCATCGACATGGGGCTGAAAGTGGTGGCGGCGCTATGTGGCGACGACGTGGCCAAGCTGATCCAGCTGCAGATCGAATACGACCCCAAGCCGCCGTTTCCCGGCGGTACGCCCAAAACGTCGGAGCCGGCCGTGGTCGAGCGCTACCTGGAGCGGTCGCAGGCGCGCTTCGAGCGGCGGCGGGCCGCGGTGGAGCAGGCCGCGGCGGCCATGCCGTAGGCCGCGGCGCGCTATTTGCCCAGGTGATCCAGCGGCAGCGGGCTTTGAGGTTTGACGGTCTGGATGGCGAAATTGCTGCGGATGTCCTTCACGCCAGGCAGCTTCAGAAGCGTGCCCAACAGAAAGCGTTCGTAGCCGCGCAGGTCCGGCACCACGACTTGCAACAGGAAGTCGGACTCGCCGGACACCAGATGCGCGGCAATCACTTCCGGCAGCGCGCTGACCTCCTGGCGAAACTGTTCGGCGTCGCGTTCGTGGTGCCGTTCCACCTTGACGCCGACGAAGACGGTCAGGCCCAGACCGACTTCGTCCGGCGCCAGCCGGGCTTCGTAGCCCTGGATCACGCCGGCTTCTTCCAGCATGCGCACGCGGCGCAGGCACGGCGAGGGCGACAGGCCGATCTGTTCGGCAAGCTCGACATTGGTCAGGCGGCCGTTCTGCTGCAATGCCTCGAGAATGCGCCTGTCATAGGCGTCCAGCACGTGTTTTGGCATGGATTTGGAAAAATCAGTGGCGTGTAAGTTGAATATGCCAATCATGGTAGCGGGATTGGCATGAATCGCAAGCACATGCCAGCCCGATTTTCCTAGAATGATCGCCTTGACGAGCATGCGTGGGAGCGCGGTGATGGCCGATATGGCGATGTTTCTTGGGGCGTTGCTGATTGTCTACGTGGTGCCTGGGCCGGACATGATCCTGTTGCTGGAAACCGGGGTGTTGCGTGGCCGCGGACAGGCGTTGGCGGTGGCCGCCGGGCTGGCCATCGCGCGCGCCGCCCATGTGACGCTGGCAGCGCTGGGGCTGGCTGCCTTGTTCAAGACCCACCCCTGGGCGTTCGACGCCGCGCGCACGGTGGGCGGCGTTTATCTGATGTGGCTGGGCGTGCGGCTGCTGCGCGCCGGACCCGTCGCATTCGACGCCACCGGGCAGGAGCCGCCGCGTGGAGCCGGCTGGGGCGGCGCGCTGCTTGCCGGCGTGCTGACCAATGTGCTCAACCCCAAGGCGTTGCTGTTCTGCTCGGTGCTGCTGCCGCAGTTCGTGTCGCCGGCCCACGGGCCGATCGGCCCGCAGTTCGCGTTGCTGGGCGTCATCCTGGTCAGTCTCGGGTTGGCGTTCGACGTCGTGTGCGCGTTGGCGGGCGGAGCGGTGGGGCGCTGGATGTCGTCCAGCCCGCGCGCACAGAAGGTGCAGAGCGTGGTCTTTGGCACCGCGCTGATTGGCTTCGGCTTGCGGCTGACCTTCGCGCAACGCCCCGCCTGAAGCGAATAGGGGCGATGCTTGCCCGCATGAACAAAGGGCCTGACGCGTCGCCGCGGCAGGCCCTTTTCCAAAGCGGCCAGGCCGCTTACTTGCCGAACGCGTAGGCGTCTTCGTCCAGGTCTTCTTCCTTGACGGCAGGCGGCGTGGCGCCGTCCTGCAACATTTCCGCCGGCGTCATGCCCTTGGTCAATTCCAGGGCCTGGCGCTCGAACAGGCGCCGGTACAGGCCGCCCTTCAAGCGGATCAGCGCATCGTGGCTGCCTTCTTCGATGATGCGGCCACGATCCATCACCAGCAGGCGGTCCAGCGCGCGCACGGTCGACAGGCGGTGCGCCACCACCAGCGTGGTGCGGCCTTCCATCAGCCGGTCCATGGCTTGCTGGATCAGCACTTCGCTTTCACTGTCCAGGCTAGAGGTCGCCTCGTCCAGGATCAGGATGGGCGAATCCGCCAGGAACGCCCGCGCGATGGCCACGCGCTGGCGTTCGCCGCCCGACAGTTTCACGCCGCGCTCACCCACCAGCGTGTCGTAGCCCTTGGGCAGCGACATGATGAAGTCGTGCGCGCTGGCCAGCCTGGCCGCTTGCTCGATCTGGGCCTGGGTGGCGCCCGGCCGCGCGTAGGCGATGTTCTCCGCCAGCGTGCGGTGGAACAGCACCGGATCCTGCTGCACGATGGCGATCTGGCTGCGCAGCGACGCCTGCTTCACCCGGGCAATATCCTGCCCGTCGATGGTGATGCGGCCGTCGTTCACGTCATACAGACGCTGGATCAGCTTGATGAACGTGGTCTTGCCCGAACCCGAATGGCCCACCAGCCCGACGCGTTCGCCCGGCGCGATGCGCGCGGAGAATTTGTCGTACAGCGCGGTGTTGTGCGAACCATAACGGAAGGTCACGTCTTCGAAGCGGATTTCGCCGGCGGTGATCCGGATCGCGCCTGCGCCGGGCTGGTCGGACACGCCGAGAGGCTGGCGTTCCATCGCCACCAGTTCCTCCATGTCGTTGACCGAGCGCTGCAGGTTGCGGATGTGCATGCCCACGTCGCGCAGATAGCCTTGCAGCACGAAGAACATCGTCAACGTGAAGGTGATGTCGCCCACGGTCGCCTGGTTGCGCGACCACAGCAGCAGCGACGCGCCCAGGATGACCGCTTGCATCGCCACCAGCATCGCGCCCTGGATGCCGCCGTTCAGCGTGGCGCGCACCCAGGTGCGCCGCGTGCGGTTGCGCCATTTGTTGACCACGCGGTCCAGCCGGACTTCCTCGCGCGTTTCCGCGCCGAAGGCCTTGACGACCGCGTTGCAGCTGACGGCGTCGGCCAGCGCGCCGCCCATGCGGGTATCCCAGGCGTTGCCCAGGCGCGCGGCCGGCGCCACGAAGCCTAGCGACAGCGCGGCGGTGACGGCGATGTACAGCACCGAACCCAGGCCCACCACCAGCCCCATCAGCGGCCAGTGCGCGCCCAGCAACGCGGTGGCGCCCACCAGCATCACGATGGACGGCAGCAGCGCGACCAGCAGCGTGTCGTTCAGGATGTCGACGGCCCACATGCCGCGCGTGATCTTGCGCACCGTGGATCCGGCGAAGCTGTTGGCATGCCAGTCGGTGGAAAAGCGCTGCACGCGGTAGAAGGCGTTGGACACAATGCCGTTCATCATCTTCAACGTGAAGGTGATGATGTTCTGGAACACGGCCTGGCGCAGCAGGGTGCCGCCCACGCCCAGCGCCACCAGCAGCCAGAAGGCGGTGATGGCGGCGTTCCACGCCAGGTCGTTGCCGCTTGAGCCCGAAGCGACGGCGTCGACCAGTCGGCCCGCGTACATCGGGGTCAGGATATCGGCCACGGCCGACAGCAGCGCCAGCAGCACGATGACAAGCGTGCGCCAGGGTTGCAGGCTCCAGTGGCGGAAGGTAAAGCCCAGGACATCCTTAAAGGCCTGTCCTCGAAAGTCTATTTTTTTTCTAGCCATAACAATGGCCCGGCGGCACAAGACACGCCAGGATGTCCTTGTGAGGAAAGAGGGGATAACAAGCCGGATGCTCAAGGCACCGGCAACTGCGTTCAGGGGTTTGGAGCGGGCACGGAGGACCAGTCGCCAGGTAACGGTCTAGCGATGGATCCGCGCGGGCGACGACTTAATGGCGTCGCGGGGACACGCGCGGGACGGCGTTGAGCATGGGGTGAGTCATCATGCAGCCTCCCTGTCGGTGATTTGAGTGGACGAAAAAAGGAAATGAGCAAAGGCCCGTATTGCTGATTCTATAGAAGTGATGTAGGCGAATCAACGGGGGCGGCGCCCACGCCATGCCGAGTGTGGGTTTTTTTCAACTTGGCATTCGGCGGATCACGCCGACGTGAACAGGTCCGCGGGCAGTTGCGCGACGGCCTCGTAAGTCAGGCGGATGTGGGCCGCCAGCAGCGTGCAGGCCTGGTCGGCATCGCGCGCCAACGTGGCGTCAAGAATGCCCTGGTGCTCATCGTGCAGATCGCGCGCGATGGGCTTGCGCGTGACCGTCAGGCGGCGGTAGCGCTCGGCCTGTTGATACAGGATGCCCAGGAAGTGGTGCATCCAGCGCGACGGACAGGCGCTGATCAATTCGCGGTGGAACTCGCGGTTGCGTTGCTCCCATTCTTCGAAGCGGGCCTCGGGATCGGCCGCCAGGCGCTGTTCCGCTTTGCTGAGGCGATGGAAGGCGCCCAGCACCGCGCTTTCCCAGGTGTCGTCGCCCACGGCGATCGACTGGCGCAACGCTTCGGTTTCCAGCAACACCCGGTTTTCGGTGATGTCGCGGAAGTCGTCCAGCGAAATGGGGGTGACGTGAAAGCCGCGCTGTCCCTGTGCGATGACCAGCGCATCGGACACCAGCAACGCCAGCGCTTCACGCAGCGTGCCCGCGCCCACGCCGTAGTCGTCCTTCAGGTGTTCGACGCGCAGGCGCGAACCCGGCGGATGCTTGCCCTGGATGATGTCGCGTCGCAGGTTGACATAGGCCGTGCCCACCAGCGTGTTGGCCGACGCGGTATGGGCAAGCGAGGGGAGCGGGGTTCCGTCTGACATGAAGAGCACTGTAGCACTACGCCAAAAAAATCTCGATAAAAATTGTTGACTTCGAGATTTGTGCTGCCTATCGTAGAAAAAAGCGCCGCCATCCTGCGGAAAAATTCCCCCGGCACCAGCCGGCGGCAGGCGCACCAGGAGACAAGCAGTGATACGGCTACATGACATCCGGTACGTCCGGCTGGGCACCCGTGATCTGGAGGCCGCGGTGCGCTACGCGACCACGGTGCTGGGGCTGGAGCTTGCCCGCAAGGAACATGGGGCGGCGTACTTCAAGTCCGACTCCCGCGACCACACCCTTTGCTATTTCGAAGGTGATCCACGCGACCATACGGCCGCGTTCGAGGTGGATTCGCCGGAAGAGCTGGAGCGTGCCGGCGCCGTGCTGGAACGCAGCGGTTATCTCGTCGCCGCCGGGCGCCGTGAAGACGCGGAGCAGCGCTATGTGCGCGATTTCCTGCAATTCACCGACCCGTCCGGCAACCGCATCGAACTGGTGCTGGCGCCGCACCACAGCGGCCGGCGGTATTTCCCTGGCCGCGACGCTGGCGTCACGGGGTTCTCGCACATCGGGTTGCGCACCCTGGACCCGCGGCGCGATGAAGCCTTCTGGACGGGGCTGCTATCCGCCCGCGTCAGTGACCGTATCGGCGAGGCGCCACTGCTGCGCATCGATGAAGTCCATCACAAGATCGCGTTGTTCCCGTCGACGTATCCGGGCGTGCAGCACATCAACCATCAGGTCGAGAGCATCGACGACATCATGCGCGCCTGGTATCAGCTGCGCGAATGGAACGTGCCAATCCGCTTTGGCCCCGGCCGCCATCCGACGTCGGGCGCGATGTTTCTGTATTTCGACGGCCCGGACGGAATGATCTACGAATACTCCACCGGCGTGCGGCTGATCAGCGCCGAAGAGGAAAAGACCCACCGGCCCCGCAGCTTCCCGGCGGTGCCGTCATCGTTCTGCATGTGGGGCGCCAAGCCCGATATCCCGGAGTTCAAGACATGAGCGCGGTGCGCAAGGACGCCAGCGGCGGGCAGGAGGCGCTGGTGCGCGTCGCCGCGCGCGCGCTGGCACGGGCCAATCTGGTCCACGCCTACGGGCATTGCAGCAGCCGGCTGGATGCGGGCCATTTCCTGGTGTGCGCGGCGCGGCCCATGGGGCTGATCACGCCCGGCGAGGCGGGCACGGTGGTGCCGGTGCACGGGGAGTTGCCCGACGGCGTGCTGGGCGAAGTGCGCATCCATCAGCACATCTATCGCTTGCGCCCCGATGTCGGGGGCGTGGTGCGTTCCATGCCGCCCACGGTGATGACCCTGTCTTCGGCGCGCGTCACGCCCGCTCCACGCCACGGCATGGGCGCTTATTTCTCGCCCGCCGTGCCGCTGTGGGACGACCCTCAACTGGTGCGCACCGATGCGCAGGCGCGTGGCGTGGCCCAGACGCTGGGCGCCGCCAGCGCGATCGCGATGCGCGGCAACGGCGCCGTGGTGGCGGCCGAGTCGTTGATGCATGCCACCGTGCTGACCTGGTATCTGGAAGACGCCGCCCGCATCGAATGGCAGTTGCGCGCCGCAGGGCTGGCCGACGGGGCGCCCGTGCTGTCGCCCGAAGAGGCCGCTGTCCGCGCGGTGGGCACGGGACGCATCTATGAACGCATGTGGGAATTCCTGACCGCCGGCGACCCCGAGGGCGCGCTGGCCGACCTGTCACAACCGAGAGCGCAATGACCGATTTCCGCAATTTCATCGACGGCCGCTGGGTCGAAACGGGAAAGACCTTTGATAACCGCGATCCGGTCGACAACCGGCTGATCGGGCGGGTGCACGAGGCGGGCGACGCAGAAGTCGACGCCGCGGCGCGGGCGGCCAAGGCGGCGCTACGCGGCCCTTGGGGCCAGCTGAAAACCCAGCAGCGGGTGGAACTGCTGCATGCGGTGGCCGACGGCATCACCCGCCGCTTCGATGATTTCGTCGACGCCGAGATCGCCGACACCGGCAAGCCATACGACCTGGCCAGCCATCTGGACATTCCGCGCGGGGCGGCCAATTTCAAGATCTTCGCGGACCTGATCCGCAACGTTCCCAACGAGACCTTCGACCTGGAAACGCCTGACGGCGGCCATGCGCTGAACTACGGCGTGCGCGTGCCGCGCGGGGTCATCGGGGTGATCTGTCCGTGGAACCTGCCGTTGCTGCTGATGACCTGGAAGGTCGGGCCGGCGCTGGCCTGCGGCAATACGGTCGTGGTCAAGCCGTCCGAAGACACGCCGGGCACCGCCACCTTGCTGGGCGAAGTCATGAACGACGTCGGGGTGCCGGCCGGCGTCTACAACGTGGTCCATGGGTTCGGGCCGGGCTCGGCGGGCGAAAAGCTCAGCCGCCATCCCTTGGTGGATGGCATCACGTTCACCGGCGAGACCCGCACCGGCGAAGCCATCATGCAGGCGGCGGCGGTGGGCGTGCGGCCGGTGTCGTTCGAGCTGGGCGGCAAGAACGCGGGCATCGTATTCGCGGACGCCGATTTCGACCGCGCCGTGGCGGGCATCGCCCGGGCGGCGTTCGACAACACGGGGCAGGTCTGCCTGGGCACCGAGCGCGTTTACGTGCAGCGCCCCATCTTCGAGCGTTTCGTCGCGGCGCTGGGCGCGCGGGCGCGCGGCTTCAAGCTGGGCCGGCCCAAGGACCCGGGCGTGAACCTGGGGCCCCTGATTTCGCAACGCCATCGCGACAAGGTGCTGGGCTTTTACGCCCGCGCCAAGGAAGAGGGTGCAAACTTGGTGGCGGGCGGCGGCGTGCCGGACATGCCGGACGGCCTGGCGGCCGGCGCGTGGATCCAGCCCACCGTCTGGACCGGCCTGCCGGAATCGTCGGCGGTCATCCAGCAGGAGATCTTCGGGCCGTGTTGCCACATCGCGCCGTTCGATACGGAAGAAGAAGCCATCGCCCTGGCCAACGCCACGCCCTACGGCCTGGCCGCGACCGTATGGACAAGCAATGTCGGCACGGCCCACCGGCTGGGCGCGGCGCTGGACGTGGGCATCTGCTGGATCAATTCGTGGTTCCTGCGCGACCTGCGCACGGCGTTCGGCGGCGCCAAGCAATCGGGCATCGGCCGCGAAGGCGGCGTGCATTCGCTGGAGTTCTACACCGAGCTGCGCAATGTCTGCGTGAAGCGCTGACGCGTCAAGGCAGGCGCCGCGCAGAACGGCGCCGCCGCCCAACCCCCAAGGAGACATTTCATGCAAGCAATCCCAAGCGGCCTGGCCGCGCTGGCTGCGGCGGCGGCCCTGACCGTGGTGGCGCCGCAATCGGCGCGCGCCGACATCCGCATCGGCTTCACGGGCGTGCTGTCCGGACCGCAAGCGGCGCTGGGCCAGGACCAGTACGACGGACTGATGCTGGGCATCGAGCAGTTGGGCGGCAGCCTGGGCGGGCAAAAGGCGGTGGTGATCCGCGACGACGATCAGCTCAAGCCCGACGTGGGCGCGCAGATCGTGCAGAAATTCATCGAAAAGGACAAGGTCGACGTGATGGTCGGGCTGGGCTTTTCGAATGTGCTGATGGCCGAGCTGCGGCGCATCAAGGAGTCCGGCGTGGTGGCGCTGTCCACCAATGCGGGTCCGGCGCCGATCGCCGGCCGCATGTGTCTGCCAAATCTGTTCGTGCTGGGCTGGCAGAACGACAGCATGTCGGAGGCCATGGGCAAGTATGTGAAAGACCAGGGCTACAAGCGCGCGTATCTGATGTCGGCGAATTACCAGGCGGGCAAGGACAAGCTGGCGGGCTTCAAGCGTTTCTACGGCGCGTCGCCGGCCGACGAGGTCTATACGCAGCTGGGGCAACTGGACTATTCGGCCGAGATCTCGCGCATGCAGTCGGCCGGCCCCGATGCGCTGTTCGCCTTCTATACCGGTGGCGTGGGCGTGAACTTCGTGCGCCAACTGCGCCAGGCCGGGTTGATGGAAAAGCTGCCGTTCTTCTCGGAAAGCCTGATCGATTCCAACACCCTGACCGCGTTGAAGGAGCAGGCCGTGGGCGCCATCTACGGCACGCCATGGGCCACCACGCTGGACAACCCGCAGAATCGGAAATTCGTCGAGTCCTTCAAGGCCAGGTACGGCCGCCTGCCGTCGGAGTATGCCGTGGGCGGCTACGACGCGGCCTACCTGCTGGATGCGGCCGTGCGCGCGCAGGGCGGAAAAGTGGGCGACAGCAAATCGCTGGCGGCCGCCGTGAAGGCGGCGGGCGCCACGTTTCCATCGGTGCGCGGCAAGTTCCGCTTCAACACCAACAACATGCCGGTACAGAACCTGTATGCCTACCAGGTGGTGAAGGAGGGCGACGGCATCGGCCTGAAACAGCTTGCCACGGTGTTGACGGATCATCAGGACGCCTACGTGGCGGACTGCCCGCTGAAGTGAAGGGCCCGCGGCCCTCGGGAGACGTCCGATGAATGGATCGCTGCTGTTGTCGCAATTGCTGAATGGCCTGCAACTGGGTGCGTTGCTGTTCCTGATGTCGTCGGGGCTGACCCTGATCTTCGGCATCATGAATTTCATCAACCTGGCGCACGGTTCCCTATACATGATCGGCGCCTTCCTGGGGGCCACGGCCTATAACGCCAGCGGCTCGTTCGCGTTCTCGATCCTGGCCGCCGTGGCGGGAAGCGCGTTCGTCGGCGTGGTGCTGGAACGGCTGATCGCGCGGCCGCTGTACCGGCACGACCATCTGTACCAGGTGCTGGCCACGTTCGGGCTAATGATGTTCTTCAATGAGCTGGCTTCGGTCATCTGGGGCAGCCGGCCGTACTACGCCGCGATCCCGCAGGGGCTGGAGGGCGCCGTCAGCCTGTTCGGCAGCGATTATCCGGTGTACCGGCTGATGATCATCGGCATCGGCGCGCTGGTGGCCGTGGGGGCGTGGTTTCTGATTCAGCGCACGCGCTTCGGCATGCTGATCCGCGCCGGGGCAAGCAACGCGCCCATCGCCAGCGTGCTGGGCGCCAACGTCGACCTGTTGAAAACGCTGCTGTTTCTGCTGGGGTCAGTGCTGGCCGGCGTGGCGGGTGCGCTGGCGGGGCCGATCCTGTCGGTGCAGTCGGGCATGGGCGAACCGGTGTTGATCCTGGCGTTGGTGGTGATCGTGGTGGGCGGCATCGGTTCGGTGCGCGGCACGCTGATCGCCGCGTTGCTGATCGCGATGATCGACACGCTGGGACGCGCCTTCCTGCCGGACCTGCTGCGCGCCGTGTTCGACGCGCCGGTCGCCAATGCGGTGGGGCCGGCGCTGGCGTCGATGCTGATCTACGTACTCATGGCCGTGGTGCTGGCGGTCCGCCCGCAAGGCCTGGTCTTTTCGGCGCGCCGCTAAGCCGCGCGCCACTGCACAGGGGCAATCGATCATGCAAGAACCTATTGGCCGGCGCTGGGCGCTGCCGCTGCTGTTTCTGGTCCTGGCCGCCGTTCCGTTCGTGGCGCAGTGGCTCGGCGAACCCTTTTACGTGACGCTGGGCGCGCGCATCCTGATCTACGCGCTGGCGGCGCTGGCGCTGAACCTGGTGCTGGGCTTTGCCGGCCTGGTGAGCTTCGGCCACGCCATGTTCCTGGGCCTGGGCTGTTATGCGGTGGGCATTCTGAGCTTCTACGGCATCGGCAATGGCTGGGTGCAGTTGGCTGTTTGCATCGGGGTCTGCGCGCTGGTCGCCCTGGTGGTCGGGACGGTGTGCCTGCGTACTTCGGGCATCGGTTTCATCATGATCACGCTGGCCTTTGCGCAGATGTTCTATTTCCTGGCGGTCAGCCTGCGCGAGTACGGCGGCGACGACGGACTGAACATCTATGACGCCAGCGCGTTCGGCCTGTTCGACCTGGGCGGCAGCCAGCCCGTGTATTGGGCGGCCTGGGCGCTGCTGCTGGCGGCCAGCATGGCGATGCTGCGATTGCGGCGATCGCCTTTCGGCATGATCCTGCGGGCCACGCACGCCAATCCGCGGCGGGTCGACGCGCTGGGCTATTCGGTGTTCGGCGTGCGGCTGGCGGCCTATGTGGCCTCGGGCGTGCTGACGGGCATCGCGGGCCTGCTGCTGGCCAACCTGACCGCGTTCGCGTCGCCCAGCTACATGTCGTGGCCGGTGTCCGGTGAACTGATCGTCATGGTGGTGATCGGGGGCCTGGGCAATGTGCTGGGTCCGATCTTCGGCGCGGTGGCGTACCTGCTGCTGGAAGAGGCCTTCAAGAGCGTGACCCAGCATTGGATGCTGCTGATGGGGCCGGTGGTGGTGGTGATCGCGATGCTGGCCCGGGGCGGCTACGGCCGGTCGCTGGCGTGGCTGCGCGGGCCGCGGCCAGCGCCGGCCGATGCGCGGACGGTAACGCCGGCTTCGGCGGCCGCGTCGTCAATCCACGGGCCGCAAGTCAAGAAGGCGCAAATCAACGAGGCCTCGGTATGACGACCGCCGCGATGAGCGCGCCGGCCGCGCTGGCCACTCGCGATCTGGTCCGCCGCTTCGGCGGCCTGGCCGCAACCGACGGCGTGTCGCTGGATGTCGCGCCGGGCGAGCTGCACGCGTTGATCGGCCCCAACGGCGCCGGCAAGACCACGCTGATCAACCTGCTGTCCGGCGAACTGCGGCCCGACGGCGGGTCGGTCAGCCTGGGCGCGGCGGATGTCTCGCGGGCGACCGTCCAGGAACGCGTCGCGTTGGGCATGCTGCGCTCGTATCAGGTGACCTCGGTCTTCGATAGCTACACGGTGCTGGAGAACGCCTGCCTGGCGGCGCTGCGCAAGCGCCGGCGCGGGCTGTCGGCCTGGACCGCGCTACGCGACTGCGCCGACGTGGTGGAGGCGGCGCGCGAAGCCCTGCGCGCCTGCCAGCTGGACGCGGTGGCCGAGTCGCCGGTGGAAAGCCTGGCCTACGGCCAGCGGCGCCAGCTGGAGATCGCCATGGCGCTGGCGGGCCAGCCGTCGGTCCTGCTGCTGGATGAGCCGATGGCGGGCATGAGCGCGGCCGAAAGCGCGGGGGTCATCGCCTTGCTGCAAAGCCTGAAGGGCCGCTACACGATCGTGCTGGTGGAACACGACATGAACGCCGTCTTCGCGCTGGCCGACCGCATCAGCGTGCTGGTCTACGGCAAGGTCATCGCGACCGGCACCGCCGACGCGATCCGCAACCACCCCGACGTGCGCCGCGCCTATCTGGGCGACGACGCCGACGCTTGAAGGAGAGCCGCGATGTTGACGATACGCGGATTGACGGCGGGCTACGGCCACTGCCAGGCGCTGTTCGGCGTGGACCTGGACGTCGGGCAAGGTGAAGTGGTGGGCCTGATCGGCCGCAATGGAATGGGCCGCAGCACGGTCATCAAATGCCTGTTTGGCCTGCTGCCCGCCAGCCAGGGCAGCATTCAGTACGGCAACCGGTCGTTGCGCGGCATGGCGCCGTACCGGATCGGGCGGCTGGGCTTGTCGCTGGTGCCGGAAGGGCGCCAGATCTTCCCCACGCTTACCGTCGAAGAGAATCTGGTGGCCACCGCCAGCGGCCGGGGGCGTGCGCCGGCCTGGACGCTGTCCCGCGTCTACGCGCTGTTTCCCCGGTTGCAGGAACGGCGCACCAATCTGGGCACCCAGCTGTCGGGCGGCGAACAGCAGATGCTGGCGCTGGGACGCGCGCTGATGACCAACCCCAGCCTGCTGGTGCTGGACGAAGCCACCGAAGGCCTGGCGCCCGTCGTGCGGGCCGAGATCTGGCGCGTGCTGGCGCAACTGAAAGCCGAAGGGCTGTCGATGATCGTGGTGGACAAGAACACCACGGCGCTGCTGCGCCTGTCCGACCGGAACGTCATCCTGGACAAGGGCACCACGGCGTGGCGCGGCAGTTCGGCGGAATTGTCCGCGCGGCCCGATCTGGTGGCCGCTTATGTGGGAGTCTGAAATGAAACTGCGGGACAAAGTGGCGCTGGTGACCGGCGCAGCGGGCGGCATCGGGCTGGCGATTGCGCGGCGGTTCGTGGACGAGGGCGCCTACGTGCTGCTGGCCGACCGCAAAACTGCCGAATTGACGGCGGCCGCGCGCGCCCTGGGTGAACGCGCGGCGGCAAGCGTGGCCGACGTGACCGATCCGGCGGCAGCCCAGGCGCTGGCGGACGATTGCGTGGCACGCTGGGGCGGCCTGGACATCTGCGTCTGCAATGCCGGCGTGATCCGCGCGGCGGATTTCCTGGACCTGACGCTTGAAGACCTGGATGCCGTCATGAACGTCAATGTGCGCGGCACCTTCCTGGTGGCCCAGGCCGCGGCGCGCGCGATGGTGGCGGGCGGCCGGCGCAACGGCGCGATCGTGACGCTGTCGTCGATGACTGCGGAGCTGGCCATGCCGGACCAATTGGCCTACGGGGCCAGCAAGGGCGCTGTCCGGCAGATGACGAAATCGATGGCCTTGTCGCTGGCGCCCCACGGAATTCGGGTGAACGCCATCGGGCCCGGCAGCATCGACACCGAGATCCTGGCCACGATCACCAGCGACCCCGTCGCCCGGCGCACCGTCTTGTCCCGGATTCCGATGCAGCGCCTGGGGCAGACGGACGAAGTGGCGAAGGTGGCCGTGTTCCTGGCGGGCGACGACGCCAGCTACGTCACCGGGCAGACGGTGTACGTCGACGGGGGGCGGCTGGCGCTGAACTATACGGTCGCCGTGCCGGATTAACCGCCGCGAATCCCGTCCAGCATTGCTGCGTGAAGGCGTACAGCGCGTCTTGCGCCGTCAGGGGCGTCCGCCCGGCCAGGCGCGCCAGCACGTAGTGGCCCTGTCGTTGTCGGTCGGGCGGAATCGGCACCTCCACCAGTTTGCCGGCGGCCTGTTCATGGCGGGTGACGCAGATCACGCCCAGCAGCAGCGTGTCGGTATGCAGCGCCAGATCCACCAGCGGGTCCAGGTTTTCGCAACGCAAGGTGACCATCTGTTCGGGCGCGCCGCCCGGGCCCAGCGTCTCGGCAAGCCGCAGTGATACTTCGGGGCTTAACGTGCTGGACGCCACCGGGTACTGCCGTATGTGTTCGATGCCCACGTGCTTGTGCGCCAGGATCGGGTGGCCGGGGCGGCACACCATGCCGGCGCGCAGCGGCGCCAGCGGGCGCGTGTCGATGTCGGCGGCGT
>Ga0307412_10000627_pt1 | contig 20599 bp, 20 predicted proteins | sample DK1Cmetagenome_3_FD_203823 | JGI IMG/M metagenome (GOLD analysis project Ga0307412, IMG submission 203823) | Maize rhizosphere microbial communities from greenhouse at UC Davis, California, United States - DK15-C-1 | ecosystem: Host-associated > Plants > Roots > Rhizosphere > Soil | place: USA...
GCCCCAATGGCTTAATTATTCTGATATAATTTTGCCTCTTTGTCGGAGCGCCCGTAGCTCAGCTGGATAGAGTACCTGGCTACGAACCAGGGGGTCGTAGGTTCGAATCCTGCCGGGCGCGCCAAAGAAAGAAAAATAGAAAGGCCTTTGATCTCGTATCGAAGGCCTTTTTGTTTTGTGCGGCGAAAACGTACTGCCAGGAAATAGGCGCGAGGAAAGAGGCGCCAGGAATTTTCGAGCAGCGAATGTTGCGGCCGGCCGCGTCTATGTGGCGGCGGCGGGCGAATGTTGGTCCGCAGCTTGTCCCTTTTCGTCCGTTGCGTCGAATCCCCAATCGCCCACGCTGGCCCAGTCGTCGCCCAGAAGTTCGATGGGATGCATCGTGCGGTCCGAGCCGTTGCCGCAGCTCATGGCGTCGGTCGGGCAATAGCGGTCGCAACCCCAGCAAATACGCTCGGGGTGTTTCGGATGCATTGGAAATTTCTTGGCCATGGTGTGTCTGATTGCGTTGCGGCACGTCCAGCGTACTGCGCACGGACGGGCGGCTTCTTTGATCTGTCGCAAGCGCTGCGGGGCGTTACAGACGCCAGTCGTCAAAAAAACAGCGGCAGAAAACCGCGCAGTTTTTTTGGTCGATTTGCGCGATGGTATTTTTTCATGTTATAAACACGCCTCTTTCGGAGCGCCCGTAGCTCAGCTGGATAGAGTACCTGGCTACGAACCAGGGGGTCGTAGGTTCGAATCCTGCCGGGCGCGCCAACTTATTTAGAACACGTGGTATCAACGATGCCGCGGTTCTGCCGAAAGGCAAAAGCAATACAGCAATAAAGACGAAGCGGCTTGATGGTCATCCATCAAGCCGCTTTTCTTTTGCCTGGACCGCCCCGCGCGCGGGGCTGGCGGTCACCAGGCCCGGATGACGCGGCCCGTTTGCGCGCCTTCGACGCTGCGGCGATAGGCCAGCGCGACGCGGCTGGCGGGCGCGGCTTCGAAGCCCGGGAAGTAAGGGCCGTAGCTTGCCATCGATTCTTGCAGCACGGTCGGGCTGACCGAGTTGATGCGGATGCCCTGCAGCTCGATGGCGGCGCCGCGCACGAAGCCGTCGATGGCGGAGTTGACGGCCGAGGCATTCGCGCCGAAGCGGATGGGTTCGTCGCTGACGATGCCGCTGGTAAGCGTGATGGAACCGCCCGCGTTGACGTAGTGTTGGCCGATCAGCGCCAGGTCCACCTGGCCCAGCAATTTGTCGTGCAGGCCGATCTTGAACTGCTCGGCCGTCATGTCGGAAAGCGGGCCGAAGTGCAGGCCGCCGGTCGTGGAGACGATGGCGTCCACCTTGCCCACGCGTTCAAACAAATTGCGGATGCTGTCGCTGCGGGTCACGTCGACCTGATGCTGGCCGTTGGTTTTGCCCACGGCGATGATGTCGTGGTGTTGGCCGAGTTCTGCCGCGACCGCGCGGCCGATGGTGCCGGTGGCGCCGATTAGGATGATTTTCATGGGGTCTCCCGGGGCTTGCCCGAAATCTGCTCGATTTTTGTCGTACACCGGCCAAGCGCCAGTGCATGCAACCATTCTCGCCGTTCGATTTCCATGGAAAAATCCAGGAATAGTGGAAACACTTCACACTCGGGGTGCGTAATTCATGGACCGGTTGCTCAGCATGGAAGTATTCGTGGCGGTCGTGGAGCTGGGCAGCCTGACCGCCGCGGCGACGCGCCACGAGATGTCGCCGGCCATGGCGGCCAAGCACGTCAAGGGATTGGAAGCGCGCCTGGGCGTGCGTCTGATGAACCGCACCACCCGACGGCAAAGCCTGACCGAGGCTGGCCAGGCCTATTTCGCGCGTTGCAAGGCCATCCTGGCCGAGATCCGCGATGCGGAGCAGGGCGCCGAGGCGTTGCGGCTGACGCCAAGGGGGCATCTGCGCATCACGTCGACGGTCACTTTCGGCTCATTCGCGCTGACGCCGGCCATTGCCGACTACCTTTCCGTCTATCCCGATGTCAGCGTTGAGCTGGTGCTTGGCGATGCCGTGGAAGACATCGTGGCCACTCGTTACGACCTGGCGGTGCGTATCGGCGAACCGGCCGACTCGAGCCTGGTTGCGCGCGCAATCGGGCGTTATCAAATGATCGTCTGCGCCGCGCCCGCCTATCTTGAGCGCTATGGGACGCCCGCCACGCCGGACGACCTGGTGCGGCATCAATGCCTGGATTTTTCGTATTGGAGCCGGCGCACCGGCTGGCAACTGAACAGCGGAGACGGCAATCAGGTGGGCTACCCCTCGGGCCGCTTCCTGTCGAACAACGGTCAGGCGCTGCGACAGGCGGCGCTGGCGGGCTTTGGCGTCGTGCTGCAACCCGAACTGCTGCTGGGTGACGACGTGCGCGCAGGCCGCCTGGTGCCGATCCTGCAGCCATACTGGCCCGCCGCGCGGCCGATCACGCTGCTGTATCCGAAAGATAGGCAGGCGTTGCCAAAGCTCACGACCTTCGTGGACTTTCTGGTGGACCGGTTCACGCGGTAGGCGTGCGCGTTCACCGTCGTCGTCGGTCTACCGCGGTCAGCGAGATGCCGTTTTTCAGCATCTCGTAGGCCTGCCCGCCCAGCCAGGTGACTTTTTCGCCAGAGCTGGTGCGGCAGATGCAGTGCATCTTGGGATCGAAGCGCGAAGTCCCCAGCGCGGTATACGCGTCCAGGTCGGCCACGAAACGTTCAATGCGATACAGCGTGCCATCGGGGGATGTGGCAAGCACATCCGTCAATCGTCTTGCGGTGCCGAGCATACCTTACCTCCTGCGCGGGCCGTCTTTCATGCGGCGCCAAAGTCACGTGGGCGTTTCAAGGTGCGGGGGCGGGCGGAAAGGCCCGGCACGGCGCTACCGAAAACGCCCTCCTAACAATGAATCATCGAGTTGGTCGGGTGAGACGCCCAATGCTTGCGAAACGCGATCCAGGATGACCTGGCGTGGCCGTGGACGCGGCCGTTCCAATTCAATGTAGATGGAGTGGTCAACGCCGAGCCGGGCCGCCATATCCGCAGTGCTGATATTGAGGTGCTCGCGCCAGGCGCGTATCAAGCTCCAATCGTTGCCGGTTTTCAAGTTGACGACAGCTAGTGGCAAAGGGGTGTGCCCGGCGGTCAGTTTCTTGTGCGGGGCGGCCCTGTATGCATCCGGTGCATTCCGCTTCGAGGCGCCGCTTTTGCGGAACTCGCCATGGGGCGTCGTGATATCGGATTCGGCGGTGTAAATCGCACCGCCGCGGGTCTGACGATACTGGTTATTTCCTATCCAGGAAAGCGTTTCGCCGTTGTCGAGCATGCATTCGCAGTCCAGATGGTAATTGCTGGGAATGCTCTCAAGTTTGGCAATGGTTTCGGTGGTCGTGGCGTGCCGCACCACACGATGCAAGACACCGTCTGATGAACGCACGAACACATCGGGAAGTCTCCAGGAAAAAGGGATGGTGCTCTCCACGGCCGAAACAGCTTGCGCCACTGTAATGCGGCGGCGCAACGGTGAGATTCGGGGTTTCCCCTCGACAGTTGCAGCAAGCTCTTTTCTACTCCACATCGGTCGAAAGATCTTCACAAATCTTCACCGGCCCTGACGCCGTCATCCCCGCATTGCCCGATGTAAACGGGTTATGGCTTGCGTGGCGAACAGGGAATTAGTGGCTGTTTGAGCCAAACGCCGCCGCCAGCAGGCGGGGCATCACATCGGCTGCCGCGCCATGCAGATTGCAGTGCGCTTGCCGGTCCAGCGGTGTCACCGTGGGGTTGATCTGGATCACGGACGCGCCCGCGGCCAGCGCGCGTTGCGGCAATTCGGCGGCCGGGTAGACCAGCGCCGATGTGCCGATGCTGAGCAGCAGGTCGCATTGTTCGGCCGCACGCAGCGCGTCGCTCCACGCGTCGGCAGGGAGGCTTTCACCGAACCACACGACCCCGGGCCGTACCGGCGCCCCGCACACGGAGCAGGCGGGGGGCGCGATGCGGCGTCCTTCGTCGGGTTCGTCGGGCGCGTCGCCCGACAGCGTGTAGGGCGCGGCACAGGCCGAACAACGCGGCGCGTGCAGGCTGCCATGCAAATGGGCCACCCGGGGGCTGCCAGCGCGCTCATGCAGATCGTCCACATTCTGCGTGACGACAATCAGCTCGGGTACGTGATGCGCCAACGCCGCGATGGCGCGGTGCGCGGCATTCGGCTCGGCGCGCAGGGCTTGCCCGCGGCGCCATTCATACCAGCCCCAGACGATGTCGGGATGCGCGCGGAACGCGTCGGGTGTCGCCAGTGCCTGCGCGTCGAAGCGCGACCATAAGCCTGTCAACGCATCCCGGAAAGTGGCGATGCCGCTTTCTGCGGAAACCCCGGCCCCGGTGAAGACCACGATGCGTTGCGCGCCGCGTAGCGTTTGTCCCAACGCTGGCGGAATATCTAGATAAGGACTCGTCATTTTCGGCCTGGAAGATAATCCGTTACGCTGCGCGCTCAGGCGCAAGCCTGTCAAGCGCGGCTTGCAACCGGCGGCCGTGACCGCGGCGGGGCAAGCGTGCGCAAGATTCCCGAATGATGGATACTGGTTTTCTAATCTGGGATATTCCCGACCAACGGAGATACGCAATGCCTGACGCTTCCCCCGGCCTGGACCGGCTTCGCCGTTTCATCGCTACCGCGACGCGGCTGGCCGCCCCGGACGCACTGGCGCAGACGCCGGCCCTGCAGGCAGCCTTTGCCGATCTGGTGCGGCACGACGATTGGCTGCCCGAGGCCTGTACCACGCCTCATTCGCAGTACTACCAACAATTCCTGCTGCATTGCGATCCGCTCGAGCGGTTTTCACTCGTCAGCTTTGTCTGGGGACCGGGACAGTTCACGCCCGTGCACGACCACGAGGTCTGGGGCTATGTGGGCATGCTGCGCGGCGCCGAAATCAATCAGCGCTACGCGCGCCAGCCGGACGGCCGCCTGACGCCCGCGGGCGACGCCACGACCTTGCGTCCAGGCGACGTGGAGCGCCTGTCGCCGGAAGAGGGCGACATCCACCGAGTGTCCAACGCCTTCGCCGATCGCGTGTCGATCAGCGTGCACCTGTACGGCGGCAATATTGGCGCGGTGTCGCGGCACGTCTATGACCCGGTCACCGGACAGTCCAAGCCGTTCGTGTCCGGCTATTCGTCGCCCAGCCTGCCCAACCTGTGGGACCGTTCGGCGGCCGTGCGCGCCACCATTCCCGAATTGAAGGGCTGATTGCCAGGAAGGCGCTGTTCGCGCGCGGCGTCTCATGCTATGTTCCTGTCCTAAATATTAGGAAAAAACAACATGGACAAGACGCTGCTCAAGGGGTTGATGGTGTTGGAGGCGGTGACGGACGTGGACAATCCGCCGCGCACGATCGACGCGCTGGCCGCGCGCGTCGGTCTCACCCGCAGCAATACGCATCGCACGTTGCAAACGTTGATCCACGCCGGCTACGTCATCAAGGACGATGACGGTGGTGGATACCGCGGCGCGGTGCGCCTGTTCGAATTGGCCGCCCGCCAACTGGCGCAATTGGACGTGCGCAAACTGGCTGCGCCGTTCATGCGCACGCTGGCCGACCAAACGGGTGAAACCGTGCACCTGTCCGTATTGGACGGGTTTGACGTGGTCTATGTCGACAAGATCGACAGCCCGCAACCCATCCGTGCGTATTCGATGGTGGGCGGACGCGCGCCCGCCTATGCCGTGGCGACCGGCAAGGCCCTGCTTGCCTACCAGCCCGACGGCTATGTCGAGCGTTATGCCGAAAATCTGGTGCGGCACACGCCGTCCACCATTGTGTCCATGGCGTTGCTGAAAGACGAACTGCGCAAGATCGCCCGCGCCGGCTATGCCGTGAATCGCGGCGAATGGCGGGAAGGGGTGGGCGGACTGGCCGTGACGCTGTTCAACAGCCTGGACCAGCCCGTGGCCGCCGTCGGCATCTCGGGCCCGCTGGACCGCCTGAGCGCCGCTAGGATGAAGCAGTTGGCGCCGGATGTGTCGGCGTGCGCGCAGGCCATATCGCAGGGGATGGGCTATCGGCGGGGTTTTCTGGACCAATGAGGGGCGGTTGACGCGTCAGGGCGGCGGCGATGCGTTGCGCCTGGTCGCGCGCCAGCCGCGCGTTCACGTCCATGGATGTGGTCCAGAAGTACGTGCCGCCGGCCAGGCTGCCCAGCACGGATATCCGCGGCAGCACCGCATCCTGCGCGTTTTTCAGGCAGCCGGTTGCAAAGTCCAGCGCCAGCCCGCCGAACGGATCCGGCCGCGCATGGCCGTCGCGCAGCAACGCCGCCACCAGCGGGTCACGCGTGGCCGCGGCATCCACCGAGAAGCTCGTGGCGTTGACCAGATAGCGGCTGGAATGCGTGGCGATGCCCGCTGCGCCCCGCAAGCGCGTGTGGAACAACTGGTCCGCCGGATCGTGGCGGCTGTCCATGTAACCCGCGCGCACTTGCAACTGGCCGCTTTGGAATAACGCTTGCAGCTTCAACGCGTTGCGCATGGGAAAGGTGGCGCGCCGCGCCATCCATAGCGAGCGCCATTGCGATTGGAAGCGGCTGCGTTCCGCTTCCGGCATCAGGTGCCAGATCTGGTCCACTGCCGCATTGGTGGCCGCGGCCACCGCCTGCCAGGGGCGAGCCGCTGCCGACGAACGGCGTATCTCCTCGTCCAGCGCCGTTCGCGCATCCGCTTCCAGGCCCAGCACATCGTCCGTGTCCAGCGAACCGCCGGCGGCTCGTACCTCGTCTTTCAGCGCTTGCGTGATCAGCGCCACCGATAGCGCTCCCCCGTGGCGTGCGGCCAACTGCAAGACGCCGTCACGACTCAGGTGGCGCAGCGCCGCCGGCGCCTGGTTGTGGGGGCTGCGCACCGAGGGCAGGCGGCCGTTACGCGACACGCACAGGATCGGGCCGCGGTGGCCGGACTGCTGCAAGGCGGCGATGGCGTCCACGGCGCTGAGGCTGGTGCCCACCACGCACACCGAGGCATCCCGGCCGATTGCGCCCGCCAGCGCGGACACCGGGTACGGGCTGTTGAAGTACCCCGGCGCGTCATCCAGGTGCGGGAAGGCTTGCGACGGCAGGTTGCCATTGCACAGCACCACATGGCGCGCGAGCCACGGCGCGCCATGCTCGGGCGTCACGCGCACGTCGCCTACGCGCATGTCGCCTACGCGCACGTCGCCTACGCGCATGTCGCCCTCCCTCAGCGGTGTCACGCTTCGCGTCCGGCTTTGCACGTGCACGAGCGTGACGCCCAGCGTTGACGCCAGCTCGCGGCAACGCGCGTGCACGGCGCGCATGTAGGCGCCGAACAAGGGGCGCGGAAGGAAGTCCGTGGGGGCGACGGCGTCAACGCCATACTCGCGTAGCCAGGCGGGGTCCTGCCCGCGCAGCCAGTCGACGAAGTCCATCCGCTGATCGGCGCGCGCCGACATGTTGCCGGCCGGGATATTCAGCAGGTTGCTGGGAAGGTCTTCCTGATAGGCGCCGCCTGGGCCGGGTTCGGCTTGCGGTTCGAACAGGACGATGCGCAGCGGGCCAGCGGCAGGCCCGCCATTCTTATCTTGCACGGCCAGCAGGAACTGGTACAGGAGGCTGACCGCGACCGAGCCGCCGCCCACGATGGCCAGGTCCGCGGCCGACGGCTGGAGCGAAGCGCCGGTGGATGTCATTTGGCGGCCGACATGCGCACCACGTCCGCCCAGCGGGCCACTTCCTGCTTCAACACGCGGCTGGTATCCGCCGGCGAGGTCGCCACGGCATCGGCGCCGAGCTTCAGCGCGGCCTGTTGCACGGAAGCCATCGCAGCGGCCTTTTGCATGCCGGCCGACAATTTTTCGACGACGGCGGGCGGCGTGCCGGCGGGCGCCAGCAGCGCATAGGTGGTGGCGACCGAATAGTCCTTCACGCCTTGCTCCATCAACGTGGGCAGATCGGGCAGGGCGGTGGCACGCGTGGACGTGGTGACACCCAGCAGCCGGATCTTGCCACTGGCGACTTGCGGCAACAGGGCGGGCAGGGTTTCGATGACCATGTCGATCTGGCCGCCCAGCAAGTCGGTGATGGCCGGGCCGCTGCCGCGATAGGGCACATGCATCAGACGCGTACCGGTCACCACCTGGAACAGTTCGCCCGCCATGTGTTGCGACGTGCCGGGGCCGGCCGATCCGAATGTGATGGTGCCGGGCTTGCTCTTGGCCAGCGCGATCAGCTCTTGCACGTTCGTGGCGGGCACCTTGCTGTTCACGGCGACCGCCATCGGCATGCTGGTGGCCATCGATACGCCGACGAAGGCGGTGGCGAAGTCATAACCCGGCTTGTCCGGCATGGCCGCATGGATGGCATGACTGCCCACGGCGCCCATCAACAAGGTGTAGCCATCGGGGACCGACTTGGCGACGTATTCCGCGCCTATTTCGCCGCCCGCGCCCGCCTTGTTTTCAACCACCACGCCCTGTCCCAGAAAGTCGCCCAGGTGCTGCGCATAGATGCGCGCGGCGGCATCCGTGGCGCCGCCAGGCGGAAACGGCACGACCATGCGCACGGGTTTCGACGGCCAGGTCTGGGCGAGGACAGGGCTGGCGGCCAGCGCCAGGACGGCGCCGGCAAGGGCAATGCGCCACGTTTGCTTCATGGGGGTCTCCTTGGTGGACGAGTCGTCATGCACGGGCGCCCGCGGTTGCGGTGGCTTGGGGTGCTGCGACCCTGTTCTATAAATCCTAAAATATAGGATTCGTATTCCAATAAATGGTTTACGTAGAATTCCACACGGTGATATGCTGGTCAACAATTAAGCGACCTTCCTAGGGATTGCACTAGGAAACATGAGCGGGCGTCATGAATCCGTCCGGCATGATGCCATCCGGGAAGGCGCGCTCTTATACTATTTTCTGCATCCTAAATATTGAATTTTTATAATGAGAGGTCAGACATGACACCCAGTTCGGCACTTGCCGGCATTACGGTGCTGGAGATTTGCAATGTCGCGGCGGGACCGTTTTGCGGCATGTTGTTGGCGGATATGGGCGCCGACGTCATCAAGGTCGAGAATCCCGAAGGCGGCGACACGCTGCGCAGCTGGCCACCAATAACCGATGGCTACAGCGAGAACTTCGCGTCGCTGAATCGCAATAAGAAGTCGGTGACCCTGAACCTGAAAGATCCGGCCGACCTGGCGCTGGCGCGCGAATTGGCGCTGACCGCCGACGTGTTGATCGAAAACAATCGGCCGGGTGTGATGGACCGCCTGGGCCTGGGCTATGCGCAACTGCGCGAGGCCAATCCCAAGCTGGTCTATTGCTCGATCTCGGCCTACGGGCAATCGGGACCGCGGTCGCAGGAAGGCGGTTTCGACCTGACCATCCAGGCCATGAGCGGCATCATGAGCGTGACGGGCGAGGCGGGCGGCGAGCCCGTGAAATGCGGCGTGCCGGTGGCGGACTTCTCGGCGGGGCTGTATGGCGCCTTTGCCATCGCTTCGGCATTGCGCGCGGCGCAGGCCAGCGGGCAAGGCACACATATCGACGTGCCGATGCTGGGCGCCACGTTGGGCATCGCGGCCTTGCAGACGTCAGAATTTTTCGGCAGCGGCAAAGACCCCGTCAAGCTCGGGTCGGCGCATCCGCGTAACGCGCCATACCAGGCGTTCCGTTGCCAGGGCGGCTACTTCGGCATGGCCGCGGGCAACCAGGCATTGTGGAAGGGCGTATGCGCAACAGTGGGGCGCGAAGACCTGCTGGCCGATCCGCGCTTTACCGATACCAGCGCCCGCGCCCGCAACCAGACCGCGCTGCGCGACATCCTCGAAGCCATCTTCGCCACCGACGATGCGCAGACCTGGCTGACCCGGTTCCGCGCCGCCGGCGTGCCTTGCGCCCCGATCAACACGTATTCCGAAGTGCTGGCGGACCCGCAGGTGGAACACATGGGCTGGGTGCAGCCGGTGGAATTGCCCAATGGCGTGCAGACGCGCACCTTCGGACTGCCGGTGCGGTTTGACGGGCAGACCACGGCGTTGCGCTTGCGCCCGCCTGCGCTGGGCGAGCACAACGACGAGGTGCTGGGCGCCCTGCGCGCCGCCAAGAAAGGAGTGGCGGCATGAGCGGCGTTCTCCGTGTCGATACGCAGGGGGCGCGGTATGTGCTGACGCTGACGCGCGCCGAGAAGATGAATGCGCTGTCCGCCGAATTGGTCGAGGCGCTGATCGCGGCGCTGGACCAGGCCGAGTTGCAAGGCGCCAAGCTGATCGTGCTGAAGGGCGAGGGCAAGAATTTCAGCGCCGGATTCGACTTTGGCGATTGGCAAACGCAAAGCGAGGGCGACCTGTTGCTGCGCTTCGTGCGCATCGAGACCTTGCTGCAACGGCTGGCGGCATCCCCGTGCCTGACGGTGGCGTTGGCCCACGGGCGCAATTTTGGCGCGGGTGTCGACCTGTTCGGCGCTTGCAAATGGCGCATCAGCGCGCCGGACGCTACGTTCCGCATGCCGGGCCTGAAGTTCGGCCTGGTGCTGGGCACGCGCCGCTTCGCCGCGCTGGTGGGCGCCGAACGCGCCCGCGCGGTGTTGGAGCAGGCCGCGACGTTCAGCGCGGAAGAGGCGTTGCGCGACGGTTTCGCCAGCCGCCTTGCCTCGGTGCCGGAGTGGCCCGAGGTTGAGCAGCAGGCGGACGAGGCGGCCGGCGCGTTGACGGATGCCAGCCGCATCCAGCTGTATGCGGCGCTGTCGCTTGAGACGCCGGACGCCGACCTGGCGCGCCTGGTGCGCTCGGCGGCCGCGCCCGGGTTGAAGGACCGCATCGCCGCTTATTTGCAAGCGCGCTAGCGGCACCAAGAATCAGCAGGGAGGAAGACAATGGCTTCGGGTTTCAATCAAAAGAACAAGCAGTGCTCGGTGGCGGAGTTGGCGGCGCTGGTGCCGGACGGCGCATCCATTGCGCTGGGCGGCAGCTTTCTGCACCGCGGGCCGTTCGCGTTCGTGCGCGAACTGATCCGCCAGGGCAAGCGGGATCTTGAACTGATCAAGCAATCGCCCGGGTACGACGTGGACATTCTGTGCCGCGCCGGCGTGCTGCGCCGCGTGCGCGCGGGCATCGTGGCGATGGAAGGCAATTTCGGCCTGGCGCCTTGGTATCGGCGCGCCGTGGAGCGCCGCGAGATCGAACTGGAAGAACACGCCTGCGCCAGCCTGACGGCCGGATTGCGGGCGGCGGCGTTCGGCGTGCCGTTCCAGCCTTGCGGCGGCCTGCATGGCAGCGGGCTGCCGGCGCTTAACGGCTGGGCATGTCTGGACGACCCCTACGGCAGCGGGCAGAAGACCTACGTGGTGCCCGCGATCCGTCCGGACTTCGCCGTGATCCAGGCTTCTGAAGTGGATGCGCTGGGCAACGTGCGCGTGCATGGCACGGCGCACTGGGACCGCATCATGTCGCGTGCCGCGGGCAGCGTGCTGGTCGTGGCCGAGAAAGTGGTGGACAGCGCGGTGTTCGAAGCGCAACCGGAATCCACGCTGGTGCCGTACTTCATGGTGCAGGCCTACGCGGTGGCGCCAGGCAGCGCCTGGCCCGGGTCGTGCTGGCCGGACTATGCCATCGACTATCCCGCCGTGGAGGCTTACATGGACAAGAACAGCGATCTGCAAGCGCACCTGGCGGCGGCGCCCGAAGCGCAAGGGGGCAATCATGGCTGAGCAATGGTCGGGCTTTTCGTACATCGTCACGAATCTGGCGCGTTTCATTCGCCCCGACGAAATCACGTTCAGCGGCGTCAATTCCACGATGCCGATGCTGGCGTGCCTGCTGGCCAAGCGCGCTTACGAGTGGGATTTCGTCTACATCAACGTGGCGGGCGGCGTGAACCCGCGGCCTTCGCACATCCCGATATCCAGCTCTGATCCGGTGCTGGCCGAGCATACGGCGTCGATCTTCTCGAACGAGGATTTCTACGACCTTTGCACGCGCGGCCGGATGGACCTGACCTTTTTGGGCGCGGCGCAGATCGACGGCGCGGGCTGCGCCAACAATTCCTGCATTGGCGATTGGCATGAGCCGAAGGTGCGTCTGCCCGGTGGCGGCGGCGGGGCGGTGATGCTGCCCACCGCCCGCCGCGCGTGCACATGGCGCACGGAACACTCGCGCCGCACCTTCGTGCAGAAGCTGGACTTCATGACATCCTGGGGCGGCTTCCACGGCGTGGTGACGCCAATTGCCGTGTTCGTGAAACGCGACGGCAAGCTGGCCTTGCAGTCGTGGCACCCGGAATCCAGCCTGTCGGAAGTGCGCGAGCGCACGGGCTTCGAGTTCGATGCGACGGGCGCCGCGCCGTCGGAACCGCCGACGGCCGCCGAAGCCCGCGCGCTGCGCGAGCTGGACGCGGACGGCCAATTCGAACGCGACGCCGCCGTGGCGTTGCGCTAGGAGACCGCCATGACGATTGCCGAGGCCACGCTGGTGGCGGCATGCGAACGCGCGTGGCGTCAGCCCGAATGGGCGGCGCGTCCCGCCATCGTGACGGCCAACGACACACTGACTTATGCGGCCTTGCGTCGCCGCGTCGGGCAAGTGGCAGGCGGCCTGCGCATGGCCGGTGTTCCGCGTGGCGGCTTCGTGGCCGTGGCGATGGAACGTTCGTTGGAGCAGGTGCTGGCCATTCTGGGCGTCATGGCGGCGGGGGCGTGCCCCTGCCCGCTGGAGCCGCGTCTGTCGGCCGAGGAAACCGCGCGCCGCGTGGCCGCGGTGGGCTTGGAATGGATGCTGCACGACGACGCCAACGTTGCCATGGCGCAGGCTTGCGGCTTGCCCCCGGCGCGCCTGCTCGCCGCCGCCGAGGTCGCGCAGGGGCCGGAAGACTGGACGGGCCATGATGTGTCCGCCGCGGCCCCCGGCCTGCTGCTATTCACGTCCGGCAGCACGGGCAATCCCAAGGGGGTGCTGCTTAGCCACCGGGGCCTGGCGAATAATGCGCGCGGCGTGTTGGCGCACACCGGCCTGACCCCGGACGACCGCCTGTTGCACGTCATGCCGCTGCATCACACCAACGCGCTGAACAACCAGATCTTCACGCCGCTGCTGGCGGGCGCCAGCGTGGCGCTGGCCGGCCGCTTCCGTGCGGACGACATGCCGGATCTGCTACGCGCGTTCCGGCCCACGATCATCACGGGCGTGCCCACCATGTACGCCCGCATGCTGGAATTGGAATTCGATCCGCAAAGCCTGGCAGGCCTGCGCTTTGCGCGTTGCGGATCGGCACCGATCACTGAAGCGCTGCATCGGCGCATCGAGGCCTTTCTGGGCTGCCCGCTGGTGGTGTCCTATGGCTTGTCGGAAGCGACATGCACGTCCACGATGAACCCGCCCCAGGCGCGGCGCGTGGGATCGGTGGGCACGGTGCTGGCCGGCCAGCGCGTGACGCTGCGGCTGCCGGACGGATCCGAGGCGGCGCCAGGCGGTGAAGGCGAAATCTGCATCGAAGGCGAAAGCCTGATGCTCGGGTATCTGGGCGTGGGGGACGCGGATGGCGGCGCGCCGACGCTGTTGCGGACCGGCGATCTGGGCCGTTTCGATGGGCAGGGCTACTTGAGCATCACGGGCCGCATCAAGGACGTGATCATCCGTGGTGGCGAGAACATTTCCCCCGCGCTGATCGAAGGCGTGGTGACGGGCTTGCCTGGCGTGGCCGCGTGCTGCGTCGTGGGCGCGCCGGACGAGGACCTGGGCGAAGTGCCCGTGGTCTTCGTGCAGCGCGATGGCGCATCGGTTGACGCGGCGGCAATTCAGGCAGAGGTGTTGGCGCGCCTGGGCCGCATCTATGTGCCCAGGGATGTTCGGTGGATCGATCGCCTGCCGGAAAACGCCGTGGGCAAGGTGGATCGCAAGGCGCTGGCCCGCCAGGTGGCGGCCACCGCCGACCAGGCCGAAAGCGCCTGACGGTCAGGGCTGGCCGCGCAGCCGGGCCAGTTCGGCCGACAGTTCGGCCACCAGTGCCTGCGCGCGCGCCAGCGGATCCTGCCCCGGCGGCGCGACGGCATCGACGGGCTCGGGGGCGGCCTGCACCGGGGCGTCTTGCAGCCGGGGATGCACGCTTTCGTGGCCCATGCTGACGTCCACATCAAAAACCAGCTGCTCGGCGCGGTGCCACGTCGTGAACCATTCCAGCGGCCGGCCGTGCTGGTCCATGCCCTGGCCTTGCAGCATCAGCAACGGGGTGCCGGCCTGCGTGTCCAGCAACCTTGCCAGCGTGGCGTCGGCAGCGACGGCGCGGATCTGGTTGCGTCCCGCGCCGGGACGCAGGCCGAAGCGGCGGGTCAGCACGCCATGCAGGGAAGCGTCGGCAAGGTCTTCGGCGCGCAGGCCGGGCACGGCGTCGACGGGCAGCCAGGTGCGCACATAGGCCAGCGGCGCATCGGCCACGTGGCGTAGCCGTTCCAGCATCAGCAATTGCGTCGTGCCGAAGAAGGCGGCCACGTCTTCGGGCGGTTCAGCCCGGGCGAAGGCCAGCACGCGGGTTTGCAAGGCCACGCCCGATTGGGCGAACTGTTCGTACAGGCCAGTGGAACGCTGCACCAGCCGGCGGTGCTCCTGGGGTGCCGCGACAGTCGCCGGGCGTCCGGTTTCGCGTTGAATCAGGCCTTCGGTGGCCAGCGCGGCCAAGGCCTGCCGCACCACGCTGCGCGCCACGCCGAAGCGTTCGCACAGCGCGGCTTCGCTGGGCAGCACGGCGCCGGCCGCCAGCTTGTTCGTCCGGATGTATCCCCGCAGCAGGGTCGCCACCTGGGCGTGCAGCGGGATATCGCCAGAGCGGTCAAGGATGGGCAATGCGTCGTGCGTGGCGGGCGCCATGGAAATCAACCTCCGGTTTGTGCCCGCGCAGTTTCCCATACATGCGTCCAGCCCGGGGCCAGATGCGCGGCGCGCTCGGCGGCCAGAATCAAGCTGTCTTCGCGGGCGATGCCCTTGCCTGCGATGTCGAAGGCGGTGCCGTGGTCGACGGAAACCCGCACGACGGGCAGGCCGACGGTGATGTTCACGCCGTCATCGCCATACACGGCCTTGAAGGGCGCATGGCCCTGGTCGTGGTAACAGGCAATCACGAACTGCCACTTGCCGCGCACGGCTTGCGGGAACAGGGCGTCGGCCGGAATCGGGCCGGCGGCCAGGATACCGGCGGCGTTGGCCTCGGCCACGGCGGGCGCCAGGATGTCGGCGTCTTCGCTGCCGAAGATGCCGTTCTCACCCGCGTGCGGGTTCAGGCCCGACACGGCCACGGGCTGGTCGCCGCGGCCCAGGGCCTTGGCGAACGAACCCGCCAGGCGCAGCACGGCACGCATGCGCGCGGGCGTCAGGTCTTCGATGGCCTGGCGCAGCGACACGTGCGTCGTGGCGTGGAAGATGTAGAGGTCACCGGCCGAGAGCACCAGCGAGAACGTCTTGACGCCGAACTCGTGCGCCAGCAGTTCGGTGTGGCCGGGCCACTTGTGGCCGGCGGCGTGCATGGCGGCCTTGTTCAGCGGCGCGGTAACAATGCCGTCGACCTCGCCGGCGCGCGCCAGGGCGCACGCCGTGGTGACAAAGCGCACGGAACCATCACCCGCGTCGGCGCTGATTTCACCCAGCTTGACGTGAGCCAGCGACGGGCCGGCTTGCAGCACTTCGATCGTGCCGGGGGTGTTGGTGCAGTCGGCCGGGCGGTCCAGCTTGCGCACGATGGCGGGGTCGCCGCCCAGGCCGCGCACGGCGTTGACCATCACGTCGACGTCGCCGACCACCAGCAGGCGGGCCTTTTGGCGCAGTTCGTCATGGCCCATCAGCATCTTGGCCGTGATTTCCGGCCCGATGCCGGCCACGTCACCCAGGGTGACGGCCAGCAGCGGCAGCTTGTTCGGTTGGGGTTGTGTCATCGCTTGAATCTCCTGTCGCGGATCGCGCGCACGGCGCGAACCAGTACGTCTTCGGTGCCAAAGCCGCCGGCCTTGGTCACCACGGGCAGGCCTGCGGCCGTGCCCCCGGTCAACGTGCCAAGAGGCACGCCGCCCATCACTTCATCCACCAGCGCGATGCCGCGCGCGGCCAGCGCCACCAGCACGCTGCGCGCGCCGTCGCCGCCAGTGGCGACCACGCCTGCCGCGCGCGAGGTGGTGATCAATTGCGCCGCCAGGCTGCCCAGCCGTTCGGCGACTTTTTCAGAATCCAGGCCATCGAGCTGCCCTTCGGGCGCCAACAGCAGCACGGTGCCAGCTTCGGCCGGGGCCTTGGCGTGGGCCTGCAACAGCGGTTGGGTCCATGCCTGCCACGCGGCGTCGTCGGCCAATTGGGCCAGAGTGGGCGTCCACGTGTCGGCGCCGGAAGCCTTCAGGGCAGCGGCTTGGGCGCGCGCGGCGCTGTGCTGCGACGTGACCACGACGACGACGGGCGCCGTCTGGTCCGCGCCGGCCCACACGCGGGCCAGCGGCACGGCAAGACCGCCCGCGCCCACGGGCAGGGCGTGTTCGCCCAGCAAGCCGATGGCGCGTGCCAGCCGTTCCAGGTCGGCGTCCGTGGCGGCGTCCACCACCACGGTGTGGCCCGCCTGGCGGATGCGCGCGGCCAGCGCGTCGGGCGTGTCGCCGTCTTGCGCCGCGACGTGGGCGCAGCCCAGCAGCGTGGGGATATGGCTTTCGGTCACCGGGGTGACCGGGTCCGTCGCGGCGGAGGTTTCGGTGACCGGCTTGCCGTTCACCATCAGTACGCCTTGTTCGACGGTGCGGCCGGTGGCCGGAAAGGCAGGGCAGATGACCGCTACCGTGTCCGGGCCCCAGGCCAGGCGCGCCGCGTCGATCTCGGCCTTGAAGGCGCCGCGCAAGGTGGAGTCCACCTTTTTGTACAGGCGCGACACCCCGGCCGCGCGCAGCTGGCGCACGTTCTGTTCGATGACGCGGGCCGCGTCGGCGGCGGGCAGGGCGCGGCTGTGGGTCGTCACGGCCAGCACTTCGACGCCGGCCGTGGCCGGGCCGGACAGCGCTTCTTCGGCGCCGCCGATGGACAGGTGCGTGCTCCAGCCGGCGCGCACGAACTGCACCGCGGTGTCGCCCGAGCCGGTCAGGTCATCGGCAACGATGGCGATGGTCGGCGTCAAAGCGCCTCTCCGCGCGCCTCGCCCAACGTCGGCGTGGCGCGGTTGGTGTCCGCGTCCTCGGACTTCAATTCCCCGGCGCGCTTCAGGAAGTACGACGCCAGGATCGGAGCCAGGATGGAACTGATCAACACGCAGGCGGCCACTTGCGCGGTGGCGGTGGACACGTACTGCTGGAAGTTGGGATCGGCGGCGGCCACCACGGCGGGCGTGGCGATGGCGTTGCCGGCCGTCGTGCCGGCGGCAAAGCCCAGGCCGCTCTTGCCGCCACGGCGCAGGATCATGCGATAGCCCAGGTAGACCAGGCCGCCGGTGATGGGGCTGATGATCAGGCCCAGGATCAGGCCGCTGATGCCGCCGCTGACCACCGCGCCCAGGTTGATGCCGGTGCCCAGCGCAAAGGCGAAGAACGGGATGACGATGTTGGGCACGGGCTTGAGCACGTCGCGCCACTTCGGGTCCAGGTTGCCGACCACGACACCCAGCAGGAACGGCACCAGGGCCGCCACCAGGGCAATCATCGGAATGTCGGCCAGGCCCGAGGCGCCCAGGAACAGCAGGCTGAAGAAGGGGCCGTCATTGACGGCGCTGGCAACGTAGGCGCCACGGTCGCGGGCATCGCCGTACTGGCCGGTGTAGGCCAGCCACAGGCCGCCGTTGCTGTTGTCGAACGCGGCCAGCAAGGCCAGGATGGACACGCCCAGCACGCCGTCCAGGCCAACGTAGCTGCCCAGGATGATGATGAGGGTGGCAGGCACCAGCGTCTTCATCAGCAGGATGGTGCCGGCGGTGGCCAGGATGGGGCCGCCCGTGCGGGCGTTGACCTGTGTGCCGGTCGCGAAGATCAGCAGCGCGATCAGGGGCAGGGCGCTGTTCTTGAAGAGCGCCGTGGTGAAGCCGCCGATGGCCAGGGCGTCAGGGGCGAAGGTGCCGATCAGGGAGCCGAGGATCAGCGGCACAAGCATCAATCCGCCAGGGATCTTCTGCATGGTGCCAAAAAAAGGCGAACGGGAAGTTGCGGTCGACACTTGCTTGAGTCTCCAGGAAAGTTCTGGTGGGTTGCAGACGTTCGTTGATGCGTCTGTCACGGGTTGAAAACCGTAAGTGTACACCTGTACGTACAGCTAGTACGTACAGGTTATCCCGTCCCGGAGGCCGACCTGTCGTTTAGAAGCGATAGGCCCCGCTCAGCATGACCGTGCGGCGCGCGCCGTAGAAGCAGTCGCCCCGGTCCAGGCAGACGACCTCGTAGGTGCGGTCCGCGATGTTGTTGACGTTCAACGCGTAGCGCCACGGGCCATTGTCGTAGCTGACCATGGCGTCGAACAAGGTGACGGCAGGCGTCTCCGGGGCGCCGCCATCGCGGAACGCGCTCAGGTAGCGCACGCCGGCGCCCACCGCGAAGCCGGGTTGGCCGGCCAGGGCAAAGCGGTATTTGCCCCACAGGGACGCCATGTGTTTGGGCAGGCCTTCCAACTGAGCGTCGACATCGGTGTAGATGTAGTTGGCGATCACGTCGATGTCTTTGGTGGCCCGGCCGCGCAGCTCCAGTTCCACGCCGCGCGTGCGCGTCTTTCCCGCCTGGATCTGGTTGTTGGGATTGTTCGGGTCATTGGTCTGGCGGTTCTTTTCGCGCAGGTCGTAGGCGGCGGCCGTGAACTCGATGTCGGCGTCTTTCGGCATGTACTTGATGCCGGCCTCGACCTGCTTGCCACGCATCGGCTTCCAGCGCTGGTCGTAGAAATCGGAACCCGCGATCGGCGTGAACGATTCGCTGTAGCTCAGATAGGGCGACCAGCCGTTGTCGGCGGCATACATCAGGCCGAAGCGCTTGGTCGTGGCGTAGTCGGTTTCCTTGTCCTGGCCGTCGATGCGGTTGTCGGCGCGGTCGCGCCGGATACCGGCCAGGAAGATCCAGTTCTTGTCGAATTTGATCTGGTCCTGCGCATAGAAGCCCAGTTGCTGCTGCTTCTGCTTCGGCGTGTCGGACAACTCGTACTCCGGCCGGTTGCCGTACACGGGGTGGTACAGATTCAGCGGCGCGCCCAGGCCGCTGGCCGTCTGGCTGGTCTCGCGGTAATGCGAATAATCCATCCCCACGATGACGGTGTGCTCGGTGCGACCCCAGTTCAACTTGCCTTCGATGTTCTGGTCGGCCAGCAGCGTGCGCATGCGCGGCTTGTTGACGTAGAAAAAGCGGTCAGTGGTGGTCTGGGCGTCGTCGATGTACGAATTGCCGCGCCGGTCGCCGTAGACATTGGGGTACAGCGTCTGGTAATCGACCCGGCTGACCGTGTTGCGGAAGTTCTGGCGGAATTTCCACGTGTCGTTGAACTGGTGTTCAAACAGCCAGCCCACGCTGAACTGCTCGGTATCGTAGGCGTCGAAACCCGGCTCGCTGACGAAGCGCCGGGTCGGGATGCGGCCGTTCGGGTTCTCTTGCACCGACCCGCTCCAGGGCAGGAACGATTGCGTGGTGCCGGATTTGTCCTTTTGCCACAGGGCCTGCAAGGTCAGCGAGGTGGCGGCGCTGGGCTGCCATGTCAAGGAAGGCGCCAGCATCAAGCGGTCGTCGGGCGCGTGCTGTACCTGCGTGTCGCTGTCGCGGCCTACCGCCACGACGCGGTACAGCCATTGGCCATCTTCGGTGACGGGACCGGTCAGGTCCGCCTGGATCTCGCGCCGGTTGTCATTGCCCAGCACCACGCCGATCTCGCGTTGCGCTTCGGCCTGCGGACGTTTGCTGACCAGGTTGACGATGCCGCCGGTGCTGCCTTGGCCGTACAGCATGGACGACGGGCCGCGCAGCACCTCGACGCGTTCCATGCCGTAGATTTCCGTGCGCGGGTTGTTGTTGTTGAAGAACTGGCGCAGGCCGTCCAGGTATTGGGCAGGCTCCACGCCGCGGATCCGGACGTAATCGCCGCGGTTGTCCACGCCGTAGGCGTTGGGCCGGACGCCGGCCGCGTAATTCATGGCGTCCTGTACGTTTTGCGACCCTTGATCCACGATCTGTTCGCGCGGAATCACCGTGATGGCTTGCGGCGTCTCGGACAGCGCCGTGTCGGTTTTGGTGCCGGTGGCGCTGCGCGTCGCCACGTAGCCGTCGACGGGGCCGGTCGCGGTTTCGCCCGTGCCAGTGACCTGCACGGCAGGCAACACGGTTGGGACGTCGCCGGCCGCGCCCGTCTGGGCCGGCTGTGCCTGCGCCGCGCCGCCCAGGCAGGCGGCAAGCAATGCGGTGGCGGGCAAGAGGGTCTGCGGCCGCGCGCGGCGCGCGGTCGGATAACGATGACGTTTCAAGAATGCTCCCCGGCGGCTGCTGGGCAGCCGATCATGTATAAGAATGACAACGATTATTATTATTGATGGAGCGGCCGTCGGCGGCCAGGGGGCGCCGTGATCCCAGATGTAAAAAAGCCCTGCAAAAAGGTTCCACGGGCGTCGGCTGCGGAACCTTTTT
>Ga0307412_10000629_pt1 | contig 20571 bp, 19 predicted proteins | sample DK1Cmetagenome_3_FD_203823 | JGI IMG/M metagenome (GOLD analysis project Ga0307412, IMG submission 203823) | Maize rhizosphere microbial communities from greenhouse at UC Davis, California, United States - DK15-C-1 | ecosystem: Host-associated > Plants > Roots > Rhizosphere > Soil | place: USA...
TTGCATTTAAAATATACAGATAACCCATCAGATGATTACTGGAATAGATCACATTAGGCTGATCCTGAAGATAAGGGCGAAGATCTTCAATATCTTTTTTCCTGCCTTTATCAAAGTATAAATCGTATCCATTGACTTTCACTTTCTCAGTCTGTTCTGTAAATACGAAATCTTTCCAGCCTTTGTCGTGAAGAATTCTTTGGAAAAAAATAATCATAGTTGTAACGTGCAACAGATATCCGATTATCCAAAAAATATTTTTATAAATCCTCACAAGACATATAAAAATAAGCAGATAATAATAGAATTTATAAGCATTTAATCTTAAATGAAACCACGTCTGGGAACCGAAAGAAAGGCAATAAGGAATTATTAACAGTAAGATTATTAAATATTTACTATTTCTGGACTCATCTTTTTCAACCCAAAATCTTAAGGCTAATAAATGGGTAAAAATGATAAATGAAAAAATAAAATATTCGTAGTAAAGGTAAAATAGGAGAAATGTAATAATACCAATAATTGCTATTACAATATCCAGTTTTTTAATGGAGTTTTCAGAGAACTTGGCTTTCCATAAGAGAACATAAGCTATTGCAGTTGGCAATATCGCATTTAAAAAAAGATAGACACCCCATAAAACCATGAAGGTTTTGGAATGTTGTTTTTTGTGAAAACCGAGATATTCTTTTAGAAATTTAAATTGATAAATAAAATTATCCAGTGTGTCTAAAAGTGTAAAATAAATTATTATTCCAATTATAAATCCTGTGAAGAAGTAAAGTAGATTTTTTTTCTGGTTTTTTACATCGCTCAACATGAAAAATACCAGAATCGGAAAAATAATAACACTGTGGGAATTTCCATTAAAAAGTACGAATGATAATACGAAACCGGAAAGAATAGTGATAAACTTAATTCTGGTAATCAGTGCGATAAGCATTAATGATACTCCAATGTTGACAAGAATCGTATTGCCTATATATTGCTGAATAATTAAATTACTAATGCCCCAGGTCTCAAACCCGATAAAAATACCCAATAAGCTGAAAAAAACAATATTACTGTTGAATTTCAGGTATTTAAATGTACAATAACCAAGTAAAAAATTACTTAAAACTAAGGTTGTAATGGAAATAATCCTGAAATGATAAATATTCGGAGTGTACAGAAATTTAAAAATCCTGAAAAAATTAGTCCTGTCGAAGCTCAGATAATCCCCATTATTGCTGTAATAAGATAAATAATACGCCTCATCGTTGAAAATAAATCCTTTATCCAGATTGCTGTACGTAATATATGCCGCGAAAGCCGCTCCGATAAAAAATATTAAACTAGATAAAAAATAGATATTATTTTGAAGTAATTTCTTCATAGCGGTTATTATTTTTCACATTCAAAAATAAATGCCGATGCAATATTTTTACTTAAAGGATGGTACTGTAAAATAACATCTAAAAACTTGATAGGAAATGTAAGACACATGACAATAATCAACAAAATATTATGCAAAGGTCTGATTCCAAAAGAAAAGAGCATGACAAACCATTCCTGTAAAGGCCAAAGCATACCTCCGGTCGGACTTATGGAGTGGATTTTCAGGTTGTTAAACTCCTGAAACTGCACTTTTATTCCTTCATACGTATATCTTTGAAAGTCGTAAGGAGACGCGTGGAAAGCTTGCATAAACGGTATTTCGCATAATAATTTCCCGCCCGGTTTCAAAACTCTGTGGATTTCTGCAATCACAGCCTGAGGGTTCGGAACGTGCTCCAGAACAGCAATGTTAATGATCTGATCTACGGAATTATCTTTAAAAGGAAGTTTTGTAATGTCACAAACTACATTCACGGGACTGTACGGAATAAGGTCTACATTAATCATATCATCTCTCAGATCCGTGTAACCGCTTCCAAGATTTATAACAATCTTATCTGAATTTTTAGTTTGCTTCAAAACTCTTTTCAAAAAGAAATATCTTGAAGGATATAACGGCGCAATGATGTAGATTAATAGCTCATAAAGCCACACGTATTTTTTAAAAAAAGTTTTTATTTTATCAAGAGAATCGGAAACGATATCTTCATTGAATTCTAGGAAAACAAATTTTCCATCTTTATATTCGTAAGTAAAATTAGGGTCAAGAATGGATTGGATTTTTTCTTTCATTTTTATAAGCAATGCGCTTGTGTTTAATTAATTGTCTTTTCTATTATGGTGTGAGGCCTGTTTCTTACCTCATTATAAATTCTGTAAATGTATTCACCGATGATTCCTAAGCTGATCAATATAATTGAGCTGAAAAACATCATCAGGATAATAATGGTGGTATAACCCTCTACTTCAATTTCATTGTTAAAATATCTGAAAACAGTAAATAAGGTAAATAAAACTGAAATCATCAATCCTATATTTCCCAATAAACTGATTATCTGCAAGGGAAGTGATGAAAAGGAAAATATTCCGTCCTTTGCGATTTTAATAAGCTTTTTCAAAGAATATCCGGATTCACCTTCTATTCTTCCGCTTCTTTCATATTCCAGACCGATCTGCTTAAAACCAACCCAGGCTCTTATCCCTCTCAAATACGGGTTTTGCTCGTTCAGGGTAAGCATTTTGTCTTTCACATTTTTGGTCATTACACAAAAATCACCGGAATCCAGCGGAATTTTGGTGTCGCTGATGCCTCTTAAAATCCTGTAAAAACTTACGTAAGCTATCTTTCTGAGCCTGTCCTCCTTTCTTTTTTTCCTAACACCATACGCAACTTCATATCCATTATCTAATTGTTCAAAAAATCTGGGAAGTAAAGATGGTGGATCCTGCAAATCATCATCAATGATGGCGATATAATCTCCTGTGGCATAGCTCAGTCCTGTTCTCACTGCAATCTGGTGGCCGAAATTCCTTGAAAGCTTAATACCTTTGATATAGTCATACTCTTTGGCAAGTTTTTCTATCACCTCAAAACTATTGTCCGGGCTGCCATCTTCAATTAAAATTAATTCAAGATCCCAGTTTGATTCCTTTCTCTGATCATCTACGGCTTTTACTGTTTTATGGAGAAACTTTGATGAATTATAGACGGGAATTATAAGGCTAATTTTTTTATACATAGTGTTTTTATGTTTGGCAAAAATACATATTAAATTATATTTTTAAAAACGTTGCACCTTTTTTACTTGTTTTGATTCTTGCTTCTTGTAAAACAGTTGATTTTTTTGAGATATCTTGATATTTTCCCAGTATTTTTTTTGCTTTTTTAAAATTAAATAGAATAAAATTCTTTACTGCACTTTGTATCAATGCTTTTTTTTCCAGCTGGAGGGCATTGGGCAAATTTGGATTCATAATATTTGTTTCAATTCTCAAGTCGGCATATTTATTATAATCCACCTTTTGTAAGGACTGTTTGCCATCATGTATAACCTTGCTTTTCGGAGCCAGTAAAATCTTTTTCTTGTGAAAATGAACTCTATTTACATACTCATTATCTTCACCGTAATGGAAAAAAAACGGATTGAAACCACCTACGGTTTCAACGGTGTCCCGTGGCAAAAGCCAATGAGCGGCATTGATGAAATCAAGCTCATACGATGGTTTTAATGTCTGAAAATATAGATCAGAAATCAACCTTGTTTTGTCGCAGTTATAAGAAATATATTTATCTAAAAAAATATCGAGCTTTTTCTCGGATCCATCAACGTGCATCGGACTGATGATTCCGATTTCGTTTTTATCGGGATAAATGTTATAAGCTTCCAGCAATTTTTCAAGGCTGTCTTCATACAACCATGCATCCTGATTCATCAGATAAAAAAAGTCAGCACCTTCTTTGTAAGCCTTTTCTATACCGATATTATTAGCTTTTCCGAATCCTAAATTTGTTTCAGATTGTATAAAATTCATTTCAGGAAAATGAGTTTTGATATACTCCTGAGTTCCGTCCGTAGAACCGTTATCGATCACAACTGTATGCACGGGAACCGAAGACTGCCTTAAACTTGTAAAACATCTTTCTACCCATTTCATGGCGTTGTAGGTAACAATTATAAAATAAACTTTAGGCATCTGTGTTTTTTATTAAATATACTTTTTGGCTAAAATTTTCAGGTATTCATCTGCGGAAATTCCTGCGAAGAAATCATTTGTAGTAGCATCAAAATCTACTTTGTAAAAATCACCTTCATCAGACTCTTCATAGTTGGCCTTTTTTTGCATCTCACTTTGGATGGCTCCTATAATTTCTTTTAAATCATAATAATAAGGAAATGCAAAATTGATGGTTTCATTTTTTACAGCGACACAATTTGTGCTCAAAAAACTAGCAATATCATCAATATCCAGCAATAATCTTCTTGCTTTACTGTGAACTTTAAACTGAGTATTATTGATGATTTGATTTTTAAGAAAATTAAATAAAGTATTTGGGTTTCCTCCTTTTCCCACGATATTTCCTATTCTTAAAACAAGATAATTTTCACAATTATTTTTTATATAATCTTCAATTTCCAACTTATGCAAAACATAATGGCTGTCCTGTTTGGACTGATCATTAATGCTTAAAGTTGAGAAATAAATCAACTTCTTTCCGCTGCTGTTTTCAAGATTGCTTTTCAAAAGAGAAAATTCTCTTTCAAACTCTGAGCTTCTTGTTTCGAGGGAATTGGAGACTCCTGAAGCAAAAAATAAATGGTCTTCAGTATCTATATTTTTTAATGAATTGGCAATAAGCCCACTTCCTATGATCATTATATGTTTTCTTTTTTAAATAAAGCCATTGCTTTCTTTCTTAATCTGATATTTTTGTTTTATAGTGTACCTGCCCCATTTTACAGCAAGATATAACTTTATAGGATTTAATGAAAATTTTGAAACTATATTATTAAAAAAATAGCCTGTCGCCGCCTTATAAAAATTTAATTTTGTTATTTTACTGGAGTAAGTCATGAGGGTGTAGTAAAAATAGGTATTCAGTTGGAAAGTTTTGTATCCCGGTCCATATTTTTTAATAAACAGAATTATTGCAAAATCGTTCTTCATTGCATCATAAGTGACATTTTTGGAAATACTTGACCCAAACTGTCTGTAAGTACTCATTTGTTCCGGTAAAACCTTTATTTTTCCAAAGCATCCTGCCAAAAGATACAAACATCTGTCTGCAGATATTATCCCTGTGGGAAAATCATCCTTCAAGATACTTTTTCTAAAGAAAAATGTTGAGGTCTGGCAGATTTTCAAGTCGGTAAGATCTTCTTTTGAAAGCTCTTGGCCAAGGCTCTTGGAAAAACCATGACTTGGTGTAGGCGTGTCTTCGTATATTACAATAGAATCCGCTCCAACAGCTGAAAAATCAGAATGAGATTCCAAAAAGTCAAATTGTTTCTGAAGTTTTAAAGAATTTATCCAATAATCATCCCCATCCAGAATAGCGATATATTTTCCAGAAGCTTTTGAAAAAGAAAATAATGTATTTTTTACATACCCTAAATTAGGAACATTTTTGAAATATTTTATGGTATATCCTTTTGGGTGTGACTGTTTCAAATCATTAATTATTTGTGCAGTATTGTCTGGAGAATTATCATCACATACAATTATTTCGTACGTGCCGCTGAATTCCTGAGAGAAAATACTCTCAAGACACTGCTTAATATATTTTTCGTGTTTATAGGTTGTGATACAAACGCTTACGTCCATAAGTTTTTAAATTCTAAATAAATCTACAAAATTCAAATCAAGATAATGATAACGGGCACATTTCAAAATATATATTTTCTTTTCCAGAAATCCCAAGGCTTTCAGGTATGAATCTCTATTTTTAATGAAGGTAGAATAAAAGGCAGTTTTTTTCTCATCTTCGTTAGGATTGATCTGTTTATGTCTTTTAAGAATTTCCAGATATAACCAAACATTCTCTTTAAAATTCTGCTCTTTTTTAGAGCTCTTCTTATCTTCTTTTTTTTTATCGGAATTATACCGTAAACCGTATACTTGATTCGGATGAAGCCTGTAAGAAGATAAGGATTTTTGAATGAATCCAAGTTTATTTTTTGAGCTTAGCTTCTGTACAATATAGTAGTCGTGTGCAATCGGGAAGTCTTTCAGATCATATTTTTCCAGAGCATTTTTCCGTATTGCAAGTGCACAGCCTAGAATAAAGCTTCCTTTTTTTACTAATGCCGGAAATAGATCATTATTTTTTATTTCCTGAATAACATCACTATTCTTAATTCCTTTCCAATTAAGATAGGAAGGCTGTATATTTTCGTTGTCTATTAATTTCAGATCATGAAATACACCGTCAAAATGCGGGTTATCTTTAAAGAAATGAATGGTTTCTTTCACTTTATCTTTTTCCCAGACATCGTCTTGATCGCTGATAATTATAATTTCATTAGAACACAAGCTGATTGCTTTTTCGAAATTTTTGATGAATCCCAAATTAGTTTCATTTTGATAAACTTTAAAAATACCTGGATATTTTTCAACATAAGACGAAAGCAAGTCTATTGTTTTATCTTTTGAACAATCATCACATATTATGATCTCATCAACCTTTACGGTTTGTGTAAGAATGGAATCAATTTGCTCAGATAAATATTGCTCACCATTATAAGTACAGAGTGCTATGGATGTTTTCATTTTCTTTTTTGTGTTTTAATATTTTGGTAAAAGGCATCCAATCGTTTTATTAAGGGATAATTTTTACATAAAAAATTTTTAAGTAAAGATTTAGACAAAAATCTGTAAAAATTCTTTACAATAAAATATTCCAACTGCTTATTTTCTGATAAGTCTCCCGGATTTTGTTGATTTTTTGAAGATTCTTGATTTTCATGAAGCCGAAACCTGAAAAGCTTTTCCTCCATCATGCCAATAGGATGTTTTTTTAAAATCCGATAAGCCATCTCCGTATCTAAAATTTGCTTGTATTGAGTGCTGAATAATCCCACATCTTCAAAAACCCTTTTTGTGAATAGAAAAGCAATAGGCTCACCAAATATATTGGCTATAATATGGTAGGGTTTCAGCATTTTTAAATCTTCTTTTCTGAAGATATATGAGTTCTTAAACGACAAGTCTAGATATATTTGTTGCAAGTCGTGGCAAAGCTCGTACCAGCGGCCTGAATTTACAGGTTTACCATGTTCATTAATAATACTTCTTTTGGAACAAACAGCCTCTAAATTATTTTCGGAAATAAATGATACTTGCTTTTCTATACAATCAGGTTCTAAAATATCATCCTGAAACAAAAATTTTATGTAATCGCCATTTGCTTTTTCAATACAATGATTCCAGTTTGCTCCTATTCCACTGGGATGGTGGGAATATATATAGGTAGGAATCTGAGAATCTCTTTTGAATTTTTCACAAATCTCTAAAGTTCTATCTTTTGACAGGTCATCTGAAATAATAATTTCAATATTTTGATAGGTCTGAGATCTTACAGATTCCAGAGCTTCTTCCAAGTACCTTTCTCCGTTGTAAGTAGGAATGCAAATTGAAATAAGGCTATTTGTCACATCTATCTTTTTAGTGAATATTTCATTTTTATAACTAAAAGGCTACATATCTTTTTATAAGGCAGAGTATAAGCTATTTTTTGAAGAAATGAGTTGCTTCCAATTTCTTGATGTTCAGAGAGCTTATTCATTAAAAAGTTATATTGATTTTTAAGAATACCTTTAATTTTTTCATTATTGGAAAAATGAGACATGAGGAAATTTAATGCCAATGTGGTATTCACAATCTGATAAACTCGGCTTTTAGAGCTCCACATTCCTTCACCAACACGGTATACAGCCATTTCATCCGGGAGGTATTTAATTAAGCCATATTCTGCATTTAGCATATGCAATGGATAATCTCCTATGGGCGAATATTCCATCCAAACGGGTAATTTCTCAAAATTCTTTTTGAACATTACCGAAGGAGTATGTATAAAGTTGCCATTTGCCAGGTCATCCAATGTATAAGTTTTTTCTTCGTCTGAGCCTTTAAGTATTGTTTCGTTTTGAGTTGCAGAAGAGTTTAGCTCTTTTACCCGATGAAAAACAATACTATAATCCGGGTTTTCTTCTAAAAAGTCAATCTGTTTTTGAAGTTTTAAAGGATCTATCCAATAGTCATCACCTTCGCACGAAGCAATATAATTGCCTTTAGAGTGTGAGTAAGCATTAATATAGTTCGCATTTGCTCCAAGGTTATTTTTGTTAAAAATATATTTTATTGTTATGTTTGAAGGGCAATTTTCAATTGTTTTCCTAATAATTTTATCGGATTCATCGGGTGATCGATCATTAGCGATAATAAGCTCAATTAAAAAATCAGTTTTTTGAAGGAATATTCCATTTATGGCTTCCTTTATATATTTTTCATGACCATAAGTGATCATAATCACGCTTACTTTTGGGGGTATATCTGTAAATTCATTAGCCATAATAAGTCTCTGTCTTCTGTTATTTTAAATCCATAATCCTCATATAAACTGATTGCTATTTTATTATTCTTAGCGACTTCTAATGAATAGTTTTTAAATTTTTTTTGTGCAAGATCAGTAATCGAAAATGTTAATAATTTTTTACCTATACCTTTTCCCTGACATTTGGGATCAATCGCTATAAGGGTTAAATATGCATTTTGCATTGTCATATCATTACAGTAATATGAAATGAACCCAACCAATTTTCCATTTTCAATGTAGGGCAATATGGTTGAATACTGTAAAATTTTATCCACATATTCATCAATATTACCAATCCTTATAGCAATGGATTCTATTGATGAGATCATATTTTTTATCTCATTTTTTATCATATTAGCTCATATTGATTCAACATTTCTGAAATTGCTCCGGGAGAATTAAACATCAAAACATCAATAATTGAAAGCCATGCAACAAAATTATTATTATACTGCTTGTAGTTTAAGCTTTTAGATTTAATGAAAAGTAAATCTATATTATTTTTTAAAAAATATTCTTTATGGTATAGCTCCTGCCCACCAATGGGATTAATATAAATATTTGCACTTTCTTTTTTGCACATATCTATTAGTCTTTCTTCTTTTTGTAATGCTGAATTATTATATACAGAAGATGTTTTTTCAATTTGTGTTTTAATACTAAGATAAATGCAAACTTCAACAAGACTGGTGTATATTAATTCATTAATTTTGTTGTTATTACTATCTAGTATTCTTTTCAAAATTATTGTTACTTCCTCATAAAAAGGTGCTTTTTTATAAGCGGAATCAATTGTTTTAAAAAATTTTTCTTTCCATTTAAGAAAAAGAGCAAGATTTATTTCTATTTCATTAATTTTTTTGAAAGAGCTTGCGTCTTTTAGCGGAATAGAAAATAGGTAACCTTGACCGTTTAGTAAAATATTATTTCTGTTTATCCAACCTTGTTTAATATAATTTACATCATCATAAATGATGAATTTATCTACAGCATTTATTAGTTGGAAATAACCAATATATGGCATAAAATAGGGTTGCATTACGGCTATCTTCATGCTAATCGTTATTTTGAATCCGTAACATTAATCTGGCAATAAGTTCCACCTCTTCAAATGTTAAGTCATAGTAAAAAGGAAGACATAAGGCTCTTTTTGCAATATCTTCGGTAATCGGAAGTTCCAGCTTCGGAAGATAAGGTAATGCTGATGCCAAGCTTGGATAGAAATATCTTCGGGTGAAAATTTCCTGCTTATCCATTTCAGCTTTTAATTTTAATAATAATTCCTCGCTTTCCAATATGATAGCATAATAGCAAAAATTTTCGTTGGAATTTGAATGCCAAAGAGGTTTTACTGCTTTTAGATTTTTCAGTTTTTCATCATAAAGCTTTGCCAGGGCTTTTCTTTTCTCATGAATCTGGTTGATATATTTCAAATTCACCAATCCCATTGCGGCATGAAATTCAGAGTTTTTTCCATTAAGTCCTAATTCTGAAAAGGAATCAAAACCGGAAATTCCGAAATTTCTTATATAAGCTAATTTTTTTAGTAAATCTGGGTCTTTTGTTATGATTAAACCTCCTTCAACGGAATGATAAAGCTTCGTTGCGTGAAGTGAGCATGTGGAAATATCGCCATATTCAAAAATGGATTTTCCGTTTACCATAACTCCGAAGGCGTGAGCTGCATCGTAAATCACCTTTAAATTGTGTTTTTTAGCAATGATCTCAATAGCTTCTACATCACAAGGATTTCCGTAAACATGGGTAGCAAGAATCGCGCTTGTTTTTTCTGTAATCGCTTCTTCAATTTTTTTTGCATCAATACACAGGCTTTTCGGATCGATGTCTACAAAAACCGGAGTGCAGCCTTCCCAAACGAGGGAGCTTGTAGTAGCGATAAAAGAGAATGGAGTAGTGATTACTTCACCAGTGATTTGCAATGCTTTGATAGCCATTTGTATAGCCACCGTACCATTGGTTACAAATAAAAGATGGTGTACTTTGAGATGGTCTTTAAGTTCCATTTCCAGCTGGCTGGCTAACGGGCCCATATTGGTAAGCCAGTTCCTTTTCCAGATGCCGTCTAAATATTTCTGATATTCTTCCTGAGGCGGAAGAAAGGGTTGTGTTACGGGAATCATAAATAAATTTTAATGTAAAGTTATGATATTTTCGCTATCAAGCTCAAACGGTATCCATTGTTCTTTTTCGCCACTTACCGTAAATTCAATAATATTATTAATACGAAGATAGGGTGATTCTGTGGAGGGTTCGTATAATCCTACATCCATGATGTATTTTCCTAATGTGAAAAGTGGGTTTTTAACCGTTGTTTTGTAAGTAATTTTTGTGCTTTGTGCTATATTTTCTTGATCTTCTTTAATGAATATTCCGGCAATTGGTTTCTGTTCTTTATCCTTGAATTCAAGATATAATACGGGCAGTTTATCAACAGGTTTATTGATTTTGAATTCAAAAGTGAGATTAAAATCCTGATGACGGTGTATTTCGTTGTCTAACAGGTCGGTATTTGCAGAAATCAATTCAAAGGTTTGATTATCATATACTTTATTTTCATTGTTATTCGAAAATTTATTGTAATAAAGCTGAATTCCTTTTCCGATTTCTTTTCCCTGGTATTCTACTTTGCCATGATCCATTAAAATGATTTCATTACAAATTCGGGACACCATCGGCATGCTGTGAGAAACGAAAATCACGGCAGTATTGGGAAGTAATTCATCAATTTTACTGAAACATTTTAAGACAAAACCTAAGTCTCCCACTGCCAATACCTCATCAATGATTAATATATCCGGCTCGAGATGGGCTGCAACGGCAAACCCCAAACGTACCTTCATCCCTGAAGAGTAATTTTGTACAGGGGTGTCAATAAAATCCCTTATCTCAGAAAAATCAATGATAGATTCTATTTTTTCTTCAACTTCTTTTTTAGTAAATCCTAAAATGGAAGCATTGTTATATATATTTTCCCTTCCCGTAAGGATTGGGTTAAAACCGGCTCCCAATTCAATCAGGGCTCCTATTTTTCCTTGCATTACGATCTGTCCTTTGTCCGGAGCATATAGTCCATTCAAAACTTTTAGAAGGGTAGATTTTCCTGCGCCATTATGTCCAATGAGACCAATGCATTCTCCTCTTCTCAGTTCAAAGCTCACGTCATGCACAGCCCAGAATTCCTGAGGGCGTAATTCTTTTTTTATAGGTAAGCCCAGTGTACTTTTGATAATGTCTGAAGCTCCGTATTTAAGTGAGCTTTTCAGGCTTTTACTGAATTTTTTAGATACATTTTGTGCTGATACTAATACTTCTTTATCTTTCATTACCCTGCAATTTTTTCAATTATTATTGGCATCGATTTTCTAAAGATAACCAAGCCTATTAATAAAACAATAAAGCTGATAGCCGTTAAAATAGCGGTAAATACCAGCGACTGCGCGTCTACTCCTACCAACGTGTTTCGGGTATCATTAATGAGATAAGTTAGGGGATTGAAATTAAATAAAAACTTAAAAACGCCTACTTTGGGTGCAGCATATACAACAGGGGTCAGATACATTAAAAAAGGAATTCCTGTGGTGAGTACTTTGCTTATATCGGTATAAATTAATCCTAATGGCGTAATAATTAATCCTATAGCAAAAGCAAAGATCGTTAAAGCCACAATATAAAAAGGAAAAAGCAATAAGCTCCACGAGGGGACAACCTGATACACTAGTAAGATAGCAACAACGGGTATCATTTTTATAGCTAAATTGAAAAGAGTAGTGTATAACCCTTTCATCAATAATGCTTCTTTGGGAAAGTTGATTTTGGAAATAATTGCTCTTCCTGCATTTACAGAATTGATAGGGCTTTGAACCGCTTCAGCGAAGATATTCCAAAGCGTGGTGCCTACAATCACAAAAACAGGATATGGTATTCCTCCGGGAATGTTTACATTCACTACTCCGGAGCCATTTAAGAATAGCCAGATTAAAGAATTTATAATTACCGGAGCCAGTATCCAGAAGAAACCAAGCAAAGACTGTCTGTGTTGAGACTGTATATCCCTTTTAGTCATTTGATAGGCTAAAAAATTAGATGATTTAATGTCCCTGTAAATCGCTTTGAGCTCTTGGAAAAAATGTGTTTTTTTATCAGATGTGTATACTACGGTTTTCAAAGTAGATTTTTTTCAAATTTATAATAATTAATTTGATTCCTAATTTTAGATATTGTGAAAATAATATTAATATAAAACAGGAAAATAACAACTAATATATTAATAGTTGAGGTTATAATCAAAAACTATTAACAATAAATGGCAATAGTTTTTATTTTTTTAATATAAATCTATTATTTGTTAACTAATTGTTTCAGGTATTCGCCGTAACCGCTTTTTCCATATTTGGTGGCAGTTTCCAATAGCTTTTCTTCATTAATGAATTTATTTCTGAAAGCTATTTCTTCAATACACCCAATTTTGAAGCCTTGTCTTTTTTCAATTACCCTTACAAATTCGGAAGCATCGTTTAGGGAATCAAATGTTCCTGTATCAAGCCACGCCGTACCTCTGTCCAAAACACCTACTTCCAGTTTTCCTTTCTGAAGATAAACGTTGTTTACATCCGTGATTTCAAGCTCACCCCTGTGAGAAGGTTTGATGTTTTTTGCAATTTCAACAACATTATTGTCGTAGAAATACAACCCCGGAACGGCATAGTTTGATTTTGGCTTCAACGGCTTTTCTTCAATGGAAACCGCTTTAAAATCATGATCAAATTCTACAACACCATATCTTTCCGGATCTGAAACGTGATAAGCAAAAACGACTCCTCCGTCTGGATTTGTTTTGTCTTTCAGTAAAGTTCCCATTTCGGAACCGTAGAAAATATTATCGCCTAAAACCAATGCAGCAGCATCATTTCCGATAAATTGATCTCCTAAAATAAATGCCTGTGCAAGACCATCGGGACTTGGCTGAACCACATATTCAATATTGCAACCGATTTGTGATCCATCGCCCAAAAGCTTGACAAAGCCTTCTTGGTCGTGCGGTGTTGTAATGATTAAAATATCTTTAATTCCTGCTAATAATAGGGTAGACAGGGGATAATAGATCATCGGTTTGTCGTAAACAGGCATCAATTGCTTGCTGACTGCTATAGTAAGAGGGTAAAGTCGGGTACCGGAACCTCCGGCTAATATTATTCCTTTCATTTTTTGTCTTTTGTGTATTCTTCAATTTCTTTATCAAGATAACCGATAAAGTTTAAGATAATTACATCATTGTTTATAAATAAATCACCAAAATTGGTCATTTTTGCATTTGGACTTCTATAAAACTTTATTAAAGCCTTTAAATTGTCTTCGGAAACAAATGAAAACGCATTATAAATACTTTTTTCTTTAAAAGAATTAAAATTAAAGCTTTTAAGTATGTTGTCTGCCTGTTTGTTTGTTAAAATCCTTACATTATTCCCATTTTCATATTTAGACATTTTGGAATACATATAATTCATCCCAAATTTCTTTAAAGAACTTTCATAATGGGAAGCTTTAACAAATTCTTCTATTAATGCAATTTGATTTCCTTTGGGCATAGACGCTGCGGGAGGGCTTTGTGCAAATGCTGTAAAAGAAATTAAAACTGTGAAAAGAGTGAGAAAAAATCTCATATTAATTATATTGTTTCTCGTAATAAGCTTGATAATTGCCAGAAGTCACATTTTCCAGCCATTCTTTATTTTCAAGATACCAGTCGATGGTTTTTCCTAATCCTTCTTCGAAAGTTACAGATGGTTTCCATCCAAGATCAGAGTTTAATTTTGTTGCATCAATCGCGTAACGTTTATCGTGGCCAGGTCTGTCTTTTACAAATGTGATTAATTTTTCAGAATAGCCTTCAGGTCTTCCTAGTTTTGCATCCATTTGCTTGATTAATTCTTTAACCAAATCAATATTCTGCCATTCGTTGAAACCTCCGATATTGTACGTTTCTCCGGTTTTAGCTTCATTGAAAATCTGGTGAATACCTTTTGCATGATCAATTACATATAACCAGTCTCTTGTATATTTTCCGTCACCATAAATTGGCAATGGTCTTTCATTAATAATGTTTGAAATACAAAGCGGAATTAATTTTTCAGGGAAATGATTCGGACCATAATTGTTAGAACAGTTTGAAACAATAAAAGGCATTCCGTACGTATTTCCGTAAGCTCTCACCAAATGGTCAGAAGCTGCTTTTGAAGCTGAGTACGGTGATTGCGGATCGTAAGAAGTTGTTTCTAAAAAGAATCCTGTTTCTCCTAAGCTTCCATATACTTCATCTGTTGAAACGTGATAAAAAAGGTTTGTTCTTTTTTCATCCGGGAATCTTCCGTGCGTGTGATCCGGATTTAATGTCCAGAATTCTTTACAAAGATTCAGAAGGTTTGCTGTACCGTTTACGTTGGTATTGATAAACGCCATCGGATCTGTGATGCTTCTGTCAACATGACTTTCCGCAGCCAGGTGAACAACAGCATCCGGATTATATTTTTCGAATATTTTTCTTAATTCTTCAGGTTTTGTAATATCTGCTTTTTCGAAAACGTAATTCGGTTCATTCTCAATGTCCTTTAAATTTTCTAGATTTCCTGCATAGGTAAGAGCATCAAGGTTAATAATTGTTGTGTTCGGATTGTTTTTTACAAATTCTCTTACAACGTGGGAACCAATGAAACCTGCTCCTCCGGTAATAATTATATTTTTCATCTTTTTAAGTTTACAATTGTTTTACGACCGATACTTTTATAAAAAAAGCCGTTCTGTTCAGGGATTTCCAGCGGATACATATTCCTTCCGTCGAAAATCACTTTGTTTTTCATTTTTTTACCCATTAATTCAAAGTTAGGGTTTTTAAATTCAGGCCATTCTGTTGCGATAAATAATGCGTCGGCATTTTCCAATGCTTCGTACATGCTTTTCGCATATTGTATTTTGTCTCCTAAAACTTTTTGCACGTTATTTTCTGCAACGGCATCATACGCAACAATTTTCGCGCCTTTTTTTAATAAAAGATCAATATTGTCTAAAGATGAAGCCTCACGGATATCGTCTGTATTGGCCTTGAAAGCCAGTCCCCACATTGCAATGGTCTTACCTTCAATGCTTCCTCCGAAATATTTTTCAATTTCTGAAACAAGAATTACTTTTTGAGCAATATTTACGTTTTCCGTAGCTTCCAGAATCTGAAAATTAAAATCTTCCTGCTTTCCTGATCTTATTAATGCTTTCACATCTTTCGGGAAACAACTTCCACCGTATCCGATCCCCGGAAATAAGAACCTGTGACCAATCCTATCGTCACTTCCCATTCCTAATCTTACTTTATCTACGTCTGCGCCTACTTTTTCGCAATAATTGGCGATTTCATTCATAAAAGTAATTTTTACGGCTAAAAATGAATTCGCAGCATATTTTGTAAGCTCAGAAGACTTTTCGTCCATAAAAATAATCGGGATTCCGGTATTGGTAAACGGCTGATAAATTTTCGCCATAATATCCTGAGCCTTTTCAGAGCTCGCTCCTACAACCACTCTTGCAGGATTCATAGAGTCTTCAACGGCAAAACCTTCTCTTAAAAATTCCGGATTGGATACTACATCGAAAGCAATATTTGTTTTTGAAGCAATTACTTCTCTTACTCTATCGGCTGTTCCAACGGGAACGGTACTTTTGTTGACAACAACTTTATATTCCGTCATCATTTCCCCAATATCATTGGCTACTTTCAAGACATAAGAAAGGTCGGCAGACCCGTCTTCTCCCGGTGGAGTAGGTAAAGCAAGGTAAATAACTTCACTTTTATCTAATGCTTCCTTTAAGTTGGTGGTGAAAAATAATCTCTCTGCCTGAATGTTTCTTAGGAACATTTCTTCAAGGTTCGGCTCATAGATGGGAACGACGCCGTTTTTCATACCTTCTACTTTTTTCTCATCAATATCTACACAGTATACTGAATTGCCAAGTTCTGCCAGGGTAGTTCCTGTAACTAATCCTACATAACCTGTTCCTACAATAGTAATATTCAAAATGTATGTTTTTAAAAATTCAATGACAAAAATAATAAAAATACCTTCATATCCTCTTTTAATTTAATGTAAATGAAAATTAACTTATCCGCTTGATAATAAGATGTTTTGCTTTTTTAATAAAAAGTCGTATATTTGCAATGGATTTACGGAAAAATATGGGAAGGCCTTCGGAAGAAAGCCTTTTTTCGTACGGTAAATCAAGATTTTAAGTAAGATATGGAGTTTAGAAAAAGAATTGAAGAATTATTAAATGAATTCCTCGAAACCAGAAAAGATTTATTTCTTATCGATCTAAAATTTTCTGCAGGGGATGACATCACAGTGATTTTAGATGGTGACAATGGAGTTTCTTTGCAGGATTGCCTTGATGCAAGCCGTGCCATAGAATTTAATATGGATCGTGAGGAGCACGACTTCAGCCTTCAGGTAATGTCTGCAGGATTGAGCGAACCTCTGGTAACTCCAAGACAATTTGCTAAAAACCTAGGAAGAGAAATTGAGGTTTTACTTAATGACTCTACGAAAATTGAAGGAGAATTGGCAAAAGTAGATGAAGAAAAGATTACGCTTATTCTGCGTTACCGCAAACCGAAAGAGGTAGGTAAAGGTAAAGTAGATGTGGAGGAGGAAAAAGAAATTCCGTACTCTGAGATTAAAAAAGCATTAGTAACAATTAAATTTTAAAAGAAAAAAGAATAGATGGACAATATAGCGTTGATTGAATCCTTTGGTGATTTTAAAGACGAAAAAGGGATCAGTAAGATTGATCTTATGGCAATTATTGAAGATTCACTGAAGACACTTTTAAGAAAAAGATACGATTCGGATGATCATTTTGATGTGATTGTGAACCCTGATAAAGGAGATTTTCAGATATTTTTAAATAAAACAATCGTTGAGGACGAGATGTCTGAAGATGATGATTTGGAAATTGAAATCTCTGAAGCTAAAAAAATTGACCCTACCTTCGAAGTAGGAGAAGATTTTACAATGGAAATCCCTGTTGCTCAGTTGGGAAGAAGAAATATCCTTACGCTGAAACAGATTTTGGCTACGAAATTGCAGGAACATAACAACGCCATGTTGTATGAGCAGTTTAAAGACAGAATCGGGGAAATTGTAATCGGGGAAATCCACCATATCCGTCACAAGCACGTGATTTTGCTGGATGATGAAGAAAACGAATTTATTTTACCTAAAGAAAATCAGATTCCGTCGGATTTCTTTAAAAAAGGTGAAAATATCAGAGCTATTGTAGAAACAGTAGACTTCAAAGGTTCAAAACCGCAGATTATTATTTCCAGAACTGCACCTAAATTCCTTGAGAAATTATTAGAGCTGGAAATCCCTGAAATCCAAGATGGTACTATTATGTTGAAAAAAGTAGTAAGAATTCCTGGTGAGAAGGCGAAAATTGCAGTGGATGCTTACGACGACAGAATTGATCCTGTAGGAGCTTGTGTGGGTGTGAAAGGTTCAAGAATTCACGGCGTTGTAAGAGAGTTGAGAAATGAAAACATCGATGTTATCCAGTGGTCGAAAAACCCTGAGATTTTGGTGAAGAGAGCTTTAGGAAATGTTACTATTAACAAAATTGATATCAATGAGGATAATAACTATGCATTAGTTTATACCCCTGTTGAAGAAATTTCTAAAGTAATCGGAAAACAAGGCCAGAATATCAGACTTGCTTCTTGGTTGTCAGGTTATGAGATTGATGTACACAGAGAATCCAGTGAAGATGATGATGTTGAATTAAGAGAATTCAACGATGATATCGAACAATGGATTTTGGATGAATTTAGGAAAGTAGGTCTTACTACTGCAAAATCAGTTCTGGATAAAGAGACGGAAAGTCTATTAAATATGGTAGACCTGGAGGAAGAAACGATTGAAGACGTGAAGCGTATTCTGAGAGAAGAATTTGAAGATTAAGATTTTAATAAATCTTAATAAACAGTAAAAAAGAAATACTTTAATTTTAAGAATTAAAAAATAGTAAAAATAATAGATGCCAAAAATAAGATTAAATAAAGCGGTTAAGGAATTCAATATTTCGATGTCCAGATTAGTAGAGTTTTTACAGGCTAAGGGTATCGAGGTTGAAAGCAATCCTAACGCTCAATTAGAAGAAGCGGCATATTCTGCATTGGAGGCTGAGTTTGCCAAAGACGGTGAACAACGTAAGGCTTCCCATGAGGTGGTGATCACAAAGGTTCCGGAAGAAAAACTGGAAATTGAGAAAGCCCCTGAAGTAATAAGAGCTAAAGCTAATAAACCAGAAACTAAAATTTTAGGTAAGATAGATCTTGAATCTAAGCAGCCTGAAGTGGAAGAAACTCCTGCTCCAGCTCCGACTCCGACTCCAAAACCTGAGCCGGTTGTGGAAGAGAAGAAAGAGGAGCCAGCTCCTACCCCTGAGGTAAAAGCAGCACCTGAAAAACAGGAATTCAAAGTTCTGGATAAAATAGATTTGTCACAAATAGAGTCCAGAAACAGACCTGTAAAAAAAGACAAACCAAAAATGGAGGAGAAAAAAGCAGAGGAAAAACCAGTAGTGGAAGAAAAGGCAAAGGAAACTCCAAAGCCAGTGGTGGAAGCCCCAGCTCCCGCTAAACCTGTTGAAGTAAAAGCTGCCGAACCTGCTAAAAATGAAGAAGAGTCTCAGGAACCTCAAAAAATTGAAACTGTTTATCAGAAACTTGACGGTCCTAAGATCGTTGGAGAAAAAATTGATTTAACACAGTTTGCACCTAAACAAGGAGCCGGAGCCAAGAAGAAAAGAAAAAGAATTGAAAAACCTGGAGGGCCAAACCAACAAGGTGGAAACAATAATAACCAAGGTACCCAAGGAAACCGTCCTCAACAAGGGCAAGGTGGACAACAACAAGGAAACCGTCCTCAGGGACAAGGTGGACAAGGCGGAAACCGTTTTGGAAACAACAATCAAGGTGGACAGAACCGTCCTCAAGGTCAGGGTGGAGCAACTGGTGGAAACCGTTTCGGAAACAACACAGGTAATCGCCCTGCGGGTCAAGGCGGGCAAAACCGTCCTGCAGGTCAAGGTGGACAAGGCGGAAATCGTTTTGGAAACAACAGACCCGGCCAGAGAACAATGCCTGTTGAATTAACTGACGAACAAGTTAAAAACCAAATCAAGGAAACTCTTGAGAAATTAACCAATAAAGGTGGTAAGTCAAAATCTGCCAAACACAGAAAAGACAAGAGAAACTACCGTAGAGAACAGGACGAGCGTCAGCAAGAGATTGATGCAGCAGACAGAACATTAAAAGTAACGGAATTCATCACTGTTGGTGAATTGGCGAGTTTAATGAATGTTTCTCCTACAGAAGTAATTTCTGCCTGTTTCTCATTAGGGGTAATGGTTACCATGAACCAAAGATTGGAAGCTGATACCTTATTATTGGTAGCTGACGAATTTGGATATAAAATTGAATTCTCCGATGCAGACCTTGAAGAAAGCGATGCAGAAGATGAAATCGATAACGAGGAAGATCTTACTTCAAGAGCTCCTATCGTAACAGTGATGGGACACGTGGACCACGGTAAAACATCATTGCTGGATTACGTAAGAAAAACTAACGTAATTGCCGGAGAATCCGGAGGTATTACACAGCATATTGGTGCTTACAACGTGAAGCTGGAAAATGGTCAGAGAATTACATTCTTAGATACGCCAGGTCACGAAGCCTTTACAGCGATGAGAGCAAGAGGTGCTCAGATCACGGATATTGCAATTATCGTAATTGCTGCCGATGATGATGTGATGCCTCAAACCAGAGAAGCTATTTCCCACGCACAAGCGGCGGGTGTACCGATGATTATTGCATTGAATAAAGTGGACAGGCCAAGTGCCAATCCAGACAATATTCGCCAGCAGCTTTCCGGTATGAATATCTTGGTTGAAGAATGGGGAGGGAATGTTCAGGCTCAGGAGATTTCAGCGAAATTTGGTAACAATATGGATGTTTTATTGGAAAAAGTTTTACTTCAGGC
>Ga0307412_10000630_pt1 | contig 20565 bp, 18 predicted proteins | sample DK1Cmetagenome_3_FD_203823 | JGI IMG/M metagenome (GOLD analysis project Ga0307412, IMG submission 203823) | Maize rhizosphere microbial communities from greenhouse at UC Davis, California, United States - DK15-C-1 | ecosystem: Host-associated > Plants > Roots > Rhizosphere > Soil | place: USA...
AAGGATGCTGAGCGTCACCGTGACCCACAGCAACGCTGCCAAAAACACCAAGGCAATTTCCATCTCAGTGCCCATGCTTAATTTTAGGCTGCCGGGCTCCCGCCGGCGGGGCAATCCCGAGAATTTACGAGCCTTCCTGCCGCTCGAGCCGTCACCGCCCTAGAACAAGCCCAATTCCCGCACGGCAGCCAGAACGTCCGGGACTTCAACCGCCAGCAAAGCAGGGTCCGGCTCTGCCGAAAACGTGTCACCCCGCCGAAGATCGGCCTTTGTCAGGACGATGTGCGGCCCCGGCGGAGGGCCCCAGATTTCAGGAGGCGCAGGCCCGAACAACACCACCGATGGCGTCCCGTACGCCGAAGCCAGGTGCGCGGCCCCGGTATCCGCAGAGATCACCAGGCGTGCCGCGGCGATCGTGGCCGCGAACTCCCCCAGCGACAGCCCGCCGGCCAGGACGGCCCCGGGCGGAAGGCCGGCCCGGCGGCACACGTCCACCGCCCTGTCCTTCTCCCCGCTGCCCCCCGTAAAGACGACATTGTGTCCCGCTTCCACAAGGTTGGCGGCGACTGCAGCGAACCTGTCGGCCGGCCACAGCCGGCTGCCGTAGGCCGCCCCGACGTGCAGGACTGTCGCACCGGGAACCGGGCTGGGGACGTGCGGCAGGTGCAGTCCTACATCCAGTGGGTCCGCGTCAATGCCATGCCACTCCAGGAGCCGGACCCAGCGTTCCCGTTCGTGCAGTTCCGCACGCCACTGCGGTCCATCCCGGTCCGCGCCTTGATGCCCTATGGTCCGCCGGGCCTTCAAAGCATCGATCCGCCCCTGGCTCTCCGGGCCGCTTCCGTGCAGGTTGACGGCTACATCCACCACTCCCGCTTCCATGGCCAGCGGCTCGTCAAGACCGTGGGTGGGCAGGAGTTCATAACCGCCCACCAATCCCAAGGCTTCCGAAAGCCACCCCTGGGCGGCATACCGGAGCCTGTGCTCCGGGAACGCTCGCCGGAGCGCCTTCAGCGCAGGGACAGCAACCAGGAGGTCGCCCAGCTTAAGGGCACGCAGGACCAGGAGCTCCGGTTTTCCATCGATGACGTCACTGCCGCGTTCAAGGTGCCCCACGCCGCTCATGCGCCCTGCCTCACTGCTGCGGTTGCCATCAGGCTCCGCACATCCTCGTACACATCGCGCACCGGGACGCCTGCAACGATGGAGTCGTTGTGCACGCAGCGCGGTGCGGTCCAGCCCACCTGCGTGACATCGATGCCACAGCTGGGGCACGTGGTCACCCAGGACGCGTGAATCCGGTGAAGGCTTCTGCCCAGCGCTCCCGCATTAATGATGTTCCCCGCCCAGAAGATCCCCACCGTGGGCACGCCGAGGGCCTGGGCAAGATGGCGCGGGCCGCTGTCATTTCCGACCACCACAGCGGCCTCCGCCAGCAGGGATACCAATCCGGCCATGTCCAGTGCCCCGGCCACCGAGGTGACGGCTGCCGATGCAGCCTGTTCCGCAATCTGCTCTGCCAGCTCCTGCTCGCTCTTGTCCCCGACGACCACCACCCGGCATCCGTCAGCCCCGCAGGCAGCGGCAAGTTCAGCAAACTGCCCAACCGGCCAACGACGGCGGGGATCTGTTGCGCCGGGATGGATCACCACGAGGGGCTGGCCGCCGTCGTCGCCTGTTCCGTTATATGCACCGCGGAGCTTTGTAAGCGGTTCGAGGCGGGCCTCAAGGTCAACCGGGAACGCCCCGGCGAATCCCGCGACCTCCACCGCCCGCAGGGGTTCGTGCTGGTAATAAAGGTATGGAACGGTCCGTTCCAGGCTGGCGGCGTCAGGCGTCCGGATGCCCACCGTGTGGCGCGCACCGAGCCGGAGCAGGAAAGGGTTCGAATATCTGCCGCCGCCATGCACCTGGACGGCGAGGTCGAAGTTCCGGGCCCGCATGTCCGCAAAAAAAGCTTCCAGTGCTTCCGGGTCTTCATCACCGGGACGGACCCCCTCTGCAAACGGAAGTATGCAGACCTCGTCCACCGGGCCCTTCACAGCCGCGAGCAGCGACTTGTGGATTGGCGACCCCAAAAGGGTCAAGGTGGCGTCCGGATACGCCGCCTTCAGGGCGGCCATGGCAGGAATGGCGAAGATCAGGTCGCCCAGGCCGCCGCCCCGCAACACGGCGATCCTGGACACAGAATCGAACTTTTCCAGCACCGGGCCGACTCCTGTGCCAACCTGCCCGGCGCCACCGAACTCTGCAGTGAGCTGCTCCACATACGCCCCTTCGATCCGGGCGGAGATCGCGCCGCTTGCCGCGGCCCCTCCGCTGCCTGCGCGGCCATGCCACCCGACAGGTGTGATGGCCGCCTCCCCTGAACCCGTACCCAGACGGGCGCAAATATACTCCGCCTATTGGGGAATAGCCGTCCGATGCTGTACGTTTCATACGCGACAGGCGAACCAAAGAAAAGAGAAGCACCCAAAGTGGCAACCGATTACGATGAACTGCGTTCCGACGTCAAGGAATCGCAGGACAACTCCCTCGAGCAGCTCCAGTCAGCAAATGCTCCCGACGCGCGCAGCGTTGTCCTTGAGCTGGATGAAGCTGACGGGCTCGACGGCGCCGGCGTCCCCGGTGGCGAATTCGTCGCCGAGGAGCTCGTGGTACAGGTCATTCCGCAGGCTGACGACGAGTTCACCTGCTATTCCTGCTTCCTTGTCCGCCACCGGTCGCAGATTGCCCGCCAGAAGGACGGGCACAGCTACTGCACCGAGTGCGAGGGCTAGGAAAACAGGCCTGACACGGCGCTGCGGATAAGTCCGCGGCTCCGCCAGCTTGAATGGCACGCTGCCCGGCAGCGTGCCTTTTCGCTTTTAAGGCGGTTCCAAGGCAGCGTCCAGCAGCCACTAGTACTGTGGGCGGCTATGGATCTGTGGCAAACCCTGGTCGAATCGCTCCGCCGTACGGAGGTTCCGGCCATTACCTTCCAGGAGCTCCTGCTGGTGCTCCTCGTGGCAACGGCGCTCTCCATTCCCCGCCGCTCCTGGCGGTACTTCGGACTGCTGGCAACAGCGGTCCATGAGCTGGGCCACGCCCTTGCCGCGGTCACCAGCGGGCAGCGGCTGTCCGGCATCAGGCTGCGGCTCGACCATTCGGGAACCACCACCACGTACAGCCGGAGCAGGGCCGCCGCGGCCTGGTCGTGTTTCTGGGGTTACCCCGTCCCCGCAATTGTCGGCGCGGGTTTCGTGATCGCCGGTTTCAGCGGCTGGGGACCGGCAGCGATTGCGGCCAGCATCCTTGTGCTGGCCGCATCCATGCTCTTCCTCCGGAACATGGCAGGATTCCTTGTCACCGCCGTTGCCATTGCTTGTGCCCTCGCCCTCATCCTGCTCGTGCCCCATGCTTTCGTGGGCCATGTCGCCGTTGTCCTGGGCTTGGCGATGCTGGTGGCAGCCGTCAGGGACCTTTTCAAGCTGGCAAACGTCCACCTCCGCCGCAGGGACCGGCTGGCGACGTCCGACGCCTACCTCCTGTACCGCGCCACGGCCGTGCCGTCCGGTGTATGGATCTTCCTGTTTGCCGTTCTCGTTGCCGGTTCCTGGGTGGCCGCCTGGCAGCCGATCTCCCTGATCCTTGGCCGGGGCGCTTAGGCTAATGCCATGAGCCAGGAAACGGACAGCATCCAGCAGGCCGCCAACGGCGCGACGGCGGACCACAGCACCCGCGGCGCTTACGTAACCGGCGGTGCCGAATTCACCAGGGACACCAACTACATCGAGGACCGCATCACCCGCGATGCCAGGCCGGGCGACAACGGCGAGCCGGGCTGGCCGGTGGAAGCAGGGCGGTACCGCCTCATCGCAGCCCGGGCCTGTCCCTGGGCCAACAGGACAGTCATCGTCCGGAGGCTCCTGGGCCTGGAGGACGCCATTTCCCTGGGGCAGCCCGGCCCCACCCACGACGCGCGCTCCTGGACGTTCGACCTCGACCCGGGCGGCGTGGATCCGGTCCTGGGGATCAAACGGCTCCAGGAAGCATATTTCAAGCGGTTCCCGGGATATCCCCGCGGCATCACCGTCCCCGCCATTGTGGACGTCGCGACCGGAGAAGTCGTCACCAACAATTTCCCGCAGATCACCCTCGACTTATCGACGGAATGGACCGAATTCCATCGGCCCGGTGCGCCAAAGCTGTACCCGGAACATTTGCGTGCAGAGATCGATCAGGTCAATAGGAGGGTGTTTACCGAGGTTAACAACGGGGTGTACCGGTGTGGCTTTGCCGGGTCCCAGGAGGCGTACGACTCAGCCTACGAGCGTTTGTGGGCGGCCCTGGACTGGCTGGAGGACCGGTTATCCCGCCAGCGCTACCTGGTGGGAGACACCGTCACGGAAGCAGACGTCCGGCTTTTCACCACGCTGGCGCGCTTCGACGCCGTCTATCACGGCCACTTCAAATGCAACCGCCAGAAGCTCACCGAAATGCCCGCCCTCTGGGCCTACGCAAGGGATCTTTTCCAGACGCCCGGCTTCGGGGACACCACCGACTTCGTGCAGATCAAGCAGCACTATTACATCGTCCATGAAGACATCAACCCCACCGGGATCGTCCCTGCCGGCCCCGACCTTGGCGGATGGCTCGAAGAGCACGGCCGCGAGGCACTGGGCGGCCGGCCTTTCGGGGACGGGACTCCTCCGGGCCCGGTCAGGAAGGGCGAGGAAGTAGCAGCAGGACACGGAGCCGGCCACTAGAAGGAAAGCGTTTTCTGGATAAACTGTCCGGGTGCAGACATCCCACGGTTTCGTAGCGCCCGGTTTTGACAATGTCCTGGAACTGTTTGAGTCCTTCCTCGTCGAGGATTCCGGCTACAGCGCCCAGGTAGCGGCCTATCATCACGGGACGCGCGTTGTGGACCTTACCGGGGGCCCGGACATGAGCCCGGACACCCTCACCGGCGCATACTCCTGTTCCAAAGGCGTGGCAGCGATGGTGGTGGCCCTGCTGGTCCAGGACGGGCTCCTTAACCTGGACAGCACCGTGGCCAGCTACTGGCCGGAGTTCGGCGCCCATGGAAAGGACCGGCTGCTGGTCCGCGAGGCACTGTCCCACCAGGCGGGGCTGCTGGGCCTTGAGGGCGGCTTCGGCCTTGATGAGTTCACCACGCCTGCTGCTGCCGAGCGGCTGGCTGCGGCCAAACCCACTTGGCAGCCGGGACGCCAGTTCGGCTACCACGCCCTGACCATCGGGATCCTCATGGAGGAGCTCTGCCGGCGCGCGGCGGGCGAATCGCTGCAAAGCCTCTATGAGCGCCGGATCCGCAAGCCGCAGAACGTCGACTTCTTCCTGGGCCTGCCGGCAGACCTGGAACCGCGCTACCGTGACGTCCTCTACCAGGACCCGGCCGGGCAACCCTGGCTCGATCCACTCAGCCTGGACGGCCTGAACAGCAACGCTCCGGTCAGCACCATCATGGAGCTCCCCAACATCCGCAGTGTCCGGGCGGCAGGAATGTCAGCAGCCGGCGGCGTCGGATCGGCCGAAGGCCTCGCCAGGCTGTACGCTGCCGCCACCACCGGCGCCGAGGGCGAACCGCCGTTCCTCACACCGGGAACAATTGACCTGATGGCCGCGGAACAGGTGTGGGGGCTTGACCGGTCCTCAGGGCTGGACAACGCGTTCGCCGTCGTCTTTATGAAGCCGCATCCCTCGAGGAACTTCGGCAGCCACCGCGCGTTCGGCCATGAAGGGGCCAACGCGGCGCTGGGTTTCGCCGACCCCGCCTACTCCCTGGCCTTCGGCTACATCCCCCGCCGCCAGGAGGACGGACGTACGCCAGGCAGAGCCCACCGGCTTGCCGCTGACGTGCGCCGTTCGGCGGCAGCCCTCTCCCGGTAACCGCTCCTGCAGCCGTTTCGGCCGCTGCTTCGGGGCCCTGACCAGCAGCTTTGGACGCCCACGCAAAGCCCCATACTGTGGACCGGATGGCTAACACTCAAGTACGGCAGCAAGCCCGGTGGGCCAGGGGAACCCGCCTCCTGAAGAATGCGCTGGCAGAACTGTCGGAGGCATTCGCCGCCCAGCGGCTCCAGCTGGCAGCGAAAGCGGCCGTAGCCGCAGGAGTGGCATTCCTCATCGCACCCCACATGCCCGGTGCCGCGGCCAACTATCCGTACTACGCACCCCTGGGTGCCTTGGTGGCGATGTACCACAACGTTGCCGGCTCCGTGAAGCAGGGGCTTCAGGCCCTCACCGGCCTCGCCCTGGGCATCGGGCTTGCCGTTGTCCTGGTCAGCGTCACCGATCCTTCCCCGCTGACCGTGGCGGTGTTCATGGGCATCGGCGTCCTGCTCGGCGGACTGCCGCGCATCGGCTCCGGAAGCGACTGGATTCCGACGGCGGCCCTGCTTGTCCTGCTGGTGGGCGGCAGCAACCCGGACGACTTTTCGTTCGGCTACCTCCTGCAAATGGGCGTGGGCGTTGCGGTAGGCATCGCCGTGAACTTCCTGCTGTGGCCACCGCTGCACCTGAAGGCAGCAGCGGCCAGCCTGGACGACCTCCGGTGCGCCCTCGGCCAGCAACTGACCGACATGGGGAAGGCGTTGAAGGAGGAATGGCCTCCGGAGCACGAAGCCTGGTCCAAACGGTCCGACGAACTCGCTGAGGCTGCGCGTTCCGTTCGGCACCTGGTGAAGGAAGCGGACGCAAGCCGCCGGGCGAACCCCCGCCGGAAGCTCCACCCGAGGGACGTTGACCTCGACTACCGGAACCTGCGCGAGCTCGAACGCGTGACGTTCCATATCCAGGACATGACCGATGTGCTGTCGGACGTGATCTGGGTCAGCGACGCGCCCTACGCCGTCCCGGTGCAGGACAGCGAACCGCTGGCTGATGCCATGACGGCGACCGGTGAGCTGCTGCGCTCCTTCAGCGACAGCGACGAACCGACGCAGCGAGAGCGGTTCCAGGCGGCCCGGGAAGCGGTGGAAGCCTGCATGGCTGCTACCGCCTCCCGGGAACCAACGGGCGATGCCGTACCCGCGTCGGAATCGATCCTGCTGAGCCTTCACCGCATCCTGCGGGCGGTCCGCCCGGCCGATTAAAGCGCGGTGACGGAACCGCTGAAGTGGCGCCGGCCGGACCGGGGGTTCCAGGCGACAAAGCCCGACCGCCGCCAGGCCCCCGATTCGTCCTGCTCGCTTCCGATCTCCAGCGCCACCCGGCTCGGAAGGAAAACCGGAGCGTCGAAATCGACGTCCCAGATGAAGGCATCACCGCGCACTGAACCGACGTCGGCGAGCGCCCGCGACGCGAGGTACATGCCATGGGCGATGGAACGCCGCATGCCCAGGGCTTTCGCTGACAGCACGCTGAGGTGGATCGGGTTGAAGTCGCCGGACACGGCAGCGTACGCCCGTCCCGCGTCCACGCCCAGCTGCCACAGCGCCGTCGGATCCGGGGCCTTGAAGTCGCCCTTGGCTGGTGCCGCCGAGGGTTTGTCGATGCCGGGCAGGAACACCCCTTTGGCCAGGTAGGTGGAGGTTCCACGCCAGGAGATGTCATCTTTCCCTGCGAGGCGCACCTCCGCGATGACGTCCACCTGCGTACCTGCGCGGTGGCCACGGAGGTCCTCCACCCGCGCCGTGATGTCCAGGGCGTCCGTGAACAGGACGGGCGAGCGCTGTTCCACCCTGTTGCGCAGGTGGATCATGCCGAGCAGGGGCAGCGGAAAGTCATCCCGGTTCATCACGCTCATGGCCACAGGGAAGGACAGGGCGTGGATGAACCCGGCGGGCAGGACGTCACTGGCCGTCTCGCCCAGCAGGTGCTGGTAGGCGGTCAGATTGGCGACGTCCACGGTCACACCGCGAACCTCGTGGCTCTCGGACGGAAGGTCTGCCTGCTCGTGGGTTCCCAGCAGACGGCGCCTGGCCGCCTGGGCGGCCGCGTTGACGTACAGCTTGGACAGCGAGGGCATGTCGCCGAGGATGACCGGCTGGGCGGGCGTCATGCCCCCACCATGTTCTGCCCGCAGACCCTCAGTACCTCGCCGTTGATGCCCCCGGCGGCATCGCTGGCAAGGAACGCTATGGTTTCGGCGACGTCGGCCGGCTTACCGCCCTGCTGCAGGGAGTTGGCCCGGCGGGCGACTTCCCGCAGGGCGAACGGGATCCGCTCGGTCATTTCGGTTTCGATGAACCCCGGCGCGACGGCGTTGATGGTGCCTCCGGCAGCCGCCACCAAGGATGACGTTGCGCGGACCATCCCCATCACTCCACCCTTTGACGCGGCGTAGTTGGTTTGCCCACGGTTGCCGGCTATGCCGCTGGTGGAGGCAACAGAAACAATTCGTGGCGCCGGCCCGAAGTGTTCGGAGGCGAGCAGCGCCTCGTTGATCCGCAGCTGGGCGGAGATGTTGATGTTGATCACCGAGCTCCAGCGTCCGTGGTCCATGTTGGCCAGCAGCTTGTCCCGCGTGATGCCTGCGTTATGGACCATGATGTCCAGCCGCCCGTGCCGCTGCACGGCGTGTTCCAGGATCCGCTGGCCGGCGTCTTCCCGGGTGATGTCGAGCTGAAGGGCCGTCCCCTTCACCGCGTTGGCCACAGCAGCCAAATGGTCGCCTGCCGCGGGCAGGTCCACAAGCACCAGCGTGGCGCCGTCGCGGTGCAGGGTGCGCGCGATCTGGGCGCCAATTCCCCGGGCTGCCCCCGTCACCACGGCCACCTTGCCTGTAAGCGGCCGCTCGACGTCGTCCGGCAGGCTTCCGGCCGCGCTGGAAACGGTCAGGAACTGTCCATCCACGTAGGCCGAACGGCCGGAGAGGAAGAACCGCAGCGCAGCCAGCACCGAAGGACTTGCTGCCTCCACTCCCCCGGCCAGGAGGATACCGTTCCCGGTGGCACCTGCACGGAGTTCCTTCGCCAGGGAGCGGAGGAACCCGTCCACGCCCTGCCGGGCAGCGGCCGCCGCCGGTGTGTCTGCTTCCCCGGACGGCCGGGAAACGGTCACTACACGGGCGCAGGGGCCGAGGTCCCGGAGGGAGCCCGCTGCGGCAAGCACCGGTTTCTCAAGATCCCGGGGGTGCGCCACCTCGTCCAAAACCAGAATGATGGCGCCGAGCTTTTCCCGCGGCACCGCATGCCGCCGGACATCGAGGTCCCATGACAAGAGCTCTGCGGCCAGTTTGTCTGCTGCTGCCGTTTCACCCAGGACCACAACAGGTCCGGTAACCAGCGGCTGCCCGGGTTCGTACCTGCGCAGGACTGCCGGCTGCGGCAGACCCAGCTTTTTGGCCACATTCTTACCGAGCCCCTGGTTCACCAGCTGGGCGTACTTGTCCGTCATCCGGTCCCCCTACAGCGATTCGAGGAGAGCGACGACGCCCTGACCGCCGGCCGCGCAAACAGAGACCAGGCCCCGGGCCGGACGTCCGTCAACGCTGCCCTTTTCGTGGAGCAGTTTGGCGAGCGAGGCCACGATCCTGCCGCCGGTAGCGGCGAACGGGTGTCCGGCCGCCAGCGACGATCCGTTGACATTGAGGCGTGCCCGGTCGATCTTGCCGTATGCCCCGTCCAGGCCGAGCCGGGTCCGGCCGAATTCCTCGTCCTCCCAGGCGGCAAGCGTGCTGAGAACCGTCGCTGCAAAGGCTTCATGGATCTCGAAGTAGTCGATGTCCGCCAGGGTGAGGTTGTGCCGGGCCAGCAGCCGGGGCACGGCGAAGACCGGCGCCATCAGCAGCCCGTCCTTGCCATGCACAAAGTCCACCGCAGCGGCCTCGGCGTCCACCACAGCTGCGAGCTTGGGAAGGTCGCGGGCGTCGGCCCACTCGTCCGAGGCCAGCAGGACTGTGGAGGCGCCGTCCGTCAACGGGGTGGAGTTGCCGGCCGTCATGGTCGCGTCGGCGCCCAGGCTCCTGCCGAAGACCGGCTTCAGGGACGCCAGCTTTTCCATGGAGGTGTCAGCCCGAAGGTTGCCGTCCCGCGTCAGCCCGCGGTAGGGCGTGACGAGGTCGTCGAAGAATCCGGAGTCGTAGGCCGCGGCAAGGTTCCGGTGGCTGTTCAGGGCCACCTCGTCCTGGGCCTCACGGGAGATCTTCCACTGCGCCGTGGTGAGCGCCTGGTGTTCCCCCATTGAAAGCCCCGTCCGCGGTTCAGCGGTTCCCGGTGCCAGCGGGGCCAGGTCCTTGGGCCGAAGACGGCTGAGGATCTGGAGCCGCTGCGGAAGGGTCTTCGCGCGGTTGAGGTCCAGGATCACTTCCCGGAGTCCCTCGCTCACCACCACGGGCGCGTCAGAAGCGGAGTCGACGCCGCCGGCAATGGCCGAGTCGATCTGGCCCAGCTTGATCTTGTTCGAAAGCCCCACCACGGTCTCCAGTCCCGTCGCGCATGCCTGCTGCAGGTCATAGGCGGGCGTCTCCGGAGACAGGGCCGAACCCAGCACCGCCTCGCGGGTGAGGTTGAAGTCCCTGGAGTGCTTCAGGACCGCGCCGGCTGCCACTTCACCGAGCCGTTCATCCTGGAGCCCGAAGCGTGCAATCAGGCCGTCCAGGGCCGCCGTCAGCATGTCCTGGTTGGAGGACTTGGCGTAGGCGGCACCGGAGCGGGCAAACGGAATCCTGTTGCCTCCCACAACGACAGCCCTGCGGGGGGCAGGGGCGGAACTGGCTGCGGCGCCTGGTGTTGCGGGGCCGTTGATGGACTGTCCGTCAATGGACATGGCTGTCTCCTCTGGTCACAAGCGATTACCGATACCCAGCGTACCTGATACGCTGGGTATCGTGAATATTTCGGACTCCTCCCTTGACGCGTCACCTGCCGGGGCAAGTGCTGACGGCAGATCGGCACGCTGGCAGACACACCGGGAGGAGCGGCGGCGCCAGCTGATAAAGCAGGCGCGGCGTGCGGTGCACGCGCTGGGCAGCGACGCCTCCATGGAAGAAATCGCCGCCGCTGCCGGAACATCCAAGTCGGTCTTCTACCGCTACTTCGGAGACAAGGCCGGACTGCAGCAGGCCGTGGGCGAAGTAGTGCTCGACCAGATGCAGCGCCGCATCCGGGAGGCCGCCCAAAGTGCCCTGACGCCTCGGGAAGGGCTGCTGGCCATGGTGTCGGCCTACCTGCAGATGGCCGACACGAGCCAGAACGTCTACACCTTCGTTACCCGTTCCGCGGCTGCGGAGTCCGCCGACAATGCCGCGGGAGGCCCTGTCTCCGGAGCCCTGGGACACTTCTTCGACGCCGTGGCGGAGATGATCGCCACGCCCATGCGCTCGCATCTGGGCGATGGCAAGGAATCCGTCATCGGTTACTGGCCCAAGGCGGCAATCGGCCTGGTCCGCAATGCGGGCGAACAATGGCTGAGCACGCCCGACTCCCCCACAAAGCCGGGCCAGGAAGCCATGGCACGGCAGATCACCGCCTGGCTGTGCGTCGGCATAGCCCCCGAACTGACCCCTTCAAGCACCACCAAACCGCCTGTCAGCACCAGCAAAGGATATTGACATGACCGAAGTAGTGGACCGCCCCGCCGGCAAGGGCCACAAGCCTGCCACCACGGCCCACCCCGTAACCGACCACGCCCAGCCTGCGGTCAACGTAGACGCACTGGGCCGGCAGCTCCTCGGCAAGTGGGCGGCTGTCCGGCTGCAGTCAAGGGAATTGGCAGGACGCCCCGAACTGCACAAGATCGAGGGGATGCCGCACACCGAGCACCGCGCCCGGGTGTCCGGGCAGCTGAAGTACCTGGTGGACAACAGCGCCGTCCACCGTGCCTTCCCGTCCGCCCTGGGCGGCTCGGACGACCACGGCGGAAACATCGCCGGCTTTGAGGAACTCGTGGTCGCCGACCCGTCCCTGCAGATCAAGGCAGGCGTGCAGTGGGGCCTCTTCGGTTCGGCCGTCATGCACCTGGGCACCGAGGATCACCACGCCAAATGGCTTCCCGGCATCATGAGCCTGGAAATCCCGGGCTGCTTCGCCATGACCGAAACGGGGCACGGCTCCGATGTGGCCAGCATTGCCACCGCCGCCACCTACCACCCGGAAACCGAAGAGTTTGTGGTGCACACCCCCTTCCGCGCCGCCTGGAAGGACTACATCGGAAACGCCGCCATCGACGGGCTGGGAGCGGTGGTGTTTGCGCAGCTCATCACCCGGGGCGTCAACCATGGCGTCCATGCCTTCTACGTTGACCTTCGCGACCCCCGGACGAAGGAATTCCTTCCCGGCATCGGCGGTGAGGATGACGGCGTCAAGGGCGGACTCAACGGCATCGACAACGGCCGGCTGCACTTCACGAACGTCCGGATCCCCCGCACCAACCTCCTGAACCGCTACGGTGACGTGGCCCCCGACGGCACCTACTCGTCCCCCATTGCGAGCCCGGGCCGCCGGTTCTTCACCATGCTCGGCACCCTGGTCCAGGGGCGGGTTTCCCTGGACGGGGCGGCAGTGGCGGCCTCCAAGGTCGCCCTCAAGGCAGCCGTCCACTACGCCGCCGAGCGACGCCAGTTCAACGCGTCCAGCCACACGGACGAGGAAGTCCTGCTCGACTACCAGCGCCACCAGCGGCGGTTGTTCACCCGGCTCGCCACCACGTACGCCGCCGGTTTCGCCCACGAACAGCTCCTGCAGAAGTTCGACGACGTCTTCTCCGGCGCCACGGACACCGACGCGGACCGCCAGGACCTGGAAACCCTCGCCGCGGCACTCAAGCCGCTCAGCACCTGGCATGCCCTGGACACGCTGCAGGAATGCCGCGAAGCCTGCGGCGGTGCCGGTTTCCTGATCGAGAACCGGTTCGCCTCGCTCCGGGCAGACCTGGACGTCTACGCCACCTTCGAGGGGGACAACACCGTCCTGCTGCAGCTGGTGGCGAAACGGCTCCTGGCCGACTACGCGAAGGAATTCCGCAGCGTGGACTTCGGTGTCCTGGCCCGGTACGTGGTGGGCCAGGCGACCGGCACTGCCGTCCACCGCACGGGGCTGCGCCAGGTGGCCCAGTTCATGGCGGACACCGGGTCGGTGCAGAAAGCAGCGATCGCCCTGCGTGACGAGGAAGGCCAGCGTGCCCTCCTCACCGACCGCGTACAGACCATGGTGGCCGAGGCGGCATCCGCGCTGAAAGGCAGCAACAGGCTCTCCCAGGAAAAGGGGGCCGCCCTGTTCAACCGGCACCAGAACGAACTGATCGACGCAGCCCAGGCCCATGCCGAACTGCTCCAGTGGGAGGCCTTCACCGAGGCGCTCCGCGACGTCACGGATCCCGGCACCAAAACGGTGCTGACGTGGCTGCGGGACCTCTTCGGCCTCAGCCTGATCGAAAAGAACCTGTCCTGGTACCTCATGAACGGCCGCCTCTCCATGCAGCGCGGCCGCACGGTGGGCGAATACATCAACCGGCTGCTGGTGAAGATCCGCCCGCACGCGCTGGACCTGGTGGATGCCTTCGGCTACGGCGATGAGCATGTCCGGGCAGCAGTCGCAACCGGCGCCGAGAAGATCCGCCAGGACGAAGCCAGGGCGCATTCCAGGGCCCAGCGGGCGAGCGGCAAGGCGGCCGTGGACGAAAAAGTGCTGCTGGCCAGGACCGCTGCCGGGCGCCACAGCTGACCCGGGCCGCGGCTGCTGACCGCATAAACGACGGCGGCGCCGTTTCCCTCGCGGGGGAAGCGGCGCCGCCGTCGTTCTGTCGAAGGAAGGTCAGTGCGCGGCGGGCAGCACCGAGCGGTACACCTCAAGCGTGGTTTCGGTGATGGATTCCCAGGAGAAGTGCTTCTCGGCACGGAGCCTGCCCGCCTGGCCCATGGCGCGGGCGCGTTCGGGGTCCGACACGACTTCGGTGAGGGCCGCGGCGAACTCGCTGACGAACTTGTCCGGATCCAGCGGCGTGCCGGTGCCGTCCGTCACCTGCTCCAGGTCCACCAGCAGGCCGGTCTGGCCGTGCTCAACCACTTCCGGGATGCCGCCCGTGGCGCTGGCCACCACGGCGGCTCCACAGGCCATCGCCTCGAGGTTTACGATGCCGAGCGGCTCGTAGATGGACGGGCAGGCGAAGGCGGTGGCGTGGCTAAGTACCTGGATCAGTTCGTGCCGGGGCAGCATGCGTTCAATGAGCACGACGCCGGTCCGCTGGCTTTGCAGGTCCTCGATCAGCCGGGCGGTTTCAGCGGCCAGCTCCGGGGTGTCTGCCGCGCCGAGGCACAGGACCAGCTGGACGTCGTCTGGCAGCTTTGCTGCGGCCCGGAGGAGGTAGGGCACACCCTTTTGGCGGGTGTTCCTGCCCACAAACACGACGCTCGGCTTGGCGGGGTCAATGCCCAGGGCGCGGATGGCGTCGTCGTTCTCGTCCCGGTTCCACAGTTCAACGTCGATGCCGTTGTGGACCACGCGGACCTTCTCCGGGTCCACGCTGGGGTAGCTGCGCAGGATGTCCTGACGCATGCCCTCGGACACGGCGATGATTGCCGCCGCTGCCTCGTAGGCGGTCTTCTCGACCCATGATGAGAGCGCGTATCCGCCGCCGAGCTGTTCGGCCTTCCACGGACGCAGCGGCTCCAGGCTGTGGGCGCTCAGGACATGCGGGATGCCGTGCAGCAGCGAGGCCAGGTGCCCTGCCATGTTGGCGTACCAAGTGTGCGAATGGACCAGGTCCGCGCCCTCGACGTCCGGGACGATCCGCAGGTCCACGCCGAGCGTCTGGACGGCGGCGTTGGCCGAGCCAAGATCCTCCGGCACGGAGTAGGACGTCACATGGGCGCCATGGTAATCGGCGTCGCGGGGAGCCCCAAAAGCACGAACCTGCAGGTCAACGTGCTTACTAAGCACCCTGCTCAATTCGGCCACATGCACCCCGGCGCCGCCGTAGATCTCCGGCGGGAACTCTTTAGTCACAATGTCTATTCGCACAAGACCCAAGGTAGTCCTTCACGCATAACTGTTCTAGTGTGAAGGGGTCCGGGCATGCCGGACTGTTTGGGGAGTTACGAAGGCGTACAGGAGCGACCACTATGCCGTTGAACAAAAAAGTCCTGGCCATTGTCCTCGCAGGCGGTGAGGGAAACAGACTGATGCCACTGACGGCAGACCGCGCGAAACCGGCGGTGCCCTTTGCGGGCAGCTACCGCCTTATCGACTTCGCCCTGTCCAACCTGGTGAATTCCCGCTACCTGCAGATCGTCGTCCTCACCCAGTACAAGTCGCACAGCCTGGACCGACATATCTCCGAGACCTGGCGGATGTCCACCCAGCTGGGCAACTACGTTGCCTCGGTGCCGGCGCAGCAGCGCGTCGGCAAGAGCTGGTTCCTGGGCAGCGCCAACGCCATCTACCAGTCCCTGAACCTCATCCACGACGCCAACCCCGACATCGTGGTGGTGGTCGGCGCCGACCACGTCTACCGCATGGATTTCGCCCAGATGGTTGCGCAGCACGTTAGCAGCGGTGCCAAGGCGACCGTTGCCGCCGTCCGGCAGCCCCTCAACATGGCCAACCAGTTCGGCGTCATCGAGGTGGACCAGAACGATCCCCAGAAGATCGCCGCGTTCGTGGAGAAGCCCGCCTCCACGCCCGGCCTGGCGGCCGATCCCACCCAGTTCCTGGCCTCCATGGGCAACTACGTGTTCGACGCCGACGCACTGGTGGACGCCCTGCACGTGGACGCCGAACGGCTGGACACCAAGCACGACATGGGCGGGGACATCATCCCCTACTTCGTCAACCAGGGCGAGGCCGGCGTCTACGACTTCACGCTCAACGAGATTCCGGGATCCACCGAGCGGGACCGCACCTACTGGCGTGACGTGGGAACCATCGACTCCTTCTACGACGCGCACATGGACCTGATCTCCCCGCTGCCGGTCTTCAACCTCTACAACTCCGAATGGCCCATCTACACCCGGCAGAGCATCTCCCCGCCCGCCAAGTTCGTCCGCGGCCAGAACAACACCGTGGGCACGGCACTCGACTCCATCGTCTCCAGCGGCGTGGTCATCTCCGGCGGCGTGGTGGAGGGGTCCGTCCTGTCCAACGACGTCTACGTGGCAACCAGCAGCCGGGTGATCGACTCCGTTCTGATGGACAAGGTGCAGGTGGGTGAGGGCGCGGTCATCAACAGGGCCATCATCGACAAGAACGTCAAGGTTCCCGCCGGTGCAGCCATCGGACTCGACGCCGACCTGGACCGGGCGCGCGGTTTCAAGGTCACCGACTCCGGCATCACGGTCCTGGCCAAGGGCCAGAAAGTTCCCGAGCCCGGCGAAGAGGAGAGGCAGCTGGCAGCCAGGAACCTGCACCTCGTCCCCAACGCGGTCAAGGCCGCCGCGGCACAGTACCCGGATGTCCAGGAGTCCGTGGACAAGGTGGCCCAGACCCATGCAGCTGCGGCAGCCGACGCCGGTCCCCGCGCCCGGCTCTCCTAGACTGGCTGTTCCGTGGCCGGCGGCACCCCAAGGGGGCGCCGCCGGCGGCGTTTAAGCTGCCGCTCCGGGCTGTAAAATTAGCCTAATGAGCTCCCCCGACCTGACCCCTGAGGAAATCCAGGCCTGCCTCAAGGTCCTGAACACCATCCACGCCTATGACGAGGAGCACCCGGACTACATCTCGGTGCGCCGCGCCACCGGGAAGATGTTCAAGGCCGTCAAGCGGCACCGCCGGGTCACCAAGCGGGACCTCATCGCCGAAGCCGACCGGGCCGTCCTTGCCCAGACGGCAACCGCCGCGCCGGACAGGATCGACGACGAAACGCGCGGCAACAAGCTTGCCCCTTCCGCCACGGGGAAAGTGGCCGGACATCTCATCCGGTCCCGGCCCTGCTACATCTGCAAACAGCACTACACCCAGGTGGACGCCTTCTACCACCAGCTGTGCCCGGAGTGCGCTGCCTTTAGCCACAGCAAGCGCGATGCCCGGACGGACCTGACCGGGCGCCGGGCGCTGCTCACCGGAGGCCGGGCGAAGATCGGCATGTACATTGCCCTGCGGCTGCTGCGCGACGGCGCCCACACCACCATCACCACGCGCTTCCCCAAGGACGCCGCGCGACGCTTTGCCGCCATGGAGGACAGCGGGGAATGGCTGCACCGGCTCCGCATTGTGGGCATCGACCTCCGGGACCCCGCGCAGGTCATGGCGCTCACCGACTCCCTCAATGAGGCAGGGCCGCTGGACATCATCATTAACAACGCCGCCCAGACCGTCCGCCGCTCAGGCAATGCCTACAAGCCGCTGGTGGATGCCGAGGACGAGCCGCTGCCTGCTGTTCTGGAGCGGTCCAACGGCGGTCCGGAGCTGCTGACCTTCGGCCACGCACACGACAAGCACCCGCTTGCCCTGGCCGGCAGCGTCACGGAGCATCCCGTGCTGGCCGGTGACGCCATCACATCCCTTGCACTGTCCACCGGCTCCGCTTCACTGGAACGCATCGCGTCCGGGACGGCGATCGACGCCGGCGGGCTGGTGCCGGACCTCGCCACGATCAACAGCTGGACCCAGGTGGTGGACGAGGTGGACCCGCTGGAGATGCTGGAAGTGCAGCTCTGCAACGTCACCGCCCCGTTCCTGCTGGTCAGCCGGCTGCGGGAAGCCATGAAACGGTCCACCGCCCGGCGCAAGTACATCGTCAACGTCTCCGCCATGGAAGGCCAGTTCTCCCGCGCCTACAAAGGGCCGGGGCACCCGCACACCAACATGGCCAAGGCTGCGCTGAACATGATGACCCGCACCAGTGCCCAGGAAATGCTGGAGACGGACGGGATTCTGATGACCGCCGTCGATACCGGATGGATCACCGACGAACGCCCCCATTTCACCAAGGTCCGGCTCATGGAGGAGGGTTTCCATGCCCCCCTGGACCTGGTGGACGGCGCTGCCCGCGTCTACGATCCCATCGTCATGGGCGAGAACGGCGAGGACCAGTACGGCGTGTTCCTGAAGGACTACAAACCCAGCCCCTGGTAGCGGTAAGCTCGCGGCATGAACGCCGAGCCAGCTTCCACTGAAGAGCCATCGTCCGCCGTGCAGAACCTTGAACACCATGAATGCTGGGCCATGCTCCGGACGGTATCCGTCGGCAGGCTCGCCATCGTGGTCGACGGGCGCCCGGACATCTTCCCCATCAACTACACCGTGGACGGCGGCACAGTAGTGTTCCGTACCGGCGAGGGCACCAAGCTGTCCGGCGCGTCGGGCGACTCCGCCGTGGCGCTTGAAGCCGACGGCGTGGATCCCTCGACCGGCATGGCGTGGAGCGTGGTACTCAAGGGCACCTCTGCCGTGGTCAGGGGCACCGAGGAAGTCCTGGACACGGCGCGGCTCTACCTCTTCCCCTGGCAGGCGGGGCACAAGGATGCCTTCGTCCGGGTCACCCCGGACAGCGTGACCGGACGCCGGTTCAAGGTGACAGATCCCCTGACCTGGTGGACCCAGCACAGCAGCGCCGCAAAGTCCTCGCCGGAATAAGCCCGCCAGGAATCCCGAGCGCGGAACAGGAACCCGGAGCCGGGCCCGGTCAGGCGAGCTGGGTGATCTCCACGCTCACGCTCAGGGCCGAACCGCCGCCGCCGGACAGGATGCCCTTGAGCGGGGAGACGTCGCGGTAGTCACGCCCCCGTGCCACGGTGACGTGGAAATCGCCGGCCGGCTTGTGGTTGGTGGGGTCCCAGCTCCGCCATTCGCCGTCCCACCACTCCAGCCAGGCATGGGACTGTCCGGCGACAGTTTCCCCGATGCCGGCGCTGGAGCGCGGGTGCAGGTAACCGGAAACGTAGCGGGCCGGTATGCCGCAGCTGCGCAGCGCACCGATCGCAAGGTGGGCCAGGTCCTGGCAGACGCCCTGGCGCTGGCCCCAGGCCTCTTCAGCGTTGGTGGTGACGCCGGTGGAACCCGACATGTACGTCATCTCGCCGCGCATCCATGCGAAGATGGCCATGGCGGCCTCGTGCGGGTTCTTCCCGGCAACCACCTGCGGGATGATCCCCAGGACCTCCTCGCCGGGGCCGCTGAGCCGCGACTGCGGCAGCCAGTCGCTGAACGTGTTCAGCGTGTCCGGCGACGCCAGGACGTCCCAGTCCACGATGTCCGCCTCGGACGGAATCTTCTCGGCCCGGTGCACCTCGACGGTGATGTTGGAGACCACCTCCAGGTGCTCATGCGGCATCTGCATGTCGAAGGCCGTAACCCGGGTGCCCCAGTAGTCGCGGTAGGTACTGACGGCCGCCTGCGACGGCGAGACCTTCACCACGGATTCCAGCACCACCTGCTGGGAATCCGTCAGCGGTGTCATCCGGGCCTCGTTGTAGGACAGGGTGACGCGCTTGTTGTACTTGTACGCCGTCTTGTGGGCGATGCTCAGCCGGGTCATGAAACTTCTCCCACCCAGGCCAGTTCGTCCGCCTGATTGAAGTACTTACGGGAAATGGCGTCCGACGCCTGGGACACTGCCTTCTGCACGCGTTCCATGTGTTCGGGCAGCTCGGACATGAGGTCGTCGGTGCGGTGGAACTCAAGGAACGTGCGGGCCTGGCCCACGATCCGGCGGGCGTCGTTGATGAAGCCCACCCGCTGCGCGGAGGGGTCGAGTTTGGCCAGGCACTCGTCGGCGTCGCGCAGGGCGTAGACGATGGAGCGCGGGAACAGCCGGTCCAGCAGGAGGAACTCGGCCGCATGCTGGTCGCCGAAGGCCGCCCGGCGGGTCCGGAGGAAGGACTCGTAGGCGCCGGCGCAGCGGAGCATGTTCACCCAGGACATGCCCGCGGACAGCACGTCCCGGGTGGACAGCATGCGGGCGGTCATGTCCGCGCGTTCCAGGGAGCGGCCCAGCACCAGGAACAGCCAACTCTCGTCATGGCTCACCGTGGTGTCCGCCAGGCCGCTGACCATGGCGGTACGTTCCAGCGTCCAGTTGCAGAACCGGTAGGTGCCCACCACGTCCTTGCGGTGCTGGCTCAGCCCGTAATAGGTGGTGTTGAGGCTCTCCCAGAGACCGGAGGACACCGTTTCGCGGGCACGCCGTGCGTTCTCGCGGGCAGCCCCGAGGGAGCCGGCGATGGACGTGGCACTGGTCTTGTCGTACGCCAGGGCGTGCAGCAGTTCCGGCAGCCCGAAGTCCTCGTTCTGCGGCCGGGCGCCCATGACGGCCAGGAGTTCCTGGGCCACGCTCTTGCGTTCTTCCATGGGCAGGTGGTTCAGCCGCTCCAGGTGGACGTCCAGGATGCGTGCGGTGCCGTCCGCCCGCTCCACGTAGCGGCCGATCCAGAACAGGGATTCGGCAATTCGGCTAAGCATTCGCGGCTACCTCCTGCGGGCCCGAAAAGGGAAAAGACGTCTGCCGGGCTTTATCCCGGCTCACTGCTGCTGCTCCGACTGGCGGTCGCGCCAGTTGCTCTCCACCGGCCAGACGGAGACCCGCTCGCGCACCGAGATGGAGGGCCGGGGAACGGTTTCGACCGGCATCTGCGGCGAATCGGCAAGGACCCAGGTGTCCTTGGAGCCGCCGCCCTGGCTGGAATTCACGATCAGCGACCCTTCCTTCAGCGCCACGCGGGTCAGGCCGCCGGGCAGCACCCAGACGTTG
>Ga0307412_10000631_pt1 | contig 20565 bp, 16 predicted proteins | sample DK1Cmetagenome_3_FD_203823 | JGI IMG/M metagenome (GOLD analysis project Ga0307412, IMG submission 203823) | Maize rhizosphere microbial communities from greenhouse at UC Davis, California, United States - DK15-C-1 | ecosystem: Host-associated > Plants > Roots > Rhizosphere > Soil | place: USA...
GCCGGGCCAGGCGCTCAGCTATTACATGGGCGAGCTGGCGTTCCTTGACGCGCGCGCGCGCGCCGAGAAGGCGTTGGGCCCGAAGTTCAACATCCGCGCCTGGCACGATGCGATGCTGCAGCTGGGTTCGGTGCCGCTGACCGTGATCGACCAGCGCACCGACCAGTTCATCCGCGAAGGCGGCAAGGGCCCCTATCCCGACGAGGAGTGAGATTCAGGGCTTGAACAGCGCCAGCGGCCCGCGTCCAGCGGTGCTCCAGGTCGACCAGTTGGGGAAGACATAGGGCAGGTCGGCATCGGCGACGCCGTGCCAGCGGGCGATCGCGCCGAGATATTCCTCCTGCGCCACGCCCGGCACGAACCGGCCTTCCTTGGTGATATCGTCGGCGCCGCCGAGCACCGGATCGGGGTAGCTGCCGAGCACCGCGCCCGGTGCGACGTCGCCGCCCATCACCAGATGGTTGCTGCCCCACGCATGGTCGGTGCCGTTCTGGCCGTTGCCGAGATAGGTGCGGCCGAAGTCGCTCATCGTGAAGCTGGTGACGTTGCCCGCCAGCCCCAGCGAGCCCATCGCCTTGTGGAAGCCGGCCATCGCATTGGCGAGGTCGGCGAGCAGCCCGGCATGCGTGCCCGCGGCGGTGTTGCCCGCCTGGACCTGGCCCGAATGCGTGTCGTACCCGCCCTGGCTCACCAGGAAGTTCTGGCGCGCATGGCCCAGCGTGCCGCGCGCGGCGATCATCCGGGCGACGACCATCAACTGCCGCGCGAGATCGCTGGTCAGCGCCGCGCCGGTGGTGGGATTGACGAAGAAGCTATCAGTCGGCGCCGTGCCGGCGAGGATGGTGTTCGCCGTCGAGGCCTGATCGTAGTTGCGGGTGATCGCCTGCGCGACGCCGTCGAGCACCGCGCTGCCATCGGCATTGCTGCCGAGTGCGGTGATGGCGCTGTTCTTCGCGTTGCTGCCGGCGCTGTAGCCGCTGCGTCCCGGCAGGCCGCCGGTCGGCAGGATCAGCGGCGTGGTCTGGCGGCCGAGCACCGCCACGGTCGATCCCGCGAGCGACATCACCGGCGGCAGCGTGCCGCCCGGCATCTTGTCGGCGATGCGGCCCAGAAAACCGTCGCGGCTTGTCTCACGGGCGCGCAGGCCCTGCCAGTGATCCTGCTCGTCGGCATGGCTCATCAGATTGGCGGGGCGCAGGTCGCTGCGCGACTGATAGGTCGCCTTGGTGAGCGGCGCGAACAGCGTGCCGGCGTTGAGCACCAGCCCCAGCGAGCCTTCGTCCCATACCGGCCGCAGCGCCGCCATTGCCGGGTGCAGCGCATAGGCGCTGTTGGTCAGCGGGGTGAGCGCGGTGCGCTGGATGCCGACGCTGCCGCGCGAGGCCAGATAGCTGCTGTGCCGGGCATCGGTGGGGATCACCATGTTCCAGCCGTCATTGCCGCCGAACAGGAAGATACCGACCATGGCGCGGTAGCTGCCGGTGGGCGCGGCGATGGCGGCGGTGCGGCCGAACTGGCCCAGCGCGGCGAGCGCACCGGTGCCGGCGGTGAGGCGAACGAAATCGCGACGGGAAAGCGACATGGGGTAATTCCTCAGCGATCGACCAGGAACATCGGGCTGGTGCCGGCGACGTAGAGCATCATCTGCGCACGCTTGCGGGCCTGCAGCTTGGGATCGGCGTTGGTGATCGCCACGCCTGCCGCCTTCAGCGCATCGCGCTGCGCCTTGGTCAGACCCTTGGCGAACATCAGCAGGTTGATGCGATCGACCATGCCGTCGACATCGTCGCCGAGCGCTTCCCAATCGGCCCAGACTGGCGCCGAGCCGGAGGTGCCAGACAGCGTCGCCACTGCGGCATATTCGGTGCGGGTGGCATCGCCGCTCACCGTCCAGTCATAGACCAGGTTGTGCAGGCGCAGCTGGGTGTTGCTGGTCAGCAGCTTCGAGGCGGGGCTGCGCAGCGTCGCGCTGCCCGGCAGCGGGAAATCGTCCGGGTAGAAATTGAACACCGACGGCGCCTTCATCACCGGCTGGGCGAGGTTGGTGTCGCGGGTCTGGAAGACATAGCCGTCGGTGGTGAAGCCGATCGCGCGGGCGAGGCTGGTCATCGCCAGCACCGGCTCCTTCAGCTTGCCGGCGGCGCTGCCCTGCGGCGCACGCGCTTCGGCATCGGTGAGGATGGCGCGGATCATCGCCTTCATGTCGCCGCGCACGCCGCTGCCATTGTTGGCAAACACCGCCGCGATCCGCCCGATATAGGCGGGCGAGGGGTTGGGCGTGACGAGATGGGTGATCAGGTGCCGCGCCACGAAGGGCGCGGTGGAGGTGTGGTTGAATGCCGCGTCGACCACTGCCGCCACGCTCGCCTGCTGCGCCGCGCCGGCGGCGACGGTGGTGCCCAGGAAGCGCTTCTCGGCGCCGTCATAGCGGCTCGGCACCGCGATCATCGGCTGGGCATAGGCGATCGCCTGGCCATCGGTGATCGCCGCGCTGCCCACTCGCGCATAGGTCCAGCCGGTCAGCGCGCGGGCGACGTCGCGGATGTCGTCCGACGTGTAGTTCGGGATCGGGCCGCCGCTCGCGTCGCGCTGGACGCTGCCGTCCATGCCGAGCTTGTCCGGCCCCATGGTGAAGAGCTGGAGGAATTCGCGGGCGTAATTCTCAGACGGCGTGCCCTTCCGGCTGTCCGCCATGTCGAGATAGTCGCCCATATAGCCGTTGAGCGTCACGCCAAGCAGCAGGTCGCGGTAATTGCCGAACGCATGGGTCAGGAACAGCTGGTTGAACGCGGCGATGCCCGCAGTCGAGCGCACGCCCGCCTCCGAAGCGACGATCATCTGCGACAGCGCGAACGCCACCCGCTGGCGCAGCTGGTCCGGCCCGGTGATTGCATCGGCGTAGAAGCGCATCGCCACCGGCGTGCGGGTGAAGCGCTGCGTCGAGCAGGCCGTATCGCCGGACGCGCAGGAATCGGTGCGGACGTCGACCGCCAAATCGGCATAGGTGCTGCCGGTCGCGGCGAACTGCTCGTCGAGCCAGCCGTTCACGCCGAGCGTACGGATGCGATCGACTAGCGCCACATTGGGCCCGAAGCTCGCCTGCTGGGCAAGGCGCACCGAATCGTCGAGCGCGGTGCCCGCCACCGGTGTCGGCGCAGGGGTTGGGGGCGCGGAGACGAGGCCGCCCGCAGGTGCTCCCCCGCCGCCGCCGCCGTCGCAGGCCGCAAGTAGGGCCAATGCCATCGCGGCACCCGCCGCCATAGCTCTCTTCGTTACGCTTGACACGCCCCCGGCTCCTTTGAACGCGCACTGGGAATGCCAAGGTTATTAAGGGGATAAGGTTAAGACTGACCTCGATCTTGTGGTTAGCGAAAGATTACCGCCGACAGGCCAGAACTATCGCGGCGGTCTTTGCGGCATCGAGCGCCTCGGCGTGCGCGGCGCAGACATGTTCGTCGCGATCGATCGCGAGACTGAAGGGCAGGCCCGCGCTTCGCCGCTCCACCTCGGCCGCCAGGCGGCGCTGGGTGGCGCGATCGGGCTGCCAGCGTTGGCTCGGGGGAACCGTTTCGAGCATCGTCCGCGTCGCGCGGCTGTCATCGAACGGCACCACCAGCACGCGAAACGGGCGCGCTCCACGACCGATTTCGGCCAGGTGCGCCAGTTCGGCGTGGCAGGGCGCGCACCAGGAGGCGACGAACAGCAGCACCGTTTCCGGCGGGTAGCGCGCCGGCTCCGGTGCCGGCGCCTTGCCGCCCGACAACAGCAACATGCACGCGATTCCACAGAAACTTCGAACCAGGGCATGCATGTCGCTCGACATCCTCATCGCGGCATGATCTGAAAGGGCCGTCCTTGGGGGAGGGGTATCATATGTCGTCGCTGATTCTCGCGTTATTGCTGGCGGGCGCCCAGCAGATCGGCCCGCAACAGCCCGCGACCGCGCCGACGCTGCAGCAGCTTTTCGATCAGGCGACCAAAGCCGCGGCCGAGGGGCAGTGCGCGGAAGCGGTGCGGACGTTCGAACAAATCGAAAAGAACACCCAGGCAATGGAGAGCGCCACCGTCCGCGCGGCCGTGGATGTGCGCAAGGGCTCCTGCCTGGTGCAGTTGGAGCGTGTCGAAGCGGGCGAGGCGGCGATCCGTCGCGGCCTTCCGATACTCGCAGCCAAGGGCGGGTCGTTCGCCGAGGAAGTACGGGAATCGCATCTTGCGCTCGGCAGGGTCGCGATGCTCGGGTTCGACTATACGACCGCGATCGCCGAGTATCGGCAGGTGCTGGAGGGAACCACGGGCGCCGACCGCATCCAGCCGCTGATGGCGCTGACCCAGGTGACGATGTTCGACAACGACGGCGCAGCGATTCGCTATGCCACCGAGGCGCGGAGTATCGCGTTCGCCGATCCGAGATTCGACAAGAAGGCGAAGGCGGTGGTGCAGACCCAATATGCCCGGGCGCTGCTCAACGCGGGCCGCGCACCGGAGGCCTATGCCGAGCTGAAGGACAGCCTGCGCAAGCAGGGCGGGCTGACGATGAGGGTCGGCATTGCCGATCTCGCCACCCGTTCCGACCTGGCGATCGCCGCCTGGCTCAACCAGGACAGGGACCAAGCCTACAAGTATCTGGCCTATACGGGTGCCGGGCATTTCGATAAGTCGCCTTTCGCGCGCGCGAGCGACATGAACCTGCCGCCCTGTGGCGAGGCGACCGGTCTCAATCCCGATGACATGGCGGTCATTCAGTTCTCGCTCGCCGAGGACGGTCATGTCGAAGGCGTGCTGCCGATCTATACGCCTGCCGGGCGCGCGGCCGCCATCGCCTTTGCCCGCGAAGTCGCGGCTTGGTCGTGGAAGCCGGAAGACGCGCGCGCCATTCCTGCGCTGTTCCGCTATACCACGCGCGTCGAACTCCGCTGCACCAAAGGCGCGGAACGCCCCGCCCTGACCCTGCCGCTCGCCAATGCGACGGCCGAATGGCTGGAGGGCAAGGGCGTCGCCGATGCCGGCTGGAAGGCGATGCCGGATGCCAAGGCTGCCCCGCTCGATCGCGCGGCGCTGGCAACGGCGCGCGCGAAGAACGACGCAGCCGCCGTGCTCGCCGCGGCCGTCGCGCTGGGAGATAACAGCGTTGTTGGCGACGCGGAGCGCAAGGCCCTGCTAGCGGAAGCGGTGACGCTCGGCGACACCCTGGCGGCCCCCGCCGCCGTGCGTGCGTATATTGCGATCAAGAAGGCGGAAGCGGATCGCCGTAGCAGCAGTAGCGGGCCGCTGCGGGCGTTGCTCGCACGCCCCGAATTCCAGAGCGATGCGCTGGCTTCGGCAACGCTGCGGCTGCTGATCGCGACGCCGGGGTTCCGCTCGCGCGGCCCGTCCGATGCGGACGCGCTGCTTTCAGGAGTGGTGGGCACGCCAGGTCTGCCCGAACGGCACCCGTTGAAAGTTGCCGCATGGCTCCAGCGCGCCAATCTCGCCGCATCCAAGGGCGACCTCAGCGCGGCGCAACATGCATTCGAGCAAACCGGCCTCACCAGCCGCCAATGCGCGCTTTTGGGCCTCAAGCCGGCCGTGCGCAGCATCGGCGACCTCGGCAACGCCTTTCCGGAATCGGCCCAACGGCTGGGCTTCGAGGGCTGGGTCCGGACCGAATTCGATGTCGCCACCGACGGCAAGACGATCGCGCCGCGCGCCGTCAGCGCCTATCCGGCCTTCGTGTTCGACGAAGCCGCCAAGACGATGGCCAAGGCGTTCCGCTATACGAGCAGCTACCGGCCCGAGGACGGCGTGGCCTGCACCGCGCAGGATGCGCCGGTCAGCTTCCGCCAGTTCGGCCGGTGATGTCCGCGTCGCACCCGGGCGTCAGATCGTGCCGGCGCCGCCATTGGCGCCGAACACGCTGCCATCGGTATAGCTGAACTCGTTCGAGGCGAGCGCCACGTAGAGCGGAGCGAGCTCGGCCGGCTGGCCAGCGCGGCCTAGCGGCGTGTCCTGTCCGAACTCGCCCATCTTGCCGGGCAGCTGGCCGCCGGCAACCTGCAGCGGCGTCCAGATCGGCCCCGGCGCGACGGCGTTGACGCGGATGCCCTTCTTGGCGAGCTGCTTCGCCAGCCCCTTGGTGAAGATCGCGATACCGCCCTTGGTGGTAGCGTAATCGAGCAGCTCCTTGCCCGGATCGACCGAATTGACCGAGGCGGTGTTGATGATCGCCGCCCCTGGCTTCATCAGCGGAATCGCGGTCTTGGTGATCCAGAACATCGCGTAGAGATTGGTCTTCAGCGTGCGATCGAACTGTTCGAAGCTGATCTCGGTGATCGACTCCTTCGATTGCTGATAGGCGGCGTTGTTGACCAGGATGTCGAGCCCGCCCAGCTGGCGATGCGCGCGCGCCACCAGATCGACGCAGAAGCCTTGGTCGGTTAGGTCGCCGGGCAGCAGCACCACCTTGCGGCCCTCGGCGCGGAGCAGCTTGGCGACGTCCTGCGCATCGGGCTCCTCGCTCGGGAAATAGTTGATCGCGACATCGGCGCCCTCGCGCGCGAAGGCGATCGCCGCAGCACGGCCGATGCCGGAATCACCGCCCGTCACCAGCGCCTTGCGGCCGGCGAGCTTGCCCGATCCGCGATAGCTGCGCTCGCCGCAATCGGGCACGGGCGTCATCTCGCGCTGGAGCGCCGGCCATTTCTGGCGCTGCTCCGGGAACGGCTTGTTGGTATATTTGGTCTGCGGATCGGGGGCCGGCGCGGTGTTCGCCGCTTGCGCCAGGGCTGGTCCGGCGGCAGTAGCGGCACCGGCGGCAGCGGCACCCTTCAGAAGATCGCGGCGGCTCGGTACGTCGGTCATGGTGCTGCTTCCTGTTGCGCGGGAATTAGCGCGCGAGGCTGGCAAAGGTTCAGCGTTGACGGCAATAAAGCGAAAGGCTTCAATAGGATATGACTATTCCCGCACCTATGCTGACACGCCGCGCGCTGGTCGGCTCCGCCGTCGCGCTGACCGCCTGCCCAGCTGCGCTGTTCGCCCGTTCGGCGGGTGGCCTGATCGCCGGCACCTATACCAATGAGGGCGGCCCCGGCCTCGTGCCGCTGGCGCAGGGGCCGCAGGGCTGGCGCGCGGGAGCGCCGGTGGCGGCGATCCGCAACGCCTCGTTCGGCGTGCGATCGGCGGCGACGGGCATGCGCTATCTGCTCGACGAGCAGAGCAAGGGAATGCTCGGCGTCTACACCGCCGATCTGCAGAAGGTGGCGGGCGCCTCGACGTTGGGTGCGGATCCGTGCCACGCCGCGCTTGCCGCCGATGGGCGCCGCCTCGCGGTGGCCAATTATTCGAGCGGCAGCGTCGCACTGTTCACGCTCGATCGCGCCGGCCGGCCGGTGGGCGAGGCGCAGCGGATCGCGCATGAGGGCAGCGGCCCCAATCGCGATCGCCAGGCCGGGCCGCATGCGCATTGGGTGGGCTTTTCGGCCGGCGGCACGCAGCTCCATTCGGTCGATCTCGGCGCCGACGCGGTGTTTCTCCACCGGCTGGGCACGGGCGGCGCGGTCGACACCAGTATCGCCTATCGGACCGAGGCCGGCGCGGGGCCGCGCCATCTCGCCCGCCATCCGAAGCTGCCGATCGCCTATCTCGTCACCGAACTCGCCAATACCGTGACCGTGCTGCGCGCGCATCCCGATGGCAAGTTCACCGCGCTGGCAACGCTTTCGACGCTGCCCAAGGGCTTCACCGGCACGTCGTTCGCTGCGCATATCGCGGTCAACGCCGCCGGCACGCGCCTGTACATCTCCAATCGCGGGCATGACAGCATCGCCGTCTATGCGATTCAGCGCGATGGCGGGCTCACACCGCTCCAGCACGCCGGCTCCGGCGGCCACTGGCCGCGCCTGTTCCTGCTGCGGGAAGCCGACGGCGAGATGCTGGTCGCCAACGAGCGTTCGGGCAACATCGCTCGCCTGCCGCTCGGCCGCGACGGGCGGCTCGGCGCGGCGGCCAAGGGGCTCGCGCTCCCGGGCGTGGTGTTCCTCTCGGTCTGAGGCCTAGCGCGCCAGTCGCACCGTCGCGGTCCCTTCCGCCCAGACCGGCAGATACAGCCCCTGGCCCGAGGCCTGGAGCGTGCCGGTACGGGTACGCTCCATCTTCGCGTCGATGCGCAGCACCCCCTCCCGCCGGCTGGCGATCGCGCGGCTGACCTTGCCGAGCAGCTCGGCATAGTCGCGCTCGAAATTCTGGGTGAGCGAGGCGGCGATGAAGGCGCTCATCCCCGGCGCGTTCATCAGCCGCAGGATGAGGTCGCCGCCGGTCATGTCGGTGGTGCCGCTGACGCCGAGATTCTGGAAGTCGACCCGCCGCGAATTGGGCAGGTTGGCCGGCGTCGCGGTGAGCCACACCGTGCCGCGCGTCCGGCCGATCCGCCCAGCCACATCCTCGGCCGAGAACAGCAGGCCCACCGCCATCTGGTTGCCCTTGGTGCCGTAGATCGTCGCTTTCTCGAACTGCGCGCGCACGGGCCCGACGCCGGGCACGTCGAATGGCCGCGCCGAGCGCTTGACCAGCGCCTTCATCAGCACCGGCTCCAGCTCGCGATAGTCGGCGATCACCGGCAGGAACAGCGAGACCTGGCCCACCGGACCCTGCAGCGCCTGCATCGCCGGCAGCGGAGTAGGGGCGGGATCGGCGGGGCGCTGCCCAACAAAGGTCTCCGTCATCGCCTCCATGCCGAGCCGCAGCTCCAGCCGCTTGCCGGTGATCGCATAGCCGCCATAGCGCAGCTGCTTCGGCGTCACCCGCATCCACACCGGCGGGTTCTCGCGGTTGAGCGACAAAGTGGTGAAAGCAGAGCGCCACGCCTCCTCGATCTTCTGGCGCACGCCCAGCTTCTGCAGCTCGCGCGGCAGATCGCGTTCGAGCTTCGCCACGACGGGCGCGAGCTTCTGGTCGGCCTTGTCGGTGAACTCGATACGCTGGCCCAGAATGTCGACATGCGGCGCATCGGCCCAGGCATAGTCGATCGCGATCGTGCCGCGCGGGTTCCAGTCCGGCCCGAGCGACAGCCGGATCACCGCATGCGCCGTCGCCTCGGCCGTCGCCGTCTCGCGCTTCAGCACCCCGCCGATATCCTCGGCATGTACCACGGCGTGGAGCGGCATCGCCAGCCGGATGGTCTGGCCCGAGCCGCCGATCGTCATCCGTCCGCGGGTGACCTCGCCGATGATGCGACACTTGATGGTCGGCGTCTTCAGCGTGGCGATGCCGAGATCGAGCTTCTTGGGCGGGACGCAGGGCTGATCCGGCGCGTCGATGCCCCACAGGCGGCGCGGCACGGCGCGTTCCAGCGTTGCGGCAAGATCGTCGAGATTGGCCTCGAGCGGCAGGGTGAGCGTCGACAGCTCGGGCGTAACCGCGATCCGGTCCTTGGCGTGCGGTGGCGCGCCGCCGCCGCGATCGCCCGAACAACCGGCCAGCGCGAGCAGCAGCACCGCCGAGTAGAACCGCCCGCGCATTCGCTTCCCCTTGTTGCCCAACCGGAACAAGAGTGCAGAACCTCTCTGTTGGCCGATGCGTTCCGCATGCCGACAACATGCCATCCCCCTGCGCGATGGCATGCCCGGCGGGTGACATCTGTCACTGCCGGGGCGGGCTGTGGTGCGGCAGGTTCGGGCCGTTCTTGAAAAGGGGGGTCGACCGATGATCGACGATCTCGCCGCAGTTGCGCGGCTGTCCGGCGTATCGAAGCGGCTCGGCGGGCGATTGGTGCTCGACGGTCTCGACCTGGCGATCCGCGCCGGCGAAGTGACTGCACTGCTCGGCCCGAACGGGGCGGGCAAGACCACCTCGGTCGCGCTGCTCACCGGCCGGTTGGCGCCCGATGCCGGCACGGCGCAGCTGTTCGGGATCGACCCGCGCCGCCCCGCCGCGCGCCGGCGGCTGGGGGTGATGCTGCAAAGCGCCGGGCTGCCCGACGTGCTGACCATCCGCGAGCTGGTGACGCTGCATGCCGGCTATTACCCCGACCCGCGCCCGCTGAACGAGGTGCTGGCGCTCGCTGGGCTCGGCGACCTCGCCGATCGCCGCTGCGGCGCACTTTCGGGTGGGCAGGCACGGCGGGTGCAATATGCGCTGGCGATCTGCGGCCGTGCCGATCTGCTCGTGCTCGACGAGCCGACCGCGGCAATGGACCGCGGCGCCGCACGCACCCTGTGGGGGACGGTGCGCGACCTCGCCGATGGCGGCGCGGCGGTGCTGCTGACCAGCCACGACCTCGCCGAGGCCGATACGCTCGCCGATCGCGTGCTGGTGATGGATGCCGGGCGGATCGTCGCCGACGACACGCCCGCGGCGCTGCGGGCGCGGGCAGGGGGTTCGGTGATCCGCTGCCGCACCACGCTGGTGCCGGCGGTGGCGGCGCTGCTGCCGGCCGTCCGCGAGGCCGGTATGGAGGGCGCGGACCTGCGAATCGTCAGCGTCGATGCAGCCGCGACGGTGCGGGCGCTGCTCGACGCGGATGCGCAACTCGAGGCGCTCCGCATCGCCGACGCTACTCTGGAAGATGCGATCGCCACGCTACTGAGCCCGATCGAGGAAAGGAAAGCCGCATGACCGCGCTTGCCGCTCCCACCGGCGTCTGGCGCCGCGAAGCGCTGACCGAAGTGAAGCGCAGCCTGCGCCTGCCGCAGTTCCTGCTGCCGACCGCGCTGACGCCCGCCGCCTTCTACGCGTTGTTCACCCTCGCGCTGCCGCACCCGGAGGTGCCCGGCTACGCCGTCGCGACGCTTGCCGGCTATGGCGTGTTCGCCGCTACGGGCCCCGCGCTGTTCGGCTTCGGCGCTGGCGTCGCCGTCGAGCGCGAGCAGGGGTTGATCGAGCTGAAACGCGTCTCGCCGATGCCTGCAGGGGCCTATGTGGCGGCCAAGCTCGTCGCGGCGGTGACGATCACCGCCTTCGCGCTCGCGCTGATCTATGCGCTGGCGATTGTCGCGGGGGCGCGGTTGTCGGCCGGGACCTGGGTGGTGCTGGCGATGCTCCACCTTGCCTCCGCCATCCCCTTCGCGCTCATCGGCTTCGGCATGGGCATGCGGATGACCGCAAAGGGGGCGGTGGCGATCGCCAATGCGCTGTTCCTCGGTTTCTCGATCCTGGGCGGGCTGTGGATCCCGAGTGCGTTGCTGCCCGGTTGGATGCAGACGCTGGGGGCGTTCACGCCCTCCTATCACCTCGGCCAGATCGCGCGTGCGATCCTGGATCTGCCGACGACCGGTTCGCCCTGGATCCACGGCGCGGCGGTCCTCGCGATGACGATGGTGGCCGCGGCCTGGGCCTGGACCGGCTGGCGGCGCAGCCCGGCTTGACCGAGCCCCGGACAATCCGCGAGGCTGACGCGATGCAGATTCAGACGCCCCAGGAACGGTGGAGAGGGAATGGCTGGCCCTGGCTTGCCTATCTGATCTTCGTGCCCTTCCCCTGGCTCTGGGCGAAGCCCGACGCCACCACCGTCCTCGTGGCGGCGGTGGCGATCGGCGTGTTCCTGCCGCTCTACCTGTTCTCGCCGCGCATGCCCGAACGGGCGCTGCCCTTCGTCGCGCTGGCGATGCTGGCGATCGGCATCGCGGTGGCGCCGCTGCCGCTCGGCTGGACGACGTTCCCCATCTACGCCGCGGTGATCGCCGCGCGGCTAAGGCCCCGGCGCCATGCCGGCATCGGTATTGCCGGAATCGCCCTCGCGACGGCGGCGACCGGCTTCGCCGGGCACCAGCCGATCCTGTGGTTCGCGCCCGGCGTGCTGTTCGTGGTGATGACCGGCGTCGCCACCATGTCGAGCGTCGCCTTTTACGAGCGCACCCAGGCGCTGCTCGCCAGCCAGGAGGAGGTGCGTCGCCTTGCCGGCACCGCCGAGCGCGAGCGGATCACCCGTGACCTGCACGACGTGGTCGGCCGCACGCTGACGCTGGTGGCGCTCAAGGCCGATCTCGCCGGTCGCCTGATCGAGCGCGATCCCATCCTGGCCCGGGCCGAGCTGGACGCGATCGCCGCCGCCGCGCGTTCGGGGCTGGCGGAGGTGCGGGCGGCGCTCAGCGGCCAGCTGGGCGGGTCGCTCGCAACCGAAGCCGCGGCATCGCTGGTGGCGCTGGAGACCGCGGGGATCGAGCCGGTCGTCACCGGCGATCCCGCCGCGGTACCGACCGATGCCGGCGCGATCCTGGCGATGACGCTGCGCGAGGCGGTGACCAACGTGATCCGCCATGCCGGTGCGCGGCGCTGCGCGATCGGCTTCGAGGCCGGGCCCGGCGACGCCCGGCTGGTGGTGGAGGATGACGGCGTGGGGCTCTCCTTCCGCGAAGGCAACGGCCTGCGGGGCATGCGCCAGCGGCTGGTCGCGGCCGGCGGGCGCCTCGAGCTGCTGGCGCTGCAGCCGGGCACCCGGCTGGAAGCGAGCGTGCCGGCATGATCCGCATCGTGCTCGCCGAGGATCAGGCGCTGGTGCTCGGCGCGATCGCCGCGCTGCTCGCGCTGGAGCCCGATTTCGCGATCGTCGGCCGGGCGGCCAATGGCGACGCGGCGCTGGACCTCGTTCGCGTGCTTACCCCCGACATCCTGCTCACCGATATAGAGATGCCCGGACGGACAGGCCTCGATTGCGCGCAGAGTCTCGCGGCGGAGAAGGCGCGCACGGCGGTGGTGATCGTCACCACCTTCGCGCGGCCGGGCTATCTCGAACGCGCCCGGGCGGCGGGGGTGCGCGGCTATCTGCTCAAGGACACGCCGGTCGACGAGTTGGTCGCCGCGATCCGCACCGTCGCCGCCGGCGGCCGGGTGATCCCCGCCGACCTCGCCGCCGCCGCCTGGGAGGCGGGCAGCGACCCGCTCACCGATCGCGAGCGCGACGCGCTGCGGCTGGCGGAGGAAGGGCTGTCGAACAAGGATATCGCCCGGCGGCTGGGCCTCTCGCCGGGCACGGTGCGCAACTATCTCTCCGAAGCGGCGGGGAAGCTGGGTGCGGCCAACCGGATCGAGGCTGGCCGCACCGCGCGCGCCAATGGCTGGCTCTAGTCGGGGCCTGGGAGTCAGTGCCTGGGCGCGGCCGCCGCATCGATCTCCGCACCCCAGGGATCGCGCCCCACCACCGCCTTACCGTCGGCGGCGAAGTCGAGGATCTCGTCGCCCTTGGCGGTGAAGCGCGGCCATTTCGGCAGCCCGGCGCCGTTGGGGTTCCCGGTCCTGGCGAAGTTGGCCAGATAGGCGCTGATCGTCCTGCCGACCTGCACGTCCTTGGGCGTCGTCGCCGCGCCGTACTTGATCGCGGCATTATCGAAGAAGAACGGGATGTCGGTCGCATGGCCGGCACCGGGCTTGCCGACCGAGTCCGCGACATAGGAGAAGCGATATTCCCACACCGGCACCTTCTGCGCCGCGATCCGGGCGCTCGCCTCGCGCGCACCGGCGATCATGAAGCCGCTCTTGCCGCCCATGTCGGCGCTGGTCGCGCCGATCAGCATCGGCACATGCGCGAACTTGCCGCTGGCATAGGCCTTTTCCTGGTCGACCAGCAGCGTGCCGTCGAGCATCGGCCCGCCATAGGTGCGCGGCCCCGGCTTGGGCTGGAACAGCTCCATCATGCTGAGGCCGTCGGTCACCGCTTCGGCGCTCAAGGCGCGCAGCTTCGCCAGCGCATCGGGTGCGGCGGGATCGATTCCGTGCGCGCGGGCGGTATTTTCGCCGATCGCCTCGGCATCCTGCAGGGTGGCGTTCTTCGCGGTCTGGGCGTTGCCGCCGGACATCACCACCGCCTTGTGGAACAGCCCCCGCGCCAGCGGCGAGGTGACCAGCGTGTGCACCGACATGCCGCCGGCGCTCTCGCCGATGATCGTCACATTGGCGGGATCGCCGCCGAACGCGGCGATGTTCTGCCGCACCCAGCGCAGCGCGGCGATCTGGTCCATGAAATTATAGTTGCCGAGCAGCCCGCCGTCCGGATGCTCGCGGCTGAGCTGGGGCAGCGCGAAGCTGCCGAACCGGCCGACGCGATAGTTGAAGCTGACGAACAGCACGCCCTGCTTCGCCATCGCGGCACCGGCGTAGGTGGGCGGGGACGAGCCGCCATTCACGAAGCCACCGCCATAGATCCACACCATCACCGGCAGCTTCGCGCGCGCCGCGGCGGGCTTCCAGACGTTCAGGTACAGGCAGTCCTCGGCGGGCGCGGTGCCGAGCGGCGCAGCGTCGCTAGGGAAGGGCTTCTGCATGCAGTCATGGCTGTATTCGGTCGCGGGGCGAACGCCGCTCCACGCCGCGACCGGCTGGGGTGCCCGCCAGCGCAACGCGCCCACCGGCGGCGCGGCGAAGGGAATACCCTTCCAGCTCGCCACGCCGTCCGCGGTCGCGCCCTGTACCTTGCCGGCCTGGATCGCGACCACCGGGCCGCTGGCCTGTGCGAAGGCCTCCCCCGGAATCGCCCAGGCTGCCGCGCCGCAGATCAGCGCCGCCTTCCATGCCTTCATGCTCGCATCTCCCATCCTATTATCGCTTCCTGCTACCTTGAAACGCAGACAAACGCTCGGGAAAATCGGCCGCTATCGGACGTGGTAGACAAAGGCCCAGACAAACTTTGTAACTGGGACCGCCAGGAACGGGAGGGTAGCGCCACCGTCCGCGAGGAATGGGGGGGATATATGCGTTTCTGGATCACCACCGCGGCCGCGCTGGCCGCCGCCGGCCCGGCTTGGGCGCAGGAGATCGCGGTCAAGCCGCTGCTCGAAGCCCGCGCGCGCTACGAGCATCTCGACCAGGCCGAGTTCGCCGATGCCTCCGACGCCGTGACGATCCGCCTACGCGCCGGTGTCGAGGCGCACCACGGCCGCTGGGCGGTGCTGGGCGAGGCGCAGGGCAATCTGGCGGTGGTCGGCGACTATCATGACGGGCTGCACGGCGTCGCCAACCGTCCGACGATCGGCGATCCGGAGAATGTCGCGATCTACCGCGCCCAGCTGCAATATCGCTCGGCGCCGCTCACCGTCACTGCCGGCCGCCAGCGGATCACGCTCGACGACGAGCGGTTCGTAGGCGGCGCGCAGATCCGCAACAACGCCCAGACCTTCGACGCCGTCCGCAGCGAGATCGTGCCGGTGAAGGGCGTGAAGCTCGACCTTACCTATGCCTGGGACGTCCGCACCATCTGGGGCACCGAAGGGCGCGGTGCCCGCCAGCGCGGGGTGGGGGGCCATAATGTCTTCGCCAATCTCGGCGCTGCGACACCGCTCGGCACGCTGACCGGCTTCGCCTATCTGGTCGACCAGGACGAGGCGGAAGTGCAGGGCTTTCGCCTGTCCAGCCAGAGCTATGGCGTGCGCCTCGCCGGTGCCCGCCCGATCGCGCCGCAGGCCAAGCTGCGCTACCAGCTGAGCTGGGCCCGCCAGTCCGACTATCACCACAATCCGACGCGCTACCAGGCCGATTACTGGCTGGCCGATGCGACGCTGGAGCTGCACAGCTGGACGCTGAACGCCGGGTATGAAGTGCTGGGGGCCGATACCGGCGCGGCACTGACCAGCTTCCAGACGCCGCTCGGCAGCGTGTTCAAGTTCCAGGGCTGGGCGGACAAGCTGACGACCACGCCGCCCAACGGCGTCCGCGATTTCTACGCCGGCACCGGCTATGGCTGGAAGAAGCTGGGGGGCATCGATGCGCTCAGCCTGCAGGCGGTGTGGCACCGTTACCAGAGCGACCGGCTGAACCAGCATTACGGCGACGAATGGAACCTGCTGGCGACGGCGAAGCTGCGCAAGACGCAGCTTTCGGTTCGCTATGCGCGCTACGAGGCAGATCGCTTCGCCACCGATACCCACCGCTTCTGGTTGCAGGCGGACTGGGCCTATTGAGCGCCCGGCGCCGTCGCGAAACTGACATCGTCGCGCCGTAGGAGCGGCGGGCGTGCGCCGGATCACCGGCCCGCGCTTCCTGCTTCGCCAGAAAGACGCCGACGATCGCCCATTTCGCCACAGAGAGCCGGATGCTCGCCTATGCCTCGGGCAATTTCGGCAAGGCGCTGGTGTTCAGCGGCGCGGACCTGACGATCCTGTTCCTGCTCACCGACGTGCTGGGGCTCAGCGGTGCGCGGGCGGCGGGGCTGATGCTGTTCGCGGTAATGGGCGATCTGGTGTTCGACCTGCTGGCCGCCCGGCTGGTGCTGCATTGGCGCGAAGCCGGACGCGGCTATCGCTGGACGGTCGCCTTCGCCGCGCTTCCCTGTGGCGCGGCGTTCGCGCTGATCTACGCAATGCCGGCGCTAGGCCTGCACCGCGCCTGGATGCTGGCGGCGGCGATCCTTGTCTTCCGCGGCGCCTATGCACTCGTCGACGTTCCGCACAACGCGCTGATGGCGCAATTGACCACCGACAGCCGGGCGCGCGGGCGCGTCTCGGGCTACCGCCTCCTTTTCAGCACCGCAAGCGCGCTGGCGATCGCCGCGATCCTCACCCCGTTGGTGCAACAGGCTGGCCATGCGCGCCACTTCGGCGCGCTGGCGCTGACCGGCATCGGCGCCGGCATCGCCTTCGCGCTGACCATGCTGCTATGCGCCTGGGCCTCGGGCGCCCGCGACGAGCGTGGCGCACCGCCCGCGTTGCGCGGTGACGGCATCGCCGTGCCGCTGCGCGATCCGATGGTACTCGGGATGGGGGCGCTCGCGCTGCTTACCGGCTTCGCCATGCCGTGCTTCGGCCGCATGCTGATCTATCTCGGCAGCTACGTCGTCGATCGGCCGGGGGCAGTCACGCTGCTGCTCGGCGCGCTGACCGTCGGGCAACTCGCCGGCGTGCTCGCCTGGACCGCACTCACCCACCGCTTCAGCAAGAGCCGCCTGCTCGGCGCGGGCCATGCGGTGAGCGCGCTGGGCCTGCTCTTCTTCAGCCTGTGCCTTGCCTGGCCAGCCGGGCAGTTGGCGGGCGCGGCGCTGATCGGCTTCGGCTTCGCGAGCGTGTTCATGCTGCCCTGGGGCCTGCTCGCCGATGCGGTCGACGTCGTCGAATGGCGGCACGGACGGCGGTTCGAGACCGGGCTGTTCGCCTTCTACCTGGTGCTGGTGAAGGCGAGCGGGGCGGCCTCGACCGCGACGATCGGCTGGGTATTGAGCGCGCTCGGCTATGTCCCCGGCGCGGTCCAGCCGAGCGGGGTGCGCATCGGCATGCTCGGCCTCGGTCTGGGCCTGCCGCTGGCCGGCGCGCTGCTTGCGCTGCTGTTGCTGCGCGGCTTCACGCTCGACCATGGCCGCCATGCGCTGCTGCTGCGCGCGCTACGCCGGCGTCAGGCGGGGGCGGAACCCGTTTCCGGGTTGAAGCGCGGGTTGGAGAAATCGAGCGGCGAGGGGGTCACCTTGGCCGGCGGCACCGCGCTTTCAGCCCAGGCGCGGCAGAGCATGTCGCGCAGCATCGCCGCACCTGCCGATGTCCGTTCGTAGATCAGGCCGCGCACGTCCTTGTCGGCGAAGTTGCCGAAGCCGTCGCGCTTCTCGAGCTGGTAGACCGTCTCCATTCGATCACCGGACCGATCCAGGAACGCCAGCACCGCATCGAACATGTCGCCCTGCCGATGCTCCGGTGCGCCGATGCGCGGGACGATGTCGGCCGCGGTGAGCCCCATGCCGTCGACAAAGCGGCTCTCGAACCGGCCATGGATGCTGCGGTCACGGGTATAGCCGTTCGGATTGGGGCCAAGCCAGCCGTCCGAGTTTACGGAATCGTGCAGCGGCTGCGAACCGTCGCCGATATAATGGCCGAGCCGGATCGCCTGGAACGCGCAGTTCTGCTCGGGCACCGCAGCGTTGCCGCCGCTCGCCTGGGCGACGCGGATGGCGCGCATGCAGACGATCAGCCGCTCATAGGCCTCCATCGCCGCATAGGGCAGCGTGCCGGTCCAGCGGACATTGGTGCGGGCGGCGGTGGCGGGGTCGCTGTCCTTGATCAGCTCGTAGCGCTTGTAGAGCGCAAGGATGAATTCGTAGCGCGAGCGCGGGATCGGCTTGAGGAAAGCGAACTGCTCGCGGAACCAGCCATGGTTGGGGTCTTCCTCGATCTTCGAGAAGCCTTCGGCGTCGCCGCGCCAGCTGTCCGGCAGCGAGGCCGAGGCGGCGATATAGTCGGCATAACGGCGCAGGAAGATAGGGCCGCCCTCGGGAATGGTCTGGATCGCCGCGCGGTCGATCACCGCATGCGCCGTCCCGCCCCAGGCATGGGCGACGGCGGGGCATAGGGTGAGGGCGGCAGCCAGAGCGAAGCGGCGCATCGCGGTTCCTTTCAGGGGTCGAGGGGATCGCGCGGGTCGACGCGATCGGAGGCCCGCGAGGGGCGGAACACCAGCTCGGTCGGCGAGACCCGGCGGACGACCGTGCCGGGCTGGTAGCCGAGCTCGGCGGCGTTGCGATCGGTGAACCTGGCGCTTTCGATATAGGCGCTCTGCAACGGGTTGCAGACGATCAGCGTCTCCGCTGCCAGCGGTGCGCCCATCGCCGAGAGCAGACGGCTGGCGTTGCGCAGGTTGGTGGTGGTGTGCCGGGCATAGGGCTCGCTGACGATTGCCGCTGCGGGCACGCCGTAGCGCTCGATCAGCGCCTTGCGCATCTCGTCTGCCTCGGTGAACGGCGTCGCGCGCGGGTGGGCCCGGCCGCCGGTGACGAGGATGAAGGCGATGTCGCCCGCCGCGAACCGGCGCGCGGCGAGGCGGAGATGGTATTTTCCGAACGGACTGAGCGGCTCGCCCTCGATCTCCGGGCCGACGCCGGTGACGATCATCGCGCTATAGCGATAGCGTTTCCAGTCGAGCGTCTTCGCCCGCACCAGCGCCGCCGCATTGGCGCCGCCGGTCAGCGGTTCATGGCCGATCGCATCGGTGCGGTCGCTCACGTCGAGCAGCGCCAGCGCATAGTCGATGCTGGGATCGAGCCGCTGCGCCGATCCGGCGCGGGGCGTCTCGGCGATCCAGTCGGCGGCCTGGAGACGCGCGCGAAGATCCTGCGGCGCAACGGTGCCGGGACCGTCGATCGCGGTGGTGGGGGCCGCCCCCAACGCATAGACCCGCACGATTCCGTTGATGCCCGCAATCTCGCGATCCACCTGCGCCGCGGCGCCGTCATCCGCCGCGGGCAGGCCCTTTTGTGCGACCAGCGCGCGTCGCACCGCTTCCGTCTCGCCATCGCTCCACAGCAGTGCCTTGGCCCGGCAGACCAGATCCTGGCCGCAGGCGACGCGCCGCTCGCGCCGCGCACGCAATACGCTCTCCATGCCGGGTGCGCCGGCAATCCGGTCGAGCACCGCCGGATCATGTCCGGCGGCGTCGAGCAGAGGGAAGAGCCGTGCCGACAGCGCCGCCATCGCGCCGTCGCCGACGTCCCCGGCCGAAGCCGGGGCAGCCAGCACCGTCACCACCAGCGCGGCGGCGGAGAGCAGCGCGCGCATCACCAGCTGCGGCTGACGATGAAGCGGAAGTTGCGGCCGAACAGCGGCCGGCCGTAGATCGCCTCGGACGTGCCCTGGCCAGCGAACTGGTCGGTGCGGGTATTGCCCTCGGTCAGGCCGTGCGCGTTGAACAGGTTGTCGCCGACGACCTGGAAGTGCCACGCGCCCCAATCGAGCGACGCCCCGCCGCCGATCGTCTGATAGCCCGGCATCGCGGTGCGGTTGAACAGATCGACATAGCGCTTGCCGACCCATTCGAAGCGCCCGAAGACCGAGAGCTTCTGCTCGCCCAGATCGAAATCGAAGCTCGGCCGCAGATTGCCGAAGAACTTCGCCTCGCGGATGATCTGGTTGCCGTTTACCGCGCTGGGATCCGCGCCCGAAGTGTTCTGGAGATTGGCATATTCCGGGTTCTGCCAGGTCACCGAGCCATCGAGCGAGAACCAGCGGACCGGCACCACGCGCCCGTCGACCTCGACGCCCTTCACCGAGGCTTCGCCGATGAACGGCAGCGTTTGATCGTTGCGGCCGGTCAGCGGGTTGAACGCCGCGAACGAGGCGTTGAACGGGTTGAACTTGGTGTAGAAGCCGGTCGCGTACAGATAGTTGGAACCGAAGCTCGCCTTCAGGCCGACTTCATATTGGCGCGCCTTGGTCTTGATGATCGTGGGGTTGATGCTGGTCACCACGCTCAGCTGCGGCGGCACTTCCAGGTTGGAGATGCGGCCATAGGCGCCGAGATGGCCGGTGAAGTCGTAATTGACGCCGACCGTCCAGTTGGTCGCATTCGGCTTCAGACGCTGGTCGAGCACCTGGCCGGTAAAGGCGCGGGTGGTATCGTCGGCCAGCGTGGTGCCGTCGCCCAGATTGACCTGCGTGGTCGGTAGCGCAATGCCCTTGTAGCTGTAGCGCTCGACACGGATGCCGCCGTCGACGCGCAGGCCGCGGGTGATCTCCCAGGTATCGTTGGCGTAGGCGGCGATCATCTGCGCATCGCCCTCACCCTGGTTGAGCGTGGTGGTGTAGCGCAGCACGCCGTTCTGGGTAACCGAGCCCAGTACCGCGCCGGTCGCGGAATAGGCGACCAGGTCGAGCGTGCGCGGCTGGCTGCGCACTTCGATCAGCATATCCTGAT
>Ga0307412_10000633_pt1 | contig 20489 bp, 26 predicted proteins | sample DK1Cmetagenome_3_FD_203823 | JGI IMG/M metagenome (GOLD analysis project Ga0307412, IMG submission 203823) | Maize rhizosphere microbial communities from greenhouse at UC Davis, California, United States - DK15-C-1 | ecosystem: Host-associated > Plants > Roots > Rhizosphere > Soil | place: USA...
CGACGCCGATATCGAATGAGAAGTTCACGCCCGCCTTGACGTTGGGTACGGATATGTCCGACACATGGTGCGGTCCGCCATTGTTGAGATCATCCCCGCCACAGCCTGCAATCGCGATAGCCGCTGATGCGACCAATGCATTGGCCCACATGTACTTCCGCATCGCACACCTCCCATTGTCGTCGTCGGAATACGTCTGGCCAGGCGCGCACCACGAAATAATGGACGCTGCTACAGCTTAGGCATTCCGTTGCATAGCGGTCCTTATCGTTTTCCCAGGTAGAAGAGGGGCATGCTTCAGATTCTCTTAAGGTTCGAAGGCGGGAGTACCCGTGATCGTCGCTAAAGCGACGTCCTCGACTTCCACTTTGGAAACAAGCTGCATGTGTTCTGCAAGCTTGGGCTAACTCCCAGCGAACGCCTCCCTAGAACGTGTGCCGAACGCCGATCGCAAAAGTACTGCCGGTGGGGTGAACGCCCAACTTGTCGTAAGAGTAGCAACCAAAAAGCCCGGCATCAGCCTACGACTTGCGTTCCTCGTCGCTCTTCGTTTCGTAGCTCTTGCGCGCCTTCTTGTAGCTATTTTCAAAGGGCTTGATATGTAGCAGTTTTGCGCGACTTGTCATGCCGCCAACAAGCGCTATCGCGAAACCGGAAAGCAACAGAATTCGTGCCCAAAGAATTGGAAGGTTGCATTCAACGGCAATGGCGGCAAACATTATGCCCAGAACGATAAGCAACAACCGCAACCACGAAGTGAAGTTTCCGTCTTCAATAAATTGAAGCTTCATTGCTTTCCATTAGAAGAACTAGTGCCAAGTATTGATTCAACCTATTGTGGCCGTTGGTAGCAATAGCCCTGCCGTTAACCTGATTCCCAAGCTCGTTGAATAGCGGGGCGAGCACAAGTTTGGCGGCTGAGATGTAGTCAACTTCACCCCCGATAATTATATCCGTGCTGCGGCTGGAGCCGCTTTTCCGATCTGCCTGCGCGTCGCTATCGCGGTGCAGAAACGCGTGTCAGGAAGTTTAGCGCTGGCCTTCCAGAGATTAACTCGCTCATCGCCTCAGCTTCGCTAGTCACGACCTTTTCACAAACGCGACGCGAGGCAACATTGGTCTGGTCAACAATCGCTTCAAGCCAGAAGGGCCGAGAGTTAAAGCCCTGACTTAGGTCATTGATGCTTCGTTTCAAAAAAGATCCGTTGCGATACCTTGGCCCCGAAACGGCTCTGCGACCCCGTATCCGACGCTGAAGCGGGGCTCTTCGTCGTAGGACTCGGCCGGCACAAAAAGCACGGTTCCTTTCACAACACCACGCTCTGCGAGAGCGTATGTGATACGCATGTTCTCATCGGGTTGGTCGACAAGCAGCAGAAGGCCTTGATCATATTTAGCCGGACGCGGATCAATAAGTCCCGCTGTCATGGCTTGCTGGAAGCTCAGCAGGCCCAAGTGCGGATCAGCCATTTCTGACGGTCATTCCCCTTTGGAAGTTTTTTCCTATGGAATAGCCCGCGCACCGGCTGGAAGCTCATACGCACGTTCGTTGAGTCGCGCGAACTCCCGCCTCGTGGTCTTCTTCCGCAGCTAGCGGTCGAGCGTTTTCATACCATCCTTGCAAAGCAGTTGTGCTACCGCGCTACGGATCTCAATCTCTGCTACCGGCAACGGAGCATCATTTGCGAAAAGCTCACGAATCACGTTTTCAGTCGCTTCTGTAACATCGCTGTAGGTAGTGTTCATTTTTCAACAATTTTCCGTGGTTTTGGCGCCGCGCTAATAATTGCTCACTTGTTTGAGCCACACGTTCAGTTCGCGTGTGCGAATACGCGTTCGATCGACTTCGCAGCTTAGCAGGTCAAGATTGCGGTCTGCGCCCGTCTCGTTTATCAGATACCAGGCAGAACAGTCAGCGCTGAGAAGGCGCACCCATTGTCGTTGAGCCTCGACGAACTTTGCCTTGAGTGCTGGATAATCGACGTACTCGTCACGTGGCCGGGACATGGCCTTCGGGACCTTTTGATAAGTGCGGTTCAATTCGCCGTCTGCTTGCTCAAGCCCAGCTTGGCTGCGCTGCATTAAACACTCGGGCGCCACGCTGTCGGACGTGCAATTCTCCGCCTGCGCAGTGCTCAACGAGAGAACTGCCAGCGTCACCGCGACAACGAGCCTTGACCAGCGGAATCTGGCACTGTCCATGATGAATTTTCCTATGCCACAAACAGGCTGCAACCGCCTGCCACTGGATGTTGGTCACGCCCATGCCCTCAAGATAGCGGAGGGCCGCGATAAGTGCCTCTGTCCCGGACGGATACTTCGCAGGGGACTCGAAAGGGTCGACCCGGCCGACCACTTCTGGCATCGCCCTGAACGCATGCAACTGGTTCTCCGGATCAAAGTAAGTCCCAACGATGTATCTCATCTTTTTGGATCAGTTATTGGGCTCTCGTGTATCCAAGTACTTCGTTGACATATTTCGAGCGCCGGCCGCTCACCTGCAATTTATCGCCAACGGCTGTCGCCTCGTGTTCTGACCTGGCTACGCAAAACTCAAATCGATCAAGCGGATCGCGGACGTTGACAATCGCTAAACCATAGCAGGTCCGCTTGCCCTTCCGGGTGTATGTGTTCGCGACGTCATACTGTGCAACGTACGATACCCCGATGACCTGATTCATCAAGTTGGCGAACGCTCCTGCCCCGAACATGACCAGAACTGATGCTGCGATCGCCCCGGTAGCCCACGCCTCGCCGATTCCCATCTGACGCTCTTGTGATGCATGGGGGGGCTTGTACCAAGATCCAACCAATGCCTTCTGGAGCCGCCACGCGATAGCGAACGCAGCCGGTAGTCCCACCGGTGCGACGCAACGCCAGTAATCCGGGCTGATCTCGGCTGGCTTACCGTCAAACGAGGCAATCCAAGCGAGTAGGATAGCCGCCGCGAAAACGAGTGATACGACTGCGTAAGCGCTGCGGCCCGTCCGTTGCACTACCGAGTCGCGCGTCGGAGCCCTTTTTAGAGGGTCTCGATTTTCGTCTGCCATGCCCCGGGCACTTTCAATTTTCCGTCTTAAAAAAGGCCGCCGATACGGCCGGCCAACACACCGCCACAGGGACGAACTGCCACGTAAAAGCGCTTTCCTGTGCGCCGTCAGCGGCCGGCTTTTCCGTTGTATCAAGCACTGCCTGCCGCTCTCCGATTGTCGCCAAGATAGCGGGCGGCCCAAACCGAAAAGGCGATCAGCGCCAGGAGCGGTCCGAATGTCTTTAGCTGCAACCACGTACGGAATGGCACCACGTGGGCTACAGCGATATTCACGACCGCGAGAACGACGTAGAGACCCCCAGCGCAGCCGTGAAGTCGTCGCCAAAACGATTCCGGCTTGCCCAGCGGACGTCCCCAGATGAGATAAAGCGGACCATTGCCATCGCGCAGCAAACTGCCAAGTAACAGCACCGCGAACCAGCCGAACGCGATAGTTGGATGCCAGAGTATCCATTGGCCACCATACAACAGCGGCTTTAGCGGCGTTACCAAGCACAACGCCATCAACGCCAGCGACGCCAAAAGTTCGCCAAGAAACATGCGCCAAAATATTCCCCACGCCATTTTTCTATCCCCGATTTAGTGGCAGCTTTTCCTATTCCGCGAACACTTCCTGCAAGGTACGCAGGGTGTCCAACATTGTGTTATCGGCAATCGCGCCTTCCTTCTTTACCAGTCGTACCTTGTCTACCGCGCGAATCTGATCCAGCAAAATCAACCCCTGTTTCCGTCTGAACGTCACAGGTATGCGAAACGGCGCCGGGCGCCCTTTCGAAGTCATCGGTGCAACGATGACCGTTCGCACATGGTCGTGCATCTCAGGCGGCGATACCACTACGCAGGGCCGCGTTTTTTGAATCTCGCTACCTAGCGTCGGATCGAGCGCAACGAGCCAGACTTCGCCGCGCACTACCATGCAAGCTCCGCATCGTCGGCGTTGCCAAACTCACCCATCACCAGCGCGTCGTCACCGCTCTCAGCAAGCGCCTTGCTCGCCTCAGCCCAGCCTTCGCGAGCCTTATGGCGGGGGCGACGCAGCACGATCGCGTCGTTTTCGACTTCCATTTCCACTTCGTTCTCCAATCCCAACTGCGCAAGGACGGGCTTTGGAATCAGCACGCCTTGCGAATTACCCATCCTACGAATCGTCGTTTTCATAAGCCCACCGTAAGTACAATGTTATGCCATGGAGCGGATCGCGTCAACACAATGTTATTACGTTAGCCGCTGCTTGTCACTCACCCCTAAAGTCCGTCGTGGATCGCGGCAAGTGCCGCCATCATGTCTCTCTTGGACGCTTCAAGATACGGACCACATGATCGAGGTGTGAATGACCAAGCAGAAACTGCACGGTATCAAGCGAGTGGCCCTGAGCTACCACACGGCTCGCGAACGTCCTGCGGCCGCTGTGGCTACTGTGTCCCGCGCCGAGACCAGCGGCACGGTAAAGGCCTGTGACATAGCTTTGAAGGCTGTCGGCCGCGAGATAGTCGACCGCTGGCCATGCGGACTTTTGGCGCATCCATCCAGACGGATATTTTTTCCAACTCCGTGGTTATCAGGAATACTCGACTGACCAACAAAGAGCATTCACGTCACCGGGAAAATCGTTTGAAGCCACGTTGCCGATCTGGCGTCTGGGCGAATTCCTACTGAGAGTTGGCGAACTGGGCACGGTAATGTACGAAGAAGGCTTCGAAGTCCTCGTCAAATGCAAGTAGACCGGTCTAACGGGGCGTCAATTGTTCGTTCACAATCGCCGTCGGTGGATAGGCTCCGGCAAGTCGGAGCAAGATGTTCTGCTAACTTCCGGCCGTTTCGCAAGGGCCGTTCGGGACGTCCTATCGGAAATCGTAAAGGCATTAACAGCGCCGCTTTACGAAAAATTCGACTTTACGCAAATCGACGATTCGGTGGCGTAGGACAACTCGCCGGTGTCGCCACCCGATAGCAGGCGGAACATTCGCGCGCGGTCAGCGCATCCGCAGACCGCGTATAACCGTTGAAGACACGATGAGAAGGACCATCACCGGACATGAGCGATGCGCAAACCGAATCTTTTGGGGCGATGCGACGATGCTTCAACGCGCGCTCGGTCCGGCGAACGTCCCGACAGCACTCATGAGGCCGCAGTCGACCCACATGGGTCACCCGACCCAGCGACGCTTCGATGGCAGTTACCTGGCTGCAATGGCCATTCGGTTGCACGCGTCGGCCGATGGGTGCTCAGCCAAAAACCAACGGTCAGCTGTCTCCGTTAGTGAGGCAGCTTCAGCTGGCTTTACTGGCATCTTGACATCCGCAATCGTGATGTAAGGGTTCAGCGTAGGCAAGTATTCGCGCACTGACATACGCGACGGAATGCGACATCGCAATGATATCTCCGTCCGACGCCTTAAATTCTCCAACTTGCTGCCGATATAACGAGAGGGTCCGCAGACCGATTCGTGGCCTCAGTATGTTCACTAGCACAATGACCAAAACAATATGACCAACCCGAGAATACTTGCTTTACTCGCGCCATTGACCATGCTTGCTGCATGTTCGGTCGTCGCGACGCCTTATTCGCCTTCCGTCGAAAATATCCAGACGCTCAAGAGCGCAGCGCCCGTGCACGCGCGCATCGGCGACTTCAGCAGTCTGAACGGGGGCAACAATCGCTATCCGTTAGCCGTGCGCGCCAACGTGATGCGCTCGCCCGTCGGGAATTCGTTCGCGGAGTACCTTTCGAATGCAGTTACGCAGGAGTTGACGCTGTCCGGCACGCTTTCACCGTCGGCATCGATCGAGCTCGATGGAGTACTCCTCGAAAACAATGTCGATGTTGGCATCGGCACGGCTACTGGGACGATCGCGGCCCGTTTCGTCGTCAAGCGCGACGATGCCGTGCGCTACGACCAAGTGAAAACCGTGCGCAGCGAATGGGATTCCTCGTTCGCGGCGGCGATCGCCGTGCCGAGAGCTACTCAGCAATATCCGCTGATCGTGCAAAAGCTTCTCCGCGAACTCTATTCCGATCCGGCGTTCATCAGCGCCATCCGCTAATCCGTCCATTACTTCAATCAGGAAATTTTTCATGGCATTCAGCAACGTATTTCGCGCGGCATGCGCGGCCGGCGTGATCGCGCTTCTGTCGGGTTGCGCGCACGACATCACGATCTCGGGCGACAACGCCGCGCTCGTTTCGAAGACAGTTGCGCCGATCGACAAGACGGTCGGTCTCGTTATCACCGACGAAGAGCGCAACAAGGAAGTCGTCACCCCGGGCGGTGGCGGCGACAAGGTCGCCTACAAGCCCTATCACGATCTTGAACTGCCGATCTATCTCGAACTGAGCAACGTCTTCAAAGACGTCGTCAAACTGAACACTGTGCCCGACGCGGCGACCTTGCGGTCGAAAAACCTGAGCTACATCGTGACCCCGACGATTACGACTACCTCGTCTTCGCCTAGCCTGCTCACTTGGCCGCCGACCGACTTCACGGTGACGCTCGAATGCACCGTGACCGACCCGAGCGGCAGGATCGTGGCGAAGAAGGCAGTTACGGGCTCGGGCCATGCCGAGTTCAGCGAATTCAAGCGCAATTTCGGACTGGCCGGTCAACGAGCCACGCTCGACGCCGTTCAGAAGATGCAGTCGGCGATGCAGGAAACCGCTGAGCTTCGGTAGTAAGCGGGCGCTTTTGCGAATGTGTGCATGCCCGGGTAATCGGGCATGCACCTTAGCACTGCCGTTGTTCGGGGCGCTGTGGGACCGCTGGAGTTGGTTTTAATTCGAGGGCGGCGAGTGGCCGGGCTCAGAGTGCACCGGCCGTTCGAGTGGCCGCCCTACGATTCAGGCGAGCGGCAGAAACTGGCCGAACTCGGAAGCCAAATCAAGCGGTCAGGCCTCCGTTCACCTCTGTCAACTTGGGTGTAGCAGTTTCCCCGAGGACAGCGCTCCAGAAGTAGCTCAGTTCTGGACGTTTTCCTCGCAATCTTCCCAGTACCTCAGCGGGTCGTGATTTTGTGGATAGCGTAAGTTGAGCCACGCTGACAGCTTGGTCCAGTCCGGATGGTTCGTACCCGTTTGAGCAGACCAGGTCGACGACCTCTCAAGAATTTGACCGTTCCCGCGATCACGGACAAGCAAGCTGCCTAGTCCGTTTGAACTGTTCGCCGGTGGCTCAACCAGATACCGCGGGAGAATTCTAAGTTCAGCATTCTTGGCCCACCCGTATAAGGCGCGGAGCACGCCGGACGGATCTCGCAACTCGATGGGGCCGCTTTCGGGGCGAACGGCGGTCCATCCTTCAGGAAACTCCGCGACAACCTCGTCCTTACCCTCCCTCACCCACTTCACACGCCATGCCCGCGCGATCGCCTCGCGCATGCGAGACACCGACTCGTAGCCGGCCGGCAACTCGATCGCCACCGGAAGTGTAATGAGGTTGTCTTTCCAGAGTTTGGTTTCGTCGTCGGCGCGCTCGACCGCGTCGAATGCCCCTGCTTCGAAAGGGTTCTCGGGGCGGCTCGATACTCTCACGTTCCCGTCCGGCAGACCCTCGAAAAGGCGCTCAGCATCATGGCGGGTAAGTTTTGTCTTTCCTTTCTTTATTGGCGTCTCTACAGCAAAGTTGTCTCGCAAACGCCTGTGTCCTAACGACCGAAGTCGGGCGACACTTCCTCACGCGCGCTTTTGAAGGTGCGCGTGATCCTATTCTGCGCCATTCGCTTGCTCCCGGCTTGCGCGGCGGTAATCGCACGGCTTGGGCCGCCGTCCCTGCCGCAAACATTGGACGGATCGATCCACGCCAAGGACTAGAGCGCGCTCGCACGAGCAATTATCGACTTCTCGCAAACCCGGTTTCTATGACAGCGTTTATCGAGTGAGAGACGGCACAACCCGGGCAGTTGAACTATTTACGGCCGCCTGCCGCCTATTGAACGGACGATAGCGTACCCCCTGCCGAAGAGGTCGGTCATGCAGCTACGGATGATTTTGCTGCTGTTCGCAGATCGACGGCCCTGAACATCAAAGTCGTCATTCAGCGAATGCGGGTTGTCGACCCGGAAGAGCCTTTGCCATTCTGACTAGCAGGCGTGGGGCAATACAAAATGCACTTGCTCGATCCGGGCGGGTCGTCTGCGAGCGGCGCGCAATTTTATTGATCGGCGCGGTCCCATGGACAACGACGACGAACTTGCGATGATGCTCATTGTGCGTGGGGTCGGAATGTTGGCTTGCGCCGGCAAACATCTCGATCAGGGCTAACTCATTCAGTACTATGCGGCAAAGTACATACAGTTCTTGCATACCGGCTTCATTCAGACGCGGGCGTATCGTCGCCCAGCCGTCTCTGGCGGTTTTTCCTCAGCTCCACAATTTCAAGGGAGACGACAGATGGAATTCCGCAACCCATCCCCCGGCCTGTACAACGAAGATCTGGCGCCCGCCAGGGTGCGCAACTGGGGCGCCTTCAGCATCTTCACCGTCTGGATCCCGGGCGTGCACAGCCTCTGGGCTACTACCTCGCCGCCAGCCTGTTCCTGCCGTGCGGCAGCTTTACCAACTTCCCGCTGGCGATCGGGCTCGGCTCGCTGGTGATCTTCGCTCTGATGAACCTGATCGGCTACGCCGGCGAGAAGACCGGCGTGCCTTACTGGTGCTGGCGCGCGCCTCCTTCGGCGCGCAGGGCGCCAACCTGGCGGGGCCGGTGCGCCCCGTGGTGGCCTGCTTCTGGTACGGCGCGCAGACGGCAGCGGCTTCGGGCGCGATGGTCGCGCTGCTGATCCGCAGCGACAGTCTGATGGCATTCCACAAGGGCACGCATTACCTCGACCACTCGAGGCTCGAGGTGATCTCCTACGTAATCATGTGGGCGCTGCAGCTGCTCCTCATCCAGAAGGGCATGGAAACCGTGCGCAAATTTCAGGACTGGGTGGGGCCTGCCGGTCAACCTGATGGCGTTCTCGCTGGTCGCCGGCGTCACCACCATCGCCGCGTTCAAGGTGTACGGCGAAGTGCTGCTGCACCCCGAGCAGATATCGGCCAGCTTCGACAGCTGGATGGTGGTACTCATCGCGGCGCCGACCTTCGCAGTCGCCACGCTGGGCATCAACCTGGTGGCCAATTTCGTCTCGGCGGCGTTCGACATCTCCAACGTGTTCCCCAGGCATATCAGCTTCGGGAAGGGCGGCTACATCGCGGCGATCATCGCGCTGATGCTCTACCCGTTCGCGCCGTCGAGCGCATCAATCGAACCGGTTTCGATGTTGTAGACCCAGCCGTGCAGCGCAAGATGCTCCTGTTCGAGCGCGAGTCTCACAGATGGGCGCGTCTTGATGTTCGCCAGCTGAGCAATCACGTTTTCGCGGACCATCACCACTGCGTCAGGCACGCACATCGAGCCCACGGCAAACCAGCAGCGCTCCATTCAATCAGCTCCGAGGAGGCGGCGATGCATGTGCGCTCTCGTTGGTCGCTATTTCGACGTTATCTATTTCCAACCAACGGTCATCCTTGTCGGCCAGCGCGTACTGCGGCGGGACGGCTGCGGCGACCTGCTCGGGTGTGGCGTGCGCCATCCAGCGCTCAGCCGCAAGAATTGCATTCGTCACCGCCTGCACGGTATTGGGGTATCGGGTAGCGAAGTCCCTCGTCGTATAGATAGAGGCTTCTGGATAATCGCCGCCGAGCGTGGCGCGCGTACCTGCCGGATCGCGCATGACGGCCAGCGTGAACAGATCGCCACTGTCCTGTAGCACGGTTGCGACCGGGTCGTTGCTCATCAACGCGTCGATCTGGCCGCTGCGCGCGGCGGCAATCGCGCCGGCAGACGAGCCCACCCCGATGATCGACACGTCGCCCGGCTTGAGCCCAGACCTGCTCAACAGATAATTCACGCCCATATGAAAGCTGGAACCGGGCGAACTCACGCCGATGCGCATACCCTTGAGGTCCGCATACGTTCTGACCTTGCCGTGGCTCGCGCGCGTCGCGCCAAATACCCAGCCGGGGCACGATGCCAGGGTCACGAACGATACCAGGTGCTGTCCCTTCGCCGCCATCGTGATGGTGTTGGAATAAGCACCTGCCACGATGTCGGCGCTGCCGCCCAGCATCGCCTGCAACGCTTTCGCTCCGCCGCTGAACACACCGATCTCGACATTGAGTCCGGCCTGCTTGAAATATCCGCGGCTTTGCGCAATCACAAACGGCAGATATGGAAAACCCACGCCCGCCGCCGCCAGGTCAATACTGCTTTTCTCGGGCACCGGCCCGGCAACGGCGGCCACCGGCTGCGCGATCACGAGGGCCGCGCACGTGGCCAGTAGCGGCAAGATCAGACGCCCGAGCGTTCTCACGATGATATGTCTCCTGTCCTTGTTTGCGACTGCGGCCCACTGCATTTCAGAACGTCAGCCCTGCACGACGTCCTGACGCTGGTTGCCGAGGCCTTCGATGCCGAGCGTGACGACATCGCCTGGCTTGAGATAGACGGGCGGCTTCTGCCCCAGTCCGACGCCCGGCGGCGTACCCGTGGAAATGATGTCGCCCGGCTGCAGCGACATGAACCGCGACAGGTAGGCCACCAGATAGCGCACGCCATACACCATCGTGGCGGTGCTCCCGTTCTGGTAACGATGTCCGTTGACCTCGAGCCAGAGCCGCAACGCCTGAGGGTCGGGTATCTCGTCCGCGCTCACCAGCCACGGGCCGGTCGGACCAAACGTATCGGCCGATTTGCCCTTGGTCCACTGCCCCTCGCGTTCGGCCTGGAACGCGCGCTCGGACACGTCGTTGATCACGCAGTAGCCGGCGACGTGGTCCATTGCATCGCGCTCGCTCACATATTTTGCGGTCTTGCCGATGACGACGCCCAGCTCGACCTCCCAATCCGTTTTCAGAGCATCGCGCGGAATCTCGATTGTGTCATTGGGGCCGACAATCGCGCTCGTCGCTTTCATGAAGATGATGGGTTCCGGCGGCACGGTCGCGCCGGTCTCGGCGGCATGGTCGGAGTAATTGAGGCCAATGCAGATGAATTTGCCCGTGCCGCCGACGCATGGTCCGAGGCGGACATTGCCTTCCACCCGCGGCAACGCCGCAAAATCGAGCGCCTTCAGATGAGAGAGGCTATCGGGCAGCAGAACATCGCCGGCAATGTCGGGCACATGGCTCGAGAGATCCCGCAGATTTCCATCGGCATCGAGCCCGCCGGGTTTTTCCTTGCCGGGTGCGCCGTAGCGTAACAGCTTCATAGGTGTGCTCGCTTCAGTAGGTGGCGCGTCCGCCGGACAGGTCGAACACCGCGCCGGTGGTGAACGAATTCTCTTCGCTCGCGAGCCAGGCGATCATCGCGGCCGCTTCGCCGAGTTCGAGAAAACGGCCGCGCGGGATCTTGCCGAGCATGTAGCGGATATGTTCAGGCGACTGCTCCATCGCGCCGGGCGTGCGCGCAACGGCGGGCGTGACGCAATTGACCGCGATGTCGTGACTCGCCAGTTCCTTACCGAGCGATTTGGTCATCGCGATGACGGCAGCCTTGGCCGAACTGTAGGCCGCTGCATTCGGATTGCCCTCCTTGCCTGCCACCGACGCAAGATTGACGATGCGGCCGTAGTTCTGGCCGATCATGCCCGGCACGACCGCACGGCAGCAATGAAAGGTGCCGTTCACGTCGATGTCGATCACCTGCTTCCAGGCGTCCAGCGGGTAGTCGATGAGGGCAGCGTTGGGGCCGACGACGGCCGCGTTATTGATCAGGATGTCGATGCGTCCGGCCGCTTTCAGCGTTCCCGCCACGGCGGCCTGGACGCTCGCATAGTCGGCGATGTCGGCCTGCTCGAAGTGAACATGGTGCTCGCCGAGGCCGGCACGGGCCTGCTCCATGCCGGTAGGGTTGATGTCCCAGATCACGAGCCGCGCGCCGGAGGCGAGCAGCCGGCGGCCGACCTCGAGGCCGATACCTTGCGCGCCGCCGGTCACTACGGCGACGCGGTCCTTCATGTTGATCGCATTAGTCTGCAAGATGATTTCCTCGGAAAACTGTTCGGTTGCGAAACGCGCCTAGGCGCCCGCCGCGACCGTTTGCCCCGCGACGGGCCGCCAGCGCAGCAGATGGTCTTCGATCATCGACACCGCGGTATCGAGAACGAGGGCGAACACGGTCAGCACCAGAATGCCGGCGATAACCGAGTTGATGTCGAACACGCCTTCGGCCAGCAGGATCAGATAACCCACTCCCTTCTCCGAACCCAGGTACTCTCCCACCACGCTGCCCACGAAGGCGATGCCGATCGCGTTGTGCAGGCTGGAAAATACCCAACTGGTCGCGGAAGGCAGGTAGACGTGCCGCATCAGCTGACGCGAACTCGCACCCAGCATGCGGCTGTTGGACAACACGGTTGGGCTCACCTCGCGGACGCCCTGGAACACGTTGAAAAACACGACGAAGAAAACCAGCGTCACGCCGAGCGCCACCTTCGACCAGATGCCGAGGCCGAACCAGAGCGCGAAGATCGGCGCGAAAATCAGTCGCGGCATCGAATTCATGGCCTTGATGAACGGATCGAACACGACTGCAAGGAACGGGTTGAGCGCGAGCCACAGGCCGCATGCCAGCCCGGACGCCGTGCCGATCGCGAACGCCAGCATCGTTTCGAGCAACGTGGTGTACAGATGGCGAAACACCGAGCCCGTCACGAACCATTCGACGATACGGCGAGCGACGCCTAATGGATCGCCGAAGAAGAAAGGCGACAGCCATTTCTGACTGGTGCCGAGCCACCACAGAAACAGAATGCCGAACAGAATCACGAGCCGGGTCAGCAACACGGTGAACCGGTCGGCCGGTTTAAATTCGATTGTGCGCATAGCTTTTCAGAACCTCCCCTCGAAGCACGTCCCAGATCTGGGAGTGCAGTTGCAGGAAACGCTGCGTCATACGGATTTCCGACATCTCGCGCGGACGTTCGAGATCGATGTCGAACTCGGCGATAGGCCGCGTCGCGGGCCCTGCCGACAGGACGATCACGCGGTCCGACAGCGAAATCGCCTCTTCGAGATCGTGAGTCACGAACATCACGGATTTGCGGTCGAACGACCACAACTGAAGCAGTTCGTTCTCCATCAGATGCCGGGTTTGAATGTCCAGCGCGCTGAACGGCTCGTCCATCAAGATGATGCGGGGGTTGAGCGCCAGCGCCTGCGCGAGACTCGCACGTTTGCGCATGCCGCCCGACATCTGGTGCGGATACTTCTTGCCATGGCCGTGCAGACCCACTCGCTCCAGCCAGTCGCGCGCGACGGCCAGCGCCTCTTCGCGCGGCGTGCCATGGAAGATCAAGCCTATCGCGATGTTTTCCTCGGCCGTTTTCCATGGCATCAGCGCGTCGACCTGGAACAGATAGGCGGCCTGCCGGTTCAGGCCGTTGGCGAGCTTCTCGCCGAACACGCTAAGCGTCCCCGACGAGGGACGTGTCAGTCCCGCGGCCACGTTAAGCAGCGTGGATTTGCCGCAGCCCGTCGGTCCGACGATAGAGACGAACTCTCCGTCGCGGATCGTCAGGTTGCCGCCTGAAATGGCGGTGTAGGTCTGCGCGTTCTTGCCGTTGCCGGCAAAGGTGCACGTCACGTTGTCGAAGCAAAGCGCTTCGCGCACTCTTGGCTCGCTGTTCGCGAGGGGGACACTGCAGGTTGCTGTGCTCATGGCTGAATCTCCGCCGCCCTCCTGACGAACCGGTTGTCGTAGGTCGAGGAGAGGTCGATGTGGGCCGAAGCCACTGTCGGGTCGAAAGCTGCCAGCACGTCACGCACGGTCTGGGCGCCCTTGGGGGTGATCTCTCCGTTCTGCGCGATACACCGGCGGCTGTTCGTAAACGCCTCAGCGTAGAGCGCCTTGTTGTCCGTCAGAAACTCTGGCGGCACGTTGTCCGCGACCTGTTGCGGGGTCGCTTTCGCGATCCACTTCTCCGCGCGCACAATCGCATTGGCTACGGCCTGCACGGTCTTCGGGTTCCTGTTGACGAAGTCCTGCGTCGCGAACAGGCTCGACTCGGGATAATCCGAGCCGAACACCTTGACGTTACCGTCGGACGTGCGCATGTTTTCCAGCGGCTTCAGGCTGCCGTCCTTTGTGAGGACCGTGGCGCTCGGGTCGTTGACGATCAGCGCATCGATCTGGCCGGCCCGCACAGCCGCGACCGCCCCGGCCGCCTGCCCCACGCCGATGATCGACACGTCCGAAGGCTGCAGCCCTGCCTTGTGAAGAATGTAGTTGACCGCCATGTGCGTGCTCGAACCCGGCGCGCTCACGCCGATCCGCATGCCTTTGAGATCTTTCGCCGACTTCACCTCGCCCTCGCGCTTCTTCGACACGCCGAAAATCCATCCCGGACAGATGACCTGCGCCGCCACCATGACCAGATGCTGGCCCTTGGCTGCCATCGTGATAGTGTTCGAATAGGCGCCCGCAACCATGTCGGAACTGCCGCCCAGCAGGGCCTCCAGCGTCTTCGAACCACCGGAGAAAGCGGCGATGGTGACGTCGAGCCCTTCGTCCTTGAAGTAGCCACGCTGCCTCGCGACGAGCATGGGCAGATAGGTGATGCCGACCGAGGCCGCGGCGATGTGCAACTCGGGTTTCTCGGGGACATCCTTGGCCACAGCCGTGACGGAACCACAGACAAGCCCGAACGCTGCGCACAGCGAAATGGCGAGTTTCAGCTTCATGATTGTCTCCTCCCTTTCTGGGATTTTCTGGTGCGGCAAACTGCGGGACGGAACCCGGAGTGCCCGTGCCCGTCATTGCTGCGATGCCGGGCGCAGTCGGCGTGACGCGGCCCGGTCTAGGCCGGCTGCTTGCGCAGCATCTCGACCACCGCATCGCCCATGTCACGCGTGCCGACGCTGCGTGTGCCCTCCTGGTGGATGTCGGCGGTACGGTAGCCCGCGGCCAGCACCGCGCGCACGGCCCGTTCGACGCGGCTCGCGGCGTCTTCCATTTCGAAGCTTTCGCGCAGCATCATCGCAAGCGACAGGATGGCGGCGAGCGGATTGGCCATGTCCTTACCGGCGATGTCCGGAGCCGAACCGTGCACCGGCTCGTACAGACCTTTGCGGCCGGAGCCGAGCGAGGCAGAAGGCAACATGCCGATGGACCCGGTCAGCATGGCCGCCGCATCCGAGAGAATGTCGCCGAACAGGTTGCCGGTGACGATCACATCGAACTGCCTCGGCCGGCGCATCAGCATCATTGCGGCAGCGTCCACGAACAGATGGCTCAATTCGACGTCGGGATAATCGCGGCCGACGCGCGTGACCACCTCGCGCCACACCTGGCTCGCCTCCAGCACGTTGGCCTTGTCCACGGAGCACAGTCTGCGGTGACGGCGGCGTGCGGCCCTGAATGCAGCGTGCGCGACGCGCTCGACCTCGGACTCCGCATAACGCATTGTGTTGAAGCCCACGCGCTCGCCTGCCGGATTGGTCTCGAACCCGCGCGGCTCGCCAAAATAGGCGTCGCCATTCAACTCGCGCACGATGACGAGATCCAGCCCGTCGACCACTTCCGGCCGCAGGGTCGACGCACCGATCAATTCCGGGAACATGTAGGCCGGACGGAAGTTGGCGTAAAGCGTCAGCGCCTGGCGCAACTGCAGCAGTCCGGTCCCCGGACGGCGGTCGCGCGGAATCCCGGCTTCATCGGCCACGCCGACCGCGCCAAACAGGATCGCGTCGGCCTTGCGCGCCAACTCCAGTGTCGGCTCGGGCAGCGGCACGCCGTGCGCCTGAAGCCCGGCCTCGCCGATGGCCGCCTCATGGGTCTCGGCCTGGGGCGCCACGACCTGCAGCACCTTGAGAGCCTGGGCCAGTACTTCCGGACCGATACCATCGCCTGGCATGACTGCAATCTTCATCTGAACATCTCCTTTTGTTATCGGGAAAGCGCTTAACAGGTTTCCGCGCGGTTGCGCTCGAACGCATCGATCCGATCCTGGTGCGACAGGGTGTAGTCGATTTCATCGATGCCGCGCAGCAGGCACTCTTTTGCGAACGGCTCCATGTCGAACGCATGGACCGCGCCGTCGGGCAAGGTCACGGTCTGCGCGGGCAGATCGACGGCGATGCGACTGCCGGGGCTGGCCGACAAGGTGTCCAGCAGAGGCAGCACCACGGCCTCCGGCAACACGATGGGCAGCAGCCCGTTCTTGAGACAGTTGATGAAGAAGATGTCGCCGAAGCTCGGCGCAATCGCCGCGCGAATGCCGTAGTCGTATAGCGCCCATACCGCATGCTCGCGCGACGATCCACATCCGAAGTTGTGGTTCGCCACGACGATGCGCGAGTCACGGTAAGCCGCCCGGTTGAGAACGAAGTCGGGCTGTTCAGTGCCATCCGGGCCAAAGCGCAGCGACCGGAACAGAAACTTGCTGAAATCGTCGGAGCGGGGTTTTTGCAGGAAGCGAGCCGGCAGAATCTGGTCGGTATCGCAGTTGATCGCAACGATCGGCGCCGCCACTGCGTCGAGGTAAATCAGGCTTTCCATGCTCATGCTCCTAGCAGACGGCGCACGTCTGTCAGACGCCCCGTCACCGCGGCGGCCGCCGCCATGGCCGGGCTCATCAGATGGGTGCGCACGCCGGGGCCCTGGCGGCCTATGAAATTGCGGTTTGACGTGGACGCGCAGCGCTGCCCGGGCGCGGCCGTGTCGCCGTTGGTCGCAAGGCACATCGAACAGCCGGGAAAGCGCCATTCGAACCCGGCCTGTATGAACACACGATCGAGCCCTTCCGCTTCGGCCTGCGCGCGAACCTCGTGCGAGCCCGGCACGACCCAGGCCTCGACGCCCGGTGCGATGCGCCGGCCGCGCGCGACTTCGGCCGCGCTGCGCATGTCTTCGATGCGGCCGTTGGTGCACGAGCCGATGAATACCCTGTCGATCGCCACGCCTTCGAGCACCTCGTCCGGCGTCAATCCCATGTAGTCGAGCGCGCGCGACATCGCGGCGCGAAGATCGGGATCGGCCTCGCGGGCCGGATCGGGCACGCGACCGTCGATGCCGCAGGCGTACTCGGGCGTCGTGCCCCAGGTCACCATGGGCGCGATCGCAGCCACGTCGCTATGCACTTCACGGTCGAACGTCGCACCCGCATCGGTCGTCAACGTGCGCCAGTGCGTAATTGCCCGGTCCCACTGCTCGCCCTTGGGGGCGTATGGCCGCCCCCCAGATACGCGAAAGTGGTTTCGTCGGGAGCGATCATCCCGGCGCGCGCGCCGGCCTCGATGGTCATGTTGCATAGGGTCAGCCGGCCTTCCATCGACAAAGCCGCGACCGCGGAGCCGGCGTATTCGATCACGTGGCCTGCCGCGCCGGCGACGCCGATCCGTGCAATCACCGCGAGAATCAGATCTTTTGCGCTGACGCCCGCGCTTGGAATGCCGTGGAGCGTGACGCGCATGTTTCTCGATTTGCGCTGCCACAGACATTGCGTGGCGAGCACGTGGGCGACTTCGGTTGCGCCGATACCGAACGCGAGCGCACCGGCTGCGCCGTGCGTCGACGTGTGGCTGTCCGCGCAGACGATGGTCATGCCTGGCAGGCTCAGGCCCTGCTCCGGGCCGACCACATGGACGATGCCGCGCCGCCGGTCTTCCATGCCGAAGAGCGTGATGCGCGACTCCGCCGAGTCTCTCTGCAGCGCCTCGATCATTGCGCGCCGCTCCGGGTCGCGCACTGCTGCGAGTTCGTTTGCTGCACTGGATACGTAATGATCAGCCGTGCCGAAAATGCGCCCGGGCGAACGCGGCTTGAGCCCTCGCGCACGCAGCAGATCGAAGCACTGCGCGGTGACGTCGTGAATGAAATGCCGGTCGATGAACAACAGATCCTGTCCGTCGTCGCGCGACATGACCCGGTGAGCCTCCCAAATCTTGTCGTAGAGAGTACGCGGGCCGGCCGCTCCCTGGTCGAGTTGCATCGCTTCGTCTCGCTCCATCAATGTGTCGGCCCCGGCAACCGCAGCCATGCGGTTCGCGGTCGATCGGTGAGCAACCATCTTGCACGAGGCGAGCGGGCTTGTTCGTGGTCTTTTGGAAAGGCACCATCGCCGATCGCGATGACGAACTCACTCGGAGATCGAGGCAGCCCGGTAAGCGATAGAGTTGCGCGCAGGCCGGGACAGCAACAGGTGTAATCAACACCATGTCGTACATGTTCGCTGGCATCGGCGAACCGGTTATCGGCCACATTATCGATGCCACCGGCCATACGTCGATGATCTTTCCGATTGTCGCGGGGCTTTGCGCAGCAAGTGCAGTGCTTTCGATGCCGATCAAGCGCTGAGGAACCGCGTCGCGCAAACCGGGATGGACTTCTCGATGTGTTTGTATTGCTGCAAGTCGATTCGTGGACGGCCGTTTTTATCTCTGGAGCGGCCGTTTGGTGCGCGCTGACTCGAACGGCCGAGTGGGATCGGAAAGACTCAGTCGTCGATAGAGAGAGAAGACATTCGCCGGCACGATTTGCGAATGTCAGTGAAGCGTCCTTCTTTAAGGACGCTTCACTGAAGAGCTGCTGCCGCGGTCTTTATGCGGTCAACCAGTGCGTCCTGCGACCCACGTCCAGTTTGATCTCAGATGTCGAAGAGGGAGACGGCTTGCGCGACGCCGGCCGCTTTCAGACGGATTTCTTCGGATATCGAAGCAACGGCGTCTACCAGCGCCGAATTCCGTTGCGTCGTCACGTCAATCGCCGTTATGGCCTCTTCGATCTGCACCATGCCATGCCGTTGTTCGGCACACGCATCCTTTATCTCACCAATCAGGTTGCAGACTGTGGTTACGGCGGCCTCCGTTTCCCGCATTTTCGCGCCGGCTCTTTCTGCGACGCCGCGGCCCTCCTGGGCCAGATTTACGCTATTTGTGGCAAGGCTACGGATTTCATTGGCGGCCGCCGCGCTTCGCTGAGCAAGAGCCCTCACCTCGGCGGCCACGACCGCAAAGCTCCGCCCGCCTGGTCCCGCACGAGCCGCTTCCACTGCGGCGTTTAGAGCAAGAATGTTGGTCTGATACGCTATCCCATCGATCACGCCCAGTATGCTCCCGCTTTCCGAGCTGGACGCATCAACCTGCCGCATGATCTCGACCATCCGCTCGACTATCTCTCCTCCCGCACGCGCCACAACCGTGGATTCCTGCGCAAGTCGATCCGCCTCCCTTGCCGCCTCCCTATTGTTCGAAATCGTCGCGTTGAGCTGCTCGACACTAGCTGCAGTATTCTGAATACTACTAACCTGTTGATCGGTCCGTTCGGACAGGTCACGATTTCCGCCAGATAGCGTCTCGGTCCCCGAGGATACATGGATCACCCCGTCACGCACATCGGCTACCGTTGTCCGCAAGTTCAGGATCGCCTGGTTGAGTAGCAGCAGGACGTCCCCTAATTCGTCATCACGCGGCAAGCCAGGCGCAATGTCGAGCTGTCCTGCCGCCAGACCAATAGCCACCCGGGTGATTTCGCGCAAAGGCCGATAAACCATTTTTGTCAAAAGCCAACCGGCAATGACGAAGACAGAGAGCAGCACGGCGCATATAGTTTCAAGACGTATTCCATTGGAAGATGCAATGCACGCCGAGAACGATGCCAGCAACAGCCCCAGCACGACACTCGCAATCTTCCAACGCAAACTTATGCGTATGGCGCCGGACGGCGAAAAGAACCCTCTTTTCTTCTGAACTCTTCCGCCGTGTACAGACCAGTCCCTGCTGCCGTCACCGATCATTCGGTAGGCGTGGGCTACGTCGGCGGCCTCCGCAAGTTCGATGGGTTCGATCATCGCAATTGCCCGTTTGCCGGAACGGCTGGGCATCAGATTCGATCGGGCCCAAAAAACCTCACCAGTCACCGTTCGGTAAGCGAGGAATCCAATCCATGGGCGATTAGCCCGCACCGTTTTCTGGATATGACGGCCTTAGGTATATCTGCAAGTAGCGACGACGCTGGCGCATTAAGCACGGCTTCGCGGGACCACCCGAGCGATTCCACGAACGTGTCGTTCACATATTCAACGTTCCCATCAAGTGCCACCATAACGAGTGGACGGCGTGCGCTTGACGTCATTTCTCCACCTCGCAAAGATCGCTCGCAGCATCACGTGTGTCTGTCATCGCTTCACTCGGGCTGCATTGCATGCGAACGGTCGCTCGCCGCAGGTGACACGGTTGCGCTCGACATCATGATGTCCACCGCTCTATCCGCGACCGCCATTACCGTCGCATCCGTATTGGAGCTAATGATCGACGGCATCATCGATGCATCGAACACACGCAACCCGGTGACGCCTTTCACTTGGAGATCCGGCGTCAGGACTGACATCGGATCGTCAGGATGCCCCATCCTGCATGTGCCGACCGGATGATAGTTGGATTCCGTCGTCCGCCTGATGTACTCGG
>Ga0307412_10000634_pt1 | contig 20466 bp, 14 predicted proteins | sample DK1Cmetagenome_3_FD_203823 | JGI IMG/M metagenome (GOLD analysis project Ga0307412, IMG submission 203823) | Maize rhizosphere microbial communities from greenhouse at UC Davis, California, United States - DK15-C-1 | ecosystem: Host-associated > Plants > Roots > Rhizosphere > Soil | place: USA...
TTTTAAAGGAAGCAAGTTTATCGAATTTTTTTTCTTCAATATCTTTGAAGTAATCAAAAACGTAGAAAAAATAACAAAACCTAAAGAAATAAATATCAGTTTTAAATTCCATTTCCTTAATACCAATGCTACTATATTTATTTTCAGATAATGCGTTTAAAATAATTTTAATCTCGTCAATATCAAAATTTTTAGATTTCAGATATTCGGTAAAGTCTGATTTTTCAATCATTAATTCATCTAAATTATTCTCAAGATATTTATCTTCCTGTGAATGTGCTTTGTCTCCATACCTCAGAAAGTTCAAATATTTTAATTTCATGCCATAAAGAGAATGTTCAGCATTTAATTCTGAATACTGATAAGGGTTTATTCCTGTAATGTCTAGGTTTCGTAATAATTCAGAGGCGTTTAATATACTAAAGTAATTTTTAAGAGATGATTGTAATGAAATAACAGAAGATTTGTTGTTTTTAGTAAAAAAGCCATCAAGTTGTGGAACTTCAAATGAATGTTGAAAAAGTAATTTTTCATTTTCATGAATTTGATAATCTAAGTATTCTTTGCTTTTAAATTGATTGCTTTTAAAATACTTATTAATAAAAATTGATTCTGATACACCATTTGTTTCTCTGATAAAACGACTCAAAAAGTTTGATACTCGTTTATTTAAAGAAAATATAAGCGATGCGTAATAACTTATATAAACATCTGGAGATACTATTCTTAGCATGAAATAATTTTCAAAATGCTCTGTAATTGAAGCTAAATTAATTTTGGATTGACTAATTGATAAGCTTTCAAATTGGTGTTTTTTCTGTTGGTATAATTCGTTAGATGTAATGATAGAATTAATCGCAGTTAAAATATTATTGATTTCTTCGTCATTATAATTTTCTTCAATAGATGATTCTATAGCATCTAAATCAATAGATTCATCATTAATAATTATTGTATTTATATCTATAAACCTGTTGATATACTCAAAATAATCTGCTGCAAAATCTGTTGAATTTTCAGTTTTTTGCGGGGATAATTCTTTTGGATAATATGATAATAAATCATTAACTGTTTCTGAAAATACTGCATTTTCAATACCGAACTGAAAAAAAGGTGATAAAGAATCTAACTTTGCTATTATATTTTCAATATTAAAATTTTCAGTTTTTTTTACTTCAAATTTTTGTAAAAAGAACTCATGTATACCATGAATTGAAACAGGATCTTCAACTGCTATAACATAAACAATGAAATCTAATGCTATCCCTCTTTTGGACTCTACGCTAATCATACTACTAATATCATAAGTTATTAAAAACCAATTTTCGCAAAACTGTTTGCTGTTCGTACAGCCATTTCTTTTTCTGTTTTACCAATATACACTAAAAATTGCTTTTCAGTTGAATGTCCTGTCATATACATTACATCTGCCGTAGGGATCAAGGTGTGAAAGTTAGTTGCGAAACTTCTTCTTCCAATATGACTTGCAACAAGTTCATATTTTGGGTAATCTCCTAAAACTCCTCTTTTGGTTTTATCATCTATGACCTGAGATTTAAGACCATAAACAACTTCTGATATTTTAGCAATTTCACATACTTTTTTTATATACTTGTTAAATTTGACATCAGAAATTTTTCTGGGAAATTCACCATTTCTTTTATCCAGTATTTTCTGTACTTCTTTAAGTATTGGAATTTGCATTAGTTTTCCTGTTTTTTCCTGTTTAAATTCAATATACCTTATATTTTTATCTTCAACAATCATTGATTTGTCGAATCTTAAAAAATCACTTACTCTTTGACCTGTAAAACAGGCAATTATTAGCCAGTCCCTTGCGTTGTCAAGGTAATCATGCGGTTGAATAGATTTTTTAATACTTTCTAATTCTTCAAAATTCAAATAAATATGTTTGGGTTTATCTTTCTTGAATTTACTTAAACCCAGTTTCCAATCTTTTGTATGTGGATGTGTTTCAATATCGTAATTACTTGCAAATTTTGAAATAACCTTAATATCACGCAATTTACTATATATAGTTTCGTGTTTGTAACTGATATTCAAACAGTACTTCTCAAAATCATCCTTGAAATAATTATCCAAATTTTTAAATTCGATTATCGGAACTCTTTTATGATAAGAACAATAATCAATCAGCATTGTTTTAAGAACTTTGATTTTGTAATTTGTTCTTTTTGCGATTATATTTTTGTTGATTTCCAAATAAGTATCTACAAATTCAATGAGATTTGATGAATATACAGTTTTGATTTTTGGTTTAAATATTTCATCAAGGCAGGACTGTAGCCATACTTTATAATTTAGAATACTGTTCTGCTCAGAATATCTTTGCAATACGTGTGATTCTATTTTGGAAAGTTTTGTATTAATGGATTCAGTATCCGTATCAAACATTTTTTTTGATGCGATTTTACATTTTCCATTTTTCCATTCATCAGGAAGACATTTTAATTCCGATAATGCAAGTCTTACATCAAGGTCTTTATCTCTAAGTCTTATGCAAATATTGCTTGGTTTATCTTTTACTGTACTTCTAAGAATAAATGATACTTTAGCCATAAACGATAATTTTTCTATTGTTGCAATTTACTAATATTGTGCCCAAATTTGTGCCCAAATTTTGAAAGCTATTTTAATTAACTTAAATTTAAAATAATTAAAACCTCTATAAACAAGGCATTCATAGAGTTTTTAAGATTTAAGAAATTGTAGCAGATGAATTGAATGTAGTCCTTCTGCGGTCACTTATTGCCCCTATTTTAGGGGCTTTTTTCTTTAATACCCCCGATTTTACCCCCTGTTGTATAAAAGGAAGACGATTCTTTCGTGTTTAAATCTAAGCTTTTTACGACAAGTTTTGTTGCATTTAATGTATTAAATTGCAAAAAGATCACATTATTATGCCCGTAATAACAAAAAAAGTCTTATATTTGACCCGAAAAATAATTTTTTTCATCATTTGTGTTTTTAGTCTTCTTACGGGAAGGCTTTTTTTATTTATAATAACTTATTAAGTTTTTAGCATGTGGATTATTAAATCTGTAACAACTATAGCACAATTAGATTACCGCACATTTAGTAGTAGTTGTAATGTAGTTAACATTCAATTATCTCAAGAATTAGTTTAAAACATCATTTCCTATAACTTTTGAGAATTCTCTCATCGATTCAGGGCTTAAGTGGACTTCATCAGTCCATTTATAATGATTCGGAGTTTTATTGTAATTAATATATTTTATTCTTTCCATAGAAGCGATTTCGGATATTTTTTCATCAAAATCAGGAAATGTAGAATTTTCAATTGAATAAGGAACCTTATTTACAGGCATTCTTACAAGAATTACTGTTCCATGCTCTTGAAGGAAATTTATAGTTTTTTTGAGGTATAAAAAACGGTTTTCAGATGTTTTTAGCTTATTTATTTTCACCTGAAACTCTTCCATCTTTATTTTATTAATCTGTTCCTGCTTTTTGGGAGAATTTTGTTTAATAATCTTTCCATCCACTTTTCCGTTATCTAGAATTCTGACTTCTGCAATTACATTTTTAGGAGGTCTTATCTTTTTATTAAGCTCATTGGTAACGGAAAAATCATAGCTTTCTATTAAATATTCAATATTAGGATTTGTTGAAACCATAGAAGTTTTCGCTACAGATTTATCGTTTTCAACATAAAATTTTAGATCATCAGGTTGGCCTCTATCTACCATTAATGCTGTCGGTTCAACGGTTACTATAAAAACTCCGTCTTTGGTTTCCGGTATTATTTTCTTTTCAATCGATTCCAGATATTTCGGTCCAAAAGGTGAATGAGCCCATGTAAAAGCATAATTGTACAGTTTAGCATTTGGGAACTTCTGGTGAATAATCTGATCAATAATTTCCGGATCCATAGAAGCAGCTCTGGAACTACCTAAAATAAATGAATTTTGTTGCGACGAAGTGAATCTTTTATAAAAATCATCCGTGCTATTATTTATAATGGATAAAGAATAGCAAATAACCAAAAAAGGAATCACAGAAAATAGTATTAGTCTTACAATTGATTTTTTCATAACTTAAAACTGTGCATAAATAAACCCTTTGGGAGCGATGTAAAACAAAAAGATCAGAAATACAAGGACATAATAAAAACTCCAACGTATAACCAGGCTTTTTCCGGTAAACAATTCCTTAATTCCGTATTCTTTGCCTCTTCCTATCCATTCTATAATGAGCGTAATAAGAATTAGAAGAATAATTTCCTTTTGAATAGGGAAGTTTGGCAACTGGAAAAATGACAATGAGAAAATTTCTTTATAATAATTTACAGCCATTTCCATGTCTTTAACGAAAAAAAGAACCATTAATAAAGAAAATAGAATAAACGTTACCGGAATGTTCTTTATTTCATCTTTTGTAGGAATAATGGCGTCTGAAGCTTTTATCTTTTTATTCATTTTTCCGTTTAAGATTAAAGGAATAAACATAATTCCGCTCACCAAACCATGAAAGATGTAATGCCATTCCGCACCATGCCAGAATCCTACCACCAGAAAATTGATCATAATCGCCATGATTAATCCGAATTTCCCATAATCCCTAAAATTAATCGACAAAGGTGTAAAAACATATTCCGTAAGCCATGAAGTGAGGGAAATATGCCATCTTCGCCAGTAATCCGCAACATTTTGAGCAAAAAGAGGATAATTAAAATTGGGCTGTATTTTAATTCCCAATAATTTTGAAATTCCTATAGCCATATCTGTATATCCCGAAAAATCCGCATATAACTGGATAAAATACAAAGCGGCGCCGATAAAAAGGGTACTGCCATTTAAAGTATGATAAGATTCAAATAGAGGAGAGGTAATAGTCGCAATATTATCCGCAACAACAAGCTTTTTGAATAATCCCCACAAAATCTGTTTCAGGCCATCTGTAAATACTGTTGAAGAAAACTCTCTTTTAATCTTCAAATTATTTAGAAAAGGAGCGGCTTTGTCAATTGGTCCTGCAATAATGCATGGAAAAAAAGCCACAAATACAGAGTAATCTAAAAGAGAAGGAATTTCTTTAAGCTTATTATTTCTAATATCTAAAAGATATCCGATCATCCTGAAAGAGTAGAAGCTGATACCGATCGGGAAAATTATTTTTAACAGGTTTAATTGATCTTTTAATCCAAATATTTGTAAAAGTTCATTAAAATTTTCAATAAAAAAATTAAAATATTTAAAATACAAAAGCTGAATTAATATTAAAAAAATTCCGAATCTAAGCCATCTTACTTTATTTTTTCCTTCATTAGACTTTATTTTATTTCCTATAAAAAAGGTAGCGGCAGTGGAAAAAATTATTAATGATAAAAATTCCCAGCTCCAGCTGCAATAAAAAATATAACTGCCTGCAAGTAATACTATATTTTGAATTTTTGAGCTTTTCGCAAAAATGTAATAAGCAAAATAGAGTACTATAAAGAAAAATATAAAGTAATATGAATTAAGAAGCATATAAAATTATCTATTTGGAATTAATAGACTCTATCATTTCTCCTACATTATTCCAACTCTGAATTTCTGAGGAAGTGAAACGGATTCCAAAAGCTTTTTCTACAGCAACAATAAGCTGAATATGTGAAAGAGAATCCCATTCTTCAATGTCTTCGGCGGTAGATTCGGTTGTCAGATTGATATCATTGTTGTCAAGTTCTTCACGGAAAATGCCCGTTAATTTTTGTAAAATTTCGTCTTTGTTCATTTGTTTAAATTTTATTAGTGATATATACTTCTTTAGGTTCATATTCGTTCACATTCAGGATCCATTGGCCTTCATGCGATGCAAACCCAAGTTTTTTATAATGATCTTCCACCATCTGGTTTTTTGCAGTAGGGAGATATTCCCCAACTATATACTGGTATCCATTGTTTTTTGCTGTTTCTACAATTTTATTTAATGTAAAATCTTCCATTCCTCTTTTTAATACCCTGCAGCTCATCAGCCAAGTGTTGATGAAAAGTGTTTCGGTATCTTTTTTCTCCAGAATAATCACACAGATCAGCCCGTTATCACCGTATTTATCTTCTAGTGTAAAAGAAAGGGTAGAATGATCTCCTGATTGTATTAAATCATCAATTTCCTGTTCAGTATATCGTACGGTTCTCAAATTAAACTGATTAGAACGCTGTGTTAATTGAGAAACCCTGGGTTTGGAGAAATTGTTAAAAGACTGAACATCAGAAACCATGTTCATGCTCTGCAAAAAGTCTTCTACATTGGTAAAGTTTTGTAAGGCTGTTGCTCTTTCTGCCTCGATTTGGTATTGCTTTGTCCTTTCGGCATCGTTTTGTGAAAAACTGGCTGTTTCAAAAAGATTTAAACTATATAAATATTCCAGATATTCCGCCGGATCTTCAGGAAGTTCAGGAACACAAACTTCAGGCAGGTTTTCTCTCACAAGATTTCTTTCAAAAGGATTGTCATCTAAAAAAACCATTGAATCAAAACCTATATTCAGGATATTTTGAATTTTTCTGATGTTATCAGCTTTATTTTCCCAATTGGCTACAAAAACTGAAATATCATCAAGTTTTATGACCATATCCGGATGTTTTTCGAACGGTTCTTTTGCTTTATCTTCGTCATTTTTACTACAGACAGCCAGGATAATTCCTCTTTTTTGAAGGGTTTTTATCCAATGTTGAAATTCAGAGAAAGCTTTCCCGATTCCTAAGCTCCCGATCTGGATTTTTTCAAGTCCGTCATCACCAATAATTCCGCCCCAGGTTGTATTATCAAGATCAAGGATCAGGCATTTTTTGAACCTGCCTTCAAGGGATGAAATAATTCCCACAATATAATGAGAAACAATAGGCAACACGTTGAGAGATAGAACCATCTCTGTATTTACATAGATATTCGGGGAGAACATAAAATCTCTCCCGTATTTATTCTGAATGGATGACAGATCAGCAATGAAAAAATTATCCTTCTCAATAGCCAATTGTGCATTTAATAAATGATTAAGCTTATTTTGTTGAAAAACAAATGAAGACTCCACCTTATTTGAAAAGTTTCCAAATATCTGATTATCAATGATCGGGAAGTTGCAATAGATAACCCTGCTTTTCGTTCTGCTTTGGATGGCCTCATACAATTTTTCAATATGATTGATCTTATCTTCAGCAAATTTTAACTGAGAATCATATGATTTGTAATATTGATTTAATAATTTATGGGATGATTCAAAAATAATGGTAAAATCAGCATTAAATTCATAATATTCCGAAGAAGGATCAAAGATCTGGCGGGAAATCTGGCCAAAATCTGCTTCAAAAATTTCAAGTTCAAAACCTTCATTAATGGCAGTTCCTTTCAGGGCTACATTTAAAAACTGTGTCGCAGTATCTCCTAAAAGGGCAACCTTAATTTTTTTAAGCGTTGAGTTTTGAGAATGGCGGGTAATATTTTTCTTTAATTCTGAAAATTTTTTATACATATTAAATATTTAATGAATAGTTGGAACTTAACAACCTTAAAGGACATTAAGTTCTGTATAGTGCTAAAAATTAGGTGTAAATAGCTTCTGAAATTTTCAGGAAATACTAAAGATTATTTTTAAGAATCAGATTTTTTGTTTTCATCATTTGTTACATTTTGTGTTATAGATGAACAAAAATATAGCTTTTTTATTGATTCGTCAAATTTTGACTTTTGTTTTGTTGGTTGTAATGTATTGATATTGTGATGTTTATTTTGTGTTTTTGTAATTTTTATATTGAAATAACAAATAAACGGCAATTATTATTAATTGGTTTTTGACAAAAAGTAAATTTTATTTTTTTTTAAAAAGAAGAAAATACATACTAATCAACGACTAATTTTAGCTTAAATTAATTGACATTAAGGCATTCAAATTGTATTTCTTTGTTAATTTTCGTTCATAATTTATTATTTCTTGAATATTTCTTAAGTTTTTTTTCATGTAACTATTGCAAAATCCACCATAAAACCTATATTTGCAGCCTAAATTTTAAAAATAATGAAAGAACTAATTGAAAAAATCAACGCAGAATTTGAAGCGTTCACTACTGAAGCAAACCAACAGGCAGAAAAAGGGAATAAAGCAGCAGGAACAAGAGCTCGTAAATCAGCTTTAGAACTTAGCAAATTGTTCAAAGATTTCAGAAAAGTCTCTGTTGAAGAATCTAAAAAATAATTAATGTAAACCGGCTTGTAAAAGTCGGTTTTTTGTTTCAACACCTGCCTAGTTTTTGTCATAAATGGAAAAAATATTATATTTAGATTTAAATCCCTAATTTGAGAAATTGGGTATTATTTTTGCTTAAATATAACATCTTAAAAAACTATAAAACATGAATATTTCATTTAAAACATTATTAACGAAAAAAATACATTTATTTTTTACAGCAGGGGTCTTATCATTAACAACATTTCAGGCTCAATCTTTTACAGTAGAACAGAAAGCGAAATTTGACAAAAAACATACTATGCAATTGGTTACCGGTGGTAAATCTGTTATTAAGGGACAGGCTTTTGCAAGGGATAACGAAAGTGGAATTAAGGGTATCGCTGTTCTTAATATAAACAAAAAACAGTTTGCTCCTCGTGGCACTACTGTTGTGCTTATTCCCTATACCGATTATTATAAGGAGTGGATTGAGGTAAGTAAAAAGTATGGCAAACAGGGAAAAGTTGTCCAGCTTCCTAAAGAAGCAAAAGAATGCATCCGTGTTGTTCAGATAACCAATGATGAAGGGAATTTTGAATTTAACAACCTTATGCCCGGACAATATCTCCTGTATTCACAATTTGGCTATGAGCACACACAGCATGCTTCGGAAGTGGTGGGCAGGAAAGATTATTATGTAAACAACTCTTATCAAGGCTCTTCGGATATTCTTAGCTACTTTACTTATGGGGTAAATGCAAGTGCATATGTTGACAAAGTAGTTACCATTAAAAACGATGGAGATGTAGAACATATAAAATTGAAAAAAACATTGTAAAATATTTTCTTTACGAATAAAAAAGCAACTCTAAAAGTTGCTTTTTTATATGATCATACTCAGTTGAATCCTTTTTCTCGTTTCATCTATTTCTGTTATTTTCACCTGAACGTGTTGATGAAGCTTCACAACCTCATTCACATCAGAAACGAATCCGTCTTTCAATTGAGAAATATGAACCAGTCCGCTTTCTTTAATTCCCAAATCCACGAAACATCCGAAAGCTGTAATATTATTCACAATTCCGGGCAGAATCATTCCTGTTTTTAAGTCTTTAATACTTTCTACTTTGGGATCAAATTCAAATATTTTTACTGCTTTTCTTGGGTCTAATCCAGGTTTTTCAAGTTCCTTTAAAATATCTTTAATTCCTAAAATTCCGATATCTCCCGTAATATATTTTTCTGGATTTATTTGAGAGATTTTTTCTTTATTAGCAATTAATTCATTGGTTTTAATTCCTAAATCTTTCACCATTTTTTCAACAATTCCATAGGCTTCCGGATGCACGGCAGAATTATCTAGAGGATTTTTAGCATTATGAATTTTCACAAACGCAGCCGCCTGCTGGAAAGCCTTTTCACCTAATCTCGGAACTTTTTTCAATTGTTTCCTGTCTTCAAAAGCACCGTTTTCAGCGCGGTAATTCACAATATTTTCGGCCATTTTTTCGCCAATTCCTGAGACATAACTTAATAGTGATTTGCTCGCCGTATTTAAGTTGATTCCGACAGAATTCACACACTTCATTACTGTAGAATCCAGTTCATTTTTAAGTTGAGTTTGGTCCACATCATGCTGATATTGCCCGACACCAATGGATTTTGGATCAATTTTTACTAATTCTGCCAACGGATCGGATAATCTTCTTCCAATGGAAACCGCGCCACGAACCGTAACATCATAACTTGGAAATTCATCTCTGGCAATTTTACTCGCCGAATACACAGAAGCTCCGGCTTCCGAAACCACAAAAACCTGAAGTGGTTTGTCGAACGCAATTTTTTTAATGAAAAATTCGGTTTCACGGCTTGCAGTTCCGTTTCCAATAGAAATTGCTTCAATATTATAAGCATTTACCATAGAACGTATCTTTTTCATCGCCATTCCGGATTCATTTTGCGGAGCATGAGGATAAATGGTTTCATTGTGGAGCAGATCTCCTTTTTCATCGAGACAAACAATCTTACAGCCACTTCTGTACCCCGGATCTATCGCCAGGATCCTTTTTTCGCCTAATGGCGGAGCCAGTAAAAGCTGGGTTAAGTTTTCAGAAAAAATCTCAATGGCTTTTTTATCGGCTTTTTCTTTGGCTTCCTGTAAAGTTTCATTTGAAATGGCGGGTTCCAGTAATCTTTTATAACTGTCTTTTATAGCTAATGAAATTTGTTCCGCTGTTTCGTTGTTTGACTTAATAATTGCATTTTCAATAAAATCAATGGCTTCATCCTTATCAATTCCCACATTTGTTTTCACAAAGCCTTCTGCTTCAGCTCTTAACATGGCCAAAAGTCTATGAGAAGGTATTCTGTTAAGACTTTCTTCCCATTCAAAATACTGCGAGAATTTTTGTGCATCTTCTTCATCTTTTTTTGCCTTAACGACTTTCGATGTCACGACAGCCTTGCGTTGAAATAACCGACGAAGATTTTTTCTCACGTACATATTTTCATTGATCCATTCGGCCATAATATCTCTTGCGCCCTGCAAAGCATCTTCTTCAGAAGAAACTTGGTCATTTATATATTTTGAAGCTAAAAATTGGACGTCATTATTTTTCTGGCTCATAATAATTTTAGCCAAAGGTTCTAATCCTTTTTCTTTTGCCGCATCAGCTTTCGTTTTTTTTCTTTTTTTGAAAGGTAAATAAAGGTCTTCAAGCTCCTGGATATCGAAACTTTCCTCAATTCGCTGTTTTAATTCGGGGGTTAAGGCATTTTGCTCTTCAACGGATTTTAGAATGGTTTCTTTTCTTTTTACAATCTCCTCAAACTGTTTGCTAATTTTTGCAATTTGTTCAATCTGTATTTCGTCAAGATTTCCGGTTTTATCCTTTCTGTATCGGGAAATAAAAGGAATTGTACAATCTTCCCCCAACAATTGAAGAGTGGCATTAATACTTTTTTCCGGTATATCGAGTGTCTGTTTTATAAAGCTTGTAACGTTCATTCTAAATTTTAAACGGCTAAAATAGGTAATTTTAATGTTGAGTGAAATATCAGGATTTGGCATCTTTTTATTATTTTAACCTTTTCTGAGCAATAATTGGGTAAGAAATATCATTTCTTGATGTATGGTAAGATAATTATAGGAAGATGTTTTATATTTTTGGCTCCAGAATTATTCAAAAAATAAACTTTTTAAACAATTAAATAATATGAAAAAATTTAGTGTAATTGCATTGGTAGGAATTGGATTGCTTGCGGCATCATGTAATAAAGACAAAGCTGCCGATACGGCTGCTACAACTACTGAAAAGACAGTTGCAGAAGGTAAAGGTGAAGTTTTAGCTGTAGATGCTGCTACTTCTTTGGTAAATTGGAAAGCATTCCACAAAGGTGGTTTTGCACCTCGTTGGGGAACAATCAGTGTAAAATCCGGTGAATTAAATGTTGAAAACGGGCAGCTTTCTGCAGGAAATTTCGTTATTGACATGAATTCTATCAAAGTAGACCCTGCTTCTGTAACAGAAAAGGATAAAAAACCAGCTGACCTAGAAGCTCACTTAAAAAACCCTGACTTCTTCGATACAGCGAAAAATCCTACATCAGAATTCAAAATTACAAGTGTAACTGATCTTGCTGAAGCACCTAAAGATGCTATTGCCGGAGCTAATAAAACGGTAAGCGGAAATCTTACTCTATCAGGAAAAACAGTAAACGTAACTTTCCCTGCAAAAGTAGATGTGGTAGAGAATTCAGCTTCTATTCAGGCTAAGTTTACAGCAAACAGAGCAGATTGGGGAATCAAATTCGGTACTTCCGAAGCAGATCCTGCAGAATGGATGATCAGCAAAGACATTGAATTTAATCTTGATGTGAAAGCTAAAAAATAATTATTGTTAGATATTTAAATCTTGAGCTGTCTTTTTTAAGGCAGCTTTTTGTTTACAAAATTATTACATTTACAAAAACACATGTAATGAATTATTTTACAAAAGGGTGGATGTATATTTTGCAATGCTCAGATGGCAGCTATTACACAGGAAGTACAAATGACCTTGAACGAAGAATCGAACAACATCAATTAGGAGAGGGCTCTAATCATACCAAGAAAAGATTACCGGTAAAGCTTCTATATTTTGAAGAATATGAAAGAATTGATCTCGCTTTTTATAGGGAGAAACAGATCCAGGGATGGAGTAGAAAGAAAAAGGAAGCTTTGATTAATGGTGAGTGTGATATTTTGCCTGAATTAGCTGTTGCCTATAAAGATCTCAATGATTAGTAGTGGTGGCTTCGAGAGCCTCAGCTACCGATTGCAGTCGTTTTTACTAATTTTAGAGATAATAATTTATAGAAATAAGCGTTGAAAATACGAGAAAAATTAACTTGGTGGCTGAGGCTCTCGAAGTCACCAGTCCCAAGATATATAAATGTTATACATACTATTAATAGTCAATTTCTTTAGTTTTATCATTTTCGGAATTGACAAAAGATGGTCAATAAAGCATCAGCGAAGAGTTTCAGAAAAAACCCTATTGCTGGTTTCTTTTTTGGGTGGAAGCGCAGGAGCAATTGCCGGCATGCTGATTTTCAGGCATAAAATTTCAAAGACTTCATTTCTGCTGAAATTTGGGTTAATTGTTTTGATTCAGATTGTATTGATTTATTTTGTTGAGGATTATTTTAAAAAATAAAACCCCATCTATTGATGAGGCTTATTTAAGTTTAATTATGCATTAGTTCCGTCGGATTTTACCCATTTTATGCCTTGCCAGAAAATAGGAATTCCAAGTGTTGAATCAAAATAATGTTGTCCATTATAACGATTAGTTATTGGTCGTTCTAAGGTTGTTCCAAAAGTTTTATCGATAATATATCTTCTTTCTGCATCTACAAATTGTTCGTTTGTGCCTGTACAAATGAATTTCGGAGCATTATCTTTCCAGTTATTGTTTATAAACTCAGTGAACTCATCTTGGTTTTCAGAAATAAATAAATCCAATTGTTCTTTGGTCGTTAATTCAAAAACATTTCCTGTGGAGGTGTTTCTAAAGTGAGTGAAGAATTTGTGTGATTGATAAAGGCTTTCGTTAGAGCTTTCATAGTAATTATTAATAAATTTATTGTTTGAAGAATTATTGCCATAGAACCATACTAATTGAGAAGGTATAGGAGCTGTTGTCATATATTCCTCACCAGGAGGTGCAAAAAAGCAATTAGTGAATGCATTAGAATAAGATGAATAAAGTACAACATTTACCAATTGTGCTTCAAAATAACAACTTGAAAAATTAATATTGTGACAATTTTTTAAGTTTACTCCTATTGATGAAGAGTTTTCAGTAGATCGGTTGAAGTTAATATCAGGTAAATAGTGTGCATAATTGCCTTCAAAAAGGCAATTCGTGAAATATGATGCGTAAGAATTATACATTAAAACACCTAATGAGTTCACTCTAATTTCAGTATTAACTGCAAAAACAGAGGTAGAGGCATCAGTTAATAACCCTATTCTGTTATTTGTTAGGATAGTATCAGATATAAAAGTATAATAGCTTTCATTGCAATGTATTCCTGCAGTTTCGAAGCCGTCTATTGTTACATTTTGTACGCTTATTTTTGTTGTTTTATCAATTAAGATTCCCTTTCCGAAACTTCCGGATTGTGGTTTCCATGAAAAAGGATTGAGGTTATAATTATTTCCTGCAATTGTGAGATCTGCTATAATAGTATATTCTTTATTTTTTGCATGTGAATTTACTGCTGTGCCATCATCAGTTGGGAAAATCACTGCAATGTCATTTCTTTGAGTAAATAAAATAGTTCCATTTTTAGAAGCACCTTTTAAAGTACATGCGGTAGGGAACAATAACATATTTTCAATTTTGTATTTACCATCTGGAATAAAACAACAGAGATTGAAAGTTGAATTATTGGTTACTCTTACATCTCTCATATTGAGAAGGAAATTGAATGCGGCCTGAATACTAGCAGTATCATTTGTAACTCCGTTACCTGCTGCGCCAAACCATTTTACATTAATATGATCTTCAATATATCTTTTATAATATAGATTATTGTGTTTAATATAAATGACACCGTCACATTCATTATCTGTCATTGTTGTTACACCGTCATACCAAATAGTTGTTTGAATAAAATCTACAGTTTCTCCTGTATATTGATCTGTTAATTGAATTGTACTCATTTTTTAAATTTTTAAATTAATAATTGTGATTATCCTTGCAAGAATTTATTAAAACGAAAATAAGATACTGCAACGCCAAAACTTGACGTATCATATTTATTTTAAAGTTTTTATATAACAATTGTTTAAATTTCTCATTATGAAATTGTTAAATAATAAATAATCTTTTTAATTATTCATTAAAATTCACTATTTTTGCACCCGTAAAAATCTTATATGCAAAACATTAGAAATATTGCGATTATCGCACACGTTGACCACGGTAAGACCACTTTGGTTGACAAGATCATCCACGCTACCAATATTTTCAGAGAAAATCAGGAGAGTGGGGAATTAATTATGGATAACAATGATCTTGAAAGAGAAAGAGGGATTACGATCTTATCCAAGAATATTTCTGTTACTTATAAAGACACGAAAATTAATGTAATTGATACACCTGGTCACGCCGATTTCGGTGGGGAAGTGGAAAGAGTTTTGAAGATGGCAGACGGAGTTATTTTGTTGGTGGATGCCTTCGAAGGACCAATGCCACAAACAAGATTTGTACTTCAGAAAGCTTTAGAATTAGGTTTAAGACCATTGGTAGTTATCAATAAAGTAGATAAACCAAACTGTCGTCCGGATGAAGTTCATGATCAGGTATTTGATTTATTTTTCAACCTTGAAGCTACTGAAGAGCAATTGGATTTCCCAACGTTCTATGGATCTTCAAAACAAGGATGGTTCAACACTTCATTGGAGCAGACAGAAAATATTTTTCCATTATTAGATGGTATTTTACAATATGTTCCTGAACCGAAAGTTGAAGAAGGAACTTTACAAATGCAGATCGTTTCTTTAGATTTTTCTTCTTTCTTAGGAAGAATTGCGATCGGAAAAGTGATCAGAGGAGAGATCAAAGAATCTCAATGGATCGGTTTGGCTCAGGCAGACGGTAAAGTTTTAAAAGGAAAAGTAAAAGAACTTTATGTTTTCGAAGGATTAGGTAAGAAAAAAGTTTCTGAAGTAAAAGCGGGTGATATCTGTGCTGTTGTAGGTTTTGACGCTTTCCAGATCGGTGATTCTTTCGTAGATCTTGAAAATCCTGAACCATTGCCAAGAACTGCAATTGATGAGCCAACGTTGAACATGACGTTCTCTATCAACAATTCACCTTTCTTTGGTAAAGACGGTAAATATGTGACTTCTAATCACTTGAAAGAGAGATTAACTAAAGAACTAGAGAAAAACTTAGCATTAAGAGTTGAACAAACTGATGATGCAAACACTTTCTTAGTTTTCGGTAGAGGTATTCTTCACTTGTCAGTTTTAATTGAGACAATGAGAAGAGAAGGTTACGAAATGACAATTGGTCAGCCACAGGTTATCTTAAAAGAAATCGACGGAGAAAAATGTGAGCCTTACGAGTCCTTAGTTGTTGACGTTCCTGAAGAATATGCTTCAAGAGTTATCGATTTGGCTACTCAGAGAAAAGGTGATCTTCACATTATGGAAACTAAAGGGGAGATGCAGCATATGGAATTCGAAATTCCTTCAAGAGGTTTGATCGGATTGCGTTCTCAAATGTTAACAGCTACTGCAGGTGAAGCTATTATGGCGCACCGTTTCACGGAATATAAACCTTTCAAAGGTGCTATTCCTGGAAGAAACAATGGAGTATTGATCAGCAAAACTCAAGGTCCTGCCACAGAATATTCTATTGCTAAATTACAGGATAGAGGTAAGTTTTTCGTTGATCCGGGTGAGGAAATCTATGCAGGTATGATCATCGGTGAGCAAAACAAGCCGGGAGATCTTGTGGTAAACATAGTAGAAGCAAAACAATTGAACAACATGCGTGCTTCAGGTAAAGATAAAGATACTGGTGTAGCGCCAAAAATCTTGTTCTCTCTTGAAGAATGTATGGAATATATCCAAGGTGATGAAGCAATTGAAGTAACTCCGAACTTCATCAGAATGAGAAAGAAATTACTTTCTGAAGAAGAAAGAAAAAGAGTAGAAAGAGGCGCGAAAGCTTAATAAAACTCTTATATATAAAACTAAAGCCTCGATTTTTCGAGGCTTTTTTATTTTAAACACAATGATCACAAATGTTTTTCACAAATAACACGAATTTTTAACATCAATAGGAACGGACTTTAGCCCGTTTTCAATTGTAAATATTATCTAATTGGCTTTAGCCAAAACTTAAAAATTCTGTCCCTCGCTGAGTGAAACGCCTTTGCGAACTTAAAAACAAATTAGCAATCAAAATCCTTGTGTACTTTGCGTTAAAAAAAATTAAAACAGATATATATGAATAATTCATTTTATTATAGTAATTTTTAAAATCAAAAAAAATAATTTAATGTAGTTTTGCAGACTATGAAAGTGAATAAACTAAAACTCATATTTTTATTGGGAGCATTTGCTTCTTGCAGCAGTTCAAAAACGGTAGTCAACAATACCAAACCAGTAAAAAATCAAAATACAACAAAACCCGTAAAACCGGTTCAAAATACATCCGTAACAGCCACAAAGTCCGTAACAACGCCCCCAACGGACGAAGTTTTCAGAACCAACCTTCCAGAAATAAAAAGAGAATTCCGTGGAGCATGGATTGCAAGTGTCGCCAATATCAACTGGCCTTCAAGAGCTAATTTAACGGTTGATCAGCAAAAAGCAGAAGCCCTCAACATGCTGGATATGTTGAAAGATAACAATTTCAATGCAGTGATTTTTCAGGTAAGACCTTCAGCAGATGCCTTGTATACAAGTAATATTGAGCCTTGGTCATACTTTCTGACAGGAGAAACGGGACGCGCACCTTACCCCAATTATGATCCTCTGCAATTCTGGATTGAGGAATCTCACAAAAGAGGAATGGAACTTCATGTCTGGTTAAATCCTTATCGCGCGCACCATACAAACGGCGGTGCAGTCAACAGCTTATCGATGGTTAACAAACTTTCAGATATTGTTGTCAGGTTAAAAAACGGAATGTATTGGTTTGATCCTGCCAATCCGAAAACGCAGGGCCACGTTTCCAATGTCGTAAAAGATATTGTGAAAAGATATGATATTGATGCAGTGCATTTTGATGATTATTTCTACCCTTATGCGACCTACAATAAAGGCGCAGATTTCCCAGATAACACTTCCTGGAATGAATATTTAAGAAACGGTGGAACCCTAACCAGAGCAGATTGGAGAAGAGATAACGTAAATAAATTTGTTGAAAGAATATATAAAGAAATCCACGCAGAAAAAAATCACGTAAGGTTCGGGATCAGTCCGTTTGGGATCTGGAAACCTGGCTATCCGGAAGGAATTGTCGGCTCCTCGCAATATGATGAATTATATGCCGATGCCAAATTATGGTTAAATAAAGGCTGGGTAGATTATTTTTCCCCTCAATTATACTGGCCAATTGACTCACAAGGACAGGGATTTGAGAAATTATTAAACTGGTGGAAATCAGAAAACACCATGAATCGCCACCTTTGGCCGGGCTTGAATACAGTAGAAATAAAAGTCTCTGACCGTCCAACGGAAATTAAAAACCAGGTGGAAATTTCCAGACAAATTTTAGGAAAAGACGCCGGGGAAATTCACTGGAGCATTGCCGGATTGACAAAAAATGCAAACATGCTTCCTACCTTAAAAAGCGGTCCTTACAAAGACAAAGCATTAGTTCCGAAAACGCCTTGGTTAAAAACAATTACATTACAAACTCCAACTTTATTCGTAACGGATGACGGAAGTTTTGCAAAAACAAACTGGAGTGTTAAAAATATCGGAGACGTCTTTCAATGGGTTCTTTTTACGCAGTACAACGGCGTTTGGGAAACGGAAATTCTAACTTTAGACCAACTTTCCAGAGATATTCCAAAATATAAAGACGGAAAAACATTAAATGCAATTGCCATTAAAGCCATCGACAGACTTGGAAACGAAAGTGATTATCTGGCAAAAAAAGTAAATTAATTTTAAAATTAAATTAATTATCCGCGCGCAAAAATTCCCCTCCTCTGGAGGGGTGGCGAAAATTCAAAGAATTTTTGACGGGGTGGTTAAAGTATTAAGCAAATATTATTCACAATAAAATAAAAACCAGTTCAAAAGAGCTGGTTTTTATTTTAGAATAACTATAAATTATTAGCTTAAAACAAAGTAATTCAACAAATTATAAATACGATCAAGTAAATTAATGTAAATTAAAAACCTCTCGGAATCATTTTTGCATCCATAATTCAATAATCACTAAAAAATATGAATTATGAATACTAACAGACTTTCCGCCACCATGGAAAAAGCGCTTAGTGATCAAATGAATAAAGAAATTCTTGCATCACACGTTTTCTTATCTTACGGAATTTGGGCAGATGATAAAGGCTATCAGGGAATTGCTAATTTCCTATACAGACACGCTCAGGAAGAAAGAAATCACTCCATTAAATTCATGGAATATGTTTTGAATAGAGGGGGAAAACCAAAAGTAGAATCTATTCCTGCTCCGCCAGCCGATCCGGAATCTTTAACAGCCTGTTTTGATGGCGTTTTCAGACATGAGGTGGATAATACAACCTCAATTTACAGGCTCGTAGATATGGCAATGGAAGAAAAAGACTGGGCAACATGGAATTTTATGCAATGGTTTGTTCAGGAACAGATTGAAGAAGAAACGTTAGCTCAAAACTTAATTGATAAGTTGAAAATTGCAGGAGGAGACAGGGCTACGGATGAATCTTTATTTACTCTTGACAGGGTGATGGAACAAGCACCGAATGACGTTCCGCTGGCTCAGGAAGCAACCGGAAACAATCCTTAATACCAATATTACCTAAATAATTATTAATATCCGTCAAATTTTGGCGGATTTTTTTATTATGAATCTGTCTTAAAATCACTATCTTTGCACACTCATAATTCAAAGTTTTAATATTAATATTTAAAACTATGGAAACCTTGAATGAGAATTGAATCTTAAACTTGAATTTTACAATATGAAATGTGGAATCGTAGGCTTACCAAACGTAGGTAAATCAACTCTTTTTAACTGCCTGAGCAACGCAAAAGCACAGTCAGCAAACTATCCTTTCTGTACAATCGAACCCAATTTGGGGACAGTTTCCGTACCGGATCACAGATTGTTTGAATTGGAAAAATTAGTAAAACCGGAAAGAGTTTTACCCGCTGTTGTTGAGATCGTTGATATTGCAGGTCTTGTGAAAGGAGCGAGTAAGGGAGAAGGTTTAGGAAACCAGTTCCTTGCAAATATCCGCGAGTGTGAAGCGATTATCCATGTTTTAAGATGTTTTGAGAACGGAAATATCATTCACGTAGAAGGTTCAGTCGATCCGTTAAGAGATAAAGAAATTATTGACATTGAACTTCAATTAAAAGATTTGGAAACTGTAGGTAAAGCAGTTGAAAAAGCGAAAAAGTTCATTAAATCAGGGAAAAAAGAAGATGTTTTGACATACGAAACGCTTCAGAACCTTCAGAAGTTTCTTGAAGATGGAAAAAATGCAAGAGAATTTGCGATGGATGATTTTGCGAAATCCGTGATTGCAGATGTTCAGCTTTTGACCAATAAACCTGTTCTTTACGTTTGTAATGTTGACGAAAATTCAATTAAAAACGGAAACGAATGGATTGCTAAAATCGAAGAAATGGCTAAAAAAGAAGCAGCAGAAGTTGTTGTTTTAGCTGCTCAGATTGAGGCTGATATTAATGAACTTGAAACGTTTGAGGAAAGAGAGATTTTCCTTGAAGAATTAGGACTTACAGAACCTGGAGTTAACCGTTTGATCAGAAAAGCATACGATTTATTGAAGCTTCAAACGTATTTCACGGCAGGTGTAAAAGAAGTGAGAGCCTGGACAATCGGTCAGGGCTGGACTGCACCGCAAGCTGCCGGAGTGATCCACACAGACTTTGAAAAAGGTTTCATCCGTGCTGAGGTTATCAAATATGATGATTACGTAAATTACGGTTCCGAAGTGAAGGTAAAAGAAGCCGGAAAGCTTTCAGTTGAAGGAAAAGAATATATTGTGAAGGATGGAGACATCATGCATTT
>Ga0307412_10000638_pt1 | contig 20422 bp, 21 predicted proteins | sample DK1Cmetagenome_3_FD_203823 | JGI IMG/M metagenome (GOLD analysis project Ga0307412, IMG submission 203823) | Maize rhizosphere microbial communities from greenhouse at UC Davis, California, United States - DK15-C-1 | ecosystem: Host-associated > Plants > Roots > Rhizosphere > Soil | place: USA...
CGCAAGATATCGATGAAGACTCGATATCGGCCTTCGTCATGGAGGCGATCGATCGCCGCCTTGAAGATTCGGTCGTAGTTCATGGCAGCATGTTAGGCGACCCGACCGGCATTGCTCACTAGGGGAATGTCCGGAGTTTCCGATGGGCCGCGCAACCGAGCACCGCGTGACATCCCGCGGGCTGGTCCGGAGATTTTCCGGGATCCGCGGGGGCAGGGTGGCCCGCCTGATGTCTGCCGGCACCCGTGCCTGGAGCGGCATGGCAACATGCCGCCGCCATCGAGCCGCACGACATGATGCCGAGAAGGCCGGCCACCCAGCTCATATCGCGTTGCTGAACCGTCGCGCGGCCGGCTGCCGGTAGGTATCGAACAGCGATGCGACTACTCTGGCATAGGGTCTGCCGTAGTCCGGAAGCCGCAACTTGCCGCACTCAATTGTTGCCAGGCCTCGATCGAGAAAGGGACTGAGCAGGTCGCGCAATCCGGGTTCGAGCAAGCCGCCCAACTCCGCTTCTCCATCGCACAGCAGCCTCTCGATAATCCGTCCGCGTCGACGGTCTTCCGCGGTTCGAACCACTCCGGCCTCTGCCGTCAGCAAACCGGACATTGCCTTGATCCGATAGCGCCCCGCATTCTTGTCATTCTGAACGATGAGGCCCGGAAACTGGCTGATGGCGCTGGCGCCGAGCCCGATCGTCACTTCGGCGGTGTCATCGGTGAAGCCCTGGAAATTACGGCGCAGCCCGCCCTTTCGCGCGGCGAGCGAAAGCGGGTCATAGGCGACCGCATAATGATCGAAGCCAAGCGGGTCGTAGTTGGCATGGGTCAGCATGCGATGGCCGAGCTCCGCCTGGCGGAAGCGAAGTTCGGAATCGGGCAACGCGGAATCGTCGATTCGTCGCTGGCGCGGGATCAAATGCGGCACATGGGCATATCCGAACAGGGCAATCCGCTCGGGTTGCATCTCGGCCGTCTCGCGAAGCGTGTCTCCGAGCTCGGCCAGCCCCTGGCCCGGTAAGCCGTACATCAGGTCGAAGTTGAGGGACCGGATACCGGCGCGCCGCAGCTCATCGGTTGCGACACGGATCAGGTCGAGCGGCTGCACCCGGCCGATTGCCGCCTGTACCGCGGGTTCGAGCGTTTGCACGCCAAGGCTCGCCCGGGCGATACCAGCCGCGCCAATCGCCTCGAACCATGGGCCGGACAGGGAGCGAGGATCCAGCTCGATCGACAACAAGGCGCCATCGGCGGCAAACCGGTCGCGTAGAAGCGCGAGAAGCTCGGCGAACTGATCCGGCTCGATCGCATTGGGACTGCCGCCACCAAATGCAATCCGCTGGACCCGGCCATTTCCGGCGAGCGTTCTCGACACAGTTTCGATTTCCGCATGGAGCGCCTCAAGATAGGCAGCAAGCCGCCCGGTCTTGTTGGCCGCTCCGGTGTTGCAGCCGCAATACCAACAGATCTCGTGGCAATATGGGATGTGGACATAGAGTGAGACGGGCTCATTGGCGGATACGCCATCAAGGGCCTGCTCCATGTCCGCGCGGCCAACTGTGCCGGAAAATTCGGCCGCGGTAGGATAGCTGGTGTAACGCGGCACCGGCGTCGCCAGCAGGTCGGGATGATAGGTCCAGGTCATTCGTCCTCGATCAAGATTCTTGCGCCGGCGCCGTCCATGTCCTCGAACTGACCGGAGCGCATCGCCCAGAAGAAGGCCGCGAGCCCGGCCAGGCCGAGCAGCAGCGCAATTGGAATGAGGTAAATTAGGCCGCTCATCGGGCGGCGCCTCTCAGCCGTAGCGCGTTGGCGACGACCACCAACGAGGAACCCGACATTGCTAGCGCGGCGACGAGCGGCGTGACCTTGCCGGCAAAGGCCAGGGGAACCGCAATCGCGTTGTAGCCGATGGCGATCACGAAATTCTGGCGGACGATGCGCATCGTGCGGCGGGCCGCCGTTACCGCCTTTGCAACCGGGAGCAGGCTATCGCCGAGGAACACCGCGTCCGCGGCATTCTGGCCGACGTCGCTTGCCGAACCCGGCGCCATCGACGCATGGCCGGCCGCAAGCGCGGGCCCGTCATTCAGCCCGTCCCCAACCATTAGCACCTTTCGCCCCGAGCGGCCCAGGCGGGCGATAAGCTCCAGCTTGTCCTCGGGCCGCATTCCGGTCTGCGCGGTCAAGCCGAGGCCTCGAATTGCCGAAGCGACCGACTGAGCGCTGTCACCACTGGCAACGGAACATTCGATGTCGAGATCGCCCAGCCGGGCGAGCGCTTCAGACGCGTCGGGCCGCAGCCGGTCCTCGAAGTGAAGGCGGACCGGTGCTAAACGGTTGCGGTGGAAATAGGTGGTCAGGCCGTCGGTGCCCTCCCCCCGCGCCAACGATACCGGGTTGCCCGCAAATGTTGCCGTAAGCCCAAAGCCCGGTAGCTCCTGCACATCGGCGATCTCGGCAGGAGTTACGCCTTCGGCTTCGAGAGCGCGCCGCACGGCTTCGGCGAGCGGATGGCGGCTCGACCGGGCGAGCGAGAGCGCGATGGATTGGTCTTCCCGCCCCAACGCCCGGGGATTGACCAATTCGGGACGGCCGAGGGTCAGCGTCCCCGTCTTGTCGAACAGCGCTCGATCCACCTCGGCCATCCGTTCGAGGGCGGAGCCATCCTTGACTAGCACGCCGGCGCGCATCAGCGAGCCGGCCGCGACGATCTGGGCCGCTGGAACCGCGAGGCCAAGCGCGCAGGGGCAGGTGATGATCAAGACCGCGGCGGCGATGAGCATCGACTGATGCCAACCGGCCCCAAGCATGAGCCAAACGACGAACGACGCCGCCGCAAGGGTATGGACCGCGGGCGCATAGAGACGCGCCGCGCGATCGGCGATCCGGACATAGCGCGACTTGCCCTGCCCCGCCTCGCCCATCAGCCGGGCGATCTCGGCAATGCTGCTGTCCTGTCCCGTGGCTGTCACCCGAACGTGGAGTGGAGCGGCCAGGTTCAACGTGCCCGCATGAACCTGATCGGCAATGGTCGCGGACCGGGGCGCACTCTCACCCGTAAGCAACGACAGGTCGATACTGCTGGAGCCGGCTTCAACGACCCCATCCGCGGCGAGCCGCTCGCCTGCAGCGACGATCATCAGCATGGCCGGCCGCAAATCCTCGGCGCGGATCCAGCTGCTGCGCCCGTCTTCCGCAATGACCAATGCGCCCGGCGCCGTCTGCTTGAGCAAGGCGGTTACGCCGTCGCGCGCCCGGTCGCGCATCACGCTGTCGAGCACCCGGCCGACCAGAAGGAAGAACAGTAGCATGACCGCGCCGTCGAAGTAGGCGTGCGGTCCGCCGGTCAGGGCTTCGAACAGACTGAGCGCGATGACCAGCAGAACGCCGATCGAAATCGGAACGTCCATGTTGGTCCGACCATGCTTCAGCGCCCCCCAGGCCGAGCGGAAGAAGGGTTGGCCGGAATAGGCGACGGTCGGGATGGCGATCAGGCCCGACAGCAGGTGGAACAGGTCCCGGATCGCGCCCTCAGCCCCCGACCAGACCGAGACCGACAGCAGCATGATGTTCATCGCCGCGAAGCCGGCCACGCCGGTCGCTCGGAGCAGGGCGCGACTTGCGCCGTCCTGCTTCGCCGTGGCGGCTTCGGTCAGCGGCTGGGCCACAAAGCCGATCTTCTCGATCGCGGCGATGAGGTCGGGAATTTGAAGAGATTTCGAGTGGGAGACGGACAATTGCCGTGCCGTCAGGTTCAGCCGCGCGGATTCGACACCGGCCAATCCGCCGAGTCCGTTCTCGATCTTGCCCATGCAGCCGGCGCAATGTGCGCCCGGTACGGCGAAGACGGTGCGCTCCAATTGCTCACCGGAGAGGGTCGAGTGCGCGGTCATGAGAGTATTTCCACCAGTCGCGCCTCGTCATTGCCGCGGCGGACGAGCAGATGGACGGCCCAGCGACCGGGAGGCAGGGCCTGGGCGGAACGCAGATGATCGAAAGTCAGTGGGACGTCCGGCTCGCGGCCAAGCGGATGGCGTGCGAAGCCGCTGGCCACCGCGCCGTCGATACTGACCGAAACCCGGACATGACGCTGATCGTCGATGGACGTCTCGATCTTCCAGCCGAGCTGGTCCTGCTTGCGCGCCGCGTCGAGCCAACCATTATACTTCTGGCTGGCGACATAGCTGTTCTCGACGACAACGCCGCCAAAGGTGCGGGTCGCGAACATCGCCATGGTCAGGTTGACCGCGACTACCACGCCGAAGAAAGCGACGATGATCGCCGTGAAGTGCCAGCCGGTAAAGCGCCTCGTCACTTGCCTGTCTCGCCCTCAGTTCGGTCGCTCGAAGGCGGCCTCGGTGCTGTCGCTCTCGCGGCCGTCGCTTGACCGGACCGAGAAGATGAAATCCTGGCGCTCTTCTCCCCCGCCGGGCGCAGCCACGAAAATAGGTAGTTTCGCGAGGGCGTCCGCAGGCACCGTGGTTCGAACAATCGTGCCGGCGGCTTCCCGGCTTCCGCGATCCGTCCAGATCACGGCCCCCGGCAGGCCGGCAATGGACAGCTCCATGTCGCGCGGCCTCGCCTCCATGTTGCGGATCTTGACCATGAATCCGTTGCGGACATGCCCATCGGACAACTGGACATAGGACGGGTTGCGCTGATGCTGGGCGCTGACCGTCAGCCTGGTACGATCGATAACGCCCAGCAGCATGAAGATGCCGACCGCGGCCCAAAGAGCCGAATAGACCAGCGTTCGCGGGCGGAAGATCGTCTTGATGAGGGGGTTGGCCTTGCCGCCCTGCTCCTCGATCCTGCAATCCTCGAGCGTCGCATAGTCGATCAGGCCGCGTGGCTTGCCGATCTTGCCCATCACCTTGTCGCAAGCGTCAATGCACAGCGCGCAGGTGATGCAGCCGACCTGCGGCCCATCGCGAATGTCGATCCCCGTCGGGCAAACGGCGACGCAGGCATTGCAGTCGATGCAATCGCCGAGCCCAAGGTCGGCGAGCGCGGCTTCTCGCCGCCCCTTGCCGCGCGGCTCGCCGCGCCAGTCCTTGTAGGTGACGATAAGCGACTTCTCGTCGAGCATCGCCGTCTGGATGCGCGGCCAGGGGCACATGTAGATGCACACCTGCTCCCGCATGAAACCGCCGAGGATGAAAGTCGTCGCGGTCAGCGTCGCGACCGTGGCGTAAGCGACGTAGGAGGCATCTCCCGAGGTGAAGTCCCGGGCGAGGGCTGGCGCGTCGGCAAAGTAGAAGATCCAGGCGCCGCCGGTGGCCAACGAAACGGCCAGGAAGACGGCATATTTGAACCCTCGCCTGGCGATCTTGCCGGCCGTCCATCGAGCGTTCGCCAGGCGGATCTGCGCATTGCGGTCGCCGTCGATGAACCGCTCGATATGCTGAAACAGGTCGGTCCAGACGGTCTGCGGGCAGGCATAGCCGCACCAGGCCCGGCCTACGACCGACGTCAGGAGGAACAGGCCGACGCCCGCCATGATCAGCAGGCCCGCCACATAATAGAATTCGTGAGGCCAGATCTCGATCGGACCCAAGTAGAATCGCCGGTGGGCTAGATCGACCAGGACCGCCTGGTCCGGTGAATATGGACCGCGGTTCCAACGCAGCCACGGAGTGACGTAATAGACCGTCAGCGTGACGGCCATGACCAGCCACTTCAGGCGGCGGAACTTGCCGTCCACCGCCTTGGGGTAGACGGGCTCCCGCCTGGCATAGAGGCTTTTCGGTCCGCTCTTCGAAAGGTCGTTCATTTCAAGCGCTTGCCAGTGTCCGACTGGCGGATTGCGCCAGCCTATTTCTTCTTGTCGGACATCTGCACTGTTTGCCGCTCGCCGCCACCTAGGGAATGCACGTAAGCGGCGAGCATGTTGATCGTCGCCGGATCGAGCTTTTGACCCCAGCGCGGCATGACGCCGAAGCGCGCGTCATTGATCGATTTGCGAACGCTGTCCTCGTCACCGCCGTAAAGCCAGATCGCATCGGTAAGGTTCGGCGCCCCGAACTCGCGATTGCCCCTGGCGTCGGTTCCGTGACAGGCGGAGCAGTTGGTTTGGAAGAGCGCCGCGCCGCGCGTCGCCGATACGTCGACCGGCCGTTGCCGGCTGGCCGCGCGAACATAGGCGGTCAAATCGTCGATTTCGTTCGGCTGCAGCAGGCCGTCGCGGCCAAAGGCCGGCATTTGCGACATGCGGGTCTGGTCGTGGCCCGGATTCCGAGCGCCATGCTCGATGGTGTAGCGGATTGCCTGGATGTCCCCGCCCCAAAGCCAGTCGTCGTCGTTGAGGTTCGGATAGCCCCTGGACCCGGCGGCGCCGGAGCCATGGCATTGTGTGCAATTCTGCCGGAACGCTGCGCGACCGCCCTCGATCGCAGCCTGGAGCAGTTGCGGATTGCCTTCCAGCTGCTCGATGGGCGTCGCAGCGATCGCTTCGACGATGGGAGCCCGTTTATCCTTCTCCGCCGCCAGTTGCCGCTCCAGCTCGCCGTGGCTGGACCAGTTCAGCACGCCGGCGGTGGCTTCGCTGACGAGCGGCCAGGCGGGGTAGAAGATAGTGTAGGCGAAAGCCCAGACGATGGTCGCATAAAGCGCCCAAAGCCACCAGCGAGGCAGTGGGGTGTTGAGTTCCTCGATGCCGTCCCATTCGTGGCCGACCGTCTCGGTGCCGGTCGGATGGTCGATCCGCTTCTTGTCGTCAGCCATGATCGGCGTCCTTGAAGATGAGGTTCGCCGCGTCGTGATTGCGCTCGCGGCTGCGCGGCAGGAAGGCCCAACCGACGAAAATCAGATAGAAGACCGACATCGCGAGCAGGCCCCAGCTGTCGGCGAAATGACGAAGCATCTCGTACATCAACGCACCTGCTCCTGCGGCGCCGCCGATTTGAAATCGACCTGCGTACCCAGCATCTGCAGATAGGCGACCAGCGCGTCCATTTCGGTCAGGCGGGCTGGATCGCCGTCATAATCGCGGCTTTGCGCTTTGGGGTAGCGCCGAGCGAGGTCGGCCGGGTCCGCATTGGCATCGGCCTGGTTGCGCAAGTCCTCTTCGGCCCTGTCGATCGATTCCTTTGGGTAGGGCACGCCGGCCATCCTCAATGCCTTGAGGTGTGCGCTCATGTCGCCCGTCGTCAGATCCCGATCGGACAGGAACCGGTAGCCCGGCATGATCGACTCAGGCACGACCGAGCGTGGGTCCTTCAGGTGCTGGACATGCCATTCGTCCGAATAGCGGCCGCCGACCCGCGCCAGGTCTGGGCCGGTGCGCTTCGAGCCCCATTGGAACGGGTGGTCGTACATGCTCTCCGCGGCCAGGCTGTAATGCCCGTAGCGCTCGGTTTCGTCGCGGAAGGGGCGAACCATCTGGCTATGGCAGCTGTAGCAGCCTTCCCGGACGTAGATGTTGCGCCCGGCAAGCTCTAACGGCGTGTAGGGACGAACGCCCTCGACCTTCTCGATCGTCGAATCGATCCAGAACAGCGGCGCGATCTCGACGATGCCACCGATGGTGACCACCAGCAGGGACAGCACCGCCAGGACGGTAACGTTGCGCTCGATTTTCGCGTGGCTGAACAGCTTCCTGGCCATGGGTCGTCCTATTCGGCCGCGACGGCGGCAGCGGCGGGTTCAAGATCGGAGGAGCGCGACCGGCGGCGTCCGCCAACCAGTTCAAGCTGGGGCAACGGCCGATCTTTTTCCGGATCGAAGGCGGCGTCGGTCATCGGCTTTTCGTCGCGAAGCTTGCCGCGAATGGTCTGGGCGATGTTCCACACCATGATGAGGAAGCCGGTCAGGTAAAGCAGGCCCCCAGCGGCGCGGATCAGGTAGAGCGGGATCATCGCGCTCACCACTTCGCTGAACGAATAAACGAGGTAGCCGTCGGCCCCATATTCGCGCCACATCAGCCCCTGCATGATGCCCGCCGTCCACATCGCCGCGGCGTAAAGGACGATGCCGAGCGTCGCGAGCCAGAAGTGCCAGTTGATCATCCTGAGCGAATAGAGCCGCGTGCGGCCCCACAGGCGCGGCGCGAGATAATAGACCGCCGCGAAGGTGATCATGCCGTTCCAACCGAGCGCTCCGGCGTGAACATGGCCGATCGTCCAGTCGGTGTAGTGCGACAGCGAATTGACCGCCTTGATCGACAACATCGGCCCTTCGAACGTCGCCATTCCGTAGAAGGCCAGGGCCATGACCATCATTCGGATGATGGGGTCGGTACGGACCTTGTCCCACGCTCCGTTGAGGGTCATCAGCCCGTTGATCATCCCGCCCCAGCTCGGCATCCACAGCATGATCGAAAAGACCATGCCCAGCGTCTGCGCCCAGTCGGGAAGCGCGGTGTAATGGAGGTGGTGCGGCCCCGCCCAGATGTAGAGGAATATGAGCGACCAGAAGTGGATGATCGACAGCCGGTAGCTGTAGACCGGCCGCTCCGCCTGCTTGGGGACGAAGTAATACATCATCGCCAGGAAGCCGGCGGTGAGGAAGAAGCCGACCGCATTGTGGCCGTACCACCATTGGGTCAGCGCATCCTGCACCCCGGCGAACAGCGAATAGCTTTTCGATCCGGTAAGGCTGACCGGAATGCTGAGGTTGTTCACCACATGCAGCATGGCGATGGTGATGATGAAGCTCAGGTAGAACCAGTTGGCGACGTAGATGTGGGGCTCGCGGCGCTTGACGATCGTTCCAACGAACACCGCGGCGTAGGAAAGCCAGACAACCGTCAGCCAGAGGTCGACATACCATTCGGGCTCGGCATATTCGCGCGATTCCGTGATGCCGAGCAGGTAGCCGCTGGCGGCCAGCACGATGAACAGCTGGTACCCCCAGAACACGAACCGGGCGAGGCTTGGAAAGGCCAGGCGAGCCCGGCAGGTCCGCTGCACGACGTAGAAGCTGGTCGCGATGAGCGCGTTGCCGCCGAAAGCGAAAATCACCGCAGAGGTATGAAGAGGCCTCAACCGGCCGAAGCTGGTGTATTCAAGCCCGAGGTTCAGTGCCGGAAAGGCCAGTTGCAGCGCAATGTAGAGACCGGCGGCGAACCCGGCGACGCCCCAGAACAGGGTGGCGATGACTCCCCAACGGACCGGATCGTCATCGTATCGGCTATGATCGACCAGAGGCCCCGTCTCGCCGGGCACGGGCACTGAGTAATCGGCCCGCCGCATCGTCACGATCATGACCGCGAATGCGGCCGCCGCGATTATCGCGAGATGGACCGAGAAGCCGAAATCCGAGGACACAGCGATCGTAAGCACCGCTGCGAGCGCGACTAGCAGCCATCCACCAGTCTTGAACAAAATGGTATCCATGGCGCGCCCAGGTTCCCGCTGCTTCGTTCGGGTCCGGATAGTCGCGTCACGGCGCGGCCTGCCTTACGCAAACATACCTAGAAGCGCCCGTGGACTTTGAATTCTCATCGGTCCGTTTAAAGGAATGGCAATGTCAGAGAGTATCGCAGGCGCCGCAAAGATCTTCGCCCAGGAAGCGCATTTGCGTTCGATCCTGGAAACCGTTCCCGACGCGATGATTGTCATCGACGAGCGGGGGCATATCCTGTCCTTCAGCGCGGCCGCCGAGCGTATGTTCGGCTTTTCCGAAGAAGAGGTCCTTGGCGAGAATGTCAGCATGCTCATGCCCTCGCCCGATCGGGAACGACATGACGGATATCTGGAGCGCTATTTGCGGACCGGCGAGCGGCGGATCATCGGTATCGGGCGGGTATTAACCGCCCGCCACCGCGACGGCGCGACCTTTCCAATCGAGCTATCGGTGGGCGAAGCCAGGATTGCCGACGATCGTGTGTTCACCGGCTTCATTCGCGACCTGACGGAACGGCAAGAGGCCGAGCTTCGCGTCCACGACCTGCAATCCGTATTGGCGCACGTCCAGCGCGTATCCGAGATGGGCACGCTCGCAACCAGCCTCGCACACGAACTCAACCAGCCGCTCACCGCTATAGCCAACTATGTCGAGACGGCGCGCGATATGCTGGAGAGGAATGTCGAGAATATTTCGACGGTGCGCCAATCGCTGAAGCGCTCAACGGCAGCGACCGCCGAGAACCCATCCTCGCTTGACTGCCTGCTCGACGAGAACGCCGAGACGATCGCAATCGTCCGGGAGGCGCTCGACGAATGCGCGGCGCAATCGGTCCGCGCCGGCCAGATCGTGCGCCGGCTTCGAGACTTCATCGCTCGCGGCGAAAGCGAACGCCGTATCGAGAGCCTGCAGCGGCTGATCACGGAAGCCAGCGCCCTCGCCCTGGTTGGCGCCGGCGACCAGAACATGGAGGTCGATGTCAGGCTGGACCCGGTTTCCGACCAGGTCCTAGTCGACCGCATCCAGATCCAGCAGGTTCTGCTCAACCTCATCCGCAACGCCATTGAAGCAATGGCGGACTCTCCGGTGCGCCGACTACTAATCTATTCCGAGTGCGAGGCTGGAGGCTTTGTCCGGATCACCGTTGCCGACAGCGGACCAGGGTTGGCTGACGAGGTCGCGCGCCGGCTCTTCGAACCATTTCAGAGTACCAAGGAAAGCGGAATGGGTCTGGGCCTGTCGATTTCAGCAACCATTGTAGCGGCCCATGGCGGCCGCATTTGGGCCGAGCCGTCGAAACTCGGCGGCACGGCTTTCCATTTTACCGTGATCGATGCCAACAGCGAGGAGGCGCAAGCGTGAGCGACAGGATTGTGTATCTGGTCGACGATGACGAAGCCATCCGCAGGTCGGCGGGGTTCATGCTCAAGACGTCCGGCTTCAAGGTGACGAGCTTCGCATCGGGAGTGGAGTTGCTGAAGGAAGCGAAGGACCTGCCGCCTGGCTGCATCCTGCTCGACGTCAGGATGCCGGATATGGATGGTCTCCACGTCCAGGAAGCGCTCAAGGATCGCGGCATCGGATTCCCGGTCATCGTCATGACGGGCCATGGCGACGTGACCGTTGCGGTCCAGGCAATGAAGGCCGGGGCAGTCGACTTCATCGAAAAGCCGTTTGAAAAGGCAGTGTTGTTGAGCGCCATCGACGAGGGCTTTTCGAGAATCGAGCATGCCGGCCGGAGCCGCGCCAGGGCGGAGGAAGCCAAGGTCCGGCTTCAGGCGCTCACTCCGCGTGAACGGGACGTGCTCGAGGGGCTTGTCCGTGGGCATCCCAACAAAACCATAGCCTATGACCTCGACATCAGCCCGCGTACCGTCGAGATCCATCGCGCCAACCTCATGACAAAGCTCGGTGTAGCCAGCTTATCCGAAGCGTTACGCATCGCCTTCGCGGCTGGCCTTGATGAACCGCACGCCGACGGATGATTATTGCAGGCTTGCGATCCGGAAGCGCGCCTCGTGCCCGTCCGGCTCCGTCAGGAATATCTCATGGCCAAGCTTGATCGCGTCGGCGCCGAACTGAAACAAAGGTTGTTCGCCGTGGCCATTGAAGCGGTCGCCGCGGGTGGGTTTTGACCCGTTCATCTCGTACCGGATTGCATAGCCGGCCCGCGTCCGGACCAGATAACCGAGCATATCCGCCTGGTTCGGCCAGTAGCGCCGGACCGTTGCTCGCGCCGGCTGGGATTCGAGCGTAATTCTGTCGATTTCGCCGTCATCATTCAGCGGCAGCCGGATGAGATAGCTACGGCCGGCCGACCCCTTTGGGAATTCCCAATTGGACGCGAGTTCGAGTCGGATCACCTTCCACTTCATGATCGCCGAATTGAACTGGCGGAACGCGTTTCTGAATACGCACATTTACGGAACCCGCCGGGCCTGAATTGCGGTGGATCAATGTGCTCGGGTTGCGGCTGGCCAATCCCCGCACCTGCGTGGCTGGGCCGCCAGACTTCGGGAAATTGCGTAAATCTACCGGGTCCACGCCTCGCTATTCACCGCTTCATGACCGGCATTCGGCCGGAGGGAAATTCGACGATGGCTACCAACAAGAAGCTCTGGGCCTGGCTGGCCGGCATTTTTCTCATTTCCTTCGGCATTCTCGGCCTGCTGGGCCGCGAAATTTACGTTCAGGCGCCGCCGGTCCCCGAGCGCGTGGTGACGGCCAACGGCGCAGGAATCTTCACCAAGGATGATATCCAGACCGGCCGCGAAGTATGGCAAACGCTTGGCGGGATGCAGCTCGGTTCCGTCTGGGGCCACGGCGGATATGTCGCGCCCGACTGGGGCGCCGATTGGCTTCACCGGGAATCGACCGCGCTGCTCGATATCTGGGCAAAGCGAGAGGGCGCGGCGGCCTTCTCCGCCTTGCCGGCCGAGGAGCAGGCCGCGTTAAAGGCGCGGCTGCAGGAAGAGCTTCGCACCAACCGCTATGACCCCGCGACCGGCTCGATTACCGTAAGTGCCGACCGCGCGGCGGCCATTGCCGAGGTAGGCAAGCACTACACGCAGCTGTTCAGCGGGGATCCCAAGCTTTCGGAACTCCGCGAACAATATGCCATTCCCGAAAAGACTTTGAGCGACCCGCGCGAACGCGAGCAGCTCGGTGCCTTCTTCTTCTGGACCAGCTGGGCGAGCGTCACGCAGCGCCCGGGCCAGGACATCAGCTACACCAACAATTGGCCGCACGACCCTCTGGTCGGCAACACCCCGTCGGCATCGCTCGGGATGTGGTCCATGGCGAGCTTCCTGTTCCTGATCGCCGGTATCGGCTGGCTTGTCTGGTACCAGGCGCGCCGCGGTGAGGACGAACATGCCGTCACTCCTGCGAGCGATCCTTTCCTCCGGCTGACCCCCACCCCATCGATGAAGGCGACCACCAAATATTTCGTCACCGTCATCGGACTGTTCCTGGCCCAGATCGTGCTGGGCGCGGTAACCGCGCACTATGCGGTCGAGGGCCAGCAATTCTATGGCTATAATATTTCGGAGGTCATTCCTTATGCGCTGACGCGCACCTGGCACACCCAGCTGGGAATCTTCTGGATCGCAACCGCCTGGCTGGCGACCGGCCTTTATTTCGCTCCGATGTTGTCCAACCACGAACCCAGATTCCAGCGTCTTGGCGTCAACATCCTTTGGGTGGCGCTGCTGGTGGTGGTCATCGGATCGTTCGCGGGCGAATGGTTCGCCATCCAGCAGAAGCTCGGCCATGCGACCAACTTCTGGTTCGGCCACATGGGTTACGAATATGTCGACCTTGGACGCTTCTGGGCAATCCTGCTGTTCGCGGGGCTGATGATCTGGCTGACCCTGGTCGGCCGCGCCCTGTGGCCCGCACTCAAGACCCCGAGCGAAACGCGGGGGCTGGTCGGGATGGTGTTCGTGTCGACCGTTGCCATCGGCCTGTTTTTCGGAGCGGCGCTGACCTGGGGCCGCCATAGCCCGCTGTCGATGATCGAATATTTCCGCTGGTGGGTCGTCCATCTGTGGGTCGAAGGGTTCTTCGAGGTCTTCGCCACCGCGATCATCGCGCTGATCTTCGCCGGCCTGGGCCTGGTTCGCGCCCGTGCGGCCAACACCGCGGTCATCTTCTCGACCGCCGTGTTCCTGACGGGCGGAATCCTCGGCACGCTGCACCACCTCTACTTCTCCGGCACCACCACGCCGGTCATCGCCTGGGGCGCCATGTTCTCGGCGCTCGAGGTCGTGCCGCTGGCAATGCTGGGCGTCGAGGCGCTGCACAATTACCGGGTGACCAAGTCGGCGCCGTGGGTCGAAACCTACAAATGGCCGATCCTGTTCTTCGTCGGCGTATCCTTCTGGAACCTCGTTGGCGCAGGCATCCTCGGGTTCGCGATCAACCCGCCGATTTCGCTCTACTATGTTCAGGGGCTCAACCTGACGCCCAGCCACGGCCACGCCGCGCTGTTCGGGGTCTACGGCCTGCTCGGCATCGGACTGATGCTGTTCTGCCTGCGCACTTCGTTCCGCACGGCCGCATGGTCGGACGGGTTGCTGAAGCCCGCCTTCTGGACGCTCAATGCGGGGCTTGGCGCGATGGTCTTCCTCAGCCTCGTTCCCCAGGGCATCTACCAGGCCTACCACAGCATCACGACCGGCTTCTGGTATGCCCGCTCGCCCGAGATCATCCACGGCCCGGTCATGGAGACGCTGGTGTGGATGCGGATGCCGGGCGATGTGGTGTTCAGCGCCGGCGCGGTCCTGCTGGCCCTGTTCATGGCGAAGTTGCTGATGGGTCCTCGCGCGAACCAACAGGCACCGGCGATCGAACCGGAACCGGCGATGGTCCCGGCCGAATAAAGCGCGGGAGAGGAGGTGCCGGCCCTGGCGGGAAACCGCGGGGGCCGGCACTGCTCAACGAGTGAGTATTATGAATAGCGAAGCATCGATCGACCGCCGGGCCAGGCTCCTTGCCCTCCCGCCCGTTCTCAGGGCGGGATTTCGCCCGTTCTTCTTTCTCGGTCCACTGTGGGCCCTCGCCGTTGTCGTCCTCTGGATTTGCGCCCTTGCCGGCCAGATCGAATTGCCGACGGCATTCGACGCGCTTGCCTGGCATCGCCATGAAATGCTGTTCGGTTTCCTTGGTGCGGTCATCGCGGGGTTCCTGCTGACCGCCATTCCGAACTGGACCGGTCGATTGCCGATCGCGGGTTGGCGGCTTGCAATGCTCGTGTCGCTGTGGATTGCGGCGCGACTTGCGATCCTGTTCTCAGCAACGCTGGGCGGCATCACGGCAATGCTTATCGAGGCCGCGTTCCTGGTGACGCTCGCAGGAGCATGTGCCCGGGAAGTACTTGTCGCACGCAACCGCAACATCCCTGTCGTTGGCGTTACGCTGCTATTTGCGATCGCCGCCACGATCGATCATCTCGAAAATCTTGGGATCATGTCGACCGACCACTTGGGTTGGCGGAGCGGCGTGTCCCTTGTGCTGATATTGATCACGCTGATCGGCGGAAGAATCATTCCGTCCTTCACCGCCAACTGGCTTACGAAGCAGGGACAAGGCCGGCTCCCCGGCCAGGCTTCGACATTCGATTATCTGACGATTCTCACGACGGCCTTCGCCCTAGGGTGTTGGACCTTCCAGGTCGCGCCAAGCCTGGCCGCCTCGCTATTGTTCACCGCCGGCGTTTTGCAGTTGGCACGGCTGGCCCGATGGGGTGGGTTGAGAACGAGATCGGAGCCGCTGGTCTTCGTCCTGCATATTTCCTACGCTTGGCTGCCGATCGGATTGGTGCTGCTCGGTTTGAGCATCGTTGACGTCGACGTTTCCGGCACAGCGGGAGTCCATGCGCTGACGGCCGGCGCAATGGCATCCATGGTGCTTTCCGTCATGACCCGAGCAACACTCGGCCACACCGGCCGCGAACTTCGTGCGGGACCGGGCACCGTGCTGATCTACGTCCTGGTCACCGCAGGAGCGTCCTTGCGCGTCGGAGCTCCATTCCTTCCGTTCGATTATCTACAGATGATCAAATTCGCAGGGGCACTCTGGGGCAGTGCCTTCCTCATGTTCCTCATTCTTTACGGGCCGAAGTTGCTCGGCCCCCGGCCCGACGGGCGTCCCTGAACCGGCATCAGCGAGCGCAAGGCCGGTGGGCCTCGATGACCCGGTCATGATATGATGCGCTGCTTCAGTTGGAGAGCGACTCGGTGGAATCCGGCGATCAACATCTTGGCACTGGCTCGCAAAAGGGTGAGGCGGTTCGGCATCTGCTGATCCTGGGCCATCCCCGGACCGACAGCTTCACCCATGCCGTTGCGGCTCGCTACGCGAAAACGGCACGCTCCAATTATCAAATCGTCGAGGTTCGGGACCTCTATGCGATGGGCTTCAATCCGTTGCTCGCGGATATTGAGCGGCCGCAGCGCCGCCCCGGCGTTTCCAGCCCCGATGTCCGCCGCGAAATCGACCTTGTCGAGCGGTCCGACGTCATTACGTTCGTATATCCGCTGTGGTTCGGCACGCCGCCAGCGATCGTCAAAGGATATATCGATCGGGTCTTCGGCGCCGCCTTCCTGCTGTCCGACCTGAAAGACGAACGAGAGCGCGGTTCTTTCACTGGCAAGCAACTGTGCCTATTCACGTCGTCCGCAAGCACCAGCCAGTGGCTTGACGAGCAAGGCATAATGTCCTCCCTCCATCAATCGTTCGGCCGCTATCTGGCGTCGATATTCCACTTCTCGAGCACGCACTTCTTCCATGCTTCATCGGTAATGGATGGGATGAGCGCCGCGCTAGCCGATCAACACCTGTTCGATGCCGGCGAGAAAGCGCGGCTGATTTGCGCGGAAGCAGCCGCCGTTCGGCATCACGCCGAGGCCTAGTCAGTCCACCTCTTTGACGCTGTTCCCATAGCCCCAATCATGCACTTGCTCCTCGGCCTGAAGCACGCGGCCTTCGGGGTCGAGCTGGATCAGCACGGAATGACCATAGCCTTTTGAATAGTCGAGAAGCCGGATTTCCTCAGGCACCGCGCACATGACCCTCGCCGGCTCTTCGAGGCGCTGAAGGGCAGGCCGCTTTTCGAAGAGCAGCTCAATGGCGTCCTTTCGCTCCCTGCTATCCTCCACGATCCTGGCACGGGCGCGGATCGCCAGCGCATGAATGCTCGAGGGATCAATGACGTCCCGCCCGATTGCCAGCGAGACTCGATCATCCCGCTGAATGTCAGCGAACTTTTGGCTGCTTGGGGCAATGGCGAAATAGATTCGGGCGCCGTCATGGGCAAAGCCGACCATTGTGCAATGCGGCCAGCCATCCGGGCCCACGGTCGCAAGTGCCGCCAAACGGTTGGCACGCAAAATCTCCATGACCTTGTCGAGCATGACCTCACTCCCGGAATGCCCTTGACGATCTTACCCTTAAAGGGGCTTCACGAAAATCACGGAATCGAGCGACAATCCCAGGGTTGTCCAACCTTGAGCGCGCGCGCTGCACTCATCCGCGAACCCGCGGGCGGAAAGGCGCAACTCGAGGCCCGTGCATCCCAGATCGCGCGCCAGTTTCTCGGCTGCTTCAAGGAGGATGGCCCGGCCAGGTGCTGCCCGGCTCAACTCAAAGGTGACGAAGTCGTCGAGAGCCAGCACCAGGCCATGGCGCATACGCTCGCCCAGGCGATAGCTGAGAACCCCAACAATGCCGCCCTGCCTGTCCCACAGGCCCAGCAGCCCGCCGGACCGATAACGCCGCTGGACATAATCTTGCCAGTCCTGCGGCGACACTTCCGGCGCAACGGACCGGATCAGCGGATAGGCCCAGTCGGCCTGAACGGGAGTGATCGCATCTACGTAGAATTGCGGCTTATGGGAGGCCTGGGTTGCCATTTATCTCCTGTCCCATGGAGAAAGGGAGGGATCGTTGATCTGCCTCAACTCCGCGAATTTTTTTGGGAGAGTGGGAAATGCTGGCGACGCGGTCCGCGGATCTTCCCGTGCTGGAGCCGAGCCATCCCTGCTTCGACTGCAAGGTAAGGTCGCTGGCGGTTTGCGGCGTGCTCGAAGCGGCCGCCCTGCGCCAGTTCAAGCAGTCCGGGATCACGGTGCAATATGAGCCCGGCGAAACCGTCGTCTTCGAAAGCGATGTCGCGGCCAGCGTTTACAGCCTGACCGCCGGGCTGCTCCGTCTCTCCAAATTGCTGCCAGACGGGCGCAGGCAAATCGCCGGCTTCCTCTTTCCGGGCGATTTTCTGGGAATCACCATGGAGGAGGAGCACGCCTTTACCGCCGAGGCCGTTGCGCCGTCGACGTTGTGCCGGTTCCCTCGCGCGCGCTTCGATGAATTCGTTGCTGGGCAGCCTACCCTGGAAAGCCGGCTTTATGCGGTAGCAGCGCACGAGCTCGCAGCAGCGCGGCAGCAGCTTGTGCTGTTGGGCCGCAAGACGGCGACCGAACGCGTCGCGTCATTCCTGCTGATGCTGGCGGGGCGCTGTGCTCACAATGCCGAACCGGACATCATCCTGCCGATGTCGCGCGTTGATATCGCCGACTATCTCGGCCTGCGCATCGAAACGGTCAGCAGGGAAATCACCGGGCTCAAGACTTCGCGGGTCATTCGCCTGACGGGCCGCCAGTCCCTGCAGGTCGTCGACCGCGAGCGGCTCGAACAACTCGCCGAGGGTTAGCCGGAGCCAGCCAATGATCCATGTCAATTCTTGCCCCGAACCCTTCGGAATTGATGCTGCTCAACTCAATCCCGGCGACTGCCGCCTATTCACGAGTGCATCAACTGACCGGAAGAAAGAAAAACTCATGAAACGCTTTGCATTGCTTGCAGTCGGGGTGGCGGTGGCCGCTCTGGGAGCTTCGGCCGGTATGGCGCAGCACGCTCACCAGGCGGCCGGCACGGCCACGGCTTCGGCCACCAAGGTCGCCGATGTCGCGCGGGATCCGTCGGATCTTCCAGCGCCGATCGGTGCCCGCGGACCGCAAACCGTCAAGGTCCATTTCGATACGGTCGAGGTGACCGGCCAGCTGGATGACGGGTCGACCTTCCACTATTGGACGTTCAACGGGAAAGTCCCCGGACCCTTCATCCGCGTCCGGGTCGGCGACACTGTCGAGGTCGATCTCAAGAACGCTGACGACAGCGTGATGATGCACAACATCGACTTCCACGCCGTCACGGGTCCCGGCGGCGGCGCGGTCGCGACGATGGCCGCGCCGGGCGAAAGCAAGGGCTTCACCTTCAAGGCGCTCAACCCCGGGCTTTATGTCTACCATTGCGCAACGCCGACCGTGGCCCAGCATATCGCCAACGGCATGTACGGCCTGATCCTGGTCGAACCGGAAGGCGGCCTGTCCAAAGTCGACCGCGAATTTTACGTGATGCAAGGCGAAATCTACACCGAGCAAGCCAACGGAACCAAGGGAGAGCTGACCGAGAGCATGGACAAGCTCCTCGCTGAAACGCCGGAGTATATGGTGTTCAACGGCACCGCCGATGCGCTCTCGAAGAAGCCGCTGACGGCCAAGACCGGTGAGACCGTCCGCGTCTTCTTCGGCGTAGGCGGCCCAAACAAGACCTCCAGCTTCCACGTCATCGGCGAGATTTTCGACAAGGCCTATCCGCTGGCTTCGGTGACGTCGGCCCCCATGACCGACGTGCAGACGATTACGGTTCCGCCGGGGGGCGCGGCCATCACCGAATTCAAGGTCGAAGTGCCCGGCAAGTTCATTCTTGTCGACCATGCCTTGTCGCGTCTGGAGAAGGGCCTGAAGGGCATCCTCCAGGTATCCGGCGAACAGCGCGCGGAAATCTTCAAGCCGCGGGAAGAGGTCGATCCGAAGGTGGCCGCTGCCTCGGGGCACTAGGAGAACCAAGGGAGCTTTCGGCGGCAGCGGAGAAATCCGCTGCCGTCATTTCTCGTTGAGCCGGACCGCATCGAGGCAGCCGCACAGACGGTAGGCCAGGGCGGCGTTGAAGCGGTTCTGGCTCGGATACCCCAGAGGATCAGACGCGAAGGAAGCTTCCTGGCCATCGGCACCCAACACGGTCCTGCTCAGCGTGCAATGACGAGCGGAACGATCGACCCCGACAACAAAGTCCGGGTCACGCCGCCGAATATATATTCGCCGATCCGGCTGTGATTGTAGCCGCCCATGACGAGATAACCATTCAGCTCCCTCGCCCGCTCCATCAGGATGCAGGACACGAAATAGGGATCGTCGGTATCCGGACCGGCGGTTTCCACGCTGAGTTCGGCATGGATTCCGTGGCGCGACAGATATTCGAGGAGGCGAGTGCTGGGGAATCTTTCTTCCTTTTCCTCGACTCTCACCACCCGTACGTCGGACGAGATCTTCAACAAGCCCAGCGACGAACGGACGGCGTTGGCCGCTTCGTAACTGCCGTCCCATGCAATGACCGCAGCTCCGCTCGGATCGCATGGCCTGCCGCCCTCGGACGGAATGAACAGTGGCGTGCGCGAACGGGAAATCAGGTCGCCGAGCACACCGATAACCGGACTGGAGATGTCTGACTTGGAGGGCGTCCGGCCCGTGACGATCAGGTCGCACAATGCCGCGCGGCCGACGACGTGGGATTCGACGTTGCCGGTCACCTGTTCATAGTCCCAGCTGACGTCCTCGCCCAGCAAGCGGCTCTCGGCCCGGGCCCGAAGATCCTGCACCGACTGGTCGAGCGCCTTGATCACATCGTTCATGACGAAAACGCCGCCGAACCCGTCGAATGCGACATAAGCCTCGATCGGAGTGACCTGCAGAAGGGTAAGATGCGCCGAGCAGGCCCGGGCAAGCGAAAGCGCATTCTCCAGGCGCTCGTCGAGCGATCCCTCATCCTGCACATGGAGCAGAATGGACTTGATGCCGGAGCTTTGGGCAAATTCCCGACCGGGGATGGTGAATTCGGCTTGTTTGAGTTCGAGTTGGCTGTCGAGTTCCATCGACATGTCTCCTGCCGTGGCAGACAGACGGTCCTGTCCGCCGACGGCCAGCATCGCCTAAGGTTGAGGGCAGGGATATCCGTAG
>Ga0307412_10000639_pt1 | contig 20384 bp, 18 predicted proteins | sample DK1Cmetagenome_3_FD_203823 | JGI IMG/M metagenome (GOLD analysis project Ga0307412, IMG submission 203823) | Maize rhizosphere microbial communities from greenhouse at UC Davis, California, United States - DK15-C-1 | ecosystem: Host-associated > Plants > Roots > Rhizosphere > Soil | place: USA...
CGCGGGCTCATCTCAGGGCGATAAATCTTTGGTCTTTCGACATCATCCGGTATTAGCACCCCTTTCGGGGAGTTATTCCGAACCCCAAGGCAGATTCCCACGCGTTACGCACCCGTGCGCCACTAGACCCCGAAGGATCTCGTTCGACTTGCATGTGTTAGGCATGCCGCCAGCGTTCGTTCTGAGCCAGGATCAAACTCTCAAGTTTGATGTTCCACCACGCGACAGCCGGAATGTGCCATCGCGCAGCAGCTCATATCTAGGAGCCGTTCCTGCACATCTTTATGGAAATGCTCCACCAGGCCGAAACCCAACAAAACAATTCCCACGTATGGAAACGTGTAAAGGACTATGCGAAACGGCTTGGCTTTAACCGAGCACCTTGCACCTAGAAGCTGCAAGACCCGGAGCCGCCGCCCACATGTCCCTTCATCTAAACCAACAATGTCAAAGAGCGACAAAAACTGACGCACCGTCACTCCCCTTTTTCTCGGGGAGACCCGTGCGCCTGAATTTCGGTGACCAGCGAAGCGTTCCAGTGAGGAGCACCCCGTCGGTGGAGTGGCTTCTATGCGGGACGTCCCAACCCGTCAACAGGGTTTTGAAACTTTCTGTCGTTTTAATGACAATTGCTCCGAAAACGGCGGAAAACCGTGCTTTACGGCTTCTCAATGGGGAGCTGCGATAGGGGATGGGTGACCGAATCAACGCTCGAATCGCCGAATCAGGCCCCCGAATCGCTCCGGAATCAGGTTCGGAGGGCGGTCATTTGGCGTTCGGGCACCCAGATTCTCGGGCAGTTGCTGACTTGGTCGTCGACCTTCCTGGTCATCCGCATCCTTGCACCGGCCGATTACGGGCTGTTCGCGATGACCCAGGTGGTGCTGGTGCTGCTCAACATGCTCAACGGCTATGGGCTGGCGAGTGCGCTGATCCAGCGTGCCGATGCCGGACGCCATGCGCAGCGCCAGCTTTTCGGGATGCTGCTGCTGCTCAACGGGGCGCTGGCGCTTGCTCAGTTCCTCGCCGCCCCCCTCGCCGCGGCCTATTATCGCCAGCCGATGGTCGCCGAGCTGCTGCGCGTGCAGGCGCTGCTCTATCTGGCCACGCCCTTTATCGCGCTCCCTTATGCCCTGCTCGCGCGCAGCATGGATTTCGCCAGGCAGGCGCAGGTCAATTTCGTTTCCGCACTCGCCGGTGCGATCACCGCGCTGACCGGCGCCTATAGCGGCTGGGGGGTGTGGACGCTGGTGATCGCACCGATCGTGCTGTTCGCCACCCGCGCGATCGGGATGACGGTGGCGGCGCGTGCGCTGGTGTGGCCGAGCTTCGACTTTCGCGGCGCCGGCGACATGGCGCGCTATGGCGGGGTGATGGCGGCGGGGCAGGTCTTCTGGTTCCTGCAGAGCCAGGCCGATGTGTTCATCGCCGGGCGCATGTTCGATCCGCACCTGCTCGGCATCTATACGACCAGCCTGTTCCTCACCCAGATCTTCGTTGCGAAATTCGTGCCGCCGCTCAACGAGGTCGCCTTCTCCGCCTATGCGCGGATGCGGGACGATCCGGCGGCGGTGGCATCGGCGTTCGTTCGCGGCGCACAACTGATCCTGCTCGCCGCCATGCCCTTCTATATCGGGCTGGCCGCGACCGCCGAGCCGCTGGTCGCGGTGGTGCTCGGCCCGAAATGGGCGGAGGCGGCGCCGGTGGTACATGGCCTCGCGCTGGTCATGCCGCTGATGACGCTGCAGGTGCTGTTCGCCCCGGCCAGCGACGCGTGCGGGCGGCCGGGGATCAGCGCGCGCAACGGGGCGACCGGCGCGCTGTTCCTCCCGATCGCATTCCTGGTCGGCGTGCATTGGGGAATCATGGGCATCGTCACCGCCTGGTACGTCGCCTATCCGCTGTACCTCGCTTTTTCCGCGCATCGCACGCTGCCGGTGATCGGGGTCGGCTATGCGCGGCTCGCCCAGGCGATCGCGCCGCCGGTGCTCGCAGCACTCGCGATGGGGCTGCTCGTCACACTCGTCGATCGCGCGCTGCCACCGCTGGCGCCGGTGCCGCGGCTGGCGCTGCTCGTCGGAATCGGTGGCGCGAGCTATGTCGCGCTGCTGTTCGCCTTTGCGCGCGAGACGCTTGCCGGTGCGGTCGCGCTGGTCCGCAACCGCGCCGGCTGAACTGCGTCAGGCCGCCTGGATATAGGCGCGCATCGCATCGGCTTCCGATTCGATGCGGTCGATCCGGAATTTCACCAGATCGCCGATCGAGATGAAGCCGATGCACGCGCCGCCGTCGATCACCGGCAGGTGGCGGATCCGCCGCCGGGTCATCAGCGCCAGCGCGCCGAGCACCGTCTCCTCTGGCCCCACCGTGATCGCCGGCGCGGTCATCACGCGCGACACGGGCAGTTCGAGCCCGATCGCGCCTTCGCGTTCGATACAATGGATCACGTCGCGTTCGGAAAAGATGCCGGCCACCTGGCCGTTATCGAGCACCGGCACCGCACCGATCCGGCGGGCGGCGAGCAGCGCCACCGCTTCCGCCACGCTTCGGCTGGAGGTGATCGACACGACGTCGTGCCCCTTGCCTTCGAGAATTGCCGCGATAGTCATCGCCTTCTCTCCTAATGGCTCGCTTCTTTTAGGCGTTGTTTATCCCACGATTCGGACCAAGTTGCAAAAGCATGGAGCAACACGACGGACTCGACGATCCCGCCTATGCCGCCTTCGCCTGGAGGCGGTTTCGCCGCATCCTGTGGTGGATGGCGCTGGTGGCAGTGCTCGCCGCCGGCGTAGCGGAAGTCTGGCTGTGGACGGCGATGGGCGAACTGCACATCGTCACCGCGATCGCCACGTTCCTGGGGGTGTTCTTCACCATCATGATGGCGGCCGCGCTGATGGGGCTGATGTTCCTCAGCTCGGGCAGCGGGCACGACGCGCAGGTGGAAGACCCGCTGCAGGGCGAAGTCGATATCGACTGAGGATCAGCGCTCGCGCTTGAGCGCAATATCAAGCGACGCGGTGCCGTTGGCGGGCACCAGGACACGCCAGGTCTTCACGCCTTTGCGGAGGACCAGCTCCGCACTCGCATCGGCCACCGCATAGGGGATCGGCACTTCGAAGGTCACGGGCCCGTCGTGCGCGTTGCTGACCTCGATCCGGAAGGCCTGACGCCGGCGGCTGGCGGGCCTGCCGATCACCGTGTAGCGCACATCGCTGCTGGTGCCGGGGAAGAGCTCGACCTCGTCGCCCACCGCGCGATCGGCAAGGCTCGACTCCCCGATCAGCACCGGCTGGCCGCCGCGATCGCCGAACAGCGCAAGCTTTCCGGCCGGCAGGGGCAGGCCCAGACCTTCGCTCGTGCGGTTCTCGGCGCGCAGCACGATCTCGGTCGGGCGGCTCGGCGGCCGCGCCTCCCCGTCATTATAGGGAAAGGGCGAGAAGCTGCCGCGATAGAGCCGCGCGACCTTCACCGATTCGCGGTGGAGCAGCGCCACCTGCTTGGTCGCCAGCGCCGCGACCGTCACCGGCTCGGGAATGCGGTAGAGCTTGAGGTCGCCCAGTTCCTCCTGCTCGGCCATCATCACGGGTGCCGGTGGCGGCGGGGGTGCCGGTGCCCGTTGGAGCATGCCGCGCACACGGTTGCCGGTGACGACGATCTCGAAGCTGCCAATATCTTCCGCCGACACGGCGTCAGGCGCAGGCGGCGGCCCCGCCATCGACGTGGTACCCAGCGGCCAGCATTGCAGGCGAAGCGCAGGCGCCGGTCCAACAGGCAGTCGCGCCGCCCGCCCCTTGTTAAGCTTGCCCGCCACCGCGCTGGTGCGCGCATCGGCAAAGCCCTGGCTGCCGCCGTTGACCACCGTCATCCAGCCGAACAGGTCGAGCGTGTCGCGCTCCCCCAGCTGCGCGACATAATTGGCCGACCAGTCGAAGCCCTGCGCCAGATAGGAGAGCTGCACCGTCACCGTCTGCGCGGCCGCGCTGTCGCTGGTGACGGAGAGCGTCGGCTTGGCGGAAAGATCGGCGGGGACGCCGGGGTAGCGCAGCCCTTCCGGCAGCCCCGAACAGCCGAGCGCCTCGACGCCTGCATCACTGGTCAGCAGCACGCCGCCCTCGGGGCCGGATTCGATCACGGCGTCGCTCTCGGTGACCTTGCCGGTGGCGCGGTTCGTGCGGCGGACCGTTACCCGCCGCTTGAGATAGGCATCGACCAGCGTGGCCGGGCCGAGCAGTCGCGCGTCGCGATTCTTCTCGCCGACGCCGCGCGGCAGGCCGGTGACGATCGCGGTTTCGGGCATCATGCCTTGGGACACGCCGACGAAGCGGATGACCGAGGCGCCCGCCGGCAGCGCGATCGTCCGCGTCTCGGTGATCAGCGCATAGCCGCCGGGCCAGCCCTGGCCGATCGGCCCGCTGCGGGCGCCGTCGCGATATAGCGTCACCGCCACCGCGTCGGGCTTGTCCGACACCACCAGCGTCTGCGCCATCGCAGGTGCGGCGGCGAACAGGGCGGCGAGGCCAAGGGCGATGCGCGCGAGCATCGGATCAGTAGCGGGTATCGAACACCACGGTCACCGACGCCTTGCCATTGGCGGGCACCGGCACCTTCCACTCCATGCGATCCGCCGAAACGCGCTCACCGGTGAGGCTCTGTTCGACGATGCGAACGTCGCCCCACAGCCCGGTCTGGGCAAAGTCGACCGACACCGCCTCGGCGCGGGCGCTGGTGAAATCATAGCGCATCGTAGTCTTCCAGCGGCGCGCCGAGAGCTTCTTGCGCTCGACCACCGTGGCCGCGCCCTTCACGTCGAATGCCTCGCCGGTGCGCAGCGACATCGCCGATCCCATCGGCGCGGCATCCACCCCGCTCTCACCGATGAACTGCGGCTCGCCCTTGCGGTCGCGCATATAGACGCGGATCGTGCCGCTCGGCAGCTGATCGCCCAGCCCGCCATTCTTCGAGGTCGAGAATTTGAGGACGGTCGCGGCACTGCGCGGGTCGCTGTCGGCGCCCAGCCAGCCATTGGTCCATTCATAGGTCTTGCGGGCGGCGGCCCCCTTCACGTCGAGGAAGCTGACCTGCTTCTGCTGGGCGTTGGCGATCGTCGTGCGCCGGCCGAGCGGGTAGAAGACGTAATCGCCGAGACGTTCGCGATTACTGGTCTCGGTGCCCGGCGTGTCGATCGTCGTGTCGTTGAGCCGGCCAAAGGCGGCCGCCCCGCTCGGCGCACCGGCGACCAGCGTGACCGCGGCATTGGTGTACGTGGTGCCGGTATTGTTGGTGAGGGTGATCCAGCCCTGCATGTCGATCGCGCTCTTCGCTTCGTCAAACAGCATCACATAGTCGCTGGTCCAGCCGAGACCGGGGGTGAGATAGCTGAGCGTCGCCGGCACCCGCCCGCCGCCCGCCACCTGCAGCGTGACGGACAGGGTGGGCCGGGCGCGGAGATTCTCGGGCACCTTGTCGAAGATCACCCGCACCGGCAGCCCATCGTCGCGCAGCACTTCGATGCGCTGGCCGATCTGGAGGACGATGCCGCCATTGGCCGACAGCACCCGCGCCTGCTCGCGCGTCTCGGCGCCGGTCGCCGGGTTGGTGCGCACCGTGGTGACGACCGATCCGACCGCCTTTTCCATCAGCTTGTAGGGCGTCAGCAGGTCGTAATCGAAATTCTGCTCGACGATGCCGATGCCGGGGCCGGCGAGCGTCACCGTCTCGGGCCGGATCTTGGCGGATACGTCGGCGAATTCCTGTCGGGTGCGGCCAGCGGTGAGGTCGAGCGTGCGCACGTCCTGCACCAGCGACTGGCCGTTCTGGTAGATGGTGATGGCGAGATCGCCCTGCGCGGTCTTGTCCGGCGCCGGGATCTGCTTGGCCTGCGCCACACACGGCCACGCCGCCGCGAAAAGCCACACCGCACGCCGCATCGCAGATCCTCCCCCTATTTCCGTGCGATGGTAGCAGATTGTGCGACAGCGGCCAGCGTTTCCTCCCCCGCCAGGGGGAGGATGCGGATGCCGCTACAGCGTCACCACCACGCGCTTGCCGTCATAGGTGACCTCGCGCCCCGGCGCCTCGGCAAGGCCCACGCCGACACTCGGCGCGACCGTCACCACCCGGAACGCCCGTGTCTTCGCCATGCCCGGGTAGCGGCCCTGGCGCGCACCGATCGTCAGCGTGCCCGCCTTGTCATCGAGCGCAAGGTCGATCGTCGCGCGCTCGCCGCGGCGCCAGCCCTGGCCGTCGCCGGCATCGTCGTAGAGCGTGAAGCGGCCATCGGCGCCGCGATAGACACGCAGCTCGATCGGGCGATCGGGCGACTGGTCGGCATATTGGACCGGCGATCCCAGCGGCAGGATCGTCCCCGCCGCCACCTGCACCGGAATCTGGCCGATCGGTGCGGCGACCTGGATCGTCGCGCCGCCGGCGTGGCGCGCGCCGGTCCAGAAATCGATCCACGCCGCGCCGGCCGGCAGGTAGACGCTGCGCGCCGTCGCGCCGGGCTCGACCACCGGGCTCACCAGCAGCCCGCGTCCGAACAGATATTGGTCGCGCAGGTCCTGTGCCGCCGGATCTCCCGGGAATATCATCCCCGCCGGATAGAGGAACGACGCGCCGCGATCCGCCACCTGCCAGCTCTGCGCGTAGATAAACGGCAGCAGCCGATAGCGCAGCGCCACCGCGTCGAGCAGCGGCGCCCGCGCGCTTTCCGGGAAGCTGTAGACTTCCTTGCCCTCGCCGGTGCCATGGATACGGAACATCGGGTTGAACACCGCGAACTGCAGCCAGCGGGTGAACAGCTCCTGATAGGCAGGGTCCTTGGGGCTGCCGCCGAAGAAGCCGCCGATATCCGCCGACCAGAAGGGATTGCCGGTCATCGAGAAATTGACGCCGGCGGGGATCTGCTTGCGGAACACGTCCCAGCGCCCGCTAACGTCGCCGGACCAGGTGAAGGCGCCGTTGCGCTGCTGCCCCGCCCAGGCCGAGCGCGTCAGCAAGAGCGGACGCTTGGCGGCATAGTCCGCCGCCATGCCGTCGTGCACTGCGCTGGTGTGCATCAGCGGATAGGCGTTGTAGAGCAGCGCGCCCGGCCCGGCGGCGGTGGCGACCTCCGCCATCTCGCCCCAATGGCCGCCCAGTTCGGCCTCGCTGCCGTCTAGCCAATAGCCGTCGAACCCGGCCTTCCCCAGCCGCTCGGAGATCTGTCGCCAATACAGCGCCCGCGCCTTCTGCGAGAATGCATCGTACCAGCGGCCTTCGCCGGCCGGGTACACATTGGGGTAGGTCTTGGGATACAGCCCGCCGATCGCATCCAGCGCCTGGGTGTTCTCCAGCCCCACGTCGAGGCGCGGCCACACCGAGACGATGCTGTGGATATGCTCCCGATGCAGCGTATCGAGCATGCCCTTCGGATCGGGGAACCGGGCGGGGTCCATCTCATGGCTGCCCCAGCGGCCGGCCGGCCAATATTGCCAATCCTGCACCACTGCATCGAGCGGGATGCCGCGCCGGCGATATTCCGCCGCCACGCCCAGCAGCTCCGCCTGCGAGCCATAGCGCTCCTTCGATTGCCACAGGCCCCAGGCCCAGCGCGGCAGCAGCGAGGCGGCGCCGGTGAGCTGGCGATAGGCGCCGATCACCTGGTCGACATCCGGCCCGGCGAACAGGAAGTAATCGACTCCCTCGCCGGCAGCCGAGCGGAAGATGATCCGGTTTCCGGCCTGCGGGGTGTCGACGGCGACCTCGGTCACCGAGGCGTTGTTCCAGAACAGCCCGAACCCGGCGGGCGAGACCAACACCGGCACGCCGACATCGGTGTTCGCCTGCTGCAGCCGCACGATATGCCCGCGATAATCGAGCAGGCCCGCCTGGTGCTGGCCGAGGCCATAGACCGCCCGCCCCTCCGGCACGGAAAAGACGAACCGCACCGCACCCTCGGCATCGGGCGTGCCGCCCAGCCGACGGCGGTAGAGATCGGTCTCGGCGAGCAGCGGCTTGCCGTCCGGCCCGAGCAGCGCCACCGCGCCGGTCTTGCGGTCTACGCTCACCCGCATCGCCGGCGTGGCGAGCAGATAGCGATCATCCTCCTGGTCGAGCGTCCACGCCACCATGGCCGGCTTGCCGACCAGCGCGAGATCGGGCGTCCGCTCGGCACCTTCTCGCAGCATCGTCACGCGGAGGATCCGGTCCCCCCAGAAGGTAACGGCCAGCACGCCCTGCGCGGTGCGGAACGTCGCGCCGTTCGGATTCCGCGCGAGCAGCGTCGTGTCCTCGGCGGCGGCGGTCGCCTGGAGCGGCGCGGCCTGCGCAGCAAAACTCGGTGCAATGGCGGCGGCAAATGCTGCCCCCAGCAGCAAGAGCGACTTGGCTTTCACGGAACTTTTCCTCCCCTGACACGGCGGTCTTGCCGCCATCTTGTCAGACAAGCGGAGGGGTGCCTAGCCCTGGGGGCCCGCGGAGGACGTGCAGTGACCGCTAAAGACGCGACGTCGCGGGGCCGCCCTTGTTCCAGACCCGAACAAGCCAGGGTCTCCGCGTCGATCCTGTAAAGGTTAAATCTGGTAAATCGCAGCGTGATCGGGTCGCCATATGCGATCTTCCGCCCTACCGCGTCGCTACGGCGCCGACGCAGGCGGGGCGTATCTTTGGATCGTGGAGTATCGGGATGGGTGCGACGACAGGTTGGACAAGACGGTCAACGTTGAAGATCGGCAGTGTGCTGGCGAGTACCGGCCTGATCGGTAGCACGACATGGGCAAATCTAGCTGACGTCCCCAGCAGCGATGGCTATGCTTTGGTGCCCGGCGGCAAGATCTATTGGCGGCAGTTCGGGTCCGGCGGCAAGACGCCGCTGCTCACGCTGCATGGCGGCCCGGGCGCCGCGCACAACTATCTGCTGTCGATGCGGGCGCTGGCCGACGAGCGCCCGGTCATCTTCTACGACCAGCTGGGCTGCGGCAAGGCCGACGCGCCCGAGGACGAGGGCATCTACACCATCCAGCGCTCGGTCGACGAAGTCGATGCGGTCCGCGCGGCGCTGGGGCTGAAGCAGGTCGTGCTCTATGGCCATAGCTGGGGCACGCTGCAGGCGATTGAATATTGCTGCCAAGGTCGCGGCGACGGAGTCGAGCGGCTGATCCTGGGTGGCGCTTTCGCCAGCACGCCGCAGGTGATCGCCGGCATGCAGCGGCGGATCGCCAGCATGCCGGACGGCTTTGCGGCGCAGCTCCACGCGCTGGAGGAGGCGGGCAAGGCCGGCACACCCGAATATGCCGCGCTCGCCCAGAAATTCTACGACCGCTTCGTACTGCGCGTGCCGCCGACCCCCGATGCGCTGGCGAGCTTCGATGCACTGTCCAAGTCGATCGCCTACCGGGTGCTCAATGGGCCGAACGAGTTCACGATCATCGGCAAGATCAAGGACTGGGATCGCCGCAAGGACCTGAAGCGCATCACCCAGAAGACGTTGCTGACCACCGGCGCGTTCGACGAAGTGACCATGGATTGCCACACCACGCTCCGCGACGGCCTTGGCGGCAGCGCGCGGCTGGCGGTGCTGAGCGGCTGTTCGCACCTGACGATGGTGGAGAAGCCGGACCAGTATAACGCGCTGCTCCGCGGCTTCCTCGTCGAGCGCTGATCCGGGCAGGACAGCAGCGCCGCACTCCAGAACGAAGCGCGCGGCCTTATACCAGCGTGCGCTACGTTGGACTCATCCTTGGTCTTAGTGTCCGCCCGCCAGCCGCAGCCCGGCGATGCAGCCGACCAGCCCGAGGATCAGCAGGATCCGCATCGCGCTCACCGGCTCGCCGAACCAGAGCATGCCGACGATCACCGTGCCCAGCGCGCCGATCCCGCCCCACACCGCATAGGCGGTGCCGAGCGGAATGGTGCGCGAGGCCATCTCCAGCAGCGCCATCGAAACGGCAATGAAGGCGAGGAAGGCCAGCGTCCAGGGCACGTTCCGGAACCCGTCGGTGAAGCGCATGCAGGTGGTGAAGCCCACCTCGCAGAAGCCGCCCAGCAGCAGAAACACCCAGCCCATCAGCGGCCCGCCAGCGCGAGCAGCGCCTCGCCGGTCACCCGCTGCACCGTCCATTCGTCCATGCCTGTGGCCCCCATCGCGCGGTAGAAATCGATCGCCGGCTGGTTCCAGTCGAGCACCGACCATTCGAACCTGCCATAGCCGCGCGCGACGGCGATATCGGCCAAATGCCGCAGTAGCGCCTTGCCGACCCCGGCGCCGCGCGCCGCGGGGGTGACGTACAGGTCCTCCAGATACATGCCGGGCAAGCCGGTCCAGGTCGAAAAGTTCTGGAAAAACAGGGCGAAACCCAGCGGCGAGCCGTCTCCGCGCTCCGCGATCACCGCTTCGGCCGCCGGGCGGGCCCCGAACAGCGCCGCTTCGAGCATCGGCGCAGTCGCGACCACGGCATCGGGTTCGCGCTCGAATTCGGCGAGTTCGCGGACGAAGGCGAGGATCTGGGGGACGTCCTTGGGGGTAGCGAAACGGATCCGGGTCATGCGGCGGCCTCGGTCTGGGGGGCTGGGGCGACGCGGCCGCGGATCGCGGCCAGGCAGCCCAGGATGATGAGCAGCGCGCCGCCGACCGTCCAGGCGGAGACGCGCTCGTCGAACACGACATAGCCGAGCAGTGCCGCCCAGACGAACGCGGTATATTCCACCGGCGCCAGCACCTGCGCCTCGGCATGGCCATAGGCCCAGGCGAGCAGCACGGCGGAGACCGACCCCACCAGCGCCGCGCCGAGGATCCACGGCCATAGGCTCAGCGAAGGCATGGCCGAGAACCAGGGCGCGCCGGGCAGCATGACGAGCGCCAGCACCAGGCTAGTGAACAGCGCGACTTCGATCGGATCGGCGATCTGCGCCTGCTGGCGCAGCAGGATCAGGCTGCCGGCATAGAGAATCGAGGCGACGAACACCGCGACCGACCCCAGCACGACGTCGGTCGAGGCATGGGCCTGGGCCTGCCCCGCGGCGATGGTAAGCACGCCGAGGCTGGCGATGAGCGAGCCCCCGATCGCCGCACGGCGAATCCGCTCGCCGAGAAACGCGGCGGCAAGGAACATCGCGATCAGCGGCGCGAGGAAGGTCAGCGCGATCCCCTGCGCCATCGTCACGCGGGCCAGTCCCCAGAAGAACAGCACGACGGAGCTGCCGGCGAGCACGCCGCGCGCGAAATGGAGCTTCAGCGCCTGCCGCCCGGGCCAGGGCGTCCGTCGCAGCAGGAAGATCGGGCCCAGCAGCACGATCGCGCCGATCGAGCGCCACAACACCGCGCTATAGGCGCCATGCGCGATCGACATGCCCTTCATCACCGCGTCCATCACCGAATAATTGGCGATGCCCAGCGCGGCGACAAGAAAGGCAAGGCGGGGGGAGCGGGACATGGGGGCCGGGTAGCGGGCTTTTGCGAACCCTTAAACCCCCTGCCGCTCCCGCGAGGGGAGACCTAGGCCTTGCTGTCGGCGTACGCCTGCGTGCCCCGCGTGATCACATCGTCCTCGGGCAGGATCGCCGCGATCGGAATATCCGGCTGCGCCAGGATCGCCGCATATAACGGCGCGAAGTCGGTCTCCACCGTCTCGCGCAGCAGCGCCTCGAAGCTCGGGATCACGAAATAGTTCTGCTGGAAATCGTCGATCCGATAGTCGGTCCGCATCACCCGCTGCATGTCGAAGCGGATGCGGTTGGGGCTGTCGCTCTCCAGCGCGAACACGCTCTCCGCCGAGCTCGAGACGATGCCTGAGCCGTAGATGCGCAGCCCCTCGGCCTCCTCGACCAGCCCGAACTCCACCGTATACCAGTAGAGCCGCCCGAGCTGCTTGAGCGCGCCCAGCTCCAGCGCGCGCATGCCGCCGCGGCCATAGGCTTCCAGATAATCGGCGAACACCGGGTCCGCGAGCATCGGCACATGGCCGAACACGTCGTGGAACACGTCCGGCTCCTGGATATAGTCGAGCTGGTCCGGCCGGCGGATGAAATTGCCCGCGACGAACCGCCGGTTGGCCATATGGTCGAAGAACACCGCGTCCGGTACCAGCCCCGGCACCGCGACGACCTGCCAGCCGGTAAGCTTCATGAGGCGCTCGGAGAGTTCCTCGAAATTCGGAATGCCCGATTCGGAGAGCCGCAGCGCCTCCAGACCCTTGAGATAGGCCGACGATGCCCGGCCCGGCAGCAGCTTCGCCTGGCGGGCGAACAGCTTGTCCCAAGTGGCATGTTCCTCGGCCGTGTACGCCGCCCAGTCCTGCGGGATCGTCCAATCTGCCGCCGCGCCTTCCGGCGGCACGTCCAACACATGCGTTTCCTTATTCATGGGCAGGACATAGCATTGCCGGCAGAGTGGCGAAACGGCGGACACTTCCCGCCGGCACATGGAGCGCAGCATGGCCCCGGCATGGCCCATCCCGAACAGCGACCGCGATGCGCCACCGAAGCTGGCGATGCTCGTCGAGGCCCCACGCGCCGCCTATGGGCTTGCCGAGCTCGCCACCCGCTGGCGCGCGCTGGGCGAGGCACCGCGCGGCGATGGCCATCCGGTGCTGGTACTGCCCGGCCTGTTCAACAGCGATCGCGCCAATATCGTCCTTCGCCGCCACCTCCGCCGCCTCGGCTACCGGGCGCAGGGCTGGGGGATGGGGCGCAATCTCGGCGCCCGCACGATCGGCGCCGATGGCGGGCGGCTGATGGAGCGGATCGCCGCGCTCCACGCGGAGGCCGGCGCGCCGGTGACGCTGATAGGCATCTCGCTCGGCGGGATCATGGCGCGGATCGCTGCGCATCGGCAGCCGGAGCAGGTGCGCGGCGTGATCACGATCAGCTCGCCCTTCGCCGGCCACCCCAGCGCCACCAATGTCTGGCGCCCGTTCGAATGGCTGAGCGGCGAGCGGATCGGCGATCCGGCGGTGCTGGAGCGGCTGGCGGAGGCTGCCGCGCCGCTGCCGGTGCCCTCGACCGCGATCTGGAGCCGCAGCGACGGGCTGGTCAACGGCCTCACCTGCCGCACCGATCAATGCCGCGCGGTCGAGGTGCGCAGCAGCCACCTCTGGGTGCAGATGCGCGCCGACGTGCTTGCGGCCGTCGCGCAGGCGCTGGCCGAGCAGCGCGGCGCTTAACCCAGCGCTTCGTCGAGCAGCTTGGCCAGCCGCAGCCCGCCGCGCACCACCTGCTGGCGGGCGACTGGAACGAGCTTGGCGATCGTCGCCTCGTCGAGATGCGCCGGGTGCGCACCGGCCGTGCACACGCCCTCGCCCGCCGCGCTGGGATAGACGGTGTCGCGCGCGACCTGCCAGCTCTCGCGGCTCCAGTCCTCGACGCTGCCGCCCCACATCGCGTTGCGCTCGGCGGCCTCATAGACGCGTACCGGCGAGGGCGGCTGCGAGATCGCGCGCTCGGCGAGATAGCCGTCCCACACCGAATGCAGGTTCAGCTTGGCGCTGGTGAAGGCGCCGTAGTTCGTCTTCACTTGGTTGCCGCCCAGGTCGCTGTGATCGCCCGCGTGCAGCGGCTGGTGCAGATCGCCGACGAAATGGACGAGGAACACCAGCGCCATCACCCGCTCGCGCACCGGCACCTTGGGATCCTTGAGCAATTTCACGTCGCGCTCGATCTGCGCCGACACGCAATTGCCGTCGCGGCACGGCGGCTTGAGGTCGAACGGCTTGCAGATGTCGATATTCTGATAGTGCCACGAATAGGCGTAGCTGAAGCGCGGCCCCAGCGTCTTGACGCAATCGGCCCACACCGCCGCCTGTTCGATGGTGCGCGCCGGGCAGGTCGGCGTCTCCAGCAACGCCTGCCGACGGAGCAGCGCATCGATCTTCGCGCGGACCGCCGGGGTCACGTTCCTGTAGGCGATCGCCGCCACGGTTTCGTGGCCATATTCCCAATAAGCGGAAGCGGGCGAGGCGGCGGCGAAACCGAGCAGCGCGGCGAGGACAAGCAGGATGCGACTCATGGGGTGAGCCCTAGGCCGGGCAGGCTTCGGCTTCAACACACACGCCTTCCCCTTGGCCACATTGCAGCCCGGCCCAAACCAGCCTAATAGCCGCGCCCAAATGGCACGTATCCAGACCCCCCAGCGCATCCGGGGCACCCAGGACATTTTCGGCGAAGACCAGCGGCGTTTCGCCGCGGTGCTCGAAAGTTTCGATCGGGTGCGCAAGCTCTATTGCTTCCAGCGGCTCGAGATCCCGATCTTCGAGGCGACCGGCGTGTTCGCCCGCTCGATGGGCGAGACCTCGGACGTCGTCTCCAAGGAGATGTACACGTTCGAGGATCGCGGCGGCGATTCGATCACGCTGCGTCCCGAATTCACCGCCGGCATCGCGCGGGCCTATATCAGCGAGGGCTGGCAGCAGTTCGCGCCGCTGAAGGTGGCGACCTCGGGGCCGGTGTTCCGCTACGAGCGGCCGCAAAAGGGCCGCTACCGCCAGTTCCACCAGATCGACGCCGAGATCATCGGCGCGCCCGAGCCCGCCGCCGATGTCGAACTGCTGGTGCTCGCCGACCAGCTGCTCAAGGAGCTGGGCATCGCCGACGGCGTGACGCTCCAGCTCAACACGCTGGGCGACGCCGCGACGCGCGACGCCTGGCGCACCGCGCTGGTCGCGCATTTCGAGGCGCACAAGGCCGAGCTGTCCGAGGACAGCCTGGCGCGGCTCGAGAAGAATCCGCTTCGCATCCTCGATTCGAAGGACCCGCGCGACCGCCCGATCGCCGACAGCGCGCCGGACATCGACGCGTATCTGACCGACGAGGCCGCAGCCTTCTTCAAGGCGGTGACCGATGGGCTGGACGCAGCCGGCGTCGCCTGGACGCGCAATGCCCGGCTGGTGCGCGGGCTCGATTATTACCGCCACACCGCGTTCGAGTTCGTCACCGACCGGCTGGGTGCGCAGGGCACCGTGCTGGCCGGCGGCCGCTATGACGGGCTGATCGGCTCGCTCGGCGGCCCCGAGACGGCGGGCGTGGGCTGGGCGGCCGGCGTCGAGCGGCTCGCGATGCTGATCGAGGAGCCGAAGGCGGCTGATGACTTAGTAGCCATCGTTTCGGAGAATCGGGCGCTTGATGACTCGGCTGCATCATTTGGCGCAGTTCTGCGACGCGCCGGTTTCCGAACTGAGCTGTTCGTCACTGGCAATCCAAGAAAGCGATTTGATAAAATGCGCCGCTTGGATCCGGCGTACATAATTTCATTGGACAATCGAGGTGGCACCAATGGGGTTGGCCACCTGATCGTTCGCGGTGATAATCTCGATGTTCAACGAATTCGGGATTTGATTGACCCGTTGGTGTGGAGCCTGCCTGAAGCATGACCCACATCCCGCCGGATCGCATCGCCGCCATCGAGGCGCGGCGCGACGAGTTGCAGGCGCTGATGGCGTCGGGCGAGCTCGGCGGCGATCGCTTCGTCCAGGTCTCGAAGGAATATGCCGAGGTCGAGCCGGTCGCGGTCGCGGCCGGCAAGGTCCGGCAACTGCGCGCCGAGGGGCAGTCCCTGCAACAGATGACGCAGGACGCCGATGACGAACTGCGCGCGATGGCGGTGGAGGAACTCCGCGCCAACGAAGCCACGCTCGCCGATGCCGAACGCAAGCTCGCGCTCGCGCTGCTCCCCAGGGACTCGGCCGACGAGCGCCCGGCGCTGCTCGAAATCCGCGCCGGCGTGGGCGGCGACGAAGCCGCGCTGTTCGCCGGCGATCTGCTGCGCATGTACCAGCGCTATGCCGACCGGGTCGGCTGGCGGACCGAGCTGATCTCGGCCAGCACCTCCGAAGCCGGCGGCTACAAGGAAGTGGTGATCGGCATCACCGGCACCGGCGTGTTCGCGAAACTCAAGTTCGAAAGCGGCGTCCACCGCGTCCAGCGCGTGCCCGCCACCGAAGCCGGCGGGCGCATCCACACCTCCGCCGCAACGGTGGCGGTGCTGCCCGAGGCGGAAGAGGCGGACGTGCAGATCGACGACAAGGATCTGCGCATCGACATCTACCGCGCCTCCGGTCCGGGCGGCCAGGGCGTCAACACCACCGACAGCGCGGTGCGGATCACCCATCTTCCCACCGGTATCATGGTGATCCAGCAGGACGAGCGCTCGCAGCACAAGAACAAGGCCAAGGCGATGAAGGTGCTCCGCACTCGCCTGTACGAGGCCGAGCGCGAGCGGCTGGCGGCCGAGCGGGTCGGCGCGCGGCGCTCGATGGTCGGCTCGGGCGATCGTTCGGAGCGGATCCGGACGTACAACTTCCCGCAAGGCCGCGTGACCGATCACCGCATCAACCTGACGCTGCACCGCCTGCCCGAGATCCTGGTGGGCGAGCTCGACGAACTCGTCGGCGCGCTGGTCGCGCAGGACGAGGCCGACCGGCTTGCCCAGCTGGACGGCTAAGATCTTCCCGTGAGCCAGCAAAGCGTACGCGCGGCGATCGCCGAGGCCACCCGCCAGCTCGAACCCGTCTCCGACACCCCCCGGCTCGATGCCGATCTGCTGATGGCGCATGCGCTCGGCATCACCCGCGACGCCCTGCTGCTCGGCCGGCTCGACGATGCGGCGCCGGAAGGGTTCGCCGCGCTCGTCGCCCGTCGCAGCACCCACGAGCCGATCGCCTATATCACCGGCACCCGCGCCTTCTGGACGATCGACCTGGCGGTGGGGCCCGGCGTGCTGATCCCCCGCCCCGACAGCGAGACGCTGATCGAAACCGCGCTCGCCTGGTTCGCTGACCGCGCGCCGCAGCGCATCCTCGATCTCGGCACCGGCCCGGGCACGCTGCTCCTCGCCGCGCTGGCCGAATGGCCCGCGGCGCAGGGGCTGGGGATCGATGCTTCGGAGACCGCGCTCGGTTATGCCCGGCGCAATGCCGAGGCGCTGGGCATGACCACGCGCGCCGCGTTCCGCATCGGCGACTGGACCAGCGGCATCGAGGGCACGTTCGACCTGATCCTCGCCAACCCGCCCTATATCGGGACCGCCGAGCCGCTCCCCCCGCAGGTGCTCGACCACGAGCCGGCGGAGGCGCTGTTCGCCGGTGCCGACGGGCTCGACGACTATCGCCGCATCGTCCCCGCGCTTCCCGCGCTGCTCGCCCCCGGCGGCGCCGCGATCCTCGAAATCGGCTGGACGCAGGCCGATGCGGTTTCTTTGCTCGGACAGGAACGCGGGCTCGCGCCAAACGTCTATAAGGATATGGGTGGACGACCGCGCGTGGTCCGGCTGACTTGAAACTACGCGCAGACGTCACATATTTCTGCTTGGAGAATGGTACGCCAGCGGCTAGAAGAAAGCCGGGGCGAGGCACCTTCAACCAAGTTGTTGAGATAAAGGGCTGAGGCCCGACTCCATGGTCATGTGTGCCGCTGCAGTCCGGCGGCCGTGGCAGGCGGAAGGTTCTGGGATCACCCGGCGCCGTCCGCGAACGTAACCCTGCATCCGGAACCTCGATGGATCGACGGACGGCTTTGTAAAGACAGGACAACCAGACCTTGATGAACAATCGTCAGGCCGGCCGCCGTCGCGGCCGTGGCGGGCAACAGCGCCAGGGCGGAAGCCCGAACAATCAGGGCAATGGCAGTCGCATTGACAACCGAGCCCGTGGTAATGCCGCCCAGCTGCTTGAGAAATACAAGAATCTCGCCCGCGATGCACAAATGCAGGGCGATCGGGTCAACGCCGAATATTATCTCCAGTTCGCGGATCATTATTTCCGTGTTCTGAACGAGAACCGCTCGCGCGTCGAAGAGCAGAACCAGCCGCGCCGCCAGCGCGACGAGTTCGACGGCGACGAGGAAGAGTTCGAGATGGAAGGCGAAGCCGGCCGCGACGACGAGGGCGAAGCCCCCCGCCAGCAGCAGCCGCAGCCCCGCCGCGACCGCGAACCCCGCTACGAGCGCGAAGCCCGCGAACCGCGTGCCGACCGCGAGCCGCGTGGCGAACGGGAACCGCGTGGCGAACGGGAACCGCGCGAGGCCCGCGAACCCCGCGCCGAGCGCGAGCCGCGCAGCTATCGCGAAGACCGTCGCGACACGCGCTCCAACGGCGCCGCGAACGGCCATGCCAATGGCAATGTGGTCGAAGCGGCGCCGGTAGAGGCCACGCCCGTCGCCCCCATCGCCGAGGAAGCAACCGAGGCGCAGGCCCCGCGCCGCCGCGGTCGTCCGCGTCGCGAAGCACCGGTCGAGGCGGAGACGTCGCACGGCATCGACGCAGCGATCCTCCCCCCTGCCATCGGTGTCGATCCGGCACCGGCCGCAGATGAGGAAGCCCCGAAGAAGCCGCGCCGTCGCCGCACCACCAAGAGCGACGAGGCCGAGGCGACCGTCGCCTGAGGCTTCGGAACCCGCTAAAAGAAATCAGGCCCGCTTCCCACGAGGAGGCGGGCCTTTTTCGTTGGCGCTCGGAGTCTGTTTGGAAATGTGGGGAGACGTCCCTCTCCTCCGCCACGGGGCGGAGAGGGGCCGCAGCGCCTCATACCAAGCCGCATTGATAAGAACCTACCGTCCTCATCTCGGCGAAAGCCGGGATGACAAGGAGGCGAAGGAGGAGTCCAACGCGACGCGCACTGGTATCAGAACGCCGGATCGAAGTTGAAGAAGATCGGGTTGGAGATCGCCACCATCGGCCCGGCCACCTTCCCGAAATTGTCCACCCCCGGATAGGCCGTCTGCGGCCCCTCCACCTCCACGCGGTAGTAGCTCCGGCCCTTGGCATCGGGCGTATCGGTGAAGCCGATGCTGCCATCCGCACTGATATCCAGCGTCGCGAACGTATCACCGTTCTTCACCACACGGACATGATAGGCCCCGTCCTCACGCTTGCCTGCCAGTCGCACGGTGAAGCGCACCGGCCCCGCCGGCGCCTGCGCATTGTCGCCCATCAGCATGTCGGCCTTGCCGTCGCCGTTCACATCGGCGGTCAGCTCGACGCGGGGCGCATAGGGATTGGCGCTGATCGAGACGCGGCCGCGGCCGATCGCCGCGATCACCGCTTCGCGGGTGCGGGCCGGCGCGAACACCCAGGTGGTCGGCGTGCCGATATTGTTGGCGGTCGCCTCGATCGCCTGCGGCGCGGTGCTGCCCGGCACCGTGCCATGGTGCGAATCGCTGCCACCGCGCGCCGCGATCTTGCGGCCCGAGTTGAGCATGTCGTCCCATACCATCAGGTTGGTCTTGTTCGGCGCCCAGCGGACGGTGTTCCACACCTCGATCGAATCGACCATGTCGTAGGAATAGCCGAAATGGTCCTTGTTGGTCGGGTGGTTGGCCGAGAGGTGCACCCCCAGCGCATCCTTCACCTTCTGGACCTGCACGTCGCGCGCGTCGCGGATGTCGAAGAGCTTCTTGTGATCATAGGGCCGGGCCGAAAGGATCGCCGCATGACCGCGATTGGTGGTCCATTCGGCGCCGTAGAGCAGCAGCAGCTTGTCCGAACGGAATTCGGGGTCGCTCCACGTGTTGTGCGCGGTGTCGCCGTTCACATGGTTGTCGTGATCGCTGATCAGCAGGAAATCGAAGCCCGCTGCTTCCGCATCGCCGATGATCCGGCGCTCGCTATGGTTGGTCGAATCCTTGCTGTGGCGCGAATGGACGTGGAGATCGCCCTTCATCCACACGCCGTCAGTCAAGCTGGCGACGACGAACTTGTCGTTGGTCTGGGCAGGCGCGATGGCAGGCACGAGCAGCGCGGCCAGCGCGAGGGGGAGGAAGCGGAACATCGTTTCTCCGGCAGGATGCGGTCGGGCGGGCGCCCGCCGCCTCAACTACCGCCGAGAACGTTGATCGTGAAGGCCACCACGCCCAGGTTGAACACGAAGGCGGCCAGGCAGTGCAGCGTCACCACGCGGCGCATCCGGCGGGTGGTGACCGTGACGTCGCTGGTCTGGAAGGTCATGCCCAGGCAGAAGGCGAAATAGATGAAGTCCCAGTAATCGGGCTCGGGCGTCTTGGGAAATTCCAGCCCGCCGGTGTCGCGCCCGCCCGGCGCCTCGCTGTAGAAGATATGGGCATAGTGCAGCGCATAGACGCCGTTGCTGAACGTCCAACTGAGCGCCAGCGTACCGATGATCAGCGCAAGCTGCGCCGGCTGGGGCGCCTTGCGCGCCATCAGCTCGCTGGCGATCGCGATCAGGATGATGATGGTGACGGCGCCGGTGATGCCCAGCAGCACCAGCCGGTTCGCATCGTTGTTGCACGCCGAGCGTCGCATCGCGTCGGACTGGTGGCGCAGCATCGGCACGCAAGCCGCGAGGAACAACAGCGCGCCCGCATCGAAGGCGAGCATCGCGCCCACGCGCATGCCGAAATGCGGAACCAGAAGGAACCCGGCGATGACCGTGGTCACCGCAAAGGCAAGAAAGCGCGGAGGC
>Ga0307412_10000640_pt1 | contig 20375 bp, 17 predicted proteins | sample DK1Cmetagenome_3_FD_203823 | JGI IMG/M metagenome (GOLD analysis project Ga0307412, IMG submission 203823) | Maize rhizosphere microbial communities from greenhouse at UC Davis, California, United States - DK15-C-1 | ecosystem: Host-associated > Plants > Roots > Rhizosphere > Soil | place: USA...
AGTACATCTAAAAAATAATGTGAAATTAAAAACCTATAAAAAACAAAATCAGAATAGAAAAATTCCTACTCTGATTTAATTATATTTGGGTAATAAACCTAGTCAACCTTTTTCAGGACTAGTCATTGCTTAAAACTATAAATATTTAATTTGTTAACCAAAGATGTCCGGTCAATATTATATTATTATTTTTTTTCTTCTTCTTTTTTAGTTATTTTATCATAGTCTTCAGATTTCATGATAGTTAGACTATTTGATTTATTATGCCAAAGGCTTATATATTTTTTTGAAACTACACTATAATTCTCCCAATTTGTAAATCTTTGATAAAGCATTAGCGTACAGATATCGGTTGGGGTTATTGTCTGCCAGTTCTCCAAAATATGAGTGTGAGCTCCACCACTGGATTCACCATCATCATCTTTGATTTTTTGAACAATCATTCCCTGATGCATTTTTTCTACATTCTGAATATCATTTTTATCATTAAAAGTGATCAGATAATCATTCCCGAATATGACAACATTTTCAATAGAAGGTCCCGTTACTATATATACTTTCTTAATATTATTTTTAATGATAGGAATCAAATTAAGACTCGCATTTTTATAATTTTTAAAAATAGTATCGTTTTGAACTCTTGTCAATGCCTTCTGTCTAATGTTAAAATAATCGTTCTCAGTAGCTGTAAATTGTCTTTCGTTGAAATCTTTTTTAGCATCTTTCGGATTAAAATTTGCAGGAAAAGATATCGTTGCAATCACTTTATTTTTCTTAGAAAAGAAAATGCATTTGGGAACTGTCTTATCCACATAAGAGAAATATCCACCCACATTGTCCATTTTATCATAATTCTCTCTAAAAATATCAGTACCGTACCAGCTAGCCATTTCACTATGATAAAGTGTCATTCCTTCTTCTTTTACTTCTTTTGCAATGCTTTCTACATTTTGAGCGGCAATAACTGTACAAGCAAAAGTAAATAAGGCAATCAGAGCATTTCTCATCATATTGTTTTAACCAAAAATACTATTAATTAATATAATTTTCAAATTTTCAGTTAACGCTTTAATAAAAGATGATGAAAATAACTAATCTTCCAGAATTTTTTGCTTAGAATTAATATTTATAAATGTTTAATTGCAGGTTTTACCTCTTGACCAAATAGTTCAATGGATTTCATCATGATATCATGAGCCGGATCACCGATATCCATATGTCCTATAAATCTTGTGATTCCGAAAATTTCTTTCATGTAAGCAATTTTATCAGCCACTTCTGCCGGGTTTCCAATGAATAATGCCCCTTCTCTTGCTCTTCCACCATCATACTGCATTTTTGTATAAGGAGCCCAGCCTCTGGTTGCCCCGATTCTGTCCATCTGAGATTTATAGTTATTGAAATACCCGTCCACAACAGCCTGTTCATCGCTTACAAAAGTATGCGAATGAATAGCGATCTGCATTTTGGATACATCATGTCCTGCTTTCTGATATTCCTGCTTGTAAAATTCTACCAGACTCTTAAACTGTACCGGCATTCCTCCAATGATGGCTACCACCAAAGGCATTCCTAATTTAGCAGCACTTAACACGGATTGCGGGGTTCCTCCTACAGCTCTCCAGATTGACAGTTTGCCATCATTTTTTGCTCTCGGATAGACTGTCTGATTCTGCATCGGTGCCCGGAGCTTTCCGGACCAGGTTACATTTTCTTCTGAATTGATCTTTAGCAGCAGTTCTAATTTTTCATCAAAAAGCTCTTCGTAATCATTCAGTGAATAGCCGTAAAGCGGAAAAGATTCAATAAAGCTTCCTCTTCCTACGAATATTTCAGCTCTTCCGTCTGATATCAGATCTAAAGTTGAAAAATCTTCATATACTTTTACCGGTTCTGAAGAACTTAAAACCGTAACACCACTTGCCAGCTTTATGTTTTTGGTGATACTTGCCGCAGCAGCCAGTACCATTTCCGGTGAAGAAACTGCATAATCCGGACGGTGGTGTTCTCCCATTGCAAAAACATCAATTCCTACCTCATCCATCAATTTTACCTGTTCCAATATTTCACGGATCTTCACCCCTGCATCTCTATATTTTCCGGTTGCCTGATCAAACGCCAGGTCACCAAACATTCCTATTCCTAATTCCATATTTTTAGATTTTAGATACACAAAATTACGGATGAAAAAGCTCAAAAACATTGATGTTTGTTAAGAACGGATTTTACCTATATTTAACCCTTTCTATAATTATAAAAATGAAACATACCTTAACAGCGTTCTTACTTTTCCTTACAGGGTTCTGTTTTTCACAAAGCAAAAATGAAATCTATGTCATCGGCAACATCCATGACAGTGTGCCTAACTATCATCCAAAAATACTTTTCGACATACTTGATAAAGTAAAGCCTGATATCATCCTTCATGAAGTGGATACCCAGGGAATGAAAGACTACGAAAACGGCATTAAGATTACAGAAAACGAGATTAAAGCAAGCAATGCTTATCTGAAAAAATACCCGGAAACATTAAGGTTCTCTTTTGATTTTGAAGGCAGGAATCAATACAGGAAAGACAAGGGAATGGTTCCTACGGATAATTTATCGGTGAAACTGATTGACAGTCTTTATAAAGCAAAACAACTAGCCCCATCTGAGGTGAAGATCTATGAAAATTTTACCAATCTCACAAAAGACCTGATGAAGATTGCGGAATTATCACCGGAAAATTTTAATAATGCAATTACTGATCAGATTTCAGGAAAAAGACAGAATGCACAGTACTCCGAACTTTTAAAGATCACTGAAGCAAGACCTGAATTTGCAAAAAGATTTGTTGTAAAGCCGAATGGTGAAAAGATCAGCTACAGAGACGGTTTTAAATTAATGTCCGGATTCTGGGATCTCCGAAATCAGACTATGGCTAAAAATATTTTTAAAATTGCAGAAACCCATCCCGGTAAAAAAATCGTTGTGCTTACAGGTTTCCTGCACCGGTATTATATATTAAAAGAACTGAAAAAAATCAATAACGGGACTTACGTGACAAAGGAGTTTTATGATTAATCAGTTCAATCTGCGAGATATAGAAGTTTTAATATTAAAACAAAAAATCCAGCCTTTCGGCTGGATTTTCTATTATTTTTTAAGATACTGATCAAAATAGTCTGTAATCTTCTGCATCAGGTGGACTCTGTCTTTCCCGATTACGTTGTGCGGATGTCCAGGATAAGCAAAGTAATCCAGCTGAACTCCGTTATCTACTGCAGCTTTAATAAATTTAATGGAATGCTGCCATACTACTACATCATCCTGTGCACCGTGGATCATCAGTAATTTTCCTTTTAAATTCTGAACTTTATCCAATAGATTAGCGGTAGCATATCCCTGAGGATTTTCCTGCGGTGTGTCCATATATCTTTCTCCATACATGATCTCATACATTTTCCAGTCGATCACCGGCCCCCCGGCGACGCCCACTTTGAAGACATCAGGTTGGCGAAGCATGAAGCTTGTCGTCATAAATCCACCAAAGCTCCATCCGTGGATCCCCATTCTCTGGGAGTCTACATAAGGAAGGGATTTTAAGTAATCTACCCCTTTCATCTGGTCGTTCATTTCCGTTGTTCCCAGATTTCTGAAAACAGCCTGCTCAAATTTCATTCCACGGTTGGCAGAACCTCTTCCGTCCATGGTGAAAATAATATATCCGTTTTGAGCCATGTATTCGTACCAAAGATTTCCTGATGCCGGAAAGGTATTGGTCACCAGCTGAAGATGTGGCCCATTGTACAGATAAACGATCACCGGGTATTTTTTATTAGCGTCAAAATCTGTCGGAAGGATGATTTTTCCGTACAGTGGTGTTCCGTCATCAGCTTTTAATTCTACATTCTTAATTTCAGGTCTCTGATAATTTTTCAGTGTATTTTCTGCCGTAAGAATATTGGTTGACTTAGCAGTATTGGTATTGATAATATTCACAGACCTTGGTGTACCTGCATTAGTGTAGGTATCATAAAGATAATTTCCATCGCTGCTCAGAATTCCTGTATGTACACCGGATACATCATCCATTCGCTGCATTTTAAAGCTTGTCCAGTTGATTTTATATAAATGTTTTTCAAGCGGTGTTTCTTTGGTAGAAGTGAAATAGATCTCTTTTTTCTTTTCATTAAAACCTAAAATATCTGTTACCAGCCAGTCTCCTTTGGTGATCTGGGCAATCAAGCCTTTTTCCAGACTGTAATGGAACAGATGATTGTATCCTGTTCTCTGGCTTTGCCATATAAAATCGGTATTGGAATTCGGGAAGAAAGTAAGGGGATGCTGAGGCTCCACATATTTATCGCTGATTTCTTCAAATAAAGTTTTTATCAGATTTCCTGTAGCGGCATCGTACTGGTTCATTTTTAAATGATTCTGGCCACGGTTCAGAATGCCTACAAAGATATATTTTGAATCCGGGCTCCAGGTAACAGCTGTTAAATACTGATCTTTTTCACCTTCAATTTTCAGGAAAGTGGTTGACTGATTTTTAAGATTATAAATCCCCAAAGTAACTTCGTGGGACTTCTGCCCTGCCATCGGATACTTGATGTTATGGTTTACAGCCGGTGTTACTGACCAGTCTATAACAGGATAATCTGCCACCATGGTCTGGTCCATTCTGTAAAACGCGACAGCTTCAGAGTTTGGAGCAGGAAAAATTCCTGTATCAATTCCGAATTCATTCCTGTGAACTGCTGCACCTCCGTTGATGATATTTTCATCAGAATCATCAGTTACAGCTATTGTTTTCCCATTTTTGCTGACATATAAATTATTTTTTACAGTAAATGCAAAAGTTTGGTTATCTCCGAACATTTTCACATTGGAAGCATTTTCATCAACGGCAGCAGAGGTTTTTACTTTCCAGTCGTTTCCTGACTTTTCGATCCAGAACATTTTATCGTCCGCACTGAAATAGCCGCTTGAGCCTCCGGTAAATTTGATCTGAGGAACTGCTTTTAGTTTAGCATCTGAAAATGACCTGTTCAGTTGGGTCAAAGACACCAAGGTATCCTGCTTATTGGTCTTAAGATCGGTGATCAGATAACCGCCTTTTACAGCCTGGATATATGATTTACCGTCTGCAGCCCATGAAAATTGGGAAATATTTTTTACGGCAAGATTCGTTCTCAGTCCATTTACAGCCTCCGCCATTGTAAATTTTTGGGTCTGCGCGATTGCAGAGCTACCCAAAACCAGCATCAATAAAGAAAATCTATGTAATTTCATCGTATAAAATTGAATCCATCAAAAATAAGAAATAAAAGTCATCCGTTAATAAATGTTAAATTAAAACATTCATAAAACAGGATTAATGTATTGATAAAAATAAATTCTTACCTTAATGATAGGAAAATTAGGGGGAAATTAATGTGAATGATGAAGGTCAACAGTGATTTTTTATACCAGTCATAATTTACTATTCATTTGTAGAGCAAAATTAACCTTTCACATAAAAATAGGAGTTATTTCATTTCTTATCCTAAATCAATGACTGGTATATGTTCTCTGTCCTACATTTGCAGTATTAATAACAAACAAAAAATACAATACAATGGCAACAAAATGGAACCTAGACCCAACGCATAGTGAAATTACTTTCAAAGTAAAACACATGATGATTTCTAATATCAAAGGAAACTTCAGAACATTCAACGCTGAAATTGAAGCTGAAGATGATACTTTTAGCAATGCTAAAACAACGGCTACCATCCAGACTGATTCTGTATTCACCAACAACACAGACCGGGATAATCACTTAAAATCTCCTGAGTTTTTCAATGCAGAAGAACATCCTTCTATCACATTTGAATCTCAGGCTTTAAATGATAAAGTAACAGGAAACCTTACAGTAAATGGTGTTACAAAACCTATTACTTTAGATGTAGACTTCGGAGGGATTAATGTGGACCCATGGGGAAATACAAAAGCAGGCTTTTCTTTTGAAGGAAAAATCAACAGAAAAGATTTCGGACTGAACTGGAATGCTGCTCTTGAGGCAGGAGGCGTAATGGTAAGCGACGAAGTAAAAATAGCCGGAGAATTACAGTTTGTAAAACAGGCATAATACAAAATTGAGTTTTGGGATATTCTCATAAAAATATCTATACCAATTAAAACATAAAAGGTTCAGGGATTTCTAAAAGCCTTGGGCCTTTTTTAATACTTTCAACTTATGAATCTTAATGATCTGCAAAATATCAGCACTAATTTTGGGAATACCCAAAGAATGCCTGTTTTATTCCTCGGGCATGGCTCACCGATGAATGCTATTGAAGAAAACCAGTTTGTACAGGGATTCAGAAAAGCGGCGGAGGAAATTCCCAAACCTAATGTCATTCTGTGTATTTCCGCACATTGGTACACAAAGGGAACTTTTGTTACCGCAATGGATATGCCCAGAACGATCCACGATTTTGGAGGTTTTCCTAAAGCTTTGTTTGATGTAGAGTATCCTGCTCCGGGAAGTCCGGAACTGGCTAGGGAAACAGCTGAGCTTTTATCGCCTGTTTTGGTTGAGGAAGATCACAACTGGGGGCTTGACCATGGTGCCTGGTCGGTGATCAAGCATATGTATCCGGAAGCTGATATTCCTGTAATCCAGCTGAGCATAGATTATACAAAACCTCCACAGTATCATTATGATCTTGCCCAAAGGCTGACTAAGCTCCGTGAAAAAGGAATCCTCATTATCGGAAGCGGAAATATTGTACATAATCTCCGCATGATCGACTGGAAGAATATCGATACGGTAGGCGCCGGGTGGGATTGGGCTGTAGAAGCCAGAGAAAAGACGAACAACTGGCTTCTGGACGGAAATTTCCAGAATATTATAGACTATCAGAAACAGGGAACATTCCTGCAGTATGCTATTCCTACACCAGATCACTATCTTCCGTTGATCTATACATTAGGCTTAAAGGATCAGGCTGAAAGTCTGTCATTATTTAATGATGAACTGATTGGCGGATCATTAAGCATGACCAGTGTAAGGATAGGATAAGCTATATTTCGTAGTTATTTTTATCAATAAGAACTCTTTCTGCCAAGTCATTTTTGCAACCGACAGCACTATTGAAATTTAAAAAAGGGAATATCACCAATCCTCACCAGCTCATCAACGAAGGTGGCTTTCAAAGAATTGAAAATATAATCTGCTTGATAATCAGTTGGAAGACTGAGATATTCCCCGGTGTTTTATTTAAATAATTTATTGTACGGCTGCGAGTACATTAATGTTTCCATAGCCATAGCTTGAATTTACCGTTGGATAATATGTAGCAGACTGTCTCATTTTATTGAGTACCTGATCTCTTGTCCATGAAGGGTTTTTAGCCCAGACAAGAGCTGCAATTCCAGCTGTAGCGGCCGTTGCCACAGATGAACCGCCTACATAATCTGCCTGATTGTTATAATAGCTTAAAACAGGAACTGTATTCCCATTGGCTCTTTCCATCTGGAAGGTAAAATCGATCTGGCTCCCGGAATGGCAGACGTCACATTTCTGGTTGGAAGTTCCTTCTTTTACTCCGGTTACCGCCTGAGTTTCAGACATGCTTGCCGGAAAAATAACACCTACAAAGTTGGTAAAGCTGGTGGAAGTCCCTCCTGCACAGAAAATCAGTTTTCCTCTTGAATAAGCGTATTTCACGCCGTCTTCGATCTTTCCTACTGAGAAAATATGTCCCATCGACATGGAAATGATCTTTACACTTGTATTATTAGCCAGATCCGTAAATGCTGTTTTTACCCCGTTCTGCTCGCTGGAAGTTTCCAGCACCACATTGGAGGCGGCGCGGTAAGTGATGAGATTCGCGTTGTAGGCAACTCCTACAGGAAGTCCTGCATTATTTTTTGGTGCTGCCATCACAGAAGCCATTTTTGTTCCGTGTCCGCATTGGTCAGCCGGACCGTCTGTAGTGGATCCGTTGACATATGAACCGAATTTACTGATTGTTCTTCCGGAAGATGCTCCTGTATTAAAACTGCTTCCCAGCAAGGTCTGTTCGGGTGAAACTCCGGTATCAATAAGGCCTATGGTAACTCCTGCTCCGGTGCTGTAGCTCCATGCATTTGGAATATTATGCTTGGTAAATGCCCACGGCACCTTAGCATTGGGTGTAGTGGTGGTATAATCTGCAATATTTAAAGCCGTTGATTCAAATCCGCATCCTGATGAACCACTGCTGGACTTTGCATTGGAATTAAGACTGTTTTCTATTTCAAAATAATGATAATCTCCCGGTTCCACATAGCGGATATTTTTCATCTTTCTTAACGCCGTAATGGTTTCTTCTTTGTCTATGACAACATCCATCTGATTAAGATACTGATCGGAAGAAATCAGAAATCTCGTCTGTTCAACGCCTTCATATTGCTGGATCAGACCTAAAATTTCAGCTTCCATTGCTTTGTTGTCAGGAGAAAGGCTTCTGTCAAAATCATCCTTTGAAGCCCCAAATCCGATGGAGACCATTCTGTTTCCTCTGAAAACAGCACTCCAAAGCAGACGGTCTGATGCATTTTTCCAGTTGAAAGATCCGGTGTTCTTGATCGTGCTGTTAATTTCTGCATTGATCTGCTTTCCCGTTAAAGGGTCTTTCTGAACAGCTTCAATGGCAGGGTTTTCGTTCTGCAGTCCATCTCTTGTACATGAATTCAAAACAAAGAACAGTGCTAAAAGGTAAAATACTCTTTTTTTCATAGTTTTAATTTGTATGGTTTGGAACCACAATATAACACTTTGACGTGATTTAAACACTTAGAAAAAATGAATTTAGTATTACCTGAATATTAATAGTTATCGCTAATCTTTAAAAAGTTTATACTGTTTTCTCATAACATACGCTATTATCAACACCTATATACTGTCCGTAATTGGGAATTCTTAGGTAACCGCATTTTTCATATAAGGCAATAGCCTCGGGTTGTTTGATTCCTGTTTCGAGAACGCATCTGCTATATCCCTCTTCTTTGGCCCAGACTTCAAGCTCATTTAATATTTTAGAAGCGAATCCTTTTCCCCGCCATCCTGCATCAGTATACATCCTTTTTATTTCTACGGTATCTTCAGAAAAAGGCTTGAAAGCACCACAGCCCACCGCCCTACCATCAGAGTAAGCTATCACGCAGTTTTTCAGCATATCAATTGAATTGAACTGGTGATAAAATTCATGATCATCTCCATCCCGTACAGCAAGATCGGCATCCAGGAGTTTGACTAATTTCTGAAAATCTATATTGGAGGAATCGGTTCTTTTGATAGTCATTGTTTATTGAATTAAGATTGATAAGATTTAAGTATTTTAAAATTAAACTCAAAAATACAAAAGCTTCCCTGTGAGAGGAAGCTTAGAGTTTATTTATTTTTAATTCATTTGAATTAATTAAGCGTCAACCTTAAGTTTTCTTTCATTAATAAGCTCTGCAATCGCCAGCATATCTTTTCCTATTAATCTGTCGTCTTCCAGTTTTTTAACTTTGGAACGGATGATGGCATAGTTTTCTTCAATGATCTTCGAACATTTGGCAGGTCTTCTGAATTCTAATCCCTGAGCTGCAAACATGAGTTCCACAGATAAAATATTGACCAGATTTCCTAAAACCTGATTGAATTTTCTGCCGGAAATACTTCCCATAGAAACGTGGTCTTCCTGTCCCAAACTTGTCGGGATAGAGTCTGCTGATGCCGGGAAACACAACGTTTTATTTTCCGTAACCAAAGCCGCTGAAGTATACTGAGGAATCATAAATCCTGAATTCAGTCCTGAGCTTTCCGTCAGTAATCTTGGTAATCCGTATTTTCCCTCTAATAATAAATAACTTCTTCTGTCTGAAATATTTCCTAATTCAGCCACTGCCAGTGTAGCATAGTCAAGAGGAAGCGCCATCAGCTGTCCGTGGAAGTTTCCTCCGGAAATAGATTCTTCTGCGCTTAACACAATTGGGTTATCCGTTACAGAATTCAGTTCTGTTTCAGCCATCAGTTTAAGATGTTCAAAAGCATTTCTGCTGGCACCGTGTACCTGAGGAACACATCTCATGGAATAAGGATCCTGAACTCTTTCACAGTCTTCATGTGCTTTCATATTTTCTGAACCCTTCAGAAATTTAACCATTCTGGCCGCAACTTTTTTACTGCCCTCAAAAGGCCTGATGTCGTGAAGCTCTTTTTTGAATGGACTTTCAGAACCTCTGTACGCTTCAATACTCATTGCGGCAGTCATATCTGCTAAATTTAATAAGTATTCGAATTTTTCTAATCCTTTAATCGCATGAGCCAGAATAAACTGAGTCCCGTTGATCAGTCCTAAGCCTTCTTTCGGACCTAAAGCCAATGGTTCCAGACCATGTCTGTCCAAAACCTCCATAGTTTCGAAAATCTGATCTCCTTCCCAAACCTGTCCCAGTCCGAGTAACGGAAGTACAAGATGCGCAAGGGGAGCCAAATCTCCTGAAGCTCCTACGGACCCCTGCTCCGGTACTACAGGAATAATATCTTTTTCAAGCATCAGGATCAGTCTTTCAATCACTTCCAGGGAAACCCCTGAAAATCCTTTGGACAATGCATGCACTTTGGCAATGATCATGATTTTGGAAAATTCCTTGTCGATAGGTTTTCCTACTCCTACCGCGTGAGAAATGATAAGGTTATACTGCAGCTGGGCAGTTTCATCAGCTGATATCTTAGTATCACAAAGCGGTCCGAAACCTGTATTGATCCCATAAACACATCTATCGGACTCTACTATTTTCTGAACGTTTTTCTGGGATTTTAGGATCTGTTCTTTAGCTGCTTTATTAAGTTTAGCTTTATTTGGTTTTTTACAGATTTCCAGAACATCATGGAAAGTAAAAACATCTACACCGTATATCATTTCTAAAAATTTCCTTAAAATTACGCATTTAACCATAATTGGAAAAGCTAAATTTCACAGTCCTATATTTTTCTGATTATACGTAAATTATTTTGCTATTTTTACCGCTTAAATTAAAAACAATAAACAATAACTTATGAAACTTAAAACTTTACTGCTTACATTATGTGTTGCAGGCACTGCAACTTTTGCCCAGAAGGTAAAATATTCCAAAGAGGAGATTAAAAAAATGGAAACATACCTCTTCAACGAGGGGTTTAATTCGCCCTCTCCCAAAAAGACATCAACTATTATTTTAAAAGACGGAACAGCCCATAAAGGTTTCTGCAGTAAGATTGAAACTAAAAAAGGACAGATCTATGAAGTAGCTTTGAAAGACAGCATCACTAAAAAAAATGAAGTATTCAATGCAGAACAGATTAACGAAATGTATGTATATCCCAGCAATGCTGAAAAAATTGCAAAAGTCGGGAAATATATGAGCAACATCAGAAATTTCAGCACCAAAAAACTCACCAAGAATACAGCCGGTGGCAGAATACATTTTGTAAACCAAACCGTTTCTCTGAAAAATAAAAAAGATGACAAAGAATTCCTGATGCAGCTGATCAATCCTGAATTCAGTGATATTATTTCTGTCTATCATGATCCCAGAGCTAAAGAAACTGCCGGTTTTTCTATGATGGGTTCTCCTCAGCTTGGCGGCGGCGTTATTAAATCTTATTATGTAAAGAAAGGCGATAAGGTGATGTGGCTTCACAAAGATGACTTTGAAGATAACTATGAATTCCTGTTTGGCGACAATACAGAGTTCATGAAAAAATACCCTAAAAACTCAGTTGAATGGGATTATTTCAGCTTTCTGGTAAGTGAATACACTTCGATGAATAACGGATAAAATTTAATTTCAATCTGAATTCGGGAAAAACTCTCAAACCCTAAAACTCTTCGGGATCTCAAAGCGGATCTAATTTAAACATACATCATAAAACTGCGGAAAAACTCTGCAGTTTTGTTCTTTTAAATCCCGGATGGATTCCGTAATTTTGTTATATGAATCCTTCTTTAGAATTACAGCTCAAAACTTTACCATCAGAACCGGGCGTTTATCGTTATTATGATAAAAACGACCAATTGCTGTATGTGGGAAAGGCCAAAAATTTAAAGAAAAGGGTGCTCTCCTACTTCAATAAAAATCTTCCGGGCTACCGTATCAAAATAATGGTAGGAAAGATCGTACGTCTTGAAACAACCATCGTCAACAGCGAATATGATGCACTTTTACTGGAAAACAACCTGATCAAGGAGCACCGTCCCTTTTACAATGTATTGCTGAAGGATGATAAAACGTATCCATGGATCTGTATTAAAAATGAAAGTTTTCCAAGGATATTCCTGACCAGAAATGTAATCAAAGACGGATCTGAATATTATGGGCCCTATGCGAAAGTGCGTCCTGCAAAAATTTTGCTGGATACCATCAAACATATTTATAAGCTGAGAACCTGTAACCTTAATCTTTCACCTGCTAAAATTGCAGAAGGAAAATACAAAGTATGTCTGGAATATCATATTAAAAACTGTGAGGGGCCTTGTGAGGATCTGGAAAGTAAAGAAGATTATGATGAAAAGATCGATGCCATCCGGGGAATCATCAAAGGGGATTTCCGGAAAGCAAAAGAGTATCTGGTAAATCAGATGATGAAAATGGCTTCTAATCTTAAGTTTGAAGAGGCCCAGATCATTAAGGAAAGACTGGATATCCTGGAAGATTATCAGGCTAAAAATACAGTCGTGAATCCGAATATCGATGATGTAGATGTTTTTGGAATGACCAGTGATGAAGCTGCTGCTTATGTGAATTTCTTCAAAATCAGAAACGGAAATATCATCCAGAGTTTTACGACGGAGATCAAAAAGATCCTTGAAGAAACGGATGAAGATATCATGGAAGAAGCTTTGATTGAGATCCGCCAGAAGTTCAGTTCTGATTCTAAAGAAGTATTATTACCGTTCCATCTTTCTGTAGAGATTCCGAATGTAAAACTAATTGTTCCAAAAGTCGGTGATAAAAAAAGGATTGTGGAACTTTCGGAGAAAAATGCAAAGGAATACCGTTTAGAAAAATTAAAGCAGGTACAGATTGTAGACCCGGAAAGACATACGAACAGAATCATGTCTGAAATGCAGAAACTTCTACGGATGCCTGTGGAGCCGAGACATATTGAAGGTTTTGACAACTCGAATATCCAGGGAACGAACCCTGTTTCTGCGTGTGTGGTTTTTAAAGACGGAAAACCAAGCAAAGCCGATTACAGAATTTTCCACCCAAAAACAGTAGAAGGTGCCAATGACTTTGCCACGATGGAAGAAGTGATCTACCGCCGCTATAAAAGAATGCTGGATGAAGGGGAAAACCTGCCCCAGCTGATTCTTATCGATGGAGGAAAAGGCCAGCTTTCGTCTGCTGTAAAAAGTTTAAAGCTATTGGGTCTTTACGGTAAAATTACGATTGTAGGGATCGCAAAAAGACTTGAGGAGATTTTCTTTCCTGAAGACTCTATTCCTTTATACCTTGATAAGAAATCGGAAACATTGAAAATTTTGCAAAGGGTAAGGGACGAAGCCCACCGTTTTGGGGTAAAACATCACAGGACCAGAAGAAAAAATTCAACCATTAAGTCTGAGCTGGAAGAAATTCCGGGTGTTGGAGGGAAAACGATTGAATTGCTTTTATCCAAATTAAAATCTGTAAAACGCATCAAAGAATCAAGTCTGGAGACCCTGGAAGAAATTTTAGGGAAAAGTAAAGCGAAAATTGTTCATAATTTCTTTAATAACACTAATAATTAAAACTATTTTATTTGCAGTTTTAATTATTAATATTCAATTTAACCGCTTTATATTTATTTAATTTATTATAAAGTTTTATTTCTAGTGTTTTTTTCATATTTTAGTATCATAAACCTTAACCATATGAAAAACAACTACATTTTCGCAAAATTCTTTGCACTATTCTTTGCGTCTGCATTTGCTAATCTTTTTTATTCCCAGACTTATTGTAATCCATCATATCCCAGTGGATGCTCCAGCTGGAGAATTACCCAGGTTGCTATCCCGCAGGCTAGTTTCAACAATACTTTTGCAGCAGGAACCTGCACCAGCGGAAGAGACAGAACTTCGGTAAGCATGAATCTGACGACAGGTGTTACTTATGATATTAACGTAACAACAACGGGATGGATATCCTGCGGAATGGCTATCGATTTCAATAAAGACGGTGATTTTGATGATGCAGGAGAAGCTTTATTTTTACCAGGCTATATCGCCAACTCAACACAAGTGTACACCGGAACCTTTACAATTCCTAATTCCGTGATAGCCGGAGCGTACAGAATGAGAGTCTGGAACCGTCTGGCCAATGCCGGAGACGGAAATCCAGCACAATCGCCATGTGGAACTTATGCATACGGAACCTGGACAGATTACACCGCAAATATTGTAAGTGCTCTGTCTACTTCTGAAGTTACAAAAGCTTCCGCTAAAGTATATCCTAATCCTGTTTCTGATGTTTTAAATATAGAAGGCAAAAACACAATTGAATCTATAGAAATTTATGATGCAAACGGAAAATTAGTGAAAACTGTTTCATCACAGAAAAGCAATACATCTATTCCATTATCCGAGCTTGTTCCCGGAACATATACAGCAAAGATTAACGGCAAAAAAGAAAATCAGACTTTAAAGTTTATCAAGAAATAAGAACTTCTTTATATGTAAAAAAGTCCTCGCATTGAGGACTTTTTTATTCTATTTTATCAATATTTATTTTTGAAGAAATATTTCTTTAGAATAATCACCATTAGATTGTGGCATATCAATCACAATATTTCCGTTTTCGTAATATCCGATAGTATAAGTTCCATCTGAAAGTTTTACCCTAAAGACATCTTTTTTTGAAGAAGTTTTAAAAACAGCAAGTGGTACAGAACTTCCATTGTCTGTCAGGATAAACTGATTGGTATCCACCTGTATCTTCTGAAGATTAAGCTTGCCGTTGGTATATTTCCCGGATGTATTTTCTGTGACAGATACAGATGAACTCTCTTCATTTTTTGTCACAACATTTTCTTTTGGACTTTCATCCTTTGTCACCTGAAGATTGGCCACCGGATTTGAAGCTGGAAGTGAAACAAGAGACTGCTTAAGAGCATCCTGATAGCCTTCTTTATATTCTTTAATGTTCGAACTTCCTTTTGATGAAAACACCACATTCCCATTACAGTCTTTAAACTCAAGCTCTACCTTATTTCTCAGAAAACTGCTTTTATTAAGTACATTACCCACAGCAAAGCTGCAAGAGTTTTTTTCAATCCCCGAAGGCCACTGGTCTTTACCTTCCCGGACAACGGTGTATCCTTTTGATTTTAAAGCCTTGGCTAAGGAATCATCAAGACCATATGATTCTTTATCAAAATCTTTAAAGGTCTGAGGAATAGAAATATATTTATAATCAGAAACTTTCTGCCCGAAAACAGCAGTAACTGCCAACATAAACGTAAGTACTGAAATCTTTTTCATTGCTTTTAAATTAATTCAAAGTTAATCATTTCTGAATGCTCCCATATCTAATTTAAGGGAGAAAAAATTAGAATAGAAGTTAGATCCCCCGATTCCTGAATTGGTGATTGCATAGTCCAGTGTAAGTCCTCTGTATCTTATCCCAAGTCCGGCACTCGGCTGGAAGGAAACTTTTCTTTTCAGGTCTTCAATATCTGTAATAGACTGAAATCTGTTAATTCCAAGTCTTACAAAGATCATTTTCTGGTATCCAAGCTCAGCCCCGGCATAAGGCGTTATGCTTGCAAAATCTGTTGATATCAAAGCTGCTGTTTTAGCAAAATCAACATTAATACCAGCTTCCGGCAATACATAAACGCTGCTGTTAATATTGAATATTTTACTTGCTCCCACATTCAGTTTAGGCATCGTAAGTTCCATTTTATCTTTTGGTGCAGGGTTAAATTCTTCGCCATTTACCACCGTTGAAAGCTCTCCCTGATTGATACTCCAGAAATTTACCGTAGTCGTTGCATCACGCAGCATTCCCCCGAACTTCCATCCGTTGTCAGCCTTATAAATAGCTCCTATATCAAAACCAAAACCGTAACCGCTTGCAAATTTCCCTACATTTCTGTAAACAATTTTAGCATTTACCCCTACATCCAGTTTAGGATTGCCTGCCGGATTGAAGGCATAGGAAAGAATAGCAGCATAATCAGACTGGGAAAATTTTGTGATTTTATCATAGTCAATATTACCTTCAGCATCGATCATCTGGGTTGTATTCAGGATATTGTCTACTCCCAGTCTTACTATTGAAACCCCAAATACACCTTCTTCCAGGACTTTTGCGTACGCCAGATAATCATACTTCGCAATAGATTCAAAATATTCTGCGTGCATTGCCGCCCCCTGCCAGTCCCGTTCAATAGCCATTAAACCAGCTGGGTTCCACATCGGTGAATAGACGTCATCCTGGTTGGAAATTACAGCTCCACCCATTGCAAGTCCTCTGGCTCCGGCCCCGATATTTAAAAATTCATTGGAGTATTTTCTTATAATCTGAGATTGAGACAGCCCAAACAGCAGTGAAAATGCAAGTAAAAAATATTTCTTCATCATATAAATTTGATGCTTAGTTAAAGTTTTTTTGTTTTCTGGCTTTTATTAATCCATTTACAATAATAGCCAATATCATAACGCCTGAAGCTACATAAAATATAGGACTCATTTCTTCCGATTCTCCAAAGATAAAAAAAGCTAGTATAATTCCGTAGACAGGTTCTAAATTAACTGTTAAAATTAGAGTAAAAGGCGAGATATATTTCATAAGTTTCACCGACTCAAGCATTGGAAAAGCCGTAAAAACACTTGCCAGTAAGCATATTAACGCCAGATCTCTGTAGTTTATTTCATTCATTTGAAAAATCTGTCCTGTAAATATATAAAATACCGCCAGCACAAACCATCCGCAAAAGATCTCGTAGAATATGATATTTCCTGAACTCGTTTTACCAAACATTTTACCGTTAAAAACAGAAAAAATAGTTCCGAATACTGCACAGAGAATCCCATAAATGATACCTTCTTTAAAATGAAATTCGGTTTTAAAAATTAATAATATACAGGCAACAATTACTACCCCCATCACAACTTCAGATATATCGATCTTTCTTTTAAAAATAACAGGCTCCAGTATGGAGGCAAATAACGTAGAAAGTGACAGGCAGCTTAATGCTATAGAAACATTAGATACTTTAATAGAATAAAAAAAACAATACCAGTGAAGTGCCATTGCACAACCTATCCCGGCAAGCTGAAAAAATATTTTCTTTGATACCTTAATGCTCTCTTTTTTATAAATCCTGATAAATACAAATAAAAATACAGCAGCAAACAGCATTCTGTAAAATACAAGGATCTGTGCATTGGCATGAATCAGTTTTCCCAAAATTGCGGTAAACCCCCATAAAAAAACAATTAAATGCAGCCTGAAAAGCGCTAATTTTTGCATATTCTATCTTCTGTAAATTTTTAACAGGCAAATTTACAAATAGGCTTTTACAAATCTGATAAAAAAACAAATAATAGTTTAATAAAAAAATACTTAATAGGGATTCACCTTACTTTTTCCAAATCATTTCTCACAACCAGCTTAAAATAAAAAATACTTAATAGAAATTTAAATAAAGAAGATGTTGTTTGTCAAACCATTCATAAGTATCTCGTCGGATAAAATTTATAAATTTGGTTAATGATACTCAATAAAGATATTAGAATTAAAACAGATCGACTGGTATTGCAGCCTGTAGACGAATTGTATATTGACGATATCAATACCTGCTTCACTGCAGAAGTTACAAGGTATATGCCTTTTAATCCGGATGGAGATAGAAATGACATTCTAGCTTTCGTTCAAGAATCAAAAAAGTTGTTACTAAAGAATACCAACCTGGTAATGGTTGTGCTTGATTATAATAATAGCTTTATGGGTTGCTGTGGTATCCATAATATAACAGAAGAATCGGTAGAACTTGGATTATGGTTAAAAAAGAGTGCCCAAGGCCTTGGATTGGGTACAGAAATAATAGTAAGTCTTATTGAATTTTTAGAAAATAATTTTACTTTCCAATACATCATGTATCCAGTTGATCAGGAAAATATAGCCAGTAGGAAAATACCTGAAAAATTGGGCTTTACCCTTTTTAAAACATATAAAAAAATAAAAGCCCATCATCATTTCTCAATATCTTAGAATATAGAAAATATTATTCAGTTTAATCTCAATATATAAATACAAAAAACCCTGAAAATTTATTCAACGTTCAGGGCCTTCAAATAATAAACTATTAAAAAAATAAACTAGGAACTTAGAGTAATTAACAAGGAATATCATTCCTTTTACTCTGAAGTAAAGTTAGAAAAAATATCAGTAATTTGAAAATATTTTTTTGTTAAAAATTTCACAATTTTCTGAGAACCAATATATTAAACACTTGTTTTACTTCAAAGGTCATTCATTATAAAAATAGTATCTTTAGCCGTAAAAAATTGAAATTTTATGGACCTTGAATTTAATAAACGGGAAGATCAAAATAGATTAAAATTATCGGATATCAATCAATTGCTCGCTGAAATAAAAAAAGGAGGCGGTGAAAAAAGGCTTCAAAAGCTTCGTGACGAGGGAAAAATGACAGCAAGAGAAAGAATTGAATATCTTCTCGATAAAGGTTCAGATTCCATAGAAATCGGTGCGTTTGCAGGTTATGAAATGTATGAAGAACATGGAGGATGTCCTTGCGGAGGTGTTGTGGTAGTAATGGGATATGTTTCCGGAAGACAATGTCTTGTTGTGGCTAATGATGCTTCTGTAAAAGCCGGTGCCTGGTTTCCTATTACCGGAAAAAAGAATCTCAGAGCACAGGAAATTGCAATGGAAAATAAGCTTCCTATCATTTATCTGGTAGACTCTGCAGGTGTTTACCTTCCTATGCAGGATGAGATTTTCCCTGATAAAGAACATTTCGGAAGAATTTTCAGAAATAATGCTAAAATGAGCTCTATGGGAATTATCCAGATTTCGGCTGTTATGGGCAGCTGTGTAGCTGGAGGTGCCTATCTTCCTATTATGAGCGATGAAGCAATGATTGTTGATAAAACCGGCTCCATTTTCCTTGCCGGAAGTTATCTTGTAAAAGCTGCTATCGGGGAAAGCATTGATAATGAAACCCTGGGTGGAGCTACTACACACTGTTCAATTTCAGGAGTTACAGATTATAAGGCTAAAGACGACAAAGATGCTTTAGACAGGATCAAAACTATCATGAAATCTATTGGAACTAATGAAAAAGCAGGATTTGACAGAATAGAAAGTTTTCCTCCAAAGGAAAATCCTGATAATATTTTTGGAATTGTTCCGGTTTCCAGAGCTGAACAGTATGATACCTACGAAATCATTAAATGCCTGGTTGACAATTCAGAATATGATGAATATAAGCCGGACTATGGCAAAAGTATCATTTGTGCCACAGCCCGAATTGACGGTTGGTCTGTAGGAATTGTAGCGAATCAGAGAAAGCTTGTAAAAAACGGTAAGGGTGAAATGCAGTTTGGTGGTGTTATTTATTCGGATTCTGCCGATAAATCCACGAGATTTATTGCCAATTGTAACCAGAGAAAGATTCCTTTAGTTTTTCTTCAGGATGTTACAGGATTTATGGTGGGCTCAAAATCTGAGCATGGAGGCATTATTAAAGATGGTGCTAAAATGGTGAATGCCGTTTCGAATTCTGTAGTGCCGAAATTTACGATCATTACAGGGAATTCTTATGGCGCAGGAAACTATGCCATGTGTGGTAAAGCTTATGATCCCAGATTAATTGTAGCCTGGCCTTGGGCAGATCTTGCTGTAATGGGTGGATCACAGGCAGCAAAAGTTTTAGTGCAAATTCAGGAATCCACGTTAAAGAAGCAAGGTAAGGAGATCACTGAAGAAGAACATAATGAAATTCTAAATACTATTACAAAAAGATATCAAAAGCAGACAGAAGCTACTTATGCTGCTGCCAGACTTTGGACAGATGCTATCATCAATCCTACCGATACAAGAAAATGGATCTCTATGGGTATTGAAGCAGCTAATCATGCTCCTATTACAGAGAAATTTAATCTGGGAGTTATCCAGGTCTGAGCATATTTGACTATTCAAAAATAAAAAAGATGTGGAATTGGTTTTCCACATCTTTTATTTTTATACTGTGTCTAGTCCTGAAATATCGATACACAAAAAAGAATCGTTATGGAAGAACATTTAGAAACCGCGTACATCAAACGTACACAGAGAGATTACAATTTAAGTTTGAAGCTTCAAATTGTAAGAGAAAT
>Ga0307412_10000642_pt1 | contig 20318 bp, 15 predicted proteins | sample DK1Cmetagenome_3_FD_203823 | JGI IMG/M metagenome (GOLD analysis project Ga0307412, IMG submission 203823) | Maize rhizosphere microbial communities from greenhouse at UC Davis, California, United States - DK15-C-1 | ecosystem: Host-associated > Plants > Roots > Rhizosphere > Soil | place: USA...
GGCACGTCTCGAGTTCGGCAGCGCTCCGTTCTTCAGAGATCGCGGCCGTGAGGCCCGCGGGCTGCGCGCCTTCGACGGTCTGCGGCTCTCGGCGCTCGACTTCAAGCTCGGCGGACGCATGCTCGTGAAGTATCCGGGCCTGACGTTTGTCGGTGGCCTCGGCATTGCGGTCGCGATCGCCTTCAGTACCACGTCCTTCGCCCTGTCGTCCGGGCTCTTCGCCGGACTGCCGCTCGACGAAGGTGACCGCATCGTCTCGATCGAGTATCACGACGCGCGCTGGAGCCGTGCGGAGCCACGTATTGTCCACGACTTCGAGGCGTGGCGGCGAGAGCTGAAGTCGGTCCAGGACATCGGCGCGGGACGCTCGATGCAGCGCAACCTCGTTACGGGGAATGGACGGGCGGAACCGGTGAGTATCGCCGAGATGAGCGCGTCCGGATTTCGGGTAACTCGTGTGCCGGCAGCGTTAGGCAGGCCTCTCATTGAGTCAGACGAAACAGAGGGTGCTCCTCCGGTCCTCGTGATCGGTCACGATGTCTGGCGGACCCGCTTCGGTTCCGACTCGGCCATCGTGGGTCGTGAAGTGCGGCTCGGTGGCACGATTCACACCATCGTCGGGGTGATGCCGCCCGGCTTCGGCTTTCCGATGGCGCATCAATACTGGACGGCGCTGCGTCTTGACGCGTCCGAGTACGAACGACGCCAGGGGCCTGCCCTCCAGGTCTTCGGACGCCTTGCCTCACAGGCCACGCTCGCGAGCGCGCAGGCCGAGCTGGCGGCGTACAGCCAGCGCATGGCCAGCGAACATCCACGGACGCATAAGGATCTTCGTGCTCGCGTGATGCCGTACCAGGATGCGTTCAACGAGCGCGAACACTCGTTGCAGTTCGCGCTGATACAGCTGCTGATCGTTATGCTCCTGGGTGTGGTCTGCACGAACGTGGCGACCCTCGTGTACGCGCGAACCGCCGCGCGCTACAGCGAGATCGCCGTGCGCAGCGCACTCGGCGCAAGCCGGCCACGAATCGTGGGCCACCTGTTTGCCGAGGGACTGGTCCTGTCGATGGCAGCAACCGTCGTGGGGCTGCTGATCTCCAAAGTGACCATCGATCAGATCAACACGTTGCTGGTTGGCTTCGAGGTGGCTGTACCGTTCTGGATGCGGTTTCACCTCTCATTCGGAACAATGGTCTACGCTGTACTCCTGGCTGCTTTTGCGTCTGTGGTGGTTGGCGTGACGCCGGCGCTCAAAGCGACCGGTAGACACGTCAACGCAAGCCTGCAGCGCATCTCGTCAGGCGCGCTCGGACTGCAGCTAGGACGAACGTGGACTGCGCTGATCGTCGCGCAGGCTGCATTTTCCGTCGCCGCAATTCCGTTGCCCATCTACTATGCCCGGGTCTTCATGGAATACGGGACTGCCAACCCCGGTTATCGGTCGAATGACTTCCTGCTTTTCCGGTTGAGGATGGACCGCGACGCGCCGACGGTCGCGACTGCCGCAACGTACGACCGCGAGTACACTGCACGGTTCCGAGCGCGCGCCGGCGACCTGGTTCGACGTCTCGAAGCGGAGCCCGGAGTCACGCACGTGATCCATCTCTCCGGTGTACCCGGCACCGCGTCGCAGGTAAACATCGAAGTCGAGGGAGCCACAACCTCGATGACCGGCACAACCCGCGTGGACATCGGGTTCTTCGAGGCGCTCGGCGTTCCGGTCGTCTCGGGCAGGGTGTTCAGCGCAGCGGATGCAGGTATCGCAGCGGGCGGGGAGTGGCGAGACGGTGATGGCGATGGACTCGCCGAGTATAGCCCAGGACCTCCCGTTTCATCGGATGCGGTGATGGTGAACCGGAGTTTTGTCAATGAAGTTCTGCACGGAACCAATCCACTGGGCCGCAGGCTTCGATATTCCGGCCAGGTGGACGACGGTCAGAGCACAGCCCCGGAAGTCTGGTATCAGATCGTCGGTGTGGTAAATGATTACCCGGCAGTTCCCATGGAACTTGACTCCCCTCGGGCGATGGTGTACCACCCAATCGCTGATGGTGAATCAGTCGAGCTCATGGCCATCCGACTCGCGGGCGTGCCGCCATCCAGCTTCGGGGAGCGGCTCCGCCAGATCACTGCCACGGTCGATCCCAGCCTGCGCCTGACTGACATCCGCCCACTCGATGTTGCCTTGCGCGAGGGGCATTTTGCGTTGCGGATGGGCGCGTTCGGTATCGTCATCGTCACCATGAGCGTGTTACTGCTCGCTGCCGCGGGCATTTATGCGCTGATGTCGTTCACGGTGGAACGCCGTCGACGGGAAATCGGAATCCGCGTTGCGTTAGGTGCTGATCGCACGCGAGTCGTGCGCGGCGTATTCGGACGTGCGTTGCGCCAGCTCGCCATTGGAGTAGGTGTCGGTGCCGCCATCGCGCCGCTGATATTGCGTCTCGACGGCCCCATCACGTCGCAGAAGATCGCAACGCTGGTCGCTGTGTCAGGTGGCTTGCTGCTGGTCGGCGTGCTTGCCCTGGTGGGACCAACGCGACGCACGTTGCGCATACAGCCGACTGAGGCACTTCGAGAAGGGTAGATCAGCACCACCGCTCATTCGATTTTGCAGCTTCCACCTTCCAACTTCCAACTTCCAACGCTCTTTCAGGGCACCGATCGACCAGCGACTCGACCCGAGAAGAGACAGCCGCCGAGGAAGGTCCCTTCGAGCGCCCGGTAGCCGTGAACGCCTCCGCCGCCGAAGCCGGCTGCCTCACCAACCGCGTAAAGACCAGGGACGGGCGACCCATCGCTGGATAGCACGCGTGCGTTGAGGTCGGTGGCACATCCGCCTAACGATTTCCTGGTCAGCACATGCAGTTTGACGGCGATCAGCGGGCCGGCACCCGGATCGAGAAGCGGCCTCGGTTTTGCGACGCGGATCAGGCGATCGCCGATGTACTTCCGCGCCGTGCGCACGGCCAGGATCTGCGCGTCAGTCGCGTCAGGGTTCGTCACCTGTTCGTCGTAGATGCGCACCGCGCCCTCGACCCGGGAATAGTCGACCGGGATCGATCCGGGAATCGCGTTCATCCCGGCCACCAGGTCGCGAAGCGTATTCCGTACGACGAAGTCGGCGCCGTACGATTTGAACGCTTCCACGGGCGCCACGGCGCGCTTCCCAATCGCGCGACGAAGAACGAGTCGAATGCTCTTGCCGGTGAGATCAGGGTTCTGCTCGGAGCCGGAGAGCGCGAACTCCCGGCGAATGATGTGTTGATTCAGGATGAACCAGGAGTAATCGGCGCCCGTCGAGCAGATGTACCGCAGCGTCTCGAGGGTATCGAAGCCCGGGAACAGCGGAGCGGGGAGCCGGTTGCCGTTCGCGTCGAGCCATAACGACGACGGACCTGGAAGGATCCGAATCCCGTGATCCGGCCAGACCGGCGCCCAATTCCGCACACCCTCGGTGTAGTGCCACATACGGTCCTGATTGATCAACTGGCCGCCGGCGCGCGCGACCATATCGAGCGCCCGACCGTCGGTTGACGCCGGCACGCCGCATACCATGGAAGGCGGAGCTGTCCCCATGGTCCTGGGCCACTGCTGCCGCACGAGGTCCTGACTTCCACCGATGCCACCCGACGCGATGATCGTCGCCGGCGCGCGAAGCTCGAAGTCTCCGATGACGTCACGGATGCTGCGTGCCCCGCGTTCGGCGATGCTCGGCGCGAGCACCGCACCCCGTACTCCGACGACTGCGCCTCGCTCGACGAGCAGCTCGTCGACACGATGGCGGTATCGAAACTCGAGCCGGCCCTTCTGTTCTGCCTGACGAGTACGTTCGATGAACGGAGCGAGCACGGCCGGCCCCGTGCCCCACGTGACGTGAAAGCGTGGCACGGAATTGCGGCCTCGCTCGGCCCACCCGACCACCGGAAACCAGCGCATACCCATGCCATGCAACCAGGCGCGCTTCTCACCGGCCGCGAACTGCAGGTAAGCCTCAGCCCATTGGCGAGGCCAGTGGTCCTCGGGCCGATCGAACCCGGCGGCGCCTGACCAATCCTCCCGGGCAAGCTCCAGTGAGTCATGGATCCGCAACCGTTGCTGTTCGGCCGAGTTGACGAAGAACAACCCGCCCAACGACGAATGCGCCTGACCGCCTAACGATTGACGAGGCTCCTGATCGAGGACGGTGACATGCTTGCCGCGGGCAACCAGCTCGGCGGCAGCAACCAGTCCCGAGAGACCGGCACCGACGACGATCACGTCGGTCACGTCAGCCGAAATCCTCCATGCGATTCCGCATGTGATCGGCCAGCGGACGCAATTTGGTCATGAGGAATTGCCGAGCCTCGTCAGGCATCGCGTGCGCCTCGAGTGCGCGTTCCATGCACCAGAGCCATTCATCTCGTTCCCTTACGCCAATGGCGAAGGGAAGGTGTCGCGCCCGGAGCATCGGGTGACCGTACCGCTCGACGTACACCGGGGGGCCGCCGGTCCATCCGGTGAGGTACAGCGTGAGCTTTTCACGGGCGCTATCCAGGCTCGGGCCATGTATGGCACGGAGGTGCGCCGCTTCGGGTGCTGATTCGACGAGGTCGTAAAAGCGGTTTACGAGCGCACGGACGCCTTCGGCGCCGCCCAGTGCCTCAAACGGGATCATCGATGGAGTGGAAGGCATCTGGATATTTGACTACGCGGGTCCTCGAATCGTTCGCTCCTTGAACCAACGTAACTGGTATGCCAGTGCCGGGCCGCGCTCCCCCTCATAAGCAAGCTGCGCGATCAGCATCGCACATGGCTCCATGTAGCGCGCCAGGTACAGAGGACCCGCATCGACGCCCTCGAAGCCGACGTCACGAATCAGGCGGGCTACGACATCCTTGGCTCTCGTGTCGTCGCCACAGTAGATGAGATTCGGACGGCGCCCCTTGCGACGGCCCGCAAAGACGCTGAAGAGTACTTCGCTAGGCACGGTATTGAACGCCGAGACGACGTTCGCCTTTCGAACCTTTCGCGCAAGCTGCTCGGCGCCTGACGACTTGTGCGCGACGACCAACTCCGTGTCAGACTTGTTCATCGGTAACGAACAACTAACGATCAGTTTGCCCGACAGGTCGCCGGCCTGTTTCAGGACGTCGTCTACGCGACTCCAATGCACCGCGAGAAGGAGCGCGTCGGCTTCGTGCGCTGCCACGGCTGGTGTGCCTGCGGAGGCGTTCTTGCCCGCTTCCCTTGCAAGCCTCTTCAGCTTGTTGTCGCTGTGCGAGTAGCTGAACACCACTCGGTGACCAGCCCTGGCGAAGATTGTGCCGAGTTTTCCACCCATCAGACCTGAGCCGAGTATTCCAATCCTCATCGCATTTCCTCGCGTGCATGACGTACGACCCGAATTGTACAGCGAGGTGGTGGTGGGGGCTCACAGGCAAGGAAGGCGACGGTTGAGCGCCCGTCAGCCACGGTTCGTCATCGTGGGTGCTTCTGGCGAGCCCATGGATCAGTAGATTCGGCGCATGCGAAATTTCCATATCTTCTGGTTCGCCGCCGCGGTTGTCGCGATGCCGGCCTTTGCGCAGTCGACCTCGCGCTCTTCCGCGCCTGCTGCAGCGGCGCCCGCCGCAGACACGACAAAGCTTGCGTCGCTCGCCGGGAGCTTGCGATTCCGATCGATCGGTCCCGCGCTTACTTCGGGCCGCATCTCTGATGTTGCCGTCGACCCGACCAACAAGAAGGTCTGGTACGTAGCCACGGCCGCCGGCGGCGTCTGGAAGTCGGTCAACGCCGGCCTGACGTTCACGCCCATTTTCGACGGCGAAGGATCGTTCTCGACCGGCGCCATCACGATCGACCCGAAGAATCCTAACGTGATCTGGGTCGGTTCGGGTGAGAACAACGCCCAGCGCGTCGTGGCCTATGGCGACGGTGTGTACAAGTCCATCGATGGCGGTCGCTCGTGGAAGAATGTCGGGCTCAAGGAGAGCGAGCACATTGGCCGCATCCTCATCGATCCACGCAATTCGGACGTCGTGTATGTCGCGTCGCAGGGTCCGCTCTGGAGCAAAGGCGGTGAGCGCGGTCTGTACAAGACGACCGACGGCGGCACGACCTGGAATCGAGTACTTCATGTAGACGACTGGACGGGCGTAAACGACGTCCAGCAGGATCCGCGTAATCCCGACGTCCTTATCGCGACGACGTGGCAGCGCCAGCGCCGCACCTGCTGTTTCGTCGCCGGCGGGCCGGGATCGGGCGTGCATCGATCGACCGACGGCGGGAAGACGTGGGTAAAGTCACAGGCTGGCTTCCCATCAGGCGACCTGGGTCGCATTGGACTCGCAATCTCGCCCGCGGACCCTAACGTGGTTTACGCGATCGCCGAAGCGGCGCAGGGAAGGGGAGGTTTCTTCCGTTCGTCGAATGGCGGCGTGAGCTGGGAGCGCATGGGCAGCTACCAGACCGGCGGCAACTACTACAACGAGATCTTTGCCGATCCGCACGACGTCGATCGCGTCTATGCGGTCGACGTGATCCTCCAGGTCACCGAAGACGGTGGCCGCAACTTCCGCCGGGTCGGCGAGCAGAAGAAGCACGTCGACAACCATTCGGTGTGGATCGACCCGGATGACACCGATCACCTGATCGTCGGGTGCGACGGCGGTGTGTACGAGACCCACGATCGCGGACGCAGTTGGCGTTTCGTGGCAAACCTTCCGGTTACGCAGTTCTATCGCGTGACGGTCGACGATGTGCAGCCGTTCTACCGTGTTGCCGGCGGGACTCAGGACAACTTTTCTCTCGTCGGTCCGAGCCGCACGCGAAACGTGAACGGCATCAGGAACAGCGACTGGATCATCACGCAGGGTGGCGACGGATTTGGCAGCGCATTCGATCCATCGGACCCGAACATTGTCTACGCCCAGGCTCAGTTCGGCGTGCTCTCGCGATTCAACCTGGCCACGGGCGATGTCATGGGGATTCAGCCGGAAGATGCGGCGGACGGACCCGGCTTACGCTGGAACTGGGACTCCCCGCTGATGGTCAGCTCGCATTCTCCATCGCGCGTGTATTTCGCCGCCGAACGCCTCCTGCGCAGCGATGACCGCGGCAACTCGTGGCGCATCATCTCTCCCGATCTCTCGCGGAACATCGACCGTGGCACGCTGAAGATGATGGATCGCGTGCAAGGCGTCGATGCGATCGGCCGCAACGTGTCCACCACGTTGTTTGGCAACATAACGACGATCGCCGAATCACCGCTCCAGGAAAACGTGCTCATTACCGGCACCAATGACGGACGAATTTCCATCACGGAAGACGGTGGTACGACGTGGCGCAGCATCGATCGTTTTCCGACGGTGCCGGAGACGACATATGTCACCCGCGTGACGGCATCGAACCATGACGCGCGGACGATGTACGCGACGTTCAACAACCACTGGACCGGCGACTACAAACCGTACGTCCTGAAGAGCACGGACCTCGGTCGTACCTGGACCAATATCACGGGCAACCTGCCTAACCGTGGTTCGACCTGGGCCATCGCCGAGGACCCACGCAACCGGCAGCTCCTGTTTGTCGGGACGGACTTCGGCGTCTTCACGACGGTCGATGGCGGAGCACGCTGGATTCCGCTGAAGGGCGGTCTGCCGACCATCCAGGTTCGAGATATCGCGATTCAGGCGCGGGCCAACGACCTCGTGATCGCAACCTTCGGGCGGGGCTTTTACGTGCTGGACGATTACTCGCCGCTTCGCACCCTGACACCAGAAGTGATGGCCTCGGCGGCACACCTTTTCCCGGCCCGGACGACATACCTGTATTCGCAGTCGGCACCGTTAGGCCTCCCTGGCGCATCGTTCCAGGGTCACGGACACTATGCCGCCGACAATCCACCGTTCGGTGCGACGCTGACCTACTACCTCAAGGATGAGCTGAAGTCACGCAAGTCCCGGCGCCGGGAGGCCGATACGGATGCGGCGAAAAAGAATGCCGATGCGGCCATCCCGTCGTGGGCGGACCTGAAAGCGGAAGATCGCGAGGAGGACCCGGCCGTGATTGTCGAGGTGAGCGACAGTGCCGGAAATCGCGTGCGCCGCATAACGGGTCCGGCGACGTCCGGACTTCACCGGGTGACGTGGGATCTGCAGTACCAACCCGCGAATCCGGTCAACGGGCCTGCCTTTCAACCCGATCCGGATTTTCCATTCTTCGGTCCGCCAACAGGTCCTGTTGCCCTGCCGGGCCGCTACACGGCGCGCCTGCTCACCCGCGTTGACGGCGTCCTGGCGTCCATCGGGTCGCCGATGACGTTCACGGTCATCGATGCCGATCCATCCGGCTCGCGCCGCAATCCACGGAACGCGACCGTCCTCGCTGCCGAGCTGCGGAACGCGGAGCTGGAGCGAACCGCGTTAGGCGCTGCGGCCTATCTCGGGGACCTGTCGGGTAAGTTGGCTTTCCTGCGCCGTGCGATCGATGAGTCGGCGCGCGCGGACAGCGCACTGGTGTCTCGCGTGCGAGCGCTCCAGACCCGCGTGCTCGACGTGAATGAGCGCCTGAATGGCGACCCCACGCGCGGCCGGCGGAACGAGAGCTCACCGACCGGGCTCCTCGCTCGGCTTCAAATCGCGCTCGGTCAGGCTCGGGGCGCGACACTGGAAGCGCCGACGCCTGCTCAGCTGGCGCAGATCGACATCGTCCGTGCGGCGCTGGCCGGGATCCTCACCGAGATTCGTCAGTTGGCGGAGGTCGATGTGAAAGCAGTCGAATCGGCCGCCGAGGCTGCGGGCATTCCGTGGACCGCTGGACGATTACCGCAGATGCCACCACGGTAACGGATGGGTTAACAGCGATGGGTCAGAACACTTTTGACCGCGGAGCGCGCCTTCGCGCTTCCTTGGCGCGTCTCCGCGGTCAGGATGTTTGATCAAACGCACACTGATGGTCACCGTCCGTTGCGGATGTACTCCAGTGCGCGTTCCAGCACTTCATCTCGTCCGGCCCGCACCCCGCTCAGTGTCGGGCGAACCTCGATGTCGGGTACGATTCCAATGCGCTGCGTCGGCCGACCGTCTGGATAATAGACGCCGAGACCTGTGAAGACCGTTCGTACACCGCCCGGAAGAACGAACGGGGTGACATTGCCATCCGCACCCGCGGTCTGACTGCCGATCACCTTGTTCTCAGGCGATGTCCGGAGCGCCATCACACTGAACTCGGCGTGGCTCTGCGTCCGCTCGTCGACCAGGATCGCCACGCGTCCGCGGTAAAGATCAGGATTCCCGTTAGGCCGGCCAGCCATATAGGGTGGTGTCCAGACGACCTGGCCTGGATACGTCGAATCGACCGACGTGAACTTCACGAAAGGTACTGACTTCGGGTTGAAGAACATGGCGAAGAGGTACATGGTGCCGCGCGGGTAATTCCGAACGTCCATCACGATGCCCGCGGTGTTCTTCACGATCGCAATCGCCGAGTCGACCTGTTGCGTGTTGATGTCTCCCATGTTGATATAGCCGATGTTGCCAGGGAGGACTTTGGCCAGCTCGGTCACTGGATACCCAGGTAATGGCGTCGGAGTCGTCCCGGTCGGCCGTGGCGTCATGGCGACGCGGATCGTCAGCGACTTTCCGTCGCGGTCGACGACGTACGTTGCGCTGTCGCCTCGACCCCGAACGACGTACCCGACCAACTTGCGCTCGAGCACCGAGGCGTTTCCGGCCGCGACGAACTTCGTGTACCTGCGCCGGAGGTCGATCACGGATTCCCCGTCAACATGCGTGATCACATCCCCAACCTTCAGCCCATTCGGGTCGGGTGGCGTTCCGCGACCAAGCCTCCAGACCACGATGTGTCCCTCCACGGATCGCGATTCGAACGAGGGAAAACGGCCGCCTAACGTGCTCGTGATCACGGCACTGTTCACGCCGACGTGAGCGTCATTGAGGCGTGTCGACAGTTCGAACAAGGTCAGGTGATACTCTTCCGCGTTGCGGGCCGCGATCAGTCGTGGAATGAACTCCGGCAGCACCGCGTTCCAGTCGCCGCCGTTGACGTACATGTACGGGAAGAAGTATCGAGCGGCGTTCCAGAAACGAAACAGGGCAAGAAGCCGAACCCCTTCGTCCGGATACTCGGGCGTGCTGAACGCCGTATCCGGCTGGAATGAAGCGGTGTTGATGAACCGGATGTACCGTCCGGAACCCATGTGGCGATTCTTGCGGACGAATTCCAGCTGGCTGACGATGTCGGCGCCGAGCGTTTTCGATTCGGTCATCCAGCGAAAGTCGACGTTCTTGCGCGCGCTGTCCGGACCATCAGCAACGCACTGGCTTGCTGTCTTCCCAGTCGCCGGCGCATCACCACACTTCTGGACGGGCCCTGCGGCGTCCAACAGTGACTTGATCGCCGCGTTATAGTCCGCGCTCGAGCGGCCGGCACGCACGATTGGGACCGAGGCCACGAGGGCACTGTCCCAGTTCATCGTCCCACGCGCGACGCCAGGATGAAAGTACTTGAGAAACCCCCAGACCTGCCCCAGCTCCGCGAGCCGGATCACGTCATCGCGCGATTGTGATTCGGCTGAATGCGCCACGATGAGCAGCGCAGTAATGATCGCCGTAATGCGACGCATGATCAGATCCCGGGCTATGGTGCGTGGCGTACAACAATGACGCGTATATGATCCTGCGATTCGAAGTGGTTCGGTAGGGTGAACGTATTCGGGGACGCGAACACCTCGTCTGATATGCCACCACCAGCGCTCAGGCCCCGCATTCCCGCGCGCGGCGACCAGCACGCCGGTGGATGCGTCGACCAACTAACGCGTGCCGCCAGGTCGGTCGATGACGAGGACTGGGAGTGGCGCGCCGGCACGAATCACCGTGTCACGAGCGACAGCTCTCAAACTATCGACGAGCGGCAGGAGTGGATTCGCCGAATACAACGCGACGACCGGCGCATGATACGTCGAGCCGATCGAGATTTTGCCTTCGCCAGCTACCGCGCAGCCGATCCAGGAGGCCGATCCCGTGTGACGGACTTGTCCTGAAATTGCAAAGATCAACGGACCGTATTCTTGACTTCTAGAGGAGTCCTCGTCAGTCTCCTCCAGCAACTCCCGATCACATTCACGTGCCAAGCCGCCACGCACTCGAACCCGATGCCCTGAGGGGTAGCATCGACCTGCTCATCCTCAAGGCACTCGACCTCCAAGCCATGCATGGATGGGGGATCGGGCTGCGAATCCAGCAGATGTCGAAAGGGAAGCTCGAGGTGAACCAGGGGTCGTTGTATCCGGCACTGCAGCGGCTCGAGCACAAGGGACTGATCGAAAGCGACTGGCAACTCACCGAGAACAATCGTCGCGCGCGGTACTACAACATCACGGCCGCAGGACGTCGTGCGCTGGGCGAGGAAGTCGAGAAGTGGAAGCGATTCGCGTCCGCGATCCAGGTGGTGCTGGCTTCCTGATTGCGTTCCAGTTCCCCTGGGGTTCGCAACGTAAAGGTTGTCACGGCAACGAGTGGCCCAATGTTCTGCAGCGTTTATCTAAAGCAATAACCACAGGGTTCACTGTGTACACGGGGTTCTCGATGTACACGGATTTCTGAAGACATGGCCCCCCGGTGAACTCTGAGTACCCTGTGGTAAATGCGTGGCCGCGTACTCTGTGGTGAAAGCTTGAGACGAGGCGTAGATTCGCCGCGAACCGCACGATCGGAGGATGCCGATGAAGCGTCGCACCTTCCTGGGCAGTGTCGCTGCGTCGACGACCGCGGCAGCTCTTTTCGAGAAGCCGCTCGAGGCCGCGCAGACGCTTCCGCAGAAGGCGACCAGGGTCACGTTGCTGGGCACGGGCACGCCGGCGCCGTCACTGCAACGTGCCGGCTCGGGGTACCTGGTCGAAGTCGGCGGCGATCGGATCGTGATGGACCACGGTCCAGACGCGCATCATCGCTTGATCGAGAGCGGACGGCGCGCGGTCGACATCACGCATGCATTCTTTACGCACCTGCATTACGACCATTGCATGGACTATGGCCGGCTCGTCCTGCAGCGGTGGGACCAGGGCGCCGACCGCATTCCGGACCTGCAGGTCTATGGGCCGCCGCCGATCGCACGCATGACCGAATTGCTGTTCGGTGAGGTGGGCGTGTACGGTCCCGACATCCGCGCCCGCATCGAGCACCAGAGCAGCATCGACACGTTTCGTGCTCGCGCCGCCGGTGGCTCAGCAAAGCGGAAACGCCCCGCGCCGCAGGTACGCGAGATCAAGGCCGGTGACGTGATAGACGGGAACGGCTGGAAGCTGCGGGTGGGACACGCCCAACACGTGCAGCCATACCTGGAATGCCTGGCGTTCCGGCTAGACGCGCCCGATGGCTCGTTATGCTATACGGGCGACAGCGGCATGTCGGATGACATCGTGGAACTTGCGCGCGGCTGCGACATCCTGATCCACATGAACCACTACTTCAGCGGAACCGCGCCATCGCCGGCGTACCGCGCAGCCTGCGGCAATCACAAGGACAACGCCGTCGTCGCCCGACGCGCGGGCGTCAAGACACTCGTGCTCACCCACCTCCTGGCGCAGATCGACCACCCGCGGATTCGGGAGCAGATCGTGCACGAAATCCAGAAGGAGTTTACCGGGAAAGTCGTGTGGGGCGCCGACTTGATGGAGCTGACGTTCGCGGGTCCGACGATCGCGAACATCGAAGGCTATTGACCCGTGGGGATGACATGCAGTCTGTACCGCCTGGCAAATGCAGACATCGATAAACTCATCGAGGATCCCAGGGAGCTCGACAGGATGCTGGGCTTCGATCAGGGTCCGCCGGTGCGCGAGGTCCGGCCAAAGGGCATCCTCGGCTTTCTCCTTCGGCTGACGCCGATCACGATTTCAGAAGTCGATCCCGACGCGGCCGAATCGTCGTACGAGGTCGATCCCGAAAAAACGATCGACGTCGAGAAGGCGTGGCACGGTCTCCACTTCCTCTTGACGGGTACGTCGGAGGAGGGAACACCACCTGCCAGCTATCTGCTGAATGGCGGTGAGGATGTCGACGACGAGGGGCTGACGCGAGCGATACGACCGGAACACGTGAAGCACTTCGCCGAGTTCCTGGACGAGTTGAACCCGGAGATTCTGGCGAAGCGCTTCGACCCAGGCCGGATGATGGAGCTCGAGATTTACCCGGAGATCTGGGACAGGGACCCCAGCGAGGATGACACGTTACAGTGGCTGTTGCGCTACTTCGTCGACCTGAAAGTATTCGTGAAGCGGGTGGCGAAAGCCGGTGACGGGTTAGTCATCCACACATCGACCTGACCATCTACTGCGGTCGGAGCTCCCAAAGGACGTTCACGATTACCCAGCGCCCGTTAAACTTTGCGACGTGCAGGTAATCGACCCAGGTCGCCGCATCGACACGAACACTGGCCGTGTTTCCGAAAATGTCGAGGATGCGAACGTCCTTCCGTTGCTGGTTCGCCGGTGTGTTCTTGCCGCCGCCGCCACGCGTACTCATCACCAGCGTCATCGCGCTCTGCTGGCCAAGGCTGTTGCGGCCATTCGGGTTCGTGTTGACGATGCGTTTGGCGAGCTCCGGGTGAAGCGCCCGTTCCATGCGCTCGCCGCTGCCTTCGTACCAACCTTCGATGTAATCGAGCGCGGCACCGCGAATGGCCGCGCTATCGGCGGCGGTCTGCGCCTGGCCGGCTCGAGGCAGCGAGGCCAGGAAAAGCAGTGCAGTGGCCAGGAAAGTGTGCGAAGTCCGCGACATGGTCGTTAGGGTTTGCGTGAGTTGCTAGTTTGGCCCGCCTGGGTGGTGTTCGGCAAGGTATCTGTGACGAGTCGATTCTTCTCCAGATGAGCTAGAGGAGAGGCGCCGTTCTGCATCTGTCTGCCCCTGTTGAGGAACGGTTCGCGGCATTGTGCAGTGGGTGACCTGTCGGCGTGTTGAGAAAACCGGCAGGGCGGCAGATGTTATCCGGACCATGACCCTGACCTCGATGCGCGTCGCGCTCGCACTTCTCGCGGTGTTGCAGGTTCCGACGCTCGGTGCGCAACGGACGCTGATCCGCGCCGGTCGACTGCTGGACGTGAAAAGCGGGACGTTTCAGACTGACGTTCTCATTGCGGTCTACGATCGGCGGATCGGTAGCGTCGGGACGGCCGTTTCACCCGCGGTCGGCGACCGGCTTATCGATCTGTCGAACTACACGGTGCTCCCGGGGCTGATCGACGGTCATGTGCACCTCGCGATCGGTGGTCAACCGCGCGACAACGCGCTCGCTGATCTTCGAGCCGGATTCACCACAGTCGTCGATCTCGGTGCGCGGACGACGCGCCTGCTGCAGATTCGCGATTCCATCAATGCCGGAGCGATTCCGGGACCTCGCGTTCTGGCGGCGGGAATCTGGATCGGTCGCAAGGACGGCGTCTGCGAATTCAACGGCATCGGCATCGCCGGCGGAACGGACGGTTTTCGTGCTCGCGTGCGGGAAAATGCCGGCGCCGGGGCGGATGTGATCAAGGCCTGCGTTTCGGGGTGGCCCGCCGCGTCCTTCGCGTCACCTAACGAATACGAACTGCCGGACAGCGTCCTGACGGCCATCGTGCAGGAATCGCGACGGGCGGGGAAGAAGGTCATCGCACACGACATCAGCCGCGGCGGCGTGCGGGCGGCCCTCCAGGCCGGAGTCAGTGGTCTCGCCCACGCCGCATATGTGGATTCGGCGATCGCCAGTGAGATGCAGCGGAATGGCATGTTCATGATTCCGACGCTGACGTCACTCACCGGCGACGATACCTCGCCGGCGTCGGTCGCGCTCCGCGACGCGGTGCGCACTGCCTACCGCGCCGGGGTGCAGCTGGTTTTCGGCACTGACGGCGGCGTGCTTCCCCATGGCCAGAATGCGAGCGAGTTCGCCACCCTCGTAAAGATCGGAATACCCGCGCTCGACGCGATTCGCGCCGCCACCATCGATGCTGCCAGGGCGTTCGGGATCGCGGATTCCGTGGGAACCATCGCGCCGGGCATGATCGCAGACCTGATCGCCGTGGAAGGAGATCCGCTCTCGGACCCCACGGCGCTCCAGCGCGTGCAGTTCGTCATGAAGGCCGGTCAGACGGTACGTGCACGTCCCGATGACAGGCGCTGACTCGGGAAATGGCTGATGGACGATGCCCCGTGGCGCCGTCTGGTTCCGCTCGCTTAATTGCGGCCCGTCTCGGGACGTTGGCGCGTGCTGCTCGTCTTACGACGAGCGCTGTCAGGAGGAGCGGTGTTGAAGCTGAACGTAATCCACGCGAGTGCGGTTGGCCTGGGCGCCTGTGCCCTCGCATCACTCGTCGTTCCCGGTGTGTTGCTGCGCGGTTTGGGTGTTCCGGAGTCGTCGATCGCCCTTGAAGGAGTGATTCGGCTCTCCGGCGTCGCGCTCCTCGCCCTGGCGTGCGTGCTCTGGTCGGCGCGTTTCTGGCTACTGTCGTCGCTCGGCGCTTCCACGCTGCGCATGTTGTCGGTGATCTACGGTATCGGAGCGGTCATGCTGCTCGCGCAGCAGATCGCCGCGGCGCGCGTGTTCGAGAGCGCGATTCCCATCGTCTATATGTCGCTGGTCGCCCTGGAATACGCCGGATCGGCGCGGCGCTACTCGAAGCGGTTCGGGGCCGCCTAACGACCCCGGCTAACGCTGCAACGATCGGTGCAGGGAACTGTCATCGATCCGCAGCGACTGCAGCATTCGCGTGCAGGCGCGTTCCACCGATGACGCGGCACGTCCGCCCGCGACGCACGCCAGGTACACGACATGGTCGTCGGGGAGGGCCCTGGTGTACACGGTCACGCGTTCCATCTCGCCGGTGACCGGTGAACGGCCACGCAACCGCACCGAATAGCCGCGCATGCCATCCACCTGCTGGGAGCGTGCCGAGCCGGCGGGCGCCTTGAGCCACGAGTTGGCGTCGATGATCTGCCTGACGAGATCGTCGGTCGCGTCCTCGAGGATGCCTCGGGGGCGGGAACGATCCTCGAACGGCGCGTAATTTCGCTCGAGGCTTCGATTCCAGCGTTCGACGTCACCTTCGAACGGCTGGTAGTGGTTCACGACCATGCCCTGCAGCAGGCTGGGCGCACCGTCCTCGGTTTCCACGACGCCGCCGGACGGAACGAACGACATCGCCAGTCCCGAGTAGTGTGCGTCCCAGTTCGCGGGATGGTCGATCTCGATTGGTGCATCGGGATTGGTGAACCGCGTGAATTCCGGCGATGGCGCGGCAACGCGCGGAAGCGTAGGCGTGGCGCGGAGCTCGACGGCGCCGGTCGAAACCTTCACTTGTGGCGCCGCCGGTACGACCGGAGTTCCCGGCATGCGCCAGCGCATGCGGGCGAATCCGCCGACGATCTCCGACCGGCCGTGACGCAGGACATTCGACAGGTTTCGAATGCGGCTTTCCCGGTCGGCGGCCGGCGGGTGACTGTTGTTGAAACGGTCGACTGACAGGTGGGACTTCTCCCGGCGCAGGGTGGCGAGCAGCGCGGCACTGGCGACCGGGTCATACCCCGCCTTGGACATGATTTCGGCACCTAACGCGTCGGCCTCATACTCGTCACTGCGGGTGAAGCGCATGAAGACGCCCCTGGTGCCGTACCCACCGGTGGCATTGATGATGCGGGGACTGGGATCCGTGCCGCCGAACGCGCCTAACGCGACGAGTCCCGCCTTCGACAGGTACGCGCGCGAGGCCCGGGCCGTGCCGTGGCGCAGCGTCACGTGTGCCATGGCGTGGGCGAGCAGCCCGGCCACCTCGGCCTCGTTCTTCGCCAGGCCGAGTAACCCTCGTGTCACATAGATCTGCCCGCCCGGCAGGACGAACAGGTTCACCTCAGCGGAGTTGATCGCGCGGACCTGGAACGGGTAGGCCGAGCCGGTGACGGGGACCTGCGCGCTGAGCACGTCGGTGATGCTCGTCAGGTACTGGTTGGTCCGCGCGGCGGCGACGAGGGTGACCTCGCGCTCGATTTCTGCCGCGGATTGCCTCCCGATGTCGATGTCCTGCTGGACCGAAAAGAGGTTGAATCCCGACGGCGAGCGCTTGATGGCCACCTGCGCCCCGGCGACCGGAACGAGCGTGACCGCGCCCGCGAGGAGCGCGCCCGATACTGTCCGAACCGCCGGTGTCATCGCTGCCTAACAAGGATGAAGGGTGATTGCGCCGCATGGTGACGATACGTTAGGTCGATGGGCCGGTAAATTCGCCGTGGGGCGCGTTTGCTTGCTGCCCTCCGGGAGTACCGGAACACCGCCTGCCGGCGAAGTCCGGCCACCACGTGCCTGCCGCAGTACGCGCAGGCGGTCTCGAGCACAGGAAGCATGCTGGACCATGCGAATGCCGTGTGATCGGAGCAAACGGACGTCGGTATGATGCTGGTGCGCGCGCGACACCGCACGCACCAGCATCAATGATCCAGCTCAGGCGTGAACCGAAGAGCTTCGCCCCTCGGATGCTCCGGCTAGAGATCCTTGCGGACCTCCACTTCGCTCGGACCACGCGTGGTACCGCCGTACGTCCGCCCACCGAGCTGCTCCAGTTCAGCACGCAGCCGGTCGCGGGATACGTCGTCCGTGTTCACCGTGACCATGACATCGCCGCGTTCGACCAGTGGACCGTAGAAGGCGGCTTCGTCCTTCGAGAAGTCAGCCCGCGCCATGGCGCCGGCGAGGGCCCCGGACGTGCCGCCCACGATCGCACCGGCCGCCGCCGATCCACCGGCGATGCCTAACGCCGACGCCAGCGGCCCCGCGACGAGGAACGGACCGACGCCCGGAATCAGCGCCGCGGCCAGGCCAAACAGCGTCCCGACCCCCACGCCGGTGATGGCGCCCTTGGCAATCCGCTCGCCTGCGGTCGCCTCGGGGAGACGGTTGACTTCGACTTCATCGACTCGCTTCGCCACGATCGACAGGTGCGAATCGGAAACTCCACGCCGACGCAGTTCAGCGATTGCCGCGTCAGCTTGCGCATGGTTCGCGAAAACTGCGGTTACTCGTGACATCGGTGCGCCTCCTCTCTGAGAATTCGGAGCAGTCCTGAACGGGTCCTGTACACAGAGGAACGCTTTCAGTTACGTACTCGTGCGCACGATGTCGAATCAGACCGCGTGAGGCAAAGTCATCGATTCCGAGTCAGCCTCGACGGTCGCGCGATGAGGTTACGATTTGTCGCGCAGCTTCTTGAGTACGCTCGACAGCGCATGAGGCTTCTCGTGCAGTGTCGACCAGAGATCGCCGACTTTCGACACGCGGGTGGCCATGTTGCGGACGTTGAACGTGCGTGGTTCGACTTTCCCTTTCTCGACTTCATCCCAGGTGCATGGCGCGGATACCGGCGCGCCAGGCTTCGGTCGCACGGCGTAGGCCACGGCAAAGGTCGCCGGAGGGTGATTGCGCCCCGTGTCGACGTAGATGCGCCCGCCGCGGTCGGCCTTGCTGAACTCCTGCGTCAGCGTGTCCGGGTGTCGCTGGACCAGGATCTGTCCGATGACGCCCGCGAATGTCGAGACTTCGCCGGCATCCGACTTCCCATTCAACGGAACGGCGATGTGAAAGCCCTTCGAGCCCGACGTCTTGACGAAACTCGTTAGGTTCAGCTCGGCGAGCAGGTCGCGCACCGCCAGTGCCGCCGCACGCAGCGTGCCGGCATCGTCCTGCAACGGGTCCAGGTCGAAGATGCAGAGGTCCGGGTGATACAGGTTCGGCACGCGCGACACCCAGACATGAGGCGTTATGCAGTTCTGGTTGGCGAGCCAGAGCAGGGAACGGGCATCGTTGATCAACGGGTGCGTCACCGTGCCGCCCTTCTTGGGGACCTCGACCCTTTCGATCCAGTCCGGCGTTCCCTTCCCGATGGACTTCTGGATGAAGCCTGCTTCACCGATACCGCGATGGAAGCGCTCCATGGTAACCGGCCGCTTTCGAAGGTGCGGGACCATGAGCGGCGCGATGGACTCGTAGTACGCGGCGAGCTCGCCCTTCGTAATGCCGTCGTCGGGGAAAAGAACCTTCTCCGGATGGCTGATTACGACGGATTCCACGTGACCTCACGCGGTTTCCGGCCCCTTCGCTCGCCTAACAACCGGGAATGTCGCAGCTTCCTGTGCACCGTCCATTCGATGAAGGCGACCGTGACCACGATCGTGGGTTTGACCCAATGCTGCCGCAGGCGTGGCAGGCCGGTGGCGATCGTGAAAGGCGGTTTGGGGATCTCCAGCGCGTCCAGCCGTTCGCGGAGGTCCAGCAGCAGCTTTCGATCGAAGCCTGTGCCGACCTTACCCGCGAAGACGAAGTCGTCGCCGTGATAGTAGCCGACCAGAAGGGCACCCAATCCGACGCGCGTGCGTTGTGGGTCGGTGAAGCCGCCGACGACGAAGTCGCCCGTGACCTCGCACTTCATCTTGAGCCACTCTTTCGAGCGCCGGTGTTCGTACACCGAGTCCAGCCGCTTCGCGATGACGCCTTCCCAGCCGTCGCCGCACGCCTTCTCCCATGGTGCAGATCCCTTGAGCACCGCCACGCGATGCATCGGCGGCTTCAGGGTCAGCTTCGACAACAGCGCCCGCCGTTCCACGAGCGTCTTCGACGTGACATCGCCGTCGTACCAGAGAACGTCGAAGACGTGATACGTGCTGTGACGGTCCCAGTTGAGTTCACCGTCGAGTATCAACTCGCGGACCGGCAAGGCGGCGATGGCGTCGGCGAGGTCCGGAATGTGCTGCTCCAGCTTGTTGCGTGAGTACATCCGGACCTTGCTCCCCTGCTTGTAGGCGATCAGCCGGATGCCGTCGAACTTCTGCTCGAACGTCCAATCCGGACCCGAGAATCGCTTCTCGGTGAGCGTAGCCGCCATCGGCTCCAGCCAGTCGGGGAACTTCGAGGCCATTGCGGATCTGGGCGGCGAAGCCTAACGCGGGACGCCTTCGATGTCGGTCAGGCGCCTGACGCGGGCCTTCAGCTCGTTCACCGCGACTTGCAGCTCCGGATCGGCGTTCTTCCAGACGTCGATGACCTTGCGATAATGCTCGACGGCCTTCGTCCTGTTTCCTCTTGCTTCGTATGACTCACCCAGGCGCCGGTTGAACAGGGGGATGATAATCGGGTCTCGGACGTCCGTCATCTTGTCGGGATCGTACGCTGCGAGCGTCTGTTCCATATAGAAGATCATCGAGTCCGGCATGCCAGCCTTCTCGAACGCGAACGAGAGGAACATCGGCAGGCAGATCAGACAGTTGCCGACGGGTCCATCGGGAAGCACTTCGGAA